>Ga0209403_10000061_pt1 | contig 155100 bp, 144 predicted proteins | sample ArcticOcean_MG_C_8_FD_187440 | JGI IMG/M metagenome (GOLD analysis project Ga0209403, IMG submission 187440) | Marine microbial communities from western Arctic Ocean - ArcticOcean_MG_CB11_86 (SPAdes) (version 2) | ecosystem: Environmental > Aquatic > Marine > Oceanic | place: Arctic Ocean... | reverse complement strand
GATCTCTCTGTTAGGACTCCTCTGTCAGTTACGATATTGAGTGTGTATGTTTCTGTTACACCATGAAGTTCACCATTTATCCAGTTTGATCTTTTACGTAGAACCTCTCCCGGTATATCGTTGTAATATTCCTCCCATACACCATCTAACTTTCCGTCTTTATAATTTATTCTTTGTGAGATCCAACCAAAGTTCTCACTATGAGTTGCAGTACCAGTAAAGGGTATGGTTGAGTTGATCTCATATTTGATACCTTGTCTCTCAACAAGTTGGGGAATTGAAATCTCCTGAGAATAAGAGTGGACACTCAGAAGAACCAGACAGAGGATGGTGAGAAGTTTTTTCATGGAGTCGAGGTCTACTCCTGTTATAAATTGGTGTTGTTTGGGGGTCATCTAAGGCGCCCAAATCCATCTCTATGCACCACCCTAGCACCATATAGAATACTAGGATTTAAATAGAAAGTCATAACTTATTGATTTAATAGGGCTAGAGGAGGGGATTTGAACATGCGACCACTGCCCACAGAAGGCACTGAAAAGCCTCTACCGCTTGATACCTTACTGAGTTCAGATGAGCCCGCGGCATTTACACTACAGAACCCTGAGGCCGTCGTTTCCGTCCTGCTCGTATGTGACCATGCCAGTCGGCGCTTTCCCTCGTCTCTCGGCACGATGGGGCTCGATCTGGCTGCGCGTCGTTGCCATTTAGCGTGGGATATCGGGGCGGGTGAGCTAACCAGGCGGTTGGCAGAAAGTCTGGGTATTACTGCCGTGCTTTGCGAGTACTCACGACTTGTTGTTGATTGTAATCGGCAGCTTAACGATCCAGGGGCCTTTCTCGAGTTCGGTGATGGCATCGTGATACCGGGCAATTCTAATCTTCAGAAAGATGACAAAGCGCTTCGCGCCAACGAAATCTATTGGTCGTACCACAATGCAATAACGCATGAGATCGAACGCTTGGCTAAGCATGGCATTAAGCCCGTGTTTGTATCCGTGCATAGCTTTACACCGGTCATGAAGACTAAACTCAGACCCTGGGAAATTGGGGTGCTTTGGGATCGAGATCGACTGACCGCGGAAATGTTCATTCAGGACTTTCGCGATGAAGGGTTTGTTGTTGGTGATAATGAGCCGTATTCAGGAAAAGCGCCGGAAGACTTTTCCATCGATAATCATGCTGAATCACAGGGATTACGTCACGTAGGCATAGAGATCAGGCAGGATCTTTTACATCATGAAACGGGTGTAGCGCGACTGGCCGCGATCATGCATAAGATCATTGCATCGCTACCTGGGCGGATTAGTGCGACGAACATTGCAGATAGCGCCTAACAAATGGCCTGATAAAAACGTAGAGGGGTAAACCGTGATACGAAACGAACCGGAATTCACTCTGGGAGCTGAAGAGGAATACCTTCTCGTCGACCTGGAAACCCGCGCACTGGTTGTCGACCCTCCTAAGTCTTTACTCAGCGAATGCGAAGAACTGCTCGGTGGTCAAGTGACCACTGAATTGCTGCGCTCCCAAATTGAAGTTGGCACAAAGGTCTGTCAGAACGTTCAGGAAGTTCGAGAAGATCTGGCCCGGCTACGTGCTTGCATTATCGAGGTTACCGGTCGGCACGGAATAGCACCGATTGCGTCATCAACACATCCGTTCAGTCGCTGGTCGGATCAAAAACATACGGAAAAAGATCGCTACGAGTCTCTAACGTCAGAAATGCAGGGCGCTGCACGTCGTATGGTGATTTGCGGTATGCATGTACACGTCGGCATTAATGATGATCCGTTGCGTATCGACCTTATGAATCAGGCGGCGTATTTCCTGCCGCATTTGCTAGCCTTGTCTTGTTCCTCACCTTTCTGGAACGGCATTGATACCGGGCTGAAGAGCTACCGGCTGACCATCTTTGATGCACTTCCGCGCACCGGATTGCCAGAACGATTCCAAAGTTACAATGAGTATCAACGTCACGTCGATATTCTTGTCCAGGCCGGTGTCATCCAGGATTCCACCAAGATCTGGTGGGATTTACGACCGAGTGCGAGCTTCCCGACGCTCGAAGCCAGAATCATGGATGTTTGTACACGTCTTGATGACGCTATTTCGCTGACGGCGCTGTGGGTCTGCGTGATGCGAATGTTGTACCGATTGCGTACTAAAAATCAACGCTGGCGAACGTATTCACAGATGTTGATCAATGAAAATCGTTGGCGTGCGATGCGCTACAGCTTTGATGAGGGGATGATCGATTTTGCCAAGGGGTCGATTGTGCCATTCGATGAATTGCTCGATGAGATTTTAGAACTTACCTACGAAGACTCTCAGGTACTTGGGTGCGAGAAAGAGGTGGCGTCAGTACGAGACATCTTAAGTCGGGGCACCAGTGCACATCGGCAGTTGGCATCGCACGATGAGGCGCTAGCGTCAGGAAAAGACGCTGAGGCGGCTCTGCGCGCGGTCGTCGATACGTTGATTGAGGACACCCGCGGCGGATTGTAAGCATCCGTAAATAAACGTTATTTCATAGTTTTCGCAAACTATTTGAGAAATTGTTCGTACAGGTGACTTATAGGTAATGCGGCATAAGTCGCAGCGGTCTGGTAGACCAATCGCTACGACGGTGCGATGACCATTTTCACTTATCGCGGGAGGTCTGGCTGCAATGTCTAGTCAGCTTCCGACTATGTTGCCCGTTGTCTTCGCGTTTGCGGCGGCGATATATTTGTGGCTATCCGTACGCGTGTCACGAGCATCCACTCGGTCCTCGAGCTGACTTCAATGGCCTACTAGGGCGATACGACCACCGAATCAAATAGTACAGCGTCAACGACGTTTGGATCCGCGGTATCTAAAATAACCACGTCAAATACATCACCATTTTGCATGGTAAGCGGAAGTGGAACTGAGATTGGAATGATGTCAGCAAATCGTGTGATGACCAGTTCGGCCATGCCGGGGGTCGGTCCGAAAAATCCGGTATCGAATGGGTAGGGGAGTGCGGCGAATTCAATGACGGTTTCCGCGTCGATTGTTGCACCGGTGTCAATCAAATAAATGTTAACTGGGCTCGCATTCACCGACAAATTACTCACCCTTAATACGGGGTAGGGGGCGATTGGACGCGCGTCATCTATCAATTCGAGGAATATTGGTGTGGCGGGATCGCCGCCAAAGACTATGGTTGAGCGTGAATTTAAAACCGAAGCGGTGTTTTGTTCAAAAATTGGTGCGCCTGAATTTCCGATTGGCGTTATCGTCAATGGCATGAGGCTGCCGTCGATATCGATATAGTCCGATACCTCGCCGTAAGCAACGTTCGGAAAGGCGGGGCTACTGAAATCGCTATCGAGATAGCCGTCAATATTGCTGGTGCCAAAAGCAGCATGGAGCAGTCGCAATTGTGCCGGCTTGTTGATGTCGAAGAGCGAGGTAGAGCCGCCGGCAGTGTTAAGCAGGCTGACCGCGAGGTTGACATTCAGGGACGAGTCTGCATCAAAAATTGCCAGAGTGACGCGGGTAGCGGGTGTCGAAATCAATCCATTTGACTGAAATAAAATTGTTCCGGGCAGACCTTTCGGTGTAACAATAAATTCGTATGTGCCATCGGTGAACTCTTGATATGGGATACGTTCGCCAACATTAAGCGAGCCGATCTCTTCACCGAGGATGGGTGTTGTACCGATTGCGGCAAGATACACATCGATTTCTCCTTGGCTTGCCGCCAAGTGTGCGAAATCCATTTCGAAAATAGTTTCAGATCCATCGAAGGTCCGTTCTGGTTCTTCCCAAAACGAAATGATCGGGTTGTCGTAGCTGCCAGTCAACACAACGGTATATTCGTTGTCGACGACGACATCGATAAACTGCGAGCCGAGTCGGGTTGCTTCTATGTCACCCGGCAGCAGGATATCGAAATTGAAATTATAGCTAAGGTCATCGTATTCGGCAAAGCCCGCGACCGACTTGAACGCAACACCGCCGATGCTGCGCTCTTCAATGAGGAAACTTAACTCAGGAGAATCAACAAGTGCGTTGATGCCACGAATAGCACTTTTCCCAGTTGCTTCAAGTCGCTGCGTATCCGAGCAGCCAAAAAGAGCGAGGACCGCTAGCAGCGTCGCCACGACGCTGGGTTTTGTACGACGTTGTATGCCTTTCGTTTTCAATTCAGATTTCCTGCTGTTGCAACTGGGTTCGTGTCGACCTACTTCGAATTCGAGTAGTGCTTACTCCGCCTCGTGGTAACCGTATACGGATTTGGTTTCTAGAAACTCTTCGATCCCGTGGGGACCCCATTCGCGGCCATTTCCGGATTGTTTATAACCGCCAAATGGTGCTTGTGAATCCAAATTGGCATTGTTGATATGCACCATACCGGTCTGCAGTCTTGCTGCGACCGCCCTCGCACGTTCCATGTTCGTGGAGGATACGTAGCCCGACAAGCCATAAGGGGTGTCATTCGCAATGTCGATTGCGTCATCTTCGTGGTCATAAGGAATGATTGACAGGACCGGCCCAAAAACTTCTTCGCGTGCAATCGTCATAGTATTTGTGACACCGGAAAACACTGTCGGTTGCACGTAATATCCTGTCTCCAGCCCCTCCGGTCGTCCGGTTCCGCCTGCAACCAGCGTTGCGCCTTCATCAATTCCCACCTGAATGAGCGCTTGAATCTTGTTCCATTGCGTGTCGGAGACTACTGGTCCGATACGTGTTTTCTCGCCCTGAGGATCGCCTGGCGTCGTTGATGCTGCACGCTTTGCGGCAATGCCGGCAGCCTCGTCAAGGCGATCACGTGGCACCAGCATGCGCGTTGGGGCATTACACGATTGACCCGTATTGTTGAAACAGTTGGCGGCGCCAAGTGAGACCTCCCGGTCGAAATCGGCGTCGTCAAGAATGATATTAGCGGATTTTCCACCCAGTTCCTGCGCGACGCGTTTAACGGTCGGCGCTGCCGTCTGTGCGACCGATATACCGGCTCGTGTCGAGCCCGTAAATGACACCATTGCGACGTCAGGATGTCCGCTCAAGGCAACGCCAACGGATGGTCCGTCCCCATTGATCAAATTGAACACGCCGCGAGGGACGCCTGCTGCATCCAGTATTTCCGCGAAGATTATGGCGTCGAAAGGGGAGATTTCACTGGGTTTCAACACCATAGTGCAACCAGCAGCAAGCGCGGGCGCGACCTTGACTACGATTTGATTGATCGGCCAGTTCCAAGGTGTGATTAACGCGCACACACCAATCGGCTCTTTGATAATCTGCGTGGTGCCTAGGCACTCCAAAAACGACATGTTTTTCAACGCGTCGATAGTGGCCTGAATGTGTTGTGGTCCGCTGGCTGCTTGCGCGTACTTGGCAAGTTTCCACGGGGCGCCCATCTCTTCCATTATTGCGGTTGCTACGTCATCGTGACGTTTGGCGAATTCTTCAAGAATTCTCTCCAGGAGCGCAATGCGATCCTCACGGCTGGTTGCGGTAAACGCTGGTCCGGCCCGTTTGGCGGCCGCGACGGCTCTCTCTACATCGGCAGCAGAACCAAGGCTAATGCGACCACAGACCTTTTCGGTTGCCGGATTTATCACCGGAAACGGATTCGGCTCAACTGGGTCAACCCATTCGCCGTCGATGTAAAACTGGAGCATGTCACGCATTTGGAGGATTCCTGCAAATTCTGGGCATTAAGCGACCGCGAATGATATCTCAATCCGCCGCGGATCGCGGCATAAATTCGCCGCAATCGTGGCGGATCCCGCGCTCGGTCGCGAGTGCAGTGTCCGGCATTATATGGTGATTAAGCAAGGCGAGACGGCATTAGCTGCAAGGCGGGTCTCGCCGTAAATGGCCTGTCCTTTACAAGAGGCGCAACGCCGCAGATGATGCCGTCTCGCCTTGCCCGAAGGGAGGTCCCCAAACGCTTCAATCCAGCGTTGCAACTTTTAGCAATGACGCGCCATTGATGGCAGGCTGCGTCTTAACTTGAAGCGTTTGGGGACCTCTTAATCGCCATATCATGCAGGACACTGCACTAACATACGTGCCTATGACTGAGATCATTGCAAAGCTTGAGCAAATTGTAGGCTCCACGGACGTGTTGACGGGCGACGAGCGTCTGACACGGACGCCGGCGTGGGAGACGCACCAGCCCTGCAATGCGCTCGCTATTGTTCGGCCCTCGTCAACCGATGAGGTGGCGGAGGTGATGCGGCTTTGCCATGAATTGGGCCAGACGGTCGTGCCCTATGGTGGGCTGACCAATCTGGTTCAGGGCTGCGTGACCACAGACAAAGATATTGCGCTGTCGTTCGAAAGGATGAATCAGATCGAGGAGGTCGATCGAACCGGGCTGACTATGGTTGCCGGAGCCGGCGTAACGCTACAACAGGCGCAAGAGAGAGCAGAGCAAGCGGGACTCTTTTTTCCGGTTGATATTGGTGCGCGCGGCACATGTATGGTCGGTGGCAACGTCTCGACCAACGCCGGTGGAACCAAAGTCATTCGACACGGAATGATGCGGGATTCGGTGCTGGGCATGGAGGTCGTATTGGCCGATGGCACCGTGCTCGATTCAATGAATCGGTTTCTTAAGAATAATTCGGGTTTTGATCTTAAGCAGCTCTTTATCGGCACGGAAGGCGTACTTGGGCTCATCACTAAAGTCGTGTTTCGACTGGAGGTGGCATCCAAATCGCACAATGTCGCGCTGCTTGCCTGTCGCGATTACGCGAGCGTGCTGGCCGTCTTAAGAAACGTGCAGGACGATCTCGGTGCGAACCTCTGTGGATTTGAGGTCATGTGGAGTGAGTTCATCAAGAATGTTGTTAAGCCGGTTGGCAAACTGACGGCACCGATCGCAACAGAATATCTCTTTTATATCATTGTGGAATCAATGGGAACGCAAGTCGGTACCGACGATCAGGCGTTTGAAACCTGCCTCGAGAGCCTGATGGAGCGAGAGTTGGTCGTCGATGGAACGATCGCAAAGTCCGGGCAGGAACGCGATGCGATTTGGTCGATTAGGCATGAAGTGGAATGGCTGGTTAGAAACGCATTTAATTTCGACGTTAGCCTGCCCATCGCATCCGTTAACGAATATGTCGAAAACGTAACCAAGAGAATCTGTGCTGACGTTGCGGATGCTGAAGTGGCCGCGTTTGGTCACTTGGGTGACAACAATATTCACATTTCGGTGTTAGCAGAGGATCACAGTGACGAAAACACGCACCGTATTCAGAAACACATCTACGAGGCGTTAGTTCCTTACCGAGGTGCTATATCAGCCGAGCACGGTATTGGATTGGAAAAACGTGAGTGGCTGCCAATAAGTCGGACAGATGCTGAAATTGAATTGATGAAGACACTCAAGCGTTCGCTAGATCCACGCAACATCCTCAATCCTGGCAAGGTTATTGCGCTGGATTAATTGACTGGCGGTCTGCTAGCGCCGACGCCTAAAAATCGTAACGGAAACCTAGTTGAAGCGATCGACCCGGAAGCGGAAACGATTCCTTTAACGGTGATGTGTGTTGTCGCGCATCTTCGTCGCTCAAGTTTTTCGCGCGCAGAAAGACCAAAATGTCGGGGTCCGACCATACGTAGGAAACCTCGGCAGACAAAAGCGTATAAGCGTCTGTTGAAAGTTCGTTACTGGCGACGCGGTGTTGTTTTTGATGCATCCGCAATTCTACGCCGACCTCGAATCGGTCCATCGTGTAGTGCAGCCCGGCGCCATAACGTAGTGGTGGTATGCGCGGCAGGCTCCCATTTGTGCCGCGATTCTCACCGCGAACGTAATCGCTAAACAATCGGGTATGGAGGTGCCCATTTGCTGTTTCTAATAATTCAATGCGGGCCTCTGCCTCAAAGCCGGCCAAACGCGCGCTAGTTTGACGATACTCGAACACTTGCAAGTCATCTTCTATTGCGGCGGTCGGCGACAACAGAATGTAGTCGTCAATGTCATTAATAAAAAAGGCGACTTCCCATTCAATGCGCTCGCTGTCACCCCGTAGGGCGATATCAATATTTGATGATAGTTCTCGATTTAGAAATCCAGAGCCCAGAGCAACAGATCCTCGTTCGATGCGGTCAACTGCAACGTGCGCGCCGTCCGCAAATAGCTCAGTGGAATTCGGGTGTCGCTCGGTCAGCGCATAATTGATGGCTATGTTGTTTTGTCCGTTCAGTCGCCAAACTACGCCGACGGAGCCGCCAAGTGCATTGTCGCTGTAGCCGACCGGAAACACAGGCGTGCTGATTGATTGGCGTTCGATTCGACCGCTACCCTGCATGACCAGCCGATCGCTGATGGGCCATTCCTCGAATACGAATAGGCTCGTCTGTTTGGTCGTCGACTGCGGAACGAATGCTTCATCACCAATAGCATCGAAATCGATTTTTTTGGTTTGCAAACCAAGTGTGCCTTCAACGGGTCCCAGTTGCCCATGTCGCCATTCGATACGAGCATCCAGTCCGCCAGTGTCGAAAATCGTACCAATGGCGTCGCCTTCAAACTCCGTATGTAAATAGTCGTTTCGCGCTAAACGAAAACGCAGCTCGGAACCTTGCGATAATTCGTATTCGCCCTTTACATCGAATCGCGATTGCCCCAGATCGATGCGAACAGATTCTTCCGGCCCAGCGTCTTCATGAGTGTGGCCGGGGACGCCGTAGTTGCTGTTGTGCTCGCTAAGGGAAAAGCCAATGAACCCTGCGTCACCCGTGAGCGTCATGGCCATCGCGCCGCCATTGGTTTCACTGTCAGTATTTTCAACAGTACCAGCCGCTTCATCTAATTGAATTCCGCCGTTCTCCGCTAATTCGATTGCTCTCAGTTGTGAGGATTCCACGAATCCGGGAATATCGACATCGTCTGTTGTCCGGCGGTAATAATCGAAATGCGTCGTTACTCGATCGGTGCCGATGTTTAGTTGAGTTGCCAACGACTGCATACCGGTGGCGGTATCCGCTCCCAACGCAAGCATGCCATCGATCGGGCTTTGCATTGCGGTGTCACGAATACGGCCATCGATGACGTTGACGAGACCACCGGCTGCGCCGCTGCCGTAGAGCAATGTTGCCGGGCCGCGGACAATTTCCACACGTTCTGCCAGTGCACTGTCGACGCTGACGGCATGATCTTCACTGAGCGCTGATGCATCGAGCGAATCCAGACCATTGGACAAAACGCGCACTCGTTCGCCAAATTGGCCTCGAATGACCGGACGTGAGGCGACCGGTCCGAAGTAACTTGAGCTGACGCCCAGCTCTTGTGAAATTGTTTCACCTAAACTCGCGGCTTGTTTTTTTGCGAGCGTGTCTCCGCCAACGATCGTGGTTGGTTTAGCCAGTTGTTCTACAGTTCTGTCGAGTGCAGCGCCTTGAACGACGATTTCGTCGATCGCATGTTCTTCATATTCCTGGTCAGTTTCTTGCGCTGTTGCACAAGGAACGAATACAAGTAACGATGAAATCGCAGTTGTTGATGTTGCAAATAAACGTAAATGGTGTTTTGAAAAATGCATTTTTCTCTCCAACGTCATCGTCGTTCACCAGTCGGAGGGATTGGTTGTCCGGCTGAGTCATCATTGTGCTTTCCGAAGGTTCGGACGATTAGGAGAGTGGTGGTGCTCGTGAATTAAATGTTCGCAGTTGAACCGGGATATGGCTATTGGCGCAGGTCTCGCCCGGTAACGAATAGATCGTGTAATGAATTTCGGACCCAATATCTACGCTTATCGCACCGTCAAACCGATCCTGTTGGGCGCAGACGCGACAGGTATTTGATGCATCTTCAGCCAGATGTTCGAACTGGTGGCTGGCAACCGAAATTTGCATTAATGCCAAGACGACCACAGCTAGGCCTGCGGAACGAATCCGTGATGCGCTGCGTCGTGATTGGTATTTTCGGTGCGTACTCATTGCGCCAATGACTTTCCGAAGGCATGAAATAGTCGTATTGATTATATGCGACCGATAACAACGCTAATAGTGCCCTGATTCATTGGGTATTAATACTTAAAAATCGGTTCGGATGCCTATCCAGGACATTGTTCTCAAATTCGAAAACATGAGGCTTGACCCTATATTTACTGACATAAAAATATAGGAAAGCGAACGTGTAGTCCGCCAACAATGCTGCTTTGGCAACCTGTAACAGGGAGCTACGTGCGCCTAAATCGGCTTCAATATTGGCACGAACGATCAAGCTGTCGAAAATTGGGGTTATCGTAGCCACGAAAATTTTGTTGATTATCGGATCCAAATATTTCTGCGAACATTGCGCAGACTAATTATAATTTCCATTGGAAAATACTGAATCCAAGATGATAGATCACGATCGACAAGAGGTTGAAGTTGGCGAACATCGTCCTGGAATCTATCGACTAATCGAACGCGCATGTCGTTTGATAATGGTGCTGCACTGGCGTGTGTCGATTTCGTCAGTTTGTTGCCGACGAATGTTTTGGCGCTATCTGAAAGCTTGCGCCTCAACCATTGTCGTCCGGGAAAATTTGCATAAAGCAGTCGCGCCAACGCGGTATCCCGTTTAACCAACCCTTTGTTGTGTCGCCTGGACGTATCGACAACGAAACTTGGATCTGCTCCAAGAAAATCGAATAGGCGTCTCAAATAAAGTGCCGAATCCGCTACAAGATCTTCATAAAACATGATTTTGATCTGTTCTCGCGGAAAGGTTTGTAGATATTATTTAACTATATCGGCATACAACCCGTGCCGAATATAGTGGCGGCGTCCCCACCAAAAATTGACTGTGTCGTCTGGCTCACTGTCGAGTGCGGCGCCGAAATCTGCGATTGATTCCCAGCCTTTGCGCCTATCCATGACGAAATGCGAATACGCTTGCTCCACAGGTGCGCAAAACGATCAACAGTTTTGTCTCCGATGCTCGCGCCGCAATGCGCGCGCAGACACCCGGATCATGCAAATAGGTCGGTGATACTTCGCCCCGAATGACTGTGTTGCCTGCCCACAATGATTCGTACTGCTGCATATCTCGCGGAATACGGTCGGGAATCATCATGGCGTATCGACCTTCGGATTCTGCCCGTTACTTGTGACCGTACTGTGCCTCAAGCGACGCGAAATCGGGTGCGCCGTCGGCGACATGAAAATATCGTGGCCAGTTCCAGTCGCTCATTTCTATTTCGGGGTGTTGGCCCAAGTAATTATTGAGTGAGGTTGTGCCGGCTTTGACAGCACCGAGAATAATGAAGGACGGCGCCGGTATTAGCGCGTGTCCCCAATGCTAAAAATTGCGTCAATCATTCCAGTGGCCTTTTATCGCCAGTTTATTATTTTCATTTTTGGAATTGAGAGCATGGCAAGACAGTCACCAGATTTTTACGCGGCGATACATAATAACGGGCCCTAGATGCCCCTGAATATGCTGTATGCTGAGCCCGTCACGGTCAATTCGGATGCGAATTGAATAGCCGTTTCAACTGAATTCGAATCAAATTGGGAGCTCGTCGAAACGATGGCAGGAATTGACGAAGCGGTGAATGAATTCTTCCGACCTATCACAGCAGCGATGGTCGATTTTGTCTTTTATTCGGTCCCGATTGGGCAGTCGCAATTTCCGTTGATTGTGGTTTGGCTAATTGCTGGCGCTGTGTTTTTCACGTTCTATCTCCGGTTGATAAATGTACGGGGATTTACTCATGCGTTGCGAATTGTTGCGGGCAAAGAAGACGTCACTGAAAAGGCACCGGGTGAAATAACACACTTCCAGGCGTTGACTGCCGCCGTTTCCGGCACTGTCGGTGTGGGAAATGTGACCCACGTTGCTGTCGCGATATCCATAGGTGGACCCGGTGCGACATTTTGGTTGGTGTTAGCGGGTTTCTTTGGAATGGCGTCTAAATTCGTGGAATGCACCCTGGGCGTGAAGTATCGCCAGATCAATGCAGATGGAACGGTATCCGGTGGGCCCATGTTTTATATGGACAAGGGCTTGGCGGAAAAGAATTTTCCGAGACTTGGCAAGGCGATGGCATGGTATTACGCGATCTGTATTGTCATTGGTTGTCTTGGAATTGGTTGCATGTTTCAGGCCAATCAGGCCTACGTTCAGTTCGTTAACGTCACTGGCGGTGCAGATAGCTTTTTTGCTTCCAAGGGCTGGGCGTTCGGATCGATATTGGCTATTCTTACGGCGCTCGTCATTGTGGGCGGCATCAAAAGTATTGCCAAAGTAACGTCCCGGCTCGTACCGTTTATGGCACTGCTATATGTCGGCATGGCATTGGTCGTTATCGGTGCGAACATTGCTGAGTTACCAGCAGCCTTCGGCGCAATTTTTAGTAATGCGTTTACACCGGATGGAGTGACGGGTGGGGTCGTCGCAATTATGATTCTTGGGTTTCGACGTGCCGCATTTTCAAATGAGGCGGGTATCGGATCATCCGCCATCGCACACGCAGCTGTTCGTACAGATGAACCAGTAACGCAGGGTTTTGTCGCTATGTTGGAGCCGTTCATCGATACGGTCGTGATCTGTACCCTTACGGCGCTGGTGATTATTCTAACGGTCTACGATCCAGTGATGCTCAATGACGGAACCATCAGCGGTGTTGAGCTGACATCAAGTGCATTTGAAAGTGTGTTGCCCTGGTTTCCGGTGGTGCTCGCCGTTGTCGTAATGTTGTTTGCGTATTCGACCATGATTACCTGGTCTTATTATGGTCTTGAAGGTTTCATCTATATTTTTGGCCCAGGCAAGCGCGCGAAGTTGATCTTCAATGCGATTTTCTGTCTGTTCATCGTTATTGGCTGTACGACGCAACTTGACGCGGTGCTCGATTTCTCTGATGCAATGATTTTTGCGATGGCTTTGGCGAATGTTTTGGCGCTCTACTTTCTTGCGCCCGTGGTGAAAAAGGAATTACACGAGTATTGGCAAAGGCGCGAGCAGCGCATAGCAACTCATCCATAAAATAATTAGTTGTTCGAAGACTGAGTTTTTGTGCGGCTCTTGTCAGAGCTAGAAAATATTGCAGCGAGTGCGGCAGCGGCAACGCGGGCAACCGGTGGATCAGCTCGTGATGTCAACATGATGGGTACACGTGCGCCGAGCACGATGCCGGCCGCGGTCGCACCCATGTAGTAAACCATCTGCTTGAACAAAAAGTTGCCAGCCTCGATGTTTGGAACCAGCAAAACGTCCGCGTTGCCCGACATAGGACCGGTGAATCCTTTAACCTTCGCAGCTGCGGCAGACACTGCCATATCGAACGAAAGTGGGCCAGCAACGTTCGCGCCTGTTACGGCACCTGCCGTTGCGCGTTCCGCCACCTCTTGGGCAGAAACACTAGAGGGCATAGATGCGTTCGGTGTTTCGGTAGCAGACAGCACGGCAATATTGGGACAAGCATGACCAAGGGCATGGAGCAGGTCAGCCGCATTGCGAGCGATATCGAGTTTTGCTTTCACCGTTGGCAACACGTTTATGACTGCGTCAGTGATGCAGATTGATGCATGACGATGCGGAACTGACATGTGAAATACGTGGCTGGGTCTCCGCCTTGTGCGGATACCGTTGGTTCGGTCCACTACCGCTCGCATCAGCGTATCGGTGTGAATATGACCCTTCATTAACGCATTCACTTCGCCGCCGCGTGCCAACGCGACCGCTGCGTTGGCGGCCAGCGTTTCGGTATCGGCCGGCACAATGCGAAATTTATCAATGGGCCAATTCAGGTCCTTTGCGATCGATGCGATATCGGCCCTATTTCCGACAAAAATAGGCCTTATTAAATTAGCTTCAGTTGCCAGTAGGGCGCTTTCCATTGCGAGCCTATTGCCCGCGTTGACAATGGCAGTGCCGACGCTCGGTAAATCAGCTGCCTTATGAAGTAACTCAGGCGGGCAAACCGGTTCGATTGAGCTCAGCATGCGTTAGATCGCTTAGCTAAACGTAGTTCTTGTATTTGTCCAGGTGGCGGACCGGCTTTGACAGTGCGTCGCGTCGGAATGGATCACCGAGTTCCTGTGTACACATTATTTCAACAATGGTCGTTTTTCCATCCGACATCTGTGCATTGATGGCTTCAGTCAGTGCCGGTCCAACATCTTGCAAGTTGTCGACAACAATCCCTTCCGCGCCCATCGCTTTGCCAATTCCCGCGAAACTCTGATTCTCTAATTCACCCGCGATAAAGCGATGATCATAAAAGTCGACCTGGTTTTTCTTTTCTGCTCCCCATTGTCCGTTGTTGAATACGACGGCGGTGACAGGAATATTTTCACGCACGCAGGTCATCGTTTCACCCATGCTCATGCCCCAAGCGCCATCGCCGGCGTATGACACGGCTGGCCGACCCGGTGCGGCGGCCTTGGCGCCGATAATGGTTGGAAATGCATATCCGCAATTACCGAAACTCATCGCGGCAAAAAAACTTCTTGGTTGTTCGAACCGCAAGTAGCTATTTGCAACTGAATTGATATTGCCGATGTCGGTCGACACCATTGCATTTTGAGGCAGTGCCTTCTCCAACTCCCGTAGTACCTGTCGCGGGTGCAGATGACCGTCAGCTGCTCGCTCAATTGCCGCCAGACTGAAATCATCGCGCTCGTGAATCCACTCGTCGAGCTCTGCTTCCCACGCACTTTTTTCCAATTCTATTTGCGCAGCGCGCTTATCTTTATTGGCATCCGCCGCAATCGTCTTGCCTTCCAGCCGTTGCAGAAGTGAGCTTGCCGCTGCTTTCGCGTCGCCACAAATGCCAACGGATATGGCTTTCACGAGGCCAAGCATTTTGTGATCCGCATCGACTTGAATGATCTTCGCATCCTTTGGCCAATAGTCCATGCCATGTTGCGGCAATGTGCCGAACGGGCCGAGGCGCGTGCCCAGCGCGAGTACGACGTCTGCTTTACTGATCAACTTCATGCCCGCTTTCGAACCCTGATATCCCAGGGGTCCACACCAGAGTGGGTGACTGGCGGGAAAAGAATCGTTGTGTAGATAACTGTTCACGACGGGCGCGCCGAGTCTTTCTGCCAACGAGATGCATTTCTGCACGCCGCCGGCATTTACGATCCCACCGCCGGACACAATGACGGGAAATTGTGCATTGGCGAGCATTTCGGCCGCCTCTTGTAGTGTGTTCTCTCCGCCAGGTCCACGGTCCAGGTGCATGGGCGGAGGAATGTCGACGTCAATATCGCCGTAGAAAAAATCGCGGGGAATGTTCAGTTGTGTTGGTCCCATTTCTGAAAGGGCGCGATCAAAGCAGCGTGCGGTGTACTCGGCCATGCGAGCCGGATTATTCAAATGGGCTTGATACTTGGTGAACTCCTGGAACATCGGCAGCTGGCTGGCTTCCTGGAAACCACCATGGCCAATTCCCATGGTGCCAATTTCGGGTGTGACGATGACCACCGGGGAATGCGCCCAGTACGCCGCCGCAATGCCCGTAACGCAGTTGCTGATGCCCGGGCCATTTTGGCCGATACAAACACCTTGCCTGCCGCTAACCCTCGAGTAGCCGTCGGCCATATGGGCGGCGCCTTGTTCGTGAACGACTGGCACAAGACGAATGCCGGCGGGTTCGAAAATATCCATCGCATCCATGAATGCGGACCCCATAATGCCAAAAATTTCGGTCACGCCGTGGGCAGCCATGGTTTCGACGAAAGCTTCGCTTGGCGTCATTCGGGTCATATCAAAATTTCCTAATTCGTTTGCCGAGAGCCGCTACACTAGCGGCAACAGGCATCTTGTCAAGGCGTACAAAAGCACGCGATCGAATTAGAAATCGCGAAGGGCTGAGCTAAGCAGCTGAAACCTGGAAGTATCACGGCCGTTCTTGCGATAATGTGACGATGACACCTGCGACTCGAAAATTTTCTGTGGCACCAATGATGGATTGGACCGATCGGCATTGTCGCTATTTCATGCGCTGCCTGAGTCCGTCTGTTGGTCTGTACACCGAGATGGTGACGGCTGCCGCACTTCGACACGGCGATAAATCAAGATTACTCGCGTTCGATAAAACCGAGCATCCAGTGGCATTGCAAGTCGGTGGAAGTGAGCCTGCGTTGATGGCCGATGCTGCTCGGTTAGGTGCCGCCGCAGGCTTCGATGAGATCAATATTAATGTTGGCTGTCCGAGTGACCGTGTGCAAAGCGGTCAGTTTGGCGCTTGTTTAATGTCGAAGCCACGACTGGTTGCTGAATGCATCGACGCAATGCACGCTGTCTGCGACGTGCCAATTACGGTCAAGACTCGCATTGGCATCGATGATTTAGATAACTATGCGTTCCTACGCGAGTTTGTGGACACGATCGTCACCACTGGTTGTACGACATTCCTCGTGCATGCCCGTAAAGCAATATTACAAGGCTTGAGTCCTAAGGAAAACCGGAGCGTACCGCCGCTGAATTATGAACGCGTCTATCGACTAAAAGATGAGTTGCCGGAGCTCAATATTGTTCTGAACGGTGGTGTGCAGTCGATTGCGCAATGCGAGGCACACCTGCAGCACGTTGATGGCGTGATGATCGGCCGTCAGGCCTACCAACAACCGTGGTTTCTGACCGAGTTAGAGGCGGCTTTCGGCGACGGAACAGCGCCGAACGATCGTGATGAAGTTATCCAGGATATGTTTCCCTATATCGAAGGTGAGTTGGAGAATGGAGCGCAACTAAAGCACATCACCCGGCATTTGCTGGGCCTGTTTGCGGGGCAGCCAGGCGCGCGCGCTTGGCGTCGCCACCTTAGTGAACGGGCGCATCAGTCAGGCGCTGGAATTGAGGTGCTTAAGGAGGCGATGCAATGCCTGCCGAAAGTGGCGTGATACCCAAGGGTCAGAGTCGCAGACTCTGACCCCGAATGTGCCGATTGTATAGTCCGCGGACTGCGTGTCCCGAATCTACAGACCGGGTGATTGTTGTTCTCCATACCGCTACAATGCGCGCACAAATTTTCTAAAATCTTTATTCAGAACCTAAGAGACTTTTGAGCGATGAGCGTCAAACCGTTAAGCACCCACAAAACAATGGCCGAGCAGGCTGACCTTCACGATCTTTACGAACGATCAGTGCAGAATGTTGAGCACGAAGTTGAATTTTTGCAAAAAACGTTCAATGAACTCAGTGGTCGTACGGCGCACCTTTTTCGAGAAGACTTTTGTGGCACCGCCAGCGCTTCTTGCGAATGGGTGAAACAAGGCGAGTCTTTTCAGGCCATTGGCGTAGATATTGAACCTTCCGTTTTAGAGTGGGGCAGAACTAACCGGGTGAGTCGATTGCCTTCAGCTGACCAAGCCAGAGTTCGCTTGATTGAATCGGATGTTTTGACGGTTGACGCGCCCAGCGTCGACATTTTGGCGGCATTTAATTTCAGCTACTTTATTTTTAATACTCGCGATCAGTTACGAAGCTATTTTGAAAGAGCCCATGCCGGTCTCAAAGACGACGGTGTATTTTTCGTGGATATGTTCGGCGGCCCAGAAGCGCAAGAAGAAACTAAAGAGAAAACTAAGCACAAAGGATTTACCTACATTTGGCACCAAGCCAAATTTCACCCGGTCACAAACTATATTCGCTGCCACATCCATTTCCGTTTCCCGGACGGTTCCAAAATCAAAAAAGCGTTTACCTACGATTGGCGTCTGTGGTCAGCACCTGAAATTTGTGAAGTCTTAGTCGAAGCAGGCTTCAGTAAGGCAACCCTGTATTGGGAGGGCGAGGATGAAGATGGCGAGGGTAACGGCGAATTCACTCCTGAAGAGAAGGGTGAGGCGGATCTGGCCTGGATAGCGTATATTGTCGCTGAAAAGTAGCTAAAAAAACGTCACAATTTAGTGACTTGCCGCTCAAACATATAATGTACATTAGGCGCTAGAATTAGACATAATGTACTTTAAATCAATAAGTTATCGCTCTCGGTGACCGTTCAGAATGGTACCTGTGCGTGGATTTCTTAGGGCGGAACTGAGTAAAATTAACGGATGGCCAAAGACCTAGAAGTTGCGATTCTATTCGCTGATGTTGTCGGCAGTACCCAGCTGTATGATAAATTTGGTTATACCAAGGCCAGCGAGACGGTGGGCCGCTGTCTCGACATCATGAAGGACGCAACGTACCAGTTTAATGGCACCGTCATCAAAACCATCGGTGATGAGGTCATGTCGACGTTTCCCTCTGTTGATGAGGCTATGGGCGCTGCGGGCCAAATGCAAAAACGCATCAGCTCGGGCGTTGACGATATGAATGTCACTATTCGTATTGGATGTCATTACGGGCCGGTCGTTCAGGAACAGAACGATATCTTTGGTGCGGCGGTGCACACCGCTAATCGCATGACGTCGCAGGCTAAATCCAAGCAAGTCATTATTTCCGGCACGAGCGTTGATCAAATGAGCGAAGAATGGCGCGCTCAAACTCGACAAATCGACGTTGCGACTGTACACGGGCGCCTTGACGAGGTCGCTTTGTTTGAGTTGTTGTGGCAACCCGAAGAGGCGACGAGCATGTTGCCGACGATTGACTGGGAATCGAAGTCAATTGGGCCGTCAAGACTGGTCTTATCCTTTTGCGACACGTCTGTAATGGTAGATGAATCACGCAAAAATATAAATATGGGTAGAGCCGACGAGAATGACCTGGTGGTAAAAGGTAATTTGATTTCTCGTATTCATGCGCGCGTCGAGATGCGCCGTAGAAAGATCTTGCTCATTGATCAGAGTACTAACGGAACTTTCCTGGAAAATGCCCAAGGTGAGGAAATATTCGTTCGCCGTGATAGCTCAGAACTATCAGGAGAGGGCATCATTGGCCTTGGGCGGGCAGCAAAAGCAGGCACTTCGCTGGCCTTCACTTCGTCTGCGAAGACTGATCTGACCCTAATCGGCAGATCAACTCGCCTTTTTTAGATCCTCAAGTACCGTTTCCTGCTCTTTCTTTAGTGCAGCAGGCAAGCGTTCTCCGTAGCTATCCAGATACTCGCCAACGGAATGCATTTCGTCGCGCCATGCCTCCAGGTTGACCGACAATAACGCGTCCATGATGTCCGCAGAGACATCGAGACCTGAGGTATCGATGTCGGATGCGTTGGGCAGGTAGCCAATCGGCGTGCTGCGTGCATCAACGCGGCCTTCACACCGATCAATGATCCAACGAATGACCCGCAGATTCTCACCAAATCCAGGCCACAGGAATTTGCCGCTGTCGTCCTGGCGAAACCAGTTAACGTGGAAAATGCGTGGCAATTTGTCCGAGCGTTCATCGAACGAAAGCCAATGACTCCAATAGTCGGCGAAGTTGTAGCCACAAAACGGCTTCATCGCCATTGGATCCCTGCGTACGACGCCGACTTCCCCGACATTTGCTGCAGTTGTTTCTGATGCGACGCCTGCGCCGACCAAAACACCGTGTTTCCATTCTTTCGCTTCATAAACCAACGGAGCGAGTTCTTTGCGCCGTCCACCGAACACGAGCGCCGAAATGGGCACTCCTTCCGGGGCCTCCGCTAGGCTGGAATAAGAGGCATTGTTTGTTGCAGAGACAGTAAACCGTGAATTTGGATGCGCCGCCGGTCCGTTTTCAGCGTCGTATTTGTTGCCACGCCAGTCAATACTGGGCTCACCATCTTTTTTGTCTTCCCACCACGGTTGATTGTTGGCAGTGGTCGCAACATTGGTAAAGATCGTGTCGCGGTGAATCATGTCGTAGGCATTTTTGTTGGTTTTTTCGTTGGTCCCGGGTACAACGCCGAAATAGCCGGCTTCTGGATTGATCGCCCGCAACTGACCTTCGCTATCCAGATGTAGCCAGGCGATATCATCTCCCAACGTCCAGACCTTCCAACCCGAATACGATTCTGGTGGAATTAACATGGCCATATTGGTCTTGCCACAGGCTGACGGGAAGGCGCATGCAACATAGTTTGTTTCGCCAGCAGGGTTTTCGATGCCAACGATGAGCATATGCTCGGCCAACCAGCCTTCAGTGCGTGCCTGGAAACTCGCAATACGCAGTGCGTGGCACTTTTTGCCAAGGAGGGCATTGCCGCCGTAACCGGAGCCAAAGCTCTTGATAGCGAGTTCTTCCGGGAAATGCATGATGAAGCGTCGATCTGGATCCAGATCACCGGTCGAGTGCAGTCCTTTGACGAAAGTACCTTCGTTTTCAATGCGTTGTAGTGCATTGGTACCCATGCGCGTCATGAGGCGCATGTTCGCAACAACATAGGCGCTGTCCGTGATTTCCACACCCAAGCGGGCATACGGGGAATCGATCGGGCCCATGCAGTAGGGGATAACGTACATCGTACGGCCCTGCATCGCGCCAGCAAACAACGCGTCGATCTTCTCGTGAGCGTCCGCAGGCTCCATCCAATGATTATTGGGCCCTGCATCGTCCTGAGCCGAAGTACAAACGAAGGTTAAGTGCTCGACTCTGGCAACATCGGACGGATCGGACAGATGTAAGTAGCAGTCGGGAAAGTCTTCGTCATTTAGCGGCGACAATATGCCGTCGGCGCACATTTCAGATACAAGGCGGTCGTTTTCCGCCTGGCTTCCGTCGCACCAGTGAATTTGGTCTGGTTGAGTCAATTGAGCTACGGAATCTACCCATTCTTGAAGGGTCGAAAGCGTGGTGGTCATAGCGCGTCTCTTTATCGGAAGGTAGTCACAGGCCACCCCATAGGGCTGGCCAAATCGAGGTCGAGGATTATACATAGCCAGGCACCATTTGGGTGATGCAGAGCGCACGATGATCCTCAATTCCGGCCCAGTGCTCGAATCGAGTGAAGTGTTGCTTGCAGATGTTCCACGTCCGTTGTCGGACTTGAGAGACCTCAATTCCGTGGTCGTTGATTTACATGAGGCTGAACGTTCCTACATTGAAAACGTCCTGATTGGATCACGTTGGGTCATCGGCGGCGAAAACGGAGCGGCCGAAAAGTTGGGGATTCCCCCAAGCACGCTTCGTTCGAAAATGGAAAACTCCGCATAAGCAGACCGGTATAGATTGACCCAATCCTTCAGCGTTCCTACACGCTGAAGAAGATGACATAAATCCCGTCAAGCGAAGATTGTTCTATCGTCTTACGCCGCGCCAACGCTTGCATTCTCTGTGTGAGCGACGTCACGAACCCAATGTGAAGTTCGTCACACTTACGGTACAAAAACTACTGTTTTCGTGCAGCCAAATTCTGAATACGCAACATTCCGCGCAGGTCTTCTTCTGAGCGGCTGGATTGCCGCGTCGGTCACATTAGAGCATCAAGGCGAAAAACTTGACTTGCGCGCCTATGTGAAAGAAATTGATGATGGCTTTGGAATCGGCCAGCAGAGTGCGGCTGAAAAGGGCGTGCGAAAAATCGGCGTCGATGGTCGAGCGCAAATTTCAGAGCAATTTTTCTTCGACGGTGAAGCGAGCTGGCAGCAGAATCTCGAAACTGATGCGATCAGGAATACGGCCAGAGCGCAGATTCGCTATGAGAATAATGGCCTTACGGCCGCCACGGGATTGGTGCATGCGTCGGATGAGTTTTCGGATGCCGAAACCTTGGAAAGCAACCTTGCCGAAGTATCGATAGCTAAGAAACTTGGCAAAATAACCCTTCGTGCCGGCGGTAGTTTCGAGCTAAGCGATGCGGCGCAGAATATCGACTTTCCGACCAACCTTGTGGTCGGCGCGGACTATCAAATTACCAATGGTGTGGAATTGTTTACGGAGTATGAAGCTGCCAGTGGCTCGCTTCTGGATACTTCTATGACCAGAGTTGGCGTTAAAGCCTCACCCTGGCATCGGGCACAAATAAATTCGTCGGTCACCAATGAGCAAACTGAATTCGGGCCGCGATTGTTCTCGAATGTTGGGCTGATTCAGGGTTTCCAATTGAGTGAACACTGGACCCTTGATCTGGGTCTCGATCAGGCGAATACGATTACGGACGGGTCGATTCGGCAATTTGATCCAGACCGAGAACTGGCGTCAGGTTCCCTCGATGACGATTTCGTTGCCGTGTTTGTAGGCGTGGCGTACGCGGCCGACTTGTGGAGTGCGAATAGTCGCATTGAATACCGAAATTCTGACTCGGAGGAGCGTAAGTCACTGCTCTCCGGGTGGTATCGGGAGCCGACTTTGGGTCACGGATTGTCCGCGGGTCTCACCGTCTTCACGACGGAAACAAACGCGAATACCCATTCCTCAGCGGCCAATTTCAAATTTGGCTGGGCGTGGCGAAAATCAGAAAGCCGCTGGTCGATACTGAATCGTATCGATATCATTGTTGAAGACACAAAGCTCTTGCTGCAAAGAGAAGAGAGCCAGCGGCTGATCAATAATCTAAACGTGAACCGCCGCATTAGTGTGCGAACCCAGTTGTCATTACAATATGCATTCAAATTTGTGAAGAGCATGTTCGACAATCAGGAGTTTTCGGGCTATACCGATTTGATCGGCGTCGATTTTCGTCGCGGCTTCAAGAATAAATGGGACTGGGGCGCACACACCAGTGTTTACCATTCGTATGAATCCAAAGTGATTGACTACGGCTTCGGTTTGGACGTCGGCTTTAACGTACGCGATAACATGTGGGTCACCGTCGGTTACAACATTGCCGGTTTCCACTACAAGGATTTCACGTCCGCCCGCTATACGGCAGAAGGTCCGTACTTACAGGTCTCGATCAAAGCAGATCAACACGCGCTACGAAATATTGCCGGACAGCGCTAGCCTGCGGGACTTTTAGCTCGATTCTGACCAATTTATTGAATTCATTTGCGGCCGAGCAATGTATATTGCCGCAGTGCTGTCTCTAACCGAATTCTTTGGCCCAAAAAGCCCCTTAATACCTCACCTCCCCGGATTCCAACCGCGGGAAGGGCAGGCGTGGATGGCTGAAGCGGTTGCCGAAACGATCGCCAACTCAAGCCAATTGGTGGTCGAGGCGGGTACCGGCACGGGCAAAACGTTTGCCTATTTGCTGCCGGCGTTAATGAGTGGTCGAAAGACCATTATTTCGACCGGCACCAAGGCGCTTCAGGATCAACTTTATCATCGTGATTTGCCTCTTTTGTCCAAGGCGGTTGGACGTCCGGTAACCACCGCATTGTTGAAAGGTCGATCGAACTATCTTTGTTTGCATCGATTGGAAACGGTCGCGAGTCAGGTTTCATCTGACATTTTACACGATGATTTGTACGCGATTAGTGGTTGGCAACATAGAACCAAAACGGGCGACAAAGCCGAGTTGCTCGACGTTGCCGAGGACTCCGGGGTATGGCCGCTGGTCACGTCAACGGCCGATAACTGCTTAGGCTCGAAATGCCCTGTCTATCAAAAGTGTCATGTGGTCAGAGCGCGTCGAGCGGCTCAGGAAGCCGACCTGGTGGTCGTCAATCATCACTTGTTGTTGGCTGATCTGGCGTTAAAAGAGGAGGGCTTCGTCGAGTTTTTGCCCGGTGCTGAGGCGATTATTCTCGATGAGGCACATCAGATCCCCGATCTCGCTGCCCAATTCTTTGGGATCAGTTTGGCCAGTCGCGAAATCGAGCGCATATTTGACGAGATTCAGACTGCGACGATCGCCTTTAAACAAGTAGAGTTACAACGTCGCCTGGATGCAGCTCAAACCGCTTTGCGAGTATTGCGTACCGAATCTCCGCGAGAAGAAGGCAGACACGAACTGTCCGTTATCATGGCATCGGTTCAAGACCCAATGTTGTCGCTCGCGTTAGCGCTAAAAGATTTACTGGATGCCGTCAGTCAGTTGGTGAATTCATCAGCTGATCTCGAGAAATTGCACGATCGCTTATTTTCCGTAATCGAGCGACTGGCGTATTTGTCCAGCGATGAATCGTGGGACGGACTGCGTTGGTTGGACGTTACTTCGCGCAGCATTCGTTTGAACCTGACGCCCCTCGATGTTGCTGACACGTTAAGTGGCTTGATCAACGTTAGTCATCAGGCATGGGTATTTACGTCCGCGACCCTAGCATTAGGTGAAGATTTTTCTCACTTCACGGAGCGTATGGGCATCCAAAGTGTTACGGCCCTAACCTTTCCGAGCCCCTACGACCTGAGGAAGAACGGTTTGATTTGGTTGCCTCCGAATTTGCCGGCACCTTCCGATCGAGACCATACAACTGAAATGCTGGAGCGCGTACTGCCCTTGCTCGGAAAGACTGCTGGCGGGATGTTTTGTCTGTTCACCAGTCACCGCGCCTTGAATAACGCGCGTAGTTGGTTCAAGACACGGCGCAAAAGACTCAAAGGGCGACCGCTACTGATTCAAGGTGACGCGCCTCGCGACGATTTGCTACGCAGGTTTCGCGAGCACGGTAATGCTGTTTTACTCGGGACAGGAAGTTTCTGGGAAGGGGTGGATGTGCGCGGTCCGGCCTTAAGTATTGTCGCTATCGATAAATTGCCGTTCGTATCTCCGGCCGATCCGTTGATGATGGCGCGCTTGGAGTTTATTCGTCGCCAAGGTGGCAATGGTTTTATGAGTCATCAATTGCCGCTGGCAGCATTGTCCCTTAAACAGGGAGCGGGGCGACTGTTGCGCGACCAAAATGACTTCGGTGTTGTCGTGTTATGCGACCCGCGTATTACGTCGAAACAGTACGGCAAGATGTTTTTGCGTACGCTTGAACCGATGCCGGTAACCGATTCTATAGCCGAAGTGGGTCTTTTTCTTGCGTCCCATGAAAAAGCGAGCCTCGCGAGGCATGCGGTTTGAACTTTTTGGCACTCGACACATCCTCGAATGCTTGTTCCGTCGCGGTGCAAGCGGGCGATCGAATATTAAACAAGCATGTCGTTGAGGCACGTGCGCATACCCGCATACTGATGCCAATGATTCGAGAGTTGTTGGAGGAATGCCAACTCAGTGTCGCGAATCTCGATGCCGTTATTCTGGGCAACGGACCAGGCTCTTTTATAGGCATGAGGATCGGTGCGTCAGTTGCACAGGGATTGTGTTTTGGCGCGGGCTTGAAAATTGTACCGATCTCGTCGCTCGCAGTCGTTGCGGCGGACGCACTCGCCAATTGCGAGGCGGATGAAGTCGTGGTAATTCAAGACGCGCGCATGGGCGAAGTCTACTTTGCTCGATTCGGCTGCGACAGCAACCGCAATCCCGTGCCAATCGGAGATGAAACCATCGTCGCCGCAGAAGAATTACAATTTCCTCCGGGGACAGTGTCAATTGCCGGGGACGGATGGGCGCGTTACCCCAAACTTTTGGAAATGCACGCGGATCATATTTCGGCGAAGGTTTCAGCGCCGCATCCGCATGCGTTGCCTCTATTGAGACTAGGAGCTGCGGCCTATGTGGATGGGCATGCTGTTATGCCACACGAATTATCACCTGCTTATTTGCGCACAAAGGTAGCTGAAATCCCTCAAACGGCTTGACGAGTTGCAGTCGTCTCAACTTTAACAATGTCGGATAGGTGAGGTCAGAGGTTTAAATTGCAGCCCGCGGATTTCGATGGTATTTAGGCGGCTAATTTCTCGCAAATCATGGTTAGGCTCCGACGACGAAGAATAAAACGTTTCTTTGGGGTGATTTGATTGCGGAGTTTTGGTGATCTAGAGCGCTAGACAAATGATGAGTTGTAAGTGTGCAATTACAAAGGAATTTCAATTGATTACCCATTTTCGAAGGCTTTCCAGCGTCATTCCGATAGGCCTTATCGCAGCAATGCTCCCACTCGCCGGCCAGGCGCAGAATAGTTGGACAGATTCAATGTCAATAAAAGGCGATGTTCGGCTCCAATATGAGTCCATCGATGAAGAAGGCATTGTCGGGCGCGACCGAGGCCGATTTCGTGCGCGCCTGGGGTTGACCGCTGATGTTAATGAAAATTTTAAAGCGGTCATTCAGCTTGCGACGGGCGGAGACAATCCAACTTCAACGAATCAGTCATTCGATGGTGGATTTTCGCGAAAAGACATTGGTCTTGATCTCGCTTATCTCGACTGGACTCCAAATGACCGGACGCATGTCTACGGCGGCAAGATGAAAAATCCTCTGCATCGCCCCGGAAGCCACGCGCTGATTTGGGATAGCGACCTCAATCCTGAAGGCGTGGCTATTCAATATCAGGCTGGAGGGTTTTTTGGTACAGCGGGTTTGCTTTTTGTTGAGGAACGTTCGACCGCTGATGATTCACTATTACTTGCGTTGCAGGGCGGTTTTGAATTTGATCTTGTCAGGGGCGTTGAAGTCACGGCAGGCGTTGGCTATTTCAGTTACACCGATACAATCGGCAATGCGCCTTTTCATGACGGCAATGCGCGCGGCAACAGCGTGGATCTGAACGGCGATTTGATTCTTGAATACAAGGAACTCGAACTGTTCATCGACCTGAGTGCCAACCTAGGCGCGATGCCGGTGAAGGTCTTCGTCGACTTTGTGCAGAATTCAGATGCTAATGACGAAGATTCTGGGCTTGCCTTTGGTGCGGCAATTGGAAAAGCAGACGAACCCGGAACCTGGCAAGCCTCCTGGGCGTACCAAGATATCGAAGCAGATGCCGTCATAGGCGCTTTTACCGACTCTGATTTTGGCGGTGGCGGAACTGACAGCGAGGGTCATGTTCTAAAAGGCAAATATGCGTTGTCCGACAATTGGGCTTTGGGCGCAACGTATTACATGAATGAGGCCGATGCATTTACGGGCATTGAGCACGATTACAAACGTTTTCAGTTGGACCTCGAATTCAAGTTCTGATAATTGTGGGATTCGCGATTCAGATATTTGTCTCGTATGCGAAATCGAGATACCTAATTTAGGGCTAGGGTTTATATGACGATTCCAAGCAGGCGTGTACTTAATTTTTTCGGATTGATTAGCTGTGTGGGCATGATGGCATATGCACTTTATGCTGAACATGTTTTGTATTTGATGCCCTGCCCATTGTGTGTGTTTCAGCGTATTGCAGTTATATCCCTTGGGATAATTTTTTTACTGGCAGTCTTACACAACCCAGTTGGAACAGGACGTTATTCGTATGCGGTTCTGATTCTTCTCGCGGCCGGTAGTGGCGTGGGCGTTGCCGGTTGGCATGTCTGGATCCAAAATCTGCCGGCCGATGAAGTGCCATCCTGCGGTCCGGGATTCGGCTATATCATGGACACGTTCAATTTTGGTGAGGCGCTGGGAATGATTTTCACCGGATCAGGTGAGTGTGCCAGCATCGATTGGGCATTCCTGGGTCTTACGATGCCAACTTGGGTCATTATATCTTTGTTCGTCATCGGCATCGTGGGCCTGTGGAATAACTTGCGGAAGATTTTATAACGCCTGGCTAAGTTTGGATCAGCAAGCGTTGCAATATTCGTTCGTAGATCTTGCTGAGCAACGGCAAGTGTTCGACCACCACGTTTTCATTTGTCATGTGTATGGTCGCGTTCACCAGGCCGATTTCGATGACATCTGCTCCATGAGGCGCAATAAAACGTCCATCTGATGTGCCACCGCCCGTCGACAGTTCCACGTCGACTGTCGAAATATCATGAACAGCCTGAACAACTGCATGCATCAGTTTTCCAGGCTCTGTCAGGAAGGGTTCGCCCGACAAGTGCCAGGAGATTTGGTAGTCCATGTTGTGACGTCGCAAGATCTTCTCGACCGCATCCTGTAGGTCAGCGTTATTCCACTCCGTTGAGTAGCGCAGGTTGAATTTGGCCTCCAAACTGCCCGGAATGACGTTGTCCGCGCCACTGCTGCTTTGCAGGTGGGCAAATTCGAATGTTGTCGGCGGAAAGTGTTCGTTGCCCTTATCCCATACGGTTTCGTTCAAATCGGCCAAAGCCGGCGCAAATTGTCGAATCGGATTGTTGGCCAGGTGTGCATAGGCGATGTGCCCCTGTTTGCCCTGTACCTGAAGTGCGCCGGTCAGCGAACCCCGTCGCCCGATGCGGATAACGTCACCAGGGATTTCTTTGCTTGACGGTTCGCCCACGACACACCAATCGATTGATTCATTACGGCCATTCAGAATTTCGACGACTGCGCGGGTGCCGTTTACGGCGATACCTTCTTCGTCGCTGGTGATAAGAAAGGCTATGCTGCCGTCAAAATTCGGATACTGAGCAACAAAACGTTCCGCCGCTGTAATCATGGCTGATAAACCGCCTTTCATGTCGGCAGCCCCACGCCCATACAGTCGTCCGTCACGAATTTCCGCTTTAAACGGATCCGAATCCCATTCCTTTAGGTCTCCTGTTGGAACGACGTCCGTGTGACCCGCAAAACACAGGAGCGGCGTCGTTGCGCCACGCCTTGCCCAAAGGTTGCTAACTTCGCCGACATTAAGCCTTTCAATGTGGAACCCTGCGGCGGACAGCCGATGTGCAATCAATGTTTGGCAACCCGCATCTTCAGGCGTAATCGATTGTTTGTTGATTAGTTCAATTGCGAGACGAACGGTGCTGTCGGATGCGTTCAATGTCTTGCTCGGTGAGTCAATGATTCACTCAATGAGGTCACTATATTGATCTGCAGAAAACCCTACAGTCACTCTGTCACCATTCTCCAGGACTGGGCGTTTCACGAGCGTCGGGTGTTTGACCAAGAGTGGCACTACATTTTTTTTGTCTACGATGGCGCGTTCTGCTTCCGGTAGATTTCGCCAGGTGGTGCTGCGCGTATTCAGGAGTTTTTCCCACTCCACAGACTTCAACCAGTGTTGAATGTCCTTGTGAGTCAATCCGTCAACACGTACATCATGGAACTCGTAATCGATGTCGTTTGATTCCAGCCACCTGCGTGCTTCCTTACAGCTGTCACAGTTGGGGATTCCAAATAGCGTTATTCGCATAGTGTTTACTACGCCTCCGCGGTAATAGCATTCAGGATTTTCTCGCGTAGATGATCGCACGCGGCATCGTCCAGTGGTTTGTTATTCATATTAGAAATATAGAAAACGTCTTCAGCTTTCTCTCCAATCGTTAATATTTTTGCGGTGTCGATATCGATGCCCAGCTCGACGAACAATTGCCCGACGGTTGAGAGAAGGCCGGGCCGATCACCAGTTACGAGTTCCATCACCGTGCGCTGGTTGGTTTCATCCTGATTGAAATTCACTGAAGATTTCGTTGTGAAAACTTTTGCCTGGCGTGGCGGCGAACGTGTGACTTTGGTTTGTTCTTCGTTTCCTGCTGCGAGGATTTTGGTGAGAGCGCTGTGTATTCGGGACAGACGTGAAGGATCAACTGTGGTGCGTTGATCGAGCTCCATGAATACGTAAGTGTCCAGGCTATAGCCATTGGCAAGCGGCACGATTCGGACATCGGCAATAGTCATTCCCAGTTCGGCGAGCAATCCAGTTGCCATCGCGAAGGTTCGTTTGATGCGAGGTGTATATAAAATCGCCTCAATACCATCTCCGTCGGCTTGCAGGCGCATGTCAAGGAGTCCAGTTTTGGATTTACTGTCATTACTGACAAGAAATCTTGTGTGCCACGCAATTTCATTGCTGCGGTACCGCAGGAAATAGTCCTCTGTAAACAGCTCCCAGATTTTTTCTATCGCCTGAGACTTAAGTTTCGATTCGACCAGGAGGCCACGTGCAGCTTCTTGGGTTTCATTAATAAGAAGATCACGTTCAATGGGGGCCTCCAAGCCGCGCCGCAGCGCTCTCGCAGTTTGTAAATAAAGTTCGCGGAATAACGATGCTTTCCAGGAGTTCCATAGACGAGGGTTGGTTGCCTTCACATCTGCAACTGTTAAGACGTACAGATAATCCAGATGCATCTGATCGCGCATGACAGCTGCGAATTCGTTAATTACGTCAGGGTCACCGATGTCTTTCTTCTGTGCAGTCATTGATAGTGTTAGGTGATGGCGTACAAGCCAGGCAACCGTGCGCGCTTCGTACTGGCTTAACCCATGTTCGAGGCAAAAGGATTCTGCGTCGATTGCGCCGAGTTCGGAATGGTCACCGCCACGCCCTTTAGCGATGTCGTGAAACAATCCAGCCAGATACGCGATCTCAGGTTTTTCGAATGACTGCATCAATGGTGAGCAATGCGGATGCTCATGGTCATAACGAGTAAGCGCAAAGCGGCGCAAATTACTCACAACGAAAAGGGTGTGGTGATCAACCGTGTAGGCATGAAACAAATCGTATTGCATGCGCCCAACGATGCGTCCGAATGCTGGGATGTATAGTCCGAGCACGCCATACAAGTTCATTCTTCTAAGCCCGTGTGTGACGCCTGCCGGCGCATGTAATATGCTCAAGAATAGACGATGGTTGCGCGGATTTTGTCGAAAACTTTCATCGATTAAATGTAGGTTTCGGCGGACCTGACCAACTGTGTAGGCACTGACGCCACGTATACCGGTTTCGGTTTGTAAGAGTTTGAAAATCTCGAGTAAGGCAGATGGATTTGTGGGGAAAATGGTGTCGCTGGTGGTTTGCAAGAATCCGTTCTTCACTTCAAATCGATCATTAATTGGCGTTGACGTGGCGTTGGCATCTAGAAGGATTGCTTCCTCAAATAATTGCAGCAGCATTTCGTTGAGCCGACTTAAATCCATGACCGTTCTGTAGTAGCGCTGCATGAGCTGTTCGACAGCAAGTGTGTAGCTCGCATCTTGGTAGCCGAGTATTTTCGCAAGACGCGATTGATGATCGAAGAGTAGGCGGTCTTCACGTCGACCGGTCATTACATGTAATCCAAAGCGGACGCGCCAAAGAAATAGCTCACCATCTTTCAGGAGTTCGAGTTGTCCGGGAGTCAAAAATTTGTGCGCGACCAGTTCATCGAGTGTGCGAACACCGAAATGTCTTTTGGCGACCCAACCGATCATTTGAATGTCGCGGAGTCCGCCGGGACTTCCCTTAACATTCGGTTCTAATTGATAGGCCGTATTTTCGTAACGGTGATGGCGCTGTTCTTGTTCCTTTCTCTTTTCGCCGAAAAATTCTCGAGAAGGCCATGCACCGCTGGCGGACAGTGTGTCGTTCATTGAGACGAAGAGATTTTCGGGGCCCGTCACGACTCGTGATTCAAGAAGTGTCGTTGCAATAGAAATGTCGCGGCTGGCTTCCGTAGCACATTCAGCGACGCTTCGGACGCTGTGTCCAACGTCCAGACCGACGTCCCACAGAGATGTGAAGAATGCGGCGATGCTGTCGTCTGCAATGCGCGCATCCAACGCCTCGTCGACCAGAATCATAATATCGACGTCAGATCCTGGGTGCAGTTCTCCTCGGCCATACCCACCAACCGCAATAACAGCGGCAGAGTTTGTTAGCCTGGGAGCCGCCTGTCTCCATAGTTCGCGTAAAACACGATCGACAATGGCGGCTCTCATCGGAACGAGAACAGCGACGGACTCACCCGCCAGAAATCGCTGCTGCAGATTTTCGTCGGCGGCGCGAAGCGCGTCTTTTAGATTCTGCGTTGTCGAATCGTCGTCGAGGGCCGCGACTAGAATTTGATAAGAATCATCAAAATCGTAGAGTTTCTCAGCGATCATCTGCGCCGAGTGTCAAAACCTCAAAACCGGAATCCGTTATGAGTATGGTGTGCTCCCACTGCGCTGAAAGCTTGTGATCTTTGGTGACGACCGTCCATCCATCAGGTAACAAGCGTACGTGTCTTTTGCCCGCATTCACCATGGGTTCAACGGTCATTGTCATACCCGCCTGCAATTCGAATCCGGTCCCTGCTTTGCCGTAGTGCAAAACTTGCGGATCCTCGTGAAAGCCGCGACCGATACCGTGTCCACAATATTCCCGGACCACTGAAAAGTGGTTTTTCTCGACGTGCTTTTGGATGACTTCACCGATGTCACCCAGCCGCTTTCCTGGCGCGATTTGTTCAATGCCTAGCCACATGCTTTCATATGCAATCGTCGCCAGACGCTCGGCCTGGATGCCTGGTTTGCCGACGAAGAACATCCGACTGGTGTCTCCGTGGAAGCCTTCCTTGATGACAGTGATGTCGATGTTGATGGCATCGCCTGATTTCAGGGTTCGCTCCCCTGGGATACCGTGACAAACCACATGGTTAACCGAGGTGCAGATGGACTTGGGAAATCCGCGGTAATTTAACGGGGCAGGGATAGCATCCTGAGTTTCCGTAATGAATTGATGACAAATGTCGTCCAGATCACCGGTGCTAACGCCAGGCTGCACGTGTTCACCAATCATGTCTAAAACGTCAGCGGCAAGCCGACCGGCAACCCGCATTTTGTCCTGTTCTTCCGTAGTCTTAATAGTTACATTCATTTATATTTCAATATGTTATGTGAATTCAAGCCAGCAAATATTTCCTTCCAAAGGTAAAGGTCGAAGCGTGTTTTCTTGCGGATCCTTACAGCTAAACAGAAGGGCTGTAAGAAACCTCGCTTTAACCCAGATTTATTACCCAGGAATTCGTTGTTGGCGCCAGCGCGCTATGGTATAAAGCGCGCGCCCTAGAGGCAATTACTTCACACGTGCACCGACACGTCGCGCTGGGTGCCCCACTAAAAAAGGGGTTGTGCGACGGGGTGTGCGGAGGCCTAACCCGGAGATATATCATGGCAGACGTTACTATGCGCCAAATGCTTGAGGCTGGCGTGCACTTTGGTCATCAGACCCGCTACTGGAACCCGAAAATGGCACCCTACATTTTCGGCGCGCGAAATAAGATCCATATCATCAATCTTGAGAAGAGCCTACCTATGGCTCGTGACGCATATGCGTTCATCAAGACAATCGTTTCTGACGGCGGCAAAGTGCTCTTTGTAGGCACTAAAAGGGCTGCTCGAGACGCTATCCGTAGTGAGGCTATCCGTTGCGAAATGCCGCATGTCAGTCACCGCTGGCTTGGCGGTATGTTGACCAACTACAAGACGGTTCGTCAGTCAGTGAAAAGACTGAAGGTTCTGGAAAGCATGGCCGAAGACGGCGGCTATGACCTCATCACGAAAAAAGAAGCGCTTGGTCTTAGTCGTGAGCAGGAAAAACTCGAACGTAGTTTGGGCGGAATCAAAGACATGACCGGATTACCGGATGTGTTGTTCGTGGTCGATGTTGATTACGAAGATATTGCGATTCGTGAAGCTCGTAAATTAGGCATTCCGGTGGTCGCAATTGTCGACACCAATTGCTCGCCAGATAACGTCGACTACGTTATTCCTGGCAATGACGATGCGATGCGAGCCATTACGCTTTACGCGGCCCTCGTAGCTGACGCTGTGATTGATGGCAAAGCATCATTGCCGCAAGTGGCCTTGGGTGAAGACGAGTTCGTCGAATTGGACGAAGACGGTAAGCCTAAGCGTGCGAGCAAGAATAAATCCTCACGGAAGCCCGCTCGCAAGGTGACGGTGAAGAAGAAAGTGGATGTCACTAAGGAAGTTGCTGATGCGAAAGTCGCCGTTAGCCATCCCGAAGATGATGCTCAAATAGATTCTAAAGAATCAGCTGAACCTACTGATAATAAAGATGAAAAATTAGTAACCGCTGATGCCGAAGCAGTGGCTGAAAAGCCAGCTGAGCCAGTGGCCGAAAAGAAGGCAGAATCCGCTGCGGAAGAGCCCGCGAGGGACGCGGCACCTAAAAAACCTGCCGCCAAAAGAACGGCAACTAAGAAAACGGCAACTAAGAAAACGGCAACTAAGAAAACGGCAACTAAGAAAACGGCAACTAAGAAAACGGCAACTAAGAAAACGGCAACCAAGAAGACGACCAAGAAAACCGCAGCAAAGAAAGACGACGAATAGTCTATTGTGCGTTTTTTGGTCATCGAGACATTTCGGTAGAGGAATAAAGTGATGGCAATTAGTGCATCAATGGTTAAGGAACTGCGCGAGCGAACTGGCGCCGGCATGATGGAGTGCAAGAAGGCGTTGGTCGAGACCGATGGCAATCTGGACAGCGCCGTTGAACTACTGCGGACATCCGGACAGGCGAAAGCTGACAAGAAATCGGGTCGCATCGCGGCTGATGGGCGGGTTGTCATTACGATTGAGGGTCAGAATGCGGCCATGGTCGAAATCAATTCCGAAACGGATTTCGTCGCTAAGGATGAAAACTTCCAGGCATTCGCCGAAGGCGTTGGCACTGCGGTACTGGCCTCCGAGGTGAGCAGTGTCGAGGAATTGTCGGCAGCTACATTGGCGGACGGACGTACCGTTGAAGCCGCGCGAACCGAGCTGGTGACCAAGGTCGGCGAAAATATCTCTGTACGACGGTTTTCTCGACTATCAGCGGCGGACCACCTTGGCGCGTATGCACACGGAGCGAGAATTGGTGCGATTGTGTCGCTTGCAGGTGGCAATCCAGATCTTGCGCGCGACCTAGCCATGCACGTCGCGGCGACTAACCCTGTTTGCATTGATGAAACTGGGGTGCCGGCTGATACGTTGGAACGCGAGCGGCGCATTTTTGCGGAGCAGGCCGCAGAGTCGGGTAAGCCTCCGGAAATTATCGAAAAGATGGTCACCGGGCGCGTAGCGAAATATCTCAAGGAAATAACCTTGGTCGGTCAGCCGTTCGTTAAAGACCCGGATGTGACTGTTGCCAAATTGTTGCAATCGGCAGATGCCACGGTGGTCAGTTTTGTCCGTTTTGAAGTTGGCGAGGGGATCGAAAAGAAAACCGAGAATTTCGCTGAAGAAGTGGCCAAACAGATCGAAGACAGCAAGAAGAAGAACGACGCTAGTAGTTGATAGGCTTGGCATTAGCCAGTTTCCATAAATCACTGAAAATTGTGGAAAAATGGCAACAGATGGACTATATGCGCTAGAATCTGTGGCCACTTCGCCTTGTGCAACAGGGTCGATCGTAAGGCATTGATTTTACAGAGAAAGGACTCAAAATGGCCGATTCACCGGTGCTCTACAAACGCGTGCTACTCAAGTTGAGTGGCGAAGCGTTGATGGGTGATCTGGACTACGGCATCGAGCCGGCGGTCATTCAACGCATCGCAGCCGAAATTGCAGCAGTGAAGAAGCTGGATATTGAGCTGGCCATCGTCATCGGTGGCGGCAATATTTTCCGTGGCGCAGGGCTCGCCCGAAAGGGTATGGATCGGGTCACTGGCGACTACATGGGTATGCTGGCCACGGTCATGAATGCCCTGGCCATTCAGGATGCACTGGAAGCGGCTGATATTTACGCACGAGTCATGTCTGCGATTCAGATCAATGAGGTATGCGAAGACTATATTCGACGCCGTGCAGTACGCCATCTTGAGAAGGGACGAGTGGTTATCTTTGCTGCTGGCACGGGCAACCCGTTTTTCACGACCGACACCGCAGCCAGTTTGCGGGCAATTGAAATTAATGCCGACGTCATGTTGAAAGCGACCAAAGTTAGCGGAGTTTACGACTCGGATCCTCAGGAGAACGAGGATGCGTCGTTATTCGAAACGGTATCGTTCGATAAAGCGCTTGTCGATAAACTAAATTTCATGGATGCGACTGCAATTGTCATGTGCCGGGACAACAATATGCCCTTGCGCATTTTTAGCATGGCTGAAAATGATGCATTGGTGCTGGCGATGACGGACCTGAATGTGGGTACGCTGGTGACAGCCTAAGGCGCCACTCCGGATCAAACATAGGATGATGACGTGGTAGAGGACATCAAGAAAGACGCGGCGACCCGAATGGAAAAAAGCGTGGTCTCGCTGCAACAGGAATTGACAAAATTGCGCACGGGCCGTGCTCACACCAGCCTGCTCGACCACATCTCGGTTGACTACTATGGTAGTGAGACGCCGTTGACTCAGGTCGCCAACGTTAACGTTGAAGATTCTCGAACATTGACCGTTGTACCTTGGGAGAAATCCATGGTGCAGGCAATTGAAAAAGCCATCATGAAGTCAAATTTGGGCCTTAATCCTGCAACCGCCGGCACCATCATTCGCGTGCCGCTGCCACCACTGACTGAAGAACGTCGTAAAGACATGATCCGATTGGTGCGACAGGAAGCGGAGGGTGGTCGTATCGCGATTCGAAACATTCGTCGCGACGTCCTTTCTGATCTTAAGGATTTGAAAAAAGAAAAGATGATCGGCGAAGATGACGAACGTCGCGCCGAAGATGAAGTGCAAACCATTACGGATAAGTTCATTGCCGCCGTAGATGAGACGCTTGCCCAAAAGGAAAGCGATCTCATGGAATTCTGAGCTAGCGTTACCGTTATGGCGCATAGTCAAATTGATCCATCGAAAGAGTCCGAAAACGGCGCTGTACCTGTGCACATTGCTGTGATCATGGACGGCAACGGTCGTTGGGCGAAATCGCGTTCGAAACCGCGCCACGCGGGGCATCATGCAGGTGTCAAATCGGTTCGGCAAACGGTTGAGCTGGCGGCCCAAAAAGGAGTTTCACACCTTACTCTATTCGCGTTTAGTAGCGAGAATTGGCAGCGACCGGCAGAGGAAGTCAGTCGTTTGATGGGACTTTTTCTTGAAGCGCTGCAACGAGAAGTCGATTCGCTGCATCGTAATAATGTGCAACTTTCATTTATAGGTTCTCGGGACAAGCTGCACGAGAACCTGATTAAGAAGATTGTCGCTGCTGAGGACCGTACGCGAAACAACAGTGGCCTGAAATTGATGGTTGCCGTCGCTTATGGTGGGCGGTGGGACATTATCAACGCCACTAAGTCGCTCGCTCGGAAAGTTGTTGCGGGTCAGTTGGCAATTGATGAAATTAGTGATGATGATTTTAGCGCGCAATTGGCTTTGGCAAACGTGCCAGATCCGGACTTACTCATCAGGACTGGTGGAGAACAAAGAATCAGCAATTTTTTGCTGTGGAACTTGGCTTATGCGGAATTGTGGTTTTCGGATTGCCTATGGCCGGATTTCGACGCGCAGCATTTCGATGCTGCGTTGGCACACTTTGCGTCCCGCCAAAGACGATATGGGCATACCGGTGAACAGGTCGTATGACAAAATGTTGAAACAACGATTTTTCACCGCCGTTATCGCGCTTATCGTGGTTGGGCTCGTTTTGTTTGTTGCGCCGCCGGTGCTCGCTCGCTCGGTAATCGCACTTCTGTTATTGGCCGGTGCGTGGGAATGGGGTGGTTTGATATTCACAAAACCGGACAAGGGTTCGAAAGGCCGGATTCTTTATACCAGTATCTGTTTCTTGATTATCGCCGGGCTCTTTACGCAAGTACCCGAAACGGAATTAGCGCAACTCATCTTTAAGACAGCGCTTGTGTGGTGGTCGGCCGCGCTGGTTTGGATGTTCTTTTTTCCGACTCCTATTCCGCGCGCTTTGGTTTGGATATGTGGTTTCCTGGTTCTGATACCTGCATGGGTTGCTTTGGACTTTCTTTACCGCCATGACCCAGCCCTGCTGGTCTTTGCCTTGTTAGTCGTTTGGGTCGCGGATATTGGTGCCTATTTTGTTGGTAAGGGTTTTGGGCGCATCAAACTTGCGCCAAATATTAGCCCTGAAAAATCCTGGGAGGGCGTTCTTGGCGGGCTGACTGCAGTCGCGCTTTTAGCCGGCATCGCAAATAATTTTTTTGATACTGATATAGCCGTGCTCGTGCCGCTTTGCCTGGCGGCCGCGATGTTGTCGGTTGTCGGTGATTTGGCCGTCAGCATGTTCAAGCGCAACGCCGACGTTAAAGATAGTGGTTCATTGTTTCCTGGGCACGGCGGCGTGTTGGATCGAATCGATAGTGTCAGCGCTGCAGCTCCGCTAATTGCGCTGTCTCTGTCCTGGGTAGGATTGTAATGGCGACCTTACGCACAGGCGTTGTTCAGCGTCCGTTCATGGGCGAATGGTCAGACTCATCGGGAACTGCGCTTCGTTCTGCCAGTCAGATCGAGGCATCGGGCCGAGGAAGTGCGCGCTCAATAATCGATGGTGATTTCGTTAGCCGGTTGATATTAATGAAGAAAGGGGATCTGACGTGATCGACTTTTTGATCAGTATTTTGGCGTTCATTGTCGCAATCAGCGTGCTGGTTGCCGTACATGAATATGGCCATTTTATCGTCGGACGTTGGTGTGGGATGAAGGTCCTGCGTTTTTCGGTTGGATTCGGCAAACCAATCTGGATGCGAATCGGCAAAAAAGACAATACAGAATATTGTATCTCCGCAATCCCGCTGGGCGGTTACGTCAAATTTTTGGGCGAGCGGTACGGCAATGATGATCCGATCGATCCCGCCGACGAAGGTCGAGCCTTCAATCAGCGGCCAATCTGGAATCGCATTCTTGTTCTGCTCGCGGGCCCGTTCTTTAATTTCTTGTTTGCGTTTTTCGCTTACTGGGTGATTTTCGTGAACGGTGTGCCAACCATTCGTCCCGCTGTCGGTGAGGTGACGCCGGCGTCATATGCCGCGGAAGCGGGTCTTAACAATGGTGACCAGATTATTCGCGTTGGAGATCAGGAGGCAACGGATTGGGAAACAGCGCTCGTCACAATCCTTGATGACCTGATCACATACGGTCGCGTTTCTATGGATGTGGCCGATTCGTCGGGACAACAACGCACCACCATTATCGATGTGGGCGATGATGCAACTCGGCTTACGGAGCCGGGCATCTTATTTGACGGGCTTGGGTTTCAGCCGTGGCAGCCCCCGGCCATTGTTGCTGCGGTATCCGACGGCGATGCAGCGGCAGAAGCTGGGATTATTGAGGGTGATAAAATCACCATGATTGACGGGGAGAGTATTGCGAAATTTTCGGACCTGCAACGGATTGTTTCCGTTCGACCGGGTGTGGAAGTCGCGATCGAATTGGAACGCCGCGATCAGGTGATGACAATCAATCTCACCATTGGCAGCAACGACAATCAGGGCAACGTGGTTGGTCTTTTGGGCGTTAGCGGTGGCGGAGTGCCAGAGGAATACTGGTATTTGCGTCAGTTTGGCCCGCTGGCTTCCATACCGGCGTCGATTGATCGAACCTGGCAGGGTATGGGATTCACGTTGCGCATGTTTGGTCGCATGTTGACCGGCGAGGTTTCGATTAAGAACATCAGTGGACCGATTAATATCGCGCAGTTCGCCGGCAGCTCGGCATCCGCGGGGTTTAATTCCTTTATGCGTTTCCTTGCGTTGGTTAGCATAAGTCTTGGCGTCATAAACTTATTGCCCATTCCGATTTTGGACGGCGGGCAAATTGTTTATCAGTCGATTGAAGGCTTGAAGGGAAGTCCGCTGTCTGAAAAAGCGCAAATGGTTGGGCAGCAAGTGGGCATCGTGGCGCTGCTCCTCTTGATGAGTTTCGCGTTTTACAACGACATAGCTCGTATCGTTAGTTGAATGACATTATTTTTTAAGGCAAGTGAATTGATGAATTTATTGCGAGTGAATACGGATGTACTAAGGAAGTTTATTCTGCTTGTGCTCTGTTTGGGTTGGCTTAGTCCTGCCACGGCGCAAGCGCCAGACTCGTTTGTCGTTAGCGACATGCGCGTTGAGGGTTTACAAAGAATTTCTGAAGGTACCGTGTTCAACTATTTGCCAATCAATATTGGCGACACCGTCGACGGCGTCCGAATTCAAGAAGCAATGCGGTCGTTGTACGGGCAAGGGCTGTTTGATGACGTGGAAATGCGTCGCGATGAAGACGTATTGATCATTGTCGTTCGCGAGCGTCCTTCGATAGAGAGTTTTTCTATTGACGGAAATAAAGATATTAAGACGGAAGATTTGATGGGGTCGTTGCGCGATGTAGGTCTTTCGCGTGGCAAGACATTTGATCGTTCCGTTCTTGATAGTGTGCAGCAATTTTTGACCGAGCAATATTACGATCGCGGCAAATATGCTGTGTCAGTCGAGACTGATGTCATTGAGCGGCCGAATAATACTGTCGCTATCAGTATTGAGGTGAAGGAAGGAGATCGTGCCAAAATAAGGCAGGTCAATATTGTTGGCAACTATACTTTTGAAGAGGACGACATTCGCCAAGGCTTCGAACTCGACACGGGGAATTGGTTGTCCTGGTTTCGTCAGGACGATCGCTACGCAAAAGAAGCCTTAAGCGGCGATTTGGAAACGCTACGCTCATATTATATGAACCGCGGCTATGCCGATTTTCGAGTTGAATCGACACAAGTCGCAATCTCGCCAAATCGGAAAGACATCTACGTCACAATCAATGTTCACGAAGGCGAAAAATACGTCATCTCCGACATCAAACTCGTCGGTGATATGATTTTCGATGAAGCCGTCATGCGCTCAATGGTTATTTCACAACCAGGCTCGACCTTCAATCTTCAATTGCTGACAACTTCGGCCGAGCTTATGGCCTTCCGTCTCGGGGAAGAAGGCTATGCAAACGCAGAAATTGAGCCGGTGCCTGAGCTCGATTATGAGACGAAAGAAGTTGCGGTTACGTTTTTTATTGATCCGGCTAGTCGAGTGTATGTTCGCCGTATTAATTTCAATGGCGTTGATCAAATTGACGACCAGGTACTTCGTCGTGAAATGAGGCAAATTGAAGGCGGCTACCTTTCGAATCGTTTGGTTGACAGGTCCAAAATTCGCCTACAACGACTACCTTATGTAGAGGAGGTCGAAGTCGAGCATATGCCTGTGGATGGCAGTCCCGACATGGTTGACGTTGATTTCGACATCAAATATCGAATGCCAGGGCAGTTTAGTGGTGGGCTAGGTTATTCGGAGGCCCAAAAATTAATGCTGAATGGCAGCATTGTGCATACCAATTTCTTAGGCACCGGTGAGCGCGTCGGACTGAACGCAAATTCCGGTCGCTTTTCAACTTTCTACTCGCTATCGCACACAGACCCTTTTATTTCGAAAAACGGAATCCAGCGGACAGCATCAATCAATTATCGAGATATCACACAGTTTACGTCAGCATCTTCAGATTTTTCGACGAAGAGTTATGGTGCGGCGCTTGAGTATTCGATCCCGATAACTGAAGTTCAAAACCTGAGCGTGGGCCTGTCTTTCAACAGCGCAGAGCTGTTGTCGTCCTCCAGAAGTACGGTACAGGCGCAGGAATGGGTCGCCAACAACGGCAATCGCTTCGTTACCGATAGCTCCAACGGCGTCAATTTCTTCGGTACACAATTTGATGCGACAGAACTGATTGTCGGTTGGATTTACGACAGTCGGAATCGGGCATTATTTGCAACCCGAGGGTCGCGGCAGCAGCTCTTTTTGGGTTACACCATTCCAGGCAGTGATGTCGAGTTCTTCACTGCGCGGTACAATTATACAAAATACGTTCCACTTTGGGGCCCTTGGACGATCAGGCTAAATGCAGAACTTGGTTACGGAGGGGCGATTGGTGATGCCACTGCGCTGCCGCCGTACAAGCAGTTTTTTGGTGGCGGCCCGGAGTCCATTCGAGGATACAAAGAGTCGTATCTGGGGCCGCGGGATAGTTTCGGCAACCCTTACGGCGGTAACGTATTGGTTGCGACCCAGCTAGAGCTTATAATCCCGCTGCCGGATAAATTCAGCAGTCAGGCGCGGGCCAGTTTTTTCTACGACGCGGGCAACGTATTTAATACGGGCGAAGTATCGTTCACAGATAAACTGGGGTCGCCGGTATTATACAAGCCGGACTTTAAAGATATGAAAACTTCGGTGGGTCTCGCGGTACAATGGTTGGCACCATTAGGGTTGTTTAGATTCAGTTATGCATTGCCGCTAAATCATCAACCAGGCAATGACAGATTTTACGGAGATCGAGTCGAAAGATTTCAATTCTCCATTGGACAGGCATTTTAGGAATTGGATAGTTTATGAACTTAGTGAAACAAAATTTGGTTAAGATGATTGCAATCGGTGCATTGGCCTTTTGTTTTAGTATTTCGGTGCAGGCGCAGGAAATTAAGATTGGTGTCGTCAATATTTCGGCATTGATGGAACAGGCGCCTCAAGCGCGCGTTGCGATGACTGCCCTCGATGAAGAATTCAAACCGCGACAACGCGAAGCAATCGCGAGGCAGACTGAGTTGCAAGAGCTAACTGAAAAAGTTCAGCGAGACCTTGCTGTGATGGGTGAGACAGAGCGTCGCAATGCCGAGAAGGAAATGCGAGATTTGCAACGCGAAGTGACCCGTCTACAAGCTGAGTTTCGTGAAGACTTGAATTTGCGTCGCAACGAAGAGCTCGGAATTCTGCAACGGTCTTTGTTGGAAGAAGTACAGGACTACGCAGAAGCAGCGGACTACGATCTTGTAGTTGGAGACGGCGTCTTGTTCGCGAGCCCCACGGTTAATATTACCGAGAATGTGTTACGAGCGATGGAAGCCAACTTTACTGCCACCGGCAATTAGTTCTGGAAAATCCTGAGACGGCACAATACTTTGTCAATGAATAGCCTAAAAATGCTCAACTACGTCGTGTAGATTTCGTTTTTTCGGCTATCCTTTACTCGTCTTGCACTCGCTTCAGAATTCCCGGAATTTAAGCTCGTGGTATTGTCCGCAATTAGCCGTAGGGCCCTTCTTACTAGGAGATAGAGTTTGGCCAGAAGCTTGGGAGAACTGGCCGCGCAATTCGGTTGTGAGCTCGTTGGCGACCCTCAAGTCAGCGTTGAGAGCGTTGCGACGCTGAGCAATGCCGGAACCAGCCAGCTCAGTTTCTTCGCCAATCCGGGCTATAGAGATCAATTGCAGGTGACGCGTGCGGCTGCCGTACTTGTGCGGGAAGAGGACGCAGAAGAGTGTCCCGTTGCAGCGCTCGTCAGCGACGATCCATATCTGACCTATGCGCGAATTGCCGCTGAACTGCACCCGCCGCCTGCTGTCATCCCCGGTGTACACGATGCGGCGAGTATCGATGCAGGAGCCAACGTTGATCAGAGTGCACAAATTTCGGCCAACGTCTCAATTGATGCTAGCAGCTCCGTAGGCGCGGGAGTCTTCATTGGTCCGGGTGTGGTTATTGGTCCGAAATGCCATGTCGGTTCTCATTCTCAAATAATGGCCAACGCGACGCTTGTCGAAAACGTTGTCCTGGGTGAGCGGTGTATTGTTCATCCCAATGCCGTAATTGGTTCTGACGGTTTTGGCAATGTCCAGAGTCAGGGCGAGTGGGTAAAGGTTCCCCAGATTGGCGGAGTGCGGATTGGCAATGATGTGGAAATTGGTGCCAATACGACGATCGATCGCGGTTCAATCGACAATACGATTGTTGGTGATGGCGTGCGGCTCGACAATCTAATTCAAATTGCTCACAACGTTGTGATTGGTGCTCATTCAGCAATTGCGGCACAGGCCGGTATAGCGGGTAGTACGATCATTGGTGAAAGGTGCATGTTTGCGGGTCAGTCCGGAGTCGTTGGGCACATTAGGATTTGCGATGACGTTATCGTTGGCGGCGCCACTGTCATTACGAAGAACATTGATGAGCCGGGATTTTACGCCGGGAGTATCCCGGGCGAAAAAGTTCGGGATTGGAAACGCAAGGTGGCGCGATTTAGACGTATGGATGACTTGGTAAAGCGAGTAAGTGAATTGGAAGAACGGGCAAAGAAAGATTCGAGTGATGACAATGGAAGCTGATCCGATGAGAATGGATGTGACTGAAATTATGGAGGCGTTGCCACATCGCTATCCGTTTATTCTTATCGATAGAATCGTTTCGTGCACACCGGGTGAATCAATTGTTGCGTTGAAAAATATCACCAGTAACGAACCATTCTTTGAGGGTCATTTCCCGGGCCGACCGGTGATGCCCGGCGTTTTGGTGATTGAATCGATGGCGCAGGCCGGTGGTGTTCTTTCGCATATCACGATGATCGATGTCGAACCCAAACCTTTGTTTTTTCTAGCCGGCGTGGATAACGCACGTTTTCGACGAACCGTCGTTCCGGGTGATCAACTAACGATCGAAGTGCGTGTGGATAAAATTAAGCGCGGTATTTGGTTTTACGAATGCAGCGCCAAGGTGGACGGCAAACTCGCGGTTGCCGCGAACATTATGTGTGCGCCGGGAGGCAAGCGGTGAGTATCCACCCAACGGCAGTCATCGCTGATTCCGCGGTCATTGCTGATGACGCTGATGTTGGTCCTTTCGTCGTAATTGGCGACCATGTTGAAATTGGTAGTGGTACCCGCGTGGATAGCCATGTCGTGATCAATGGGCCCACACGCATCGGTAAGAATAATCACATTTACCAATTCACCTCGATCGGTGACGACCCGCAAGATAAAAAATATCGCGATGAACCGACACGACTGGAAATAGGCGATGACAATACTATCCGTGAATATTGCAGCATCAGTCGGGGCACCATTCAGGACGCTGGCGTAACCACGGTCGGTAGTGACAATTGGATTATGGCCTATGTGCACATCGCCCACGATTGTCATGTTGGTGATCACTGTATATTTGCTAACAATGCGACGCTTGCGGGGCACGTGCATGTTGGTGATTGGGCGATTTTCGCCGGCTTTACGGGCGCACATCAGTTTGTTCACATTGGAGCCCATGCTTTCATGGGCATGTATGCAGGTACTAGTCGCGATGTTCCCGCGTATACCATGGTTGGCGGTCAACCAGTGGCACCAAAAGGCATCAATTCCGAAGGTCTCAAGAGACGCGGATTTTCAACTGATCAGATTCGGAATATCCGGAATGCGTATCGTTTTGTCTATCGCAAGGGTTTGAAGTTAGCTGAGGCGCTCGCTGAGTTAGATGCGCTTGCCCCGGAACAACCTGAGCTCGAGCTGTTCATAGCGTCTTTGCGAAATTCAGAACGCGGCATAATACGCTAACCGGGACTATTCATGGAATGGACGTGATGATTGGGCAGAGCATTGATTGCACAGAGGATTTTCTAATTGAGCGGAATACAGGCTGTATTTCAGAGGAAAGAAAATCCTCTGTGCATTTATTGATCATGCACGGGCGTGGCCATTGCATGAATAGTCCGGGCTAGGTGTTATTGAAGGATGGTTATTTAAAATGCGTATAGCGCTGGTCGCTGGCGAGACATCTGGAGATTTACTCGGCGCCGGTTTGATTCGCGCCCTACAAGAAAAAGATCCGAGCATCGAATTTGAAGGCATTGCCGGCCCGGCAATGGAGGCCGCCGGCTGCAAAGTGCTGGCTGATGCGGAAGAGTTGGCTGTGATGGGTCTCGTAGAACCGCTGCGTCGCATACCGCGACTTCTGAAAATTCGTAAAATGCTGCACCGTCATTGGCTGAAAAATCGACCAGACGCGTTCGTCGGCATCGATGCGCCGGATTTCAATCTGGGCTTGGAGGCGAAATTACGCGCAGCCAGTATTCGAACCGTGCACTACGTTAGCCCATCTGTGTGGGCGTGGCGGCAGGGCCGGGTTAAAAAAATTGGCCGTGCCGCAGATTGTGTTCTTTGTCTGCTTCCTTTTGAGAAGGCGTTTTACGATGAGCATGGTGTGCCTGCCGAGTTTGTCGGTCATCCGATGGCCGATCGCTCGCCACTCGTACCCGATATCACGGCTGCACGTGCGAAGTTGGAATTACTGGGATCACAAGTGTTGGCGGTGTTGCCGGGTAGTCGGCAGAGCGAGGTGTCGCGCCTCGGTCCGGTATTTGCACAAACGTGCAAGAGATTGGCGGACAGCAATTCGGAATTGGAATTTGTTGCTCCGATGGCAACACCTGCCTTACGCGAGATGTTTGCAAGTCATTTGGCGGAAGCGGCAATCGACAGCAGATTTACCTTGGTTGATGGCGAGGCCGATACCATTATCGAGGCGGCAGATGTCGTACTCGTTGCATCGGGTACGGCATCTTTGCAAGCCGCGTTGTTGCAAAAACCGATGGTGGGTGCCTACCGGCTGGGCAGATTAACCTATGCGCTCGCGAAAAACTTAAAGCTGGTCAAAGTACCGTATTTTACGTTGCCAAATTTGTTGACTAGCGAACCGATGGTTCCGGAGTTTCTACAGGATGATGCAAACCCCGTTGCTTTGGCGGCGGCGATAGATGATCTACTAAAAGATGCCCCAAGGCGTTCGAGAATTGCGCAGGAGTTTGCGAAATTGCGTTCTATTCTCGCCTGTGATGCAGATGAGCGCGCTGCGTCCGCGGTATATCGAATCGCGTCTGCATCATGAAGGTCATGCAGCGACGCGCGCTTGCTGCACCTCACCTGGTTGCCGGGGTTGACGAGGTGGGACGTGGACCGCTAGCGGGCCCCGTTGTTTCGGCGGCTGTTATTTTGGATGCATCGATTCCAATAACGGGATTGGCGGATTCGAAAGCGCTCAGTGAGTCGCGGCGCACACACATCGCCAATGATATTCGGGATAAATCGTTGGCTTGGTCAATCGCTTGGGCGGACGCGGCCGAAATTGATGCGATCAACATTCTTCAGGCAACTTTTCTGGCGATGCGGCGAGCGCTACTGGGGTTGCGGGTTATTCCCGGTCTTGCCGAGATCGATGGCAATCGCCTGCCAAACCTTGATTTTGACGGACGGTCGATAAAGGGGGAGGCAATCGTTCGTGGTGATGCTAGCGTGCCGGCGATCAGCGCCGCGTCTATTATTGCCAAAGTTTATCGCGATCAGCGCATGCGGGATATGCACCGAGATTACCCCCAATATGGTTTCGACCAGCACAAGGGCTACGGTACGGCGGTTCATCGCGACTGTATCGAGCGCCTGGGACCATGTCCAGAGCATCGCCGCACGTTTCGACCTGTTTCGCTAAAGATTCGCTAGCCCGGACTATTCAAGAATGGACGTGATGATTGCGCAGAGCATGGCTTGCACACAGGATTTTCTGACCAAGCGGAATGCAGGGTGTATTTCCGAGGAATGAAAATCCTGTGTGCAATCAATGCTCATGCAAGGGTGCGGCTATTTCATGAATAATTCGAGCTAGATGCATTGATATTCAGTCTTAGTCAGCCGATGATTCCAGTACCGTTTCGGAAATCTCACTCACTGGTATAAAAGAGCATAAGAAGAGCCCGTGGCCACACCTTTCGTTCATTTGCATCTGCACACCGAATACTCAATTTGCGATAGCACCGTGCGGATCCCGTCACTGATGCGTCAATGCGCGAGCTTTGGTATGCCTGCCGTGGGTCTGACGGATCAGGGCAACCTGTTTGGTCTTGTTAAGTTTTACCGCAAGGCGTTCGCCAACGGCATTAAGCCTTTGATTGGCGTGGATCTCAAAATCCAGAATGAAGATGAGGAGGACCGGCCGTTTCAAATGGTGCTTCTTGTCCAGGACTTGGACGGATATCGAAATCTCACACGTCTCGTCAGTCGCTCCTATTTGGAAGGGCAGCTTCGTGGCGTGCCTATGGTCGAACGCGATTGGCTGGACGAGCAATCCACGCAAGGCCTGATCGCAATTTCCGGCGGCCTGCAGGGTGATTGTGGGCGTGCATTAATTTCTGATCAGCTCGACCTTGCAGTCGAGCGACTCGCAAAATGGAAGTCCCTGTTCGGGGACCGTTTTTATGTCGAGGTCACCCGTATGGGCAGACCCGGCGAAGAAGCCTACTTGCAGGCTGCGATCAAAATCGCCTCCGAGCAGGCAGTTCCGATCGTTGCCACCAATGATGTTCGCTTCATTGATGCGGCAGATTTTTCGTCACATGAAGCGCGCGTGTGTATCCAGCTTGGTCGAACTTTGTCCGATCCGGATCGACCACGCGACTACAGCGAACACCAGTATCTAAAGACAGGCGACGAAATGGCCGCTTTGTTTGAAGACATCCCAGAGGCAATCGAGAACACGGTCGAAATTGCACGTCGCTGTAATCTTGACTTGCGCTTGGGCGAAACCTATTTGCCCGAATTCCCAGTGCCAGACGGACAAACGCCGGATTCATTCCTAAAAGCTGAGGCAGAACAGGGTCTGGAGAATTTCCTCCAGCGGAAGATGCTGCAAGATGACGTCCCAGCTGAAGGTTTTAATTCGATGGCAGGGCCCTACAACAAACGTCTCGCTGACGAACTGGCGGTTGTTCGCGATATGGGTTTCCCGGGCTATTTCCTCATCGTCGCTGACTTTATTCGTTGGGCCAAAGATCACGAGATTCCGGTCGGGCCAGGCAGGGGGTCCGGTGCAGGCTCACTGGTCGCCTATGTCATCGGTATCACCGATATTGACCCACTTGAGTTTGATTTACTGTTCGAACGATTTCTAAATCCGGAGCGGGTGTCGATGCCCGATTTTGATATCGACTTTTGCATGGAAGGGCGTGACAAGGTTATCGAGTACGTGGCGGATCGATACGGACGTGACCGAGTCTCGCAAATCATCACGTACGGCACGATGGCGGCAAAAGCAGTGATACGCGACGTCGGCCGTGTGCTCGGACACCCTTATGGCTTTGTTGACCGAATCGCTAAACAAGTGCCTTTTGAAGTTGGCATTACGCTTGAAAAAGCACTTGAAGACGAAGAAGAGCTGGCCAAGATGTACCGCGAAGATGAGGAGGTCGCGGGAATCATTGACTTAGCTCGTTCGCTCGAGGGTTTGGTTCGAAACGCCGGCAAACACGCTGGTGGTGTTGTCATCGCTCCCAGTAAGCTCACTGATTTCACGCCACTTTATTGTGAGGAAGCCGGCGAAAATACGGTCACGCAGCTAGATAAAGATGACGTCGAAGCGGCGGGACTCGTTAAGTTCGATTTTCTCGGTTTAAAGACGCTCACTATCATCGATTGGGCTGTGCGAACGATCAACGCGAATCATCCGGACCTGAATCTCGATATCGCGAATATTCCGATGGATGACCAGAAAACGTTTGCGCTTCTGCAGGCTTGTAAAACGCGTGGTGTATTTCAACTGGAATCTCCAGGCATGCGGGATTTGGTTAAGCGGCTGAAACCGGATCAGTTCGATGATCTGGTTGCGCTTGTTGCTTTATTCCGACCTGGGCCGCTCCAGTCCGGCATGGTTGATGATTTCGTTTCGCGAAAGCACGACGCTAATAAATTGGACATAGATTATTTGCACCCCGATCTGGCGACGGTGCTGGAACCGACTTATGGCGTGATTCTGTATCAGGAGCAGGTCATGCAAATTGCGCAGGTTCTGGCGGGGTACACGCTCGGCGGCGCCGATTTGTTACGTCGGGCGATGGGCAAGAAAAAGGCCGAGGAGATGGCCAAGCAGCGCGAAGTTTTTGTCAACGGATCGGTTGAACGCGGCGTTGAAGAGCGGACTGCGACGCGCATTTTCGACTTGATGGAAAAGTTTGCCGGTTACGGATTCAATAAATCACATTCTGCCGCGTACGCATTGTTGTCCTATCAGACGGCGTATCTGAAAGCCCACTTTCCAGCGGCGTTCATGGCGGCCGCGATGAGCGCTGATCTGGACAATACTGATCGACTGGTTATGGTCAAAGATGACTGCCGCAAGCTGGGGTTGAACATGCTTGTACCGAGTATCGATCGCTCGGCCTATTACTTCAGCGTTGCCGATGAATCCTCAATTCTCTATGGATTAGGTGCGATCAAGGGCGTCGGACGTAACGTTGTCGATGCCGTCATTGAGGAACGTGAAAATGGTGGTTCGTATCAATCTCTGACGGAGTTCTGCCTCCGCGTCGACACAGATCGCATGAACCGTCGCTCGCTTGAAGCGATGATTAAATCGGGCGCGATGGATGACTTTGGTGTGTCCCGTCGTCAATTAATTCAGGAGCTACCGGATGCCATAAAAGGGGCAGACCAGGAAGCACGGGCGAAGGCTGCCGGGCAAAACGATATGTTCGGTCTTGCCGAGCCTGCCGTTGTTGAAACCGTATCGTTAGGACCGCGTTTGGCAGAATGGACCGAGCGGGAACTGTTGATGAAGGAAAAAGAGGCGCTTGGGCTTTACCTTACCGGACACCCTTTCGATGCAGTTCGTCGCGACAGTCGTTATCTAGTCGATCGCAACCTGGCGGATGTTTCTTCAGAGCCTGCGCCAGAGGCGTCTACCGGCGAACGTAATTATCGCCAGCCGCGACGCGAGGTCACGGTTGCCGGCTTGATAATGGACATCCGCAAACGCGGTAATCGCGTAACTGTCGTCCTGGATGATGACTCCGGCCGTTTGGAGGTCAGCCTGTTTTCCGAAGCATTCCAGGAGTTTCGACATCTCCTGAGTAAAGACGAAATCGTCGTCGTAAACGGCGGTCTACGTTTTGATGACTTCATGGGTGCCTGGCAAGTAAACGCGAAAACCATTGTCCCTATCGATCGGGTCATTGAAAGTCGGGCGCGGCACATGATTTTGAATGTTGCGCCGAACGGGCAAGGTCCCGCGCTCCTGCATCGATTGCACGACGTGCTGCTGCCATACCGGGAAGGATCCTGCGATGTCGCGGTGCAATACACCGGCGAGGATGCCGCGGCACGCTTGAACCTCGGTCCAGACTGGAAGGTTAGACCCAGTCGCGAATTACGCGATAAGTTGGCGGAATTGCTAGGACAAAACAGCGTGCGAATGGTTTACGCACCCAATGCAGAAATGAGGTAGAGTCTCATTTCGACGCCACTGTCTTTCGTTGAAGGGCAATGGCGAATTTGTCTGACTGGTATGCGACCCAATCACTATGGATCTGAAGTTTCTCGAATTTGAAGAGCCAATCGCCGAGCTTGAGGCCAAGATCGACGAACTTCGCTATGTTGGCGACGATTCCGAGATCAACATTAGTGAAGAGATCACGCGGTTCAAATCTAAGAGCGCATCATTAACGGCCAGCATTTTTGGCAAACTGAATGCGTGGCAGATTGCACAGGTTGCAAGGCATCCGATGCGGCCATACACGGCGGATTATATCGCCGCAATCGCACCCGATTTTCAGGAATTACACGGCGATCGAATGTACGCCGATGATCCGGCCATCATTGGTGGCATTGGACGACTTGATGGACGTGCAGTGATGTTTATCGGCCATCAAAAGGGTCGCGATACGAAAGAACGTGTCCGACGGAATTACGGTATGCCAAAACCAGAAGGCTACCGGAAAGCGCAACGACTCATGAAAATGGCGCAGAAGTTTTCTCTGCCGATTGTAACTTTTATCGACACACCCGGTGCTTATCCCGGACTCGGAGCAGAGGAAAGAGGTCAGAGTGAGGCGATCGCGCACAGCCTGTTCTTGATGGCTAAATTGCGCACCCCGATTATCAGCGTTGTTATTGGCGAAGGCGGGTCTGGAGGCGCGCTTGCGATTGGTGTCGGTGATCGCCTGCTGATGCTGCAATACAGCGTCTATTCGGTCATCTCTCCCGAAGGTTGTGCTTCTATATTGTGGAAAAGCGCTGATAAGGCTGAAGACGCAGCGGAGGCGATGCGAATTACGGCCAGTAGTCTGAACGACTTTGGTTTGGTGGACGAAGTATTGGCTGAGCCGCTTGGCGCCGCTCACCGGGATCCCGCTGCCACGGCCGAAGTGATTCGCAATGCACTGATCAAACATTTGGCTGACCTGGATCAACTCGATACCGAGCAATTGCTCGAATCTCGCCAGCAACGGCTGAGTGGATTTGGGCAATACAAAGAAACTTAGTTCGTATATCGCGGACTAGTATTTTAAGTCAGGGCTGTTCGAGCACATGTCCTTCGATTCGCAACAACTACTACACACACTCCGGTCGCTGACGGCCGAACAGGATGTCGCGCGCTGGCTCGTTGCATTCAGTGGGGGTATGGATTCCGCTGTCCTTCTGCATGCGCTTGCGAACGTAAAATCCCAGACGCCAGTTGTTGCGGTACATATCAATCACGGTCTACACGATGACGCAGATGGTTGGGCGGAAAACTGTCGCCAAACAGTCGAAAAACTCGATCTCGATTTCATCTGCCGAACGGTCGTGGTTAATGCGGATGGTGTCAGTCTAGAGGCGGCAGCAAGGGATGCCCGCTATGCTGAATTATCGACGCTGCTGAGCCCCGGTGATTTTCTGCTAAGCGCACATCATCAGAGCGATCAGGCTGAAACGTTACTGTTGAACTTGATGCGTGGCAGTGGCCCGGCTGGTCTAGCCGGCATTGGAATGAGTCAGCGCTTGGGAGCAGGGCGACTATTGCGCCCGTTGCGCGACGTATCGTCGGAAGCCATACGCGACTATGCGACCAGCCATCAGTTGTCATGGCTCGATGATCCGTCAAATATGGACACGCGCTTCGACCGAAATTTCCTACGCCATGAAATCCTACCGCGGCTAACAGAACGCTGGCCGGCGGTCGCCAGACAGCTTGCACGAAGTGCCGAGCTTCAGGGTGAGTCGAACGACGGTCTGGTTGATCTCGCCGCTATCGATCTCGCCAGCGTTGGCCGTTGTGATCGCCTTAACATCACGGCATTACAATCGCTTTCGCAGCCACGACAACGAAATTTATTGCGCCACGCGATTCGCTTGTCTGTATTGCCATCAGCGCCTGCTACGCGCCTTGAGCAAATTCTTACTGAGCTAATTCCGGCAGATTCGGACCGACAACCCTTGGTATCTTGGGCGGGCGCAGAAGTCAGGCGTTTTCGTGATGAGATTTTCATTCTCCCGGAAGCAGAACCTGCCGCTCCGCCAGTAACGGGCATTGTCACGAAGGCGTCCGCGCCGCTCGAGTTAGGGCCAGGATTGGGCGCTTTGTCTGCAATACCAACCATGAGTTATGGCATCGCGCCGGATCTTGTCGAGCAAGGGCTTGAACTTCGCTTCCGTTGCGGTGGTGAGACCTTGCGCATCGAACCGTCGGGAGGCACCAGGAAACTTAAGAAGTTGCTTCAAGAATCAGATGTATTACCTTGGATGCGCTCGAAGTTACCTCTATTTTATGTGGGCGAACGCTTGGTTGCGGTGGCCGATTTGTGGGTGGATGCGCGCTGTCGAGCAGAGCCCGGATTTCGGATTGATTGGCGTGATGCACCGACACTAAAATGATCGTTCGCATTGAGAAGATTGCAGCGATCTGCTAACTTGCAACACCGTCTTTAATCAAACGACGGGTCTAATAAAGAAACCACTGAAACCTTGCAGATGGCTTCTTCCGAGTCGGATTAAGTACATAATTTCGTGCGCAAATTTGCACGAGAGGTGTGTCTTTGTTCCGACTCTTTGTTTTTCCCGACGACTAAAACCAATTGGCTAGCTTATGACTTCGTATGTATTTATTACCGGTGGCGTTGTGTCATCACTTGGCAAGGGCATTACGTCGGCTTGCCTTGGCGCTATCCTGGAATCTCGCGGTTTATCGATTAGCATGATCAAACTCGATCCGTATATAAATGTTGATCCTGGGACGATGAGTCCCTTTCAGCATGGTGAGGTTTTCGTCACAGAGGACGGCACTGAAACCGATTTGGACCTTGGGCACTATGAGCGATTCGTCCGCACAACCTGTGGTCGCAATAGCAATTTCACGACCGGTCGCATTTATGAAACGGTGATTGGTAAAGAACGCCGCGGGGATTATCTCGGCGCAACGGTGCAGGTCATTCCGCATATCACTAACGAGATAAAAGATAGCGTCAAGAAAGGCGCTAACAATGCGGATATTTGCCTGGTTGAAATTGGCGGTACCGTCGGTGATATCGAATCTTTGCCGTTCCTCGAGGCAATCCGACAGATGGGTATCGAATTGGGCAAGGATCGCGTTGTCTATGTACATCTGACGCTCGTGCCCTTCATAGCGACTTCCGGTGAAATCAAAACAAAACCCACACAGCACTCGGTCAAGGAAATCCGTTCCATCGGTATTCAGCCTGACATCCTGGTCTGTCGATCCGAAAAAATGCTACCGGATGAGCAACGCTGGAAAATCGCTCTTTTCACCAATGTTCAGGAGCGGGCGGTTATTTCAGCCTATGACGTAGACGATTTATACAAGATTCCTGCCATTATGCATGCGCAGGGACTGGGCGATATCGTTGCTGAACAGCTTAAGTTGGATCTGCCACCTGCAAATCTCAGTGAGTGGCAGGAAATCGTGGAGGCGAAGAAGAATCCAGTTGCCGAGGTCAATATCGCCATGGTTGGCAAGTATATGGGCCTTCGGGACGCTTACATTTCATTGAGTGAGGCGCTGTTGCACGGCGGTATTCATAGTGGCACGCGGGTCAATATTCACTATGTTGAATCCCAGGATATCGAAGACAATGGTAGCGATTGCCTGCGCGCGATGGATGGCATCGTTGTGCCGGGCGGTTTTGGCGATCGGGGTATCGAAGGCAAAGTTGCGGCGGTTCAGTATGCTCGCGAAAACGATGTTCCCTACCTTGGAATTTGCCTTGGCATGCAGGTGGCAGTGATCGAAGCCGCACGCAATCTCGCCACACTTGAGGGTGCCCACAGCACAGAGTTTCAGCGTGGCACAGAACACCCGGTCGTTGCATTGATCACCGAATGGGAAACCAGTGCCGGCGAGCGCGAAGAGCGCAGCGAAAACTCGGCGATGGGCGGTACGATGCGCCTCGGAGCGCAGGAGATTCTACTCGAAGAGGATTCTATGGTGGCGTCGATCTACGGCGCTGGCACGGTCCACGAGCGGCATCGGCATCGCTACGAAGTGAACAATCACTATCGTGACCGGCTCACCGCTGCGGGCATGCGTTTTTCAGGTTTGTCGGTCGATGATCTCGTGGAAATGGTGGAGATACCGGCGCATCCCTGGTTTGTCGCGAGTCAATTTCATCCGGAATTCACGTCAAACCCACGTGATGGTCATCCATTGTTTACGAGTTTCATTCGTGCAGCTGTGCTGGCGAATAAAGACCGTTTGCCGCGAGTTGCAGAAGCATGAAGTTATGCGGTTTTGACGTCGGGCCAGATAAACCCTTTTTCCTGATTGCCGGAACTTGCGTCGTTGAGAGCGAGGGATCGGCGCTGGATACTGCGGGCGCACTGAAAGAAATTACTAACGAACTGGGCATTCCGTTCATCTATAAATCATCCTACGACAAGGCGAATCGTAGTTCGAAGGATGGTTTTCGTGGTCCGGGAATCGAAGAGGGCTTGCGGATATTAGCGGAAGTAAAGAGCCAGCTTGGCGTGCCGATATTGACGGATGTTCACGAAGACACGCCACTGGATGAAGTAATCGAAGTTGCGGATGTCCTGCAAACGCCGGCATTCCTGTGTCGCCAAACCAACTTCATTCTCAATGTGGCCAACGCCGGTCGACCTGTGAATATTAAGAAGGGGCAGTTTTTGTCCCCTTGGGAAATGCAGAACGTGGTAGACAAAGCGAAGTCGACCGGTAATGCAGATATCATGGTGTGTGAGCGAGGGTTTTCCTTTGGTTACAATAACTTAGTTTCAGATATGCGTAGCCTCGCGGTGCTCAGAGGCAGTGGTTGTCCGGTCGTTTTCGATGCGACTCACTCGGTGCAGTTGCCGGGTGGTAAGGGCGATGCATCAGGCGGGCAGCGCGAATTCATTCCGGTCTTGGCGCGCGCGGCAACGGCAGCAGGGGTTGCGGGTCTTTTCATGGAAACGCATGCGGACCCGGACAAAGCATTAAGTGATGGTCCAAACGCCTGGCCGCTGGATAAGATGTTTTCTCTTCTGGAAACGTTGCAGGCGATCGATATCGCCGTCAAACGTGACGATTTTATTGAGTCGGAGTTCGGCCTGGGCATCTAGAGCGCTTTTGGTCCGCAGACACTCAAACCATCTGGAGTCAGAGTACTACTCTGACTCCCATTCATTTAACGGGTAATTCATGATCAAGATTGCAGATATTAGAGGACGGGAAATACTGGATTCTCGCGGCAACCCAACTGTGGAAGCTGATGTTGTACTGGCAGATGGTAGCTCTGCACGCGCGGGCGTTCCCTCCGGCGCATCAACCGGTAAGCGGGAGGCGGTAGAACTACGCGACGGCGACAAGGAACGGTATCTCGGTAAAGGCGTACAAAAAGCAGTCGCGAATATAAATGGCATTTTGAAAACCGAGCTAACGACAATGGAATTCGCCGATCAGCGTGCACTAGATCAGAAAATGATTGAGCTCGACGGGAGCGACAACAAGGCTAATCTCGGTGCTAACGCGCTACTCGCTGTATCGCTTGCTGCGGCAAAAGCGGATGCGCTTTCAGTCGGTCACTCTCTTTTTCGCCACCTGGGTCCGAGCACTACGATGCCGGTGCCGATGATGAACATTATCAACGGCGGTGCGCATGCAGATAATAGCGTGGATATTCAGGAGTTTATGATTCTGCCAGTCGGCGCACCCAATTTTCGGGAAGCATTGCGTTATGGGGCGGAGATTTTTCATGCGCTAAAAAGCGTGCTCAACTCCAAAGGGTTAAACACCGCAGTCGGCGATGAAGGTGGCTTTGCGCCCGATTTGCCGTCCAACCGTGCAGCCCTCGACACCATTCTTGAGGCGATTGAGCAGGCTGGGTTTTCGGCTGGCGATGACATCTTGCTAGGACTGGATGTCGCAAGCTCGGAATTTTACGCAGACGGTCGCTATCACCTGAGATCCGAGGGCAGAGACTTCGATGCAGCTGGATTTTGCGACTTTCTGGCGGATCTTGTCAGTCACTATCCGATCGTCACGATAGAGGATGGACTGGACGAAGGAGACTGGAGCGGCTGGCGTCTTTTGACCGATAAATTGGGCGCGACAGTGCAATTAGTGGGCGATGACCTGTTTGTGACCAACACCAGCATCCTAAATCGTGGAATACGTGAAAATATAGGCAATTCTATATTGATAAAACCCAACCAAATCGGTACCTTAACGGAAACACTTGATGCGATTACTATGGCCGTCGAGGCTGGCTTCTCTGCTGTCGTTTCTCACCGCTCTGGCGAGACATCTGACAGCACGATTGCCGACATCGCGGTGGGAACGGAAGCGACTCAAATTAAGACCGGGTCGCTGTCACGCTCTGATCGAATCGCAAAGTACAATCAGTTGTTGCGCATCGAAGAAGAGTTGGGTGACGCGGCAATATATGCAGGCCGGCAGGCATTCTCGATAGAGGTCTGACGGGTCAAAATTGGGGAATTGGGTTGTTGAATTTACGTTGGATAGTGCTGGTATTAGGCATAGCAGGTTTTGCCATGGTCGGCCAGCTAATGCTGTCGGACAACGGATTTTCTCGAACCGAGGAACTCCGTTCCGCAGTGCAGTCGCAGCACCTGGAGAATGAATCGCTTCAGGAACGAAATTTTTCGCTCGAGGCTGAGGTACTCAATCTTAAGAACGGTCGCGCGGCCGCGGAAGAACGAGCGCGAACTGATCTCGGCATGATCGGCAAATCAGAGACTTTTTTCCAGGTTGTACCTGCCAGCGGCGAACGCCTAGTCGCTGATGTCCGGCCCTGATAGCGCGCTGCCCGAGTGGCGTTACGCCCACGGTGAGCAATTAGTTCAAGGGCTTATCAAACAAACTTCAAGTGATTTCCAAGTCACCGAACGCTTAGACTTCGAACTGTCGTCTGACGGCGAGCACGATTTTTTGTGGGTGGAGAAAGAAGAAACCAACACTCATTGGGTTGCTAGCGGTCTTGCTGAGCATGCCGGCGTTCCTTTGCGTGATGTGGGATATGCAGGCCTGAAAGATCGTCACGCGGTGACGCAACAGTGGTTTAGTGTGCGGCGACCCAGTGGGGCCGGTACGGATTGGTCCGAATTTTCATTGCCGAAAGTGCAAATACTAAAAACCACTCGACACCAGAAAAAGTTGAAGCGTGGTGCACATGCTGCAAATCAATTTCGCCTTGCCATTCGTGGAAATGAGCTTGGGTCTGACGAACTCATTCGCAAACTTGAATTGATACGATCGCAGGGCGTGCCGAATTATTTCGGTCCACAACGCTTTGGTCGAGCGGCGGGAAATCTGGATCTTGCGAAACGAATGTTTGCGGGTAAGCGATTGTCTCGTGACAAACGCAGCATCGTGTTGTCCGCAGCCAGGTCGTGGATTTTTAACGAAATTCTAAGTGCGCGAGTTGCCGCCGATACGTGGAACAAACCGCTTGCCGGAGACACAATGAATTTGGACGGTACGAACAGCGTATTCGTGCCAGATCAGATTGATGCAGAAATTATACAAAGAATGGTTTCGATGGACATTCATGCAACCGGTGTCATGTGGGGAGAGGGCAATTGCACATCCTCTGGCGATGTTAGCGAACTGGAATCCGCTGTCGCCGCGCGCTTTTCGGATCTGGTCCAAGGGCTTGAAAATGCGCGCGTCAAACAGTCCAGGCGATCGCTTCGTCTCGTCGTTCGCGATCTTGACTGGGACCTTGGTGAGTCCGCAATCTGGCTCCAGTTTAGTCTGGCTCCCGGATGCTTCGCGACCTCTGTATTGCGAGAGATCATACGTGATGCGTAAATAATCCGATGTCCGCTAATCTTCGGTCGTTGCGTTCGAATCATTGCGCGCGAGCGTCTGGAACAATTGCGCAGAGCGCTAGATTTCGCAAGACTTCATTGAGTTGATGCGGAATCGCCAAATTCCAAGTCCTTGAGATGCTGTGTGTTTTAGCACATCCTGTCTTGCTTTCAAACCACGGGCTGCTTCGTTTGTCCCAAATGGCGAAGGCTTTGATAAGCTGCATATTATCAGAACCGTGCGTAGCATCGATTTGAAAGCGGTCAAATGATCATGACGAAAAAAATCAATATCAGTCGTGAGTCGTAGGAGGAAATTATGGAAACTGCTTGGATAAAAGTATTCGTTTTGTCTTTAACTCAATGCATCGCGCCAGCGGGAAAAATAATCTGTCAGGAAGAAACGGTCGAATATCAATTCGCCAATGAAGACGATTGTGCGAGCGCGTTAGTGCAGATGATGGATATGGCATCTCACGTTGATAATGTTTTGATTGATCGGCAAGAATCGGATTGTCGACCTGCCGTGAAAGAATCAAGTGTTTTTGCGAGCGACGTCGATGCTCAGTCGTCGCTTGGTTCCAGCGCGAATGTCGTGCTTCCACGTGACGAGCCGTCGCGTACCGATGACTTGCAGGCGGCCCATAATGAGCGTATAGAGAATACGAAGACGTGCGACGAAACCTCTGGTGTCGCACCGTGTCGTATTGGCGCAATTATTGTCGAGCCTGCCGCCGAAGCGGTACGGTCGAACGTCTGGAAGCAGCAAAAGTAAAATTCAATTTCGAGTCACCACGAGTCGCAAAGGGTGGCGATGGATTCCTATGATGTAATCATTGCCGGTGGCGGCGCTGCCGGTCTTATGTGCGCGTTGGTCGCGGGTCAGCGCGGACGTCGAGTCCTCGTCCTCGAGGGATCGAACAAGATCGGTAAAAAAATTCTGATGTCCGGCGGCGGCCGGTGCAATTTCACCAATCTTAATTGCTCTTCTGAGGATTTCGTTTCACGCAATCCGCGCTTTTGTATTTCGGCACTCAGCCGATTTACGCCACACGATTTCGTTGCGCTTGTTGAGCGGCACGAGATCGCCTATCACGAGAAAACTGTCGGTCAGTTGTTTTGCGATTTTTCGTCGAAAGACATTCTTGCCATGCTGGTCGACGAATGTGATCAAGCTGGTGTGATCATTCGTAGTGATTGTGAAATTTCAACAGTGAGTTATGCGGACGGCTATCGTCTGCACACCAATACCGGTCAACATGATTGTCAGTCGCTCGTCGTTGCAACAGGTGGCTTGTCTATTCCAAAAATGGGCGCGTCGGATTTCGGTTATCGGCTCGCCCGTCAGTTTGGGCTAAACGTTTGGCCAACCACCGCAGGACTTGTGCCATACATATTCACCGGGCGGCTGCAGGAGCTGAGCAAGCGCCTTTCCGGAATCAGTACAGGCGCGACGATCTCCGTCGGCACCCATTCGTTTAACGATGACATCCTGTTCACGCACCGCGGGTTGAGCGGGCCCGCCGTATTGCAATCATCGAATCATTGGGTGCCCGGCTCGGCTATCACTATCGATCTGTTGCCAGACGCTGATGTGACCGAATTGTTGTTGGAGGCGAAATTGCAACAACCAAAGTTACTTTTGCGCACAGTACTGTCCGAGCATTTGCCGCGGGCGCTCGTGCTTGAGCTGGAGCAAATGTGGTGGTCGACGATGTCAGACGAACGTATTGCTGGGTTCAGTGATGAGCGATTGCGGGATATCGCAACGCATGTCGCGGCATGGCAGCTTAAACCGTCTGGTACAGAAGGGTATCGAACTGCGGAAGTAACACTTGGCGGGGTTGATACGAGGAGCTTGTCGTCGCAAACGATGGAATGCGTGCAGCAACCTGGCATGTATTTTATTGGTGAGGTCGTTGACGTTACCGGGCAGCTAGGCGGCTTTAATTTTCAGTGGGCATGGGCCTCGGGGCAGGCTGCAGGGCGGGTTGCTTAACTCAAGACCAGGAAGGTGGCCTCTCGTGAGGTGGGTTTACCGAGATATGCCTGGAAAAGCAGCGCGGCATTTTGCCTACTCTTTCTTTAATAAGACGTATACCGCGCCGGTGCCGCCATGAACTTGCTTGGTCGAGACAAAAGCGAGTATTTCATCCCAACGCCGCAACCAATTGTTAACTTTGCTTTTTAGTATTGGGCCGCGCTCTCCAGAGCCGATCCCTTTCCCGTGAATGACACGAATGCAGGTTAAGCCTCGTACGGCTGCGTCTTTCACAAATTCGCGCAAGGCGCTTTTGGCCTCGGGAACGGTCATGCCATGTAAGTCGATCTCCGACTGGACGCTGAAACTCCCTCGCGCAAGCTTGCGTATGGTGCGGCGCCCGACGGAAGCGCGCTTAAATTGCATGCTCTCACCGGAACCGGTCTCGAGATCGTCCATATCGTCTATATCGACATCGAGGCTTTCTTCGAGCACCGCTCTCTCATCGGCATGTTTGAAACGAGCTCTAGCCGGCGGTTTTGGTTTGTAGGCGGGCGCACGCTTGTCCCGTTCGAGTGGTTGGATATCCTCCATCAGGCGACGAAATAGGCCGCTGTCATCATTTTTATTGTCGTTGTTATCGTTTGTCACGAGCTGAATTCATCAAATGCACTTTGGCGTGGATCAAACATTGAGTATAGTGAGCGCGCCCTTCATATTCGAACAATACTCACTTTGAAAATTCTCGTTAGCAACGACGACGGCTATCTTGCGAAAGGCATCATTGCGCTATCTGATGCACTTTCCGAAATAGCTGAAGTTACGGTATTTGCTCCAGACCGCAATCGAAGCGGTGCGAGCAATTCGTTGACATTGGAGTCGCCGTTGCGGGTGCAGAAGGTTGACGAAAGACGGTATTACGTCAATGGCACGCCTTCGGATTGTGTGCATTTGGCCCTCGAGGGGTTTCTCGAGACAGATCCGGACATTGTCGTATCGGGCGTTAATCACGGTGCGAATCTTGGCGACGATGTGATCTATTCCGGGACCGTTGCTGCTGCTATGGAAGGGCGCTTCCTGGGTTTGCCCGCTATTGCGGTTTCTTTAGTGGGAGCCCACGCGAGCCATATTGATACTGCGGCGCGGGTCGCGATGGAACTTGTTCTGAAGCTCACTGAAAACCCATTGCCGAGTGACATCATGCTGAACGTCAACGTGCCTGACATGGCATATGAAGACCTGCGGGGAATTGAAGCCGCTCGCTTGGGCTTTAGATACCGATCTGAACCCATGATTGAGCAAAAAGATCCGCATGGTCGTTCGATTTATTGGATCGGACCCGCTGGTGAAGGCCAGGATACGGGCCCCGGGACGGATTTTGCGGCAATCGAAAAGGGCGCTGTTGCCGTTACGCCGATCAAGGTCGATTTGACTCGACATGAAATGCTGCCTGAGCTGGCCAGCTGGCTAAAAACTTAATGCAGAGCAAGAGCAGCATTCAGGGCATTGGAATGACGTCAGCGCGAACCCGGGATCGTTTGGTGGAGCGCCTGCGGAAGGGCGGCATCGGGTCAACCGCGGTTCTAGAGCAAATTCGCAATGTTCCGCGCCACCTGTTCGTGGACGAGGCACTCGCGAGTCGTGCCTACGAAGATACTGCTTTGCCTATCGGGCTCGGTCAGACGATTAGCCAGCCCTATGTAGTGGCGCGTATGTCAGAAGCCCTGCTAGATGGCTTCGAGGGCGACAGCGTGCTTGAAATTGGCACTGGTTGTGGCTATCAGACGGCGGTGCTTGCGCCGCTGGTCAAGAAGATTTACACCGTCGAACGGATACGTGAGCTTTATCAGAAGTCGCGCCAAAGATTGCGTGATTTGGATATTTACAATGTTCAATTTAGGCCTGGCGACGGTTGGGAGGGGTGGGCGAAATATGCGCCGTATGACGGTATTTTGGTGGCGGCTGCCGCCGCCGAAGTGCCGCAAAAGCTCCTCGAGCAATTGGCGCCGGGTGGGCGACTCATCATTCCCGTAGGGCCTAGCGGCAGGCAAGATTTGATCGTGGTGACCCGGACGGGTGATCAATACGAGCAGGAATCACTGGGCGAGGTGAGTTTTGTCCCGTTAGTGAAAGGTAAATAGCTAATAAAACAATATCTTGGCTATACTTGTTCGACTTGATTCTTGTTGTCGGCAGATTTATCTCGCCGGATTGACCGCGCTTAGGCTAACTATCGATGAAACTTTTTGGACCTTTGTATGACCGCGTGCTTGGCTGGGCACGACATCGCCACGCTGCACGGTATCTCGGTTTTTTAAGTTTCGCGGAATCTTCGTTCTTTCCGATTCCGCCGGACGTCATGTTGGCTCCGATGTGTCTCGCGGACAAGCCCCGGGCATGGTGGTTGGCAACGATTACCACGGTGACGTCGATTCTGGGCGGCATCGCTGGCTATGCGATCGGATATTATCTTTTCGATCGAGTCGAACCCTGGTTGCACGACATGGGGTATTGGCCCGCGTATCTGAAGGGTAAGGAGTGGTTCGACAATTGGGGCACCTGGGCAGTCCTCATCGCCGGTTTCTCGCCGATTCCCTATAAGATTTTCACAATCTCGGCAGGAGTTGCCGTGCTGAATTTTCCGGGTTTCGTCATCGCATCGGCGCTCGGTCGTGGGGCACGGTTTTTTCTTGTAGCAGGCCTGATTGTGATCGGCGGTGATCGTGTGGAATCTCTGCTGCCTGAATACATTGAGCGTATCGGTTGGACCGTCGTCGCTATTGCCGTGGCCATCGCTGTCTATCTGGTCGTCTGGCATTAGCCGTATGGTGACGCGCGCAGCTAACCATGGTCGCAGCGTGCTTTATCTCCGTGCGCAGGCCATTCGGATTGCCCTACTATTTGTGGGTGTCCTTTTAGTCATCCTTTTAGTCAGTGGGTGTGTCGCGCCGACGTATTGGGATCACACGCCGCAGGAAATTCACGTCGTTCGATCTGGCGAGACCCTTTCGGCTATCGCCGATCGCTATGGCGCAAGTGCTCGCGCACTTGCGCGTTGGAACAATCTTGGCGACGGGTCACTTATTCACCCTGGCCAGGTAATTCGTTTGGCACCGCCGAGCGGTTCACGTGCGAGCAGGCCGGTCGCGAAGCCGGCACCGGCGGCAAAACGAACGATTCCGCCGCCACCTTCCGACCCGCCGCTCGGGTGGGCTTGGCCGGCAAACGGGAGAGTTATGGCCGAATTCAAAGGCGCGGAGGGGGCAGGAACTGGACTGCTAATTGCCGGTAAGGCCGGGCAGGAAGTGCGAGCTGCCGCGAATGGTCGGGTGGTTTATGCCGGTGGTGGCCTAATCGGTTATGGACAGCTGATAATCTTGAAACATAACGACACTTTCTTAAGCGCCTACGGCTACAACGCTTCGTTATCGGTCAAGGAAGGGCAGGCAATTCGCAAGGGGCAGCGCATTGCGACTATGGGCGCGAGCAGCGGCAATCCGGCTCAGTTACATTTTGAGATTCGCCGGAACGGCAAACCGGTCAATCCACGCCAGTATTTGCCACGACATTAGGCTTAAGTTCGCTGTGCCGCCGTTTGCGGACTATGGATCCGTAGAATTTATGAGCAATACGGCGGCGACGTCACGATCTTCGCTGATTAACACATTGAAGGTTCGGCAAGCGGCGGGCGTATCCATCGTTTCGAAACCGATGCCACGTCGGGCCAACGCAAACACGAGGTCTCGTGGCGGTAGTTTCGGTGTCCAGCCAGTACCAAAAATAACGATTTCCGGGCTCTTCTCGATCAAGGTTGCGAAATCGCTTTCGACAAGTTTCGATACGTCGTCTACCATCCACCCGCGCTCGATCGTGTCCCGAAAGAGCACGACGTTTTCCCGGATTTTTTCGTCGCCAATACGAATGACACCCTCATCAACCTGATGAATGGTGAGGGATGAATGCGTTTCCCGAACAAATTTCATGCTGCAATTGTCTCCTATTTACGGACTCTTTCCTGCTTATTTGTTCGTAAAGATCCCCCGAAGTTCACCCACATCAGTACACTGTCCGCTTTTCGGCGTACCTGAAGGACTAAACTCGGAGTGAGAGACGGTCAAGCAGTGGTGGTGTTGCCAGTGGGCGTCTCGGGCCAGGAGATTGATTTACAACTGCGACGATGGCTTTCTCGTGGGACGGTGTCGATGCAACCCCTGGAGCATGAAATGCTCGTCGAAGTATTGTCCGTGATTGAGGCACCAATACCCGTTGAGGGATTTGCGGCATTGCGCTTCTGGGGGCAGACTGGCGAACGCTCCAATAGCTGGATGGCCGCGGCAGACCCGGTACATTACCAGGTACGAATGCGAGACGTACGGCTCCGCTCATTGCCTGCCGATCAGAACACTGCAAGTGATATTCGAGAAATCTTTACGTCATTGCACACGAAATTCGATGCAGAGGGTGATTATTCCTTCGTGCGACTCGGCACTCACGGGTATTTGCAAATCGACGCGCCAATGAATTTGCCGTCGGTATCCGCGGCAGTTGCGGACGGTCACGTTCCCGACAAATTTACAGCGTCAGGTATTGCCGCTAAGGTCTATCACCAATTGCTCGGTGAATTACAAATGTTCTTGCATGACCATGCGGTCAATTTGCGACGTCAGGAAGCGGGATTGCCGGAGATCAATTCGTTGTGGTTGTGGGGCGGTGGCGTCGCGCCAGAGCCAAAGGCACTATCGATACCGGATTTGTATTCGGCTGACGCCTTATTCGCAGGCTATTGGGCAAGCGTCAATGGAACGTCACGGCCATGGTTGGATTTTGAAACTTGCTTAGGATCGTCACCGCAGGGATTTGTCGCGGTTGTGGACGAAAAGCCTACAGAGGGATTGTCAGCGTATTTAACTGCATTGGCGGGATTGCTCAAGCGTGGAAAGCTGCAACGCTTGGTCGTTTTGTTTCGCGACGGGTTAAAAGTCGAGTTGGATAGAGTTGATCGACTCAAAGTCTGGCGCGGTATGTCACCGCTATTAACCCGGAATATTCGTGAAGGGTCGTAATGATCATGCGGGGGTGCGGCCATTTCATGAATAATTCGGGCTACAAGGAGCAATAGTGAACGACATTCGCGTACGTCCGCTGCATGTAAGGCCACAGAAACGGGCAGCCGCGGACTCACTGCTTGGCGTGGATCCGATATTGCAGCGGTTATTTGCCGCGCGCGGTGTGTCTAATCCAAGCGAACTGGACTACGGCCTACGTAGCCTCGCGCCGGTGAGTTCGCTAGCAGGCATAGAGGCTGCCGTGAGTCTTATTTTGGCGCATGCGAACAAGCGCATCATGATCGTCGGCGATTTCGATGCGGATGGCGCGACGAGCACTGCATTGGTCATTCGGTGTCTCCGCGCATTCGGCATCACTGATGTCCACTATATTGTTCCCAATCGTTTCAAGTTCGGGTATGGATTGACGCCAAAGATCGTGACTGTCGCGCACGAGCGTAAACCTGATCTGCTGATCACCGTCGACAATGGAGTGTCGAGTATTGATGGCGTCAACGAAGCCCATCGCCTCGGCATGCAGGTCTTAATTACTGATCATCATTTGCCCGGCAAGGAACTTCCCGACGCAGATGCAATGGTTAACCCGAATCTCGACGGTGTTGATTTCGTCAGTCCGCATCTTGCAGGCGTTGGCGTTGCCTTTTACCTCATGGCGGCACTAGGTCGGGAACTCGAGCGTCAAGGCAGATCAGGGGCCGCGAAAATTCCCGCGAGGTTCCTTGATTTGGTCGCACTCGGAACAATCGCCGATGTGGTTAAGCTGGATTTGAATAATCGCGTTCTTGTCGATCAGGGTTTGGCAAGAGTACGGGCGGGTCGATCAGTACCGGGGATTCGTGCGATGTTTGAAATTGCGGGAAAATCCTTCACGCGTGCGGTCAGCACCGATCTTGGATTCGTGGTGGGCCCGCGCTTAAATGCGGCCGGGCGACTAGAGGATATGTCGGTCGGCATTGAGTGTCTGTTAACAGATGACGAACAAACCGCCAGGGAACTGACAGCGGACCTCGACAGAATTAATCGCGAGCGGAAAGACATTGAGGCAAAGATGCGTGATGAAGCTTTCGCCTACGTTGATGCGATGGATAACACCAATTTGCCGGACTGTGTATCGCTTTATCATGAGGGTTGGCACCAGGGAGTGGTTGGCTTGATTGCCTCTCGTGTCCGCGAGCGTTGCGATCGTCCGGTGATTGCTTTTGCACGTGAGAATGATGCAATGCTGAAAGGTTCAGCACGGTCGGTTCCTGGGGTACACATCCGCGATCTTCTGGAAGCCGTTGACACCAGTGAACCGGGGCTGATCGAGCGCTTCGGCGGGCATGCGATGGCCGCGGGGCTCAGTTTGGCAGAGAAAAATTTCCCTCGATTTAAATCGCTCGCAACTGAAAAACTACGCCAAATGTATCCAGATGCGGACTTTAGTGGCGCGATTACAACCGACGGTGATCTACCGACGACTGCGATGAATTTACAGTTTGCTCGTACGCTGCGCGAAGCGGGACCGTGGGGTGCCGGTTTCCCGGAACCAGTCTTTACGGGTGATTTTCAGGTCGAAGCGCAACGAACAGTCGGCGAGAATCACCTTAAACTCCGTGTTCGACCGTCGTCCGGCGGTGGCGTAATCGATGCTATTGCTTTCAATCAGGCCGGTCCGGTCTATCGTGGAACCGTGCAAATCACCTATCGATTAGACGTTAATGAGTTTCGCGGAATGGAGACGCCGCAACTCATTGTTCTCCAAATTGTGAGTCTCTAAAAATGCGCTCAACGACGTGCTAACATCGCGCGTCATTTGCAGGACCATATCGCGGCTTAGCTGATAAAAACCATGGAAACCAGCCCAATATCACAACGCATAACGGATCTTTCTGAACGCGCAGCAGCGTTAAGGGGGTATCTTTGACTATGAAGGCAAAGCTGAACGATTGACGGAAGTTGGGCGTGAACTCGAAGACCCTGATGTGTGGAATAACCAGGATCGAGCTCAGGCGCTGGGCCAAGAGCGGGCGCAGTTAGAAGCCGTGGTACTGGTGTTAGAGACGCTAAAGACTGGACTTGTCGACGCTGAAGAATTATTAGCGCTCGCCGTTGACGAGGACGATGCGGAAACGGTGGGCGAACTGACCGTGGATCTCGATTCCTACGCTAGTCAAATTAACCAGCTTGAGTTTCGTCGCATGTTCGCCGGCGAATTGGATGCGAATGATGCATTCCTCGATATTCAATCAGGTGCGGGCGGCACGGAAGCGCAAGACTGGGCCGAGATGATTCTCCGCATGTATCTGCGTTGGGCCGAAGGCCATGGATTCAAAGCAGAAATCATCGAAGCATCGGCAGGCGAGGTAGCAGGGATCAAAAGCGCAACTGTGCGGGTATCCGGGGACTACGTTTATGGTTGGTTGCGCACCGAAACCGGTGTACATCGCCTGGTGCGAAAATCGCCGTTTGATTCGAGCAATCGGCGGCATACGTCCTTTGCCTCAGTTTTCGTCTCGCCTGAAGTCGACAACGACATTGATATCGACATAAATCCGTCCGATCTGCGCATCGATGTGTATCGTGCCAGTGGCGCGGGTGGCCAACATGTAAACCGAACAGAATCAGCGGTGCGAATTACGCATAATCCGACCAATACGGTTGTGCAGTGCCAGAATGATCGCTCGCAACATAAAAACAAGGCGACTGCGATGAAGCAATTGAAAGCTAAATTGTATGAGCTTGAGCTGCAGGAACGACGGGCGAAAGCCTCAGTGGTCGAGGACAGCAAGGCCGACGTTGGCTGGGGAAGTCAGATTCGCTCCTATGTATTGGATCAGAGTCGCATCAAAGATTTGCGCACGGGCGTTGAAACCGGTAACACTCAGGCAGTGCTAGATGGCGCGTTAGACAACTTCATTGAGGCCAGCCTCAAACAAGGATTGTAAGTGATAGACAATAGAAAACAGGATGAGAATGCGCTAATTGCGGAGCGACGGAAGAAACTTGCGGCTCTTCGCGAAGAAGGTATCGCGTTTCCCAATGACTTTAGACGCAATGCCTTGGCGGATGAGTTGCATCAAAGCTATGGAAAGCATGAAGACGAACGCCTAAAAGACGACAACGTCGTCGTCAGTGTGTCCGGACGAATGATGGTGAAGCGCGTCATGGGCAAAGCAAGCTTCATCAAATTTCAGGACCGGACCGGTCAGATTCAAATTAGGGTCGAACGAGACCGGTTGCCAGAGGGCTTGTATCAATCGTTTAAGAAATGGGACGTCGGCGATATCGTCGGCGCGACCGGTGCTTTGTTTAAAACAAATACAGGTGAGTTGACGGTTCGTGCAGACGAAATTCGTCTATTGACCAAATCATTACGACCGTTGCCTGAAAAATTCCATGGATTGAGCGACCAGGAAACGCGCTATCGGCGTCGCTACGTTGATCTGATCATGAATGAAGAAAGTCGCAGGACTTTTCGCATTCGATCGAAGATCATCACCTATATTCGCGCCTTTCTGGATGCTCAGGATTATTTGGAAGTCGAAACGCCCATGATGCAAACGACGCCGGGCGGCGCCATCGCACGGCCCTTTACGACGCACCACAATGCGCTCGACATGCCGCTTTACCTGCGAGTTGCACCTGAACTCAATCTCAAGCGGTTAACGGTCGGTGGGTTTGAGCGTGTGTACGAAATTAATCGCAATTTTCGAAATGAAGGGGTTTCCACGCAACACAATCCCGAATTCACGATGTTGGAACTCTATCGTGCGTACGCCGATTATGAAGATTTGATCGAGATGATTGAGGCCTTGCTGAAGGGTATGTCCGAATCGGTTTTGGGTAGTGCTAAAGTCACCTATCAGGACGAGTTGTTCGACTTTTCCAAACCGTTTGTCCGTATGACCGTCGAAGACGTGATTATGAAATTTAACCCCGATGTTGACCGCACAAGGATTCGAGATCGCGAATATCTCGCTGACTTGGCGAGTCAGTTGGGCATAAAGGTCGAAGACAATTACGACAGTGGCAAATTGCAAATCGAAATTTTCGAGAAGACGGGCGAAGCGGAGTTGCGCGATCCGACGTTCGTTACGCAATACCCGACTGAAGTGTCGCCGCTGTCACGTCGCAAAGATTCGGACCCCTTTGTGACAGATCGATTCGAGTTATTCATCGGCGGACGAGAAATAGCGAATGGCTTCTCAGAGTTAAATGATTCGGAAGACCAAGAGGAACGTTTTCGCGCCCAGGTAGAGAATCGTACAGCCGGTGACGATGAAGCGATGCTTTACGATGCAGATTACATCCGTGCTCTGGAATACGGTCTGCCGCCGACGGCAGGGCTCGGACTTGGCATCGACCGATTGGTGATGCTGTTGACTAATGCACCTTCAATCCGCGACGTCTTGCTATTTCCGCATATGCGTCCAGAAATTTTCGACTAGCGGGCTGTTGGAAAATTCGTAGGAGCGGCATCCTGCCGCGATCAGATGATGCAGATTGTTTTTCAATTTAGTCACGTCGATAGACGGTTTGACCGCGCGCGATCGTTTCAATGATTGGTATGTCCTTTAACGTTTCAGGCTCAGCCTTCAGCGGATTCTCGCCGAGTATGACGAAATCGGCCTGTTTCCCCGCGGTAATCGACCCTTTGTTGTCTTCTTCAAAATATTGAAAAGCAGCGCCTTGGGTAACGGCATAAAGCGCATCATAAACCGAGATTCTTTGATCGGGGCCTAGAACATGCCCGCTGCGAGTGAAGCGATTGACTGCTATCCAGATGAGGCGCATTACATTCGGCGGCACAACGGGTGAATCATTATGAATCGTAAACGGGATGCCGCGGTCAATGGACGCTTGCGCCGGGCTAATGAAAGCAGCGCGCTCCTCACCAAAACTTAGGCGATGCCAATCGCCCCAAAAGAAGGGGTGCGCGGCGTAGTAAGACGGAACTATGCCAAGACTCTTAACTCGGTCCAGTTGATCCCGGCGCATCAGTTGCGAGTGAATGGCGACCGAGCGGTGGTCTGAGATTTTAAGCGTGTCAACAGCGTCGGCGACGCCGTCAATCATTAGTTCAATTGCTGCATCGCCATTCGCATGCGCAAGCACAGGTACCTTCCGTTCGAGAAGCCTAAGCATGCGCGCTTTATAGGTGTCAGGATCGAAAGTCGGGTAGGCAACGTAGTCTGTTGCTTGCCCAGGCGGTCCTTGTGTATACGGTTCCGAAAGCCACGCTGTTCGACCTTGAGGCGACCCGTCGAGCCAAAACTTTACGCCACCGAGCCTAAAGCCGTTCGTATAGTTAGTATCAACTTCGATGCTGTCGACGGTGGCATCATCAACTGTATTAACTTCCACAAATGCGACCATGTCAATTGGGAAGGGTAATGTTGCGCTTTCATTTCGCAACTGATCAACGTAGGCGAGGGAAACACCACCATCTTGCGCGGTGGTTACGCCGTAACTTGCGTAGATTTCAAGGCCGACGCGCAGTAACTCTCCCCGTCGCGATGCTTCCATTTTGATTGATGGATAAAGGCGTTGAGCCGTCTCCTCCATGACGCCGTCAGGCTCTTGATCAGCACGACGTCGAATAACGCCTCCCGCCGGGTTTGTCGTTGACGCGGTCACCTTTGCAAGGCCTAGCGCTGCCGAATTGCCTGCGGCCAGGTGACCCGAAACATGCGTCAGGACAATCGGATGCTCTAGCGATGCCCGATCGAGATCGGCGCGATTTGGGTGACGACCCTCGGTCAGTAGGGAATCATCGTAGCCACGGCCATAAATCCACGTGCCGGGTGCAGGGTTTTCTGCGGCAATGTATTGCTGAATGATTTCGACAATATCATCGATAGTTACAACACTGCCGACCGGCGGCGGAGAAAGATCGAGGAGGGCAGTGACGCGACCAACGCCAGAAACATGACCATGTGCATCGATAAATCCTGGCAACAAAGCGCGCTCACCGAGCTCGATAATTTTGGTGGTCCCCGATTGCATCGAGAGAATTTCGTCACGCATTCCGGTTACTAATATTCGATCGCCAACAATAGCGACAGCCTCGGCCGTTGACTCATCCATCGTAATTATGTTGTCACCAACATATATCGTGTCGACAGTTGCGACTGTCTTCTCGGGAGCCGGGCTGCATGCCGTTATGCAGGCGAAGAGTGGCAATATGAATTTGAAAGGTCGCAGTGACATGGAATCTCCCGGTTTTAACCGTATTCTAAAGATGCTTCCGATGGTGTTTTCGCTGGGTAGGCAGAGGAGTACGATAGCAGATACGCGTCGCTTCGCGATAAATCGAAAATCACCGAGGACCTAATTTTGAATTCACTTGATACGTTCGCTACATTCCTTGGCTGGTGCACGCTCATCAACGTATGCCTGATCATTTTCATCGCGGTGGCCGTCGGACTATTTCACGACGGTATCGGTTATCTGATTGGAAGAATGTTCGGCGTGGATGAGGTGCAGGCGAAAATTGCACTACTGTGAGTTTTTATGCACTACCGAGTGCTGTTTTTAGTTCTAAATCTGGTTCCATACATTGCGCTTAGAATAATGCTCCATTAGTCGCGGATATTGCGCCGTTCTAAAACGCATAGGGCAACGTGACGGGATTAAGCAATGCACGCTCATGCGCGAGAGATGTTGCATGTGAGTCAACCGGTGTGACGGCCAAGATATCTCTTTCGACTACATTCACCACTTCGCCGACGTTCCGGTCATCCAGCATGAGTTTATCGCCGACGCGTATGCCATTCTTATCCGCTTCGTAGCGATGCATGCGTCGCTTGCTTTTGCCTAGATTTTCGGTTCGTGCCACGATTTCCTGACCGGTGTAGCATCCTTTCGTAAAACTGACGGCATCCAGCTTGTCCAGATTTAGCATGTGCGGTGTAAATTTCTCGCTGTTGCTTGCATCGATCGTTGGTATCCCCGCATGAATTAATGCACGAGGATCTACTTCTGCCGATGCCGAGTTGCTTGCGGCTTCATCAACAATAAATTCAACAGCGGATCTCATTCGGTACATCGTCAGTCGTTTAAGCACAGCTTCTGCAATCGTCGCTGGGATCAATAGGCCGATTGAATCAGGTTTTTGCACCAGGGTAAGTGTGCAAATTACGCGTCCCTTAGGATTGCACCAGGCAGCAGATAGTTTGCCCGTGCGTTCCAATTTATTGACATCTTGGGTCAGCTGCCCTTGGAGGAATTCAACAGCGTCGGCGCCGCTGACTGTAATATGTTTATACAACGCTAGGTCTACTCTGGCATAATTCGAAAATGGGCGAAGAGGATACGAAGGTGGATGACAATGTCGAATCAACGACGGTGTCAGCAGATATGCATAATGCTTCGGACGTGCCCACAGGTAAAGAACAACCGAAAGAAATAGGCGGCCGCGACGGACCGGATCCGACGCGCTATGGGGATTGGGAAAAGAATGGTAGGTGCATCGATTTTTAGCATCGCCTCTTAGCAAATAGATGAGACAAAGGTAGTCAATGAGTAACGCCGAGCGCCCGATCTCCCCGCATCTAACTGTTTATCGCTGGCCCATTACGATGACTCTGTCCATTCTGCACAGAATGACGGGGTTCGCGCTTAGTGTAGGGCTGGTTGCCTTCGTCGTTTGGCTAGAAGCGATCGCCTGGGATGTTATTCCATACGCGACTTTTTACGAGGTGTCACACAGCGCTCTTGGACAGATCGCCTTGCTCGGATGGTTATTTTCATTCTTTTTTCATCTCTGCAACGGGGTCCGGCATTTGATTTGGGATTCTGGTCGGCTGTTCGAAAAGAGCCAAGCAATTGCATCATCCTGGTTGATCATTATTTCGGCGGTCGTATTGACCACATGTTACTGGTTGTTGGTCTGATGCGGAGGCGAGCATGAGTTTACGATCGCCGCTGTCGCGCGTACTCGGATCCGGGTCCGCGAAAGAGGGTACAGATCATTGGTGGATGCAACGCGTCACCGCCGTAGCACTGTTGATCATTGGGCTTTGGTTTCTTGTTTCTATTGCGAGCCTGGCTGACTACGACCGAGCAGAATTGTATCGCTGGGCCGGATATCCATTTCATGCAGTCATGTTAATCCTGGCAAGCATTACGCTCGCTTGGCATTCGACACTTGGCGTGCAAGTAATCGTTGAAGACTATGTCCATGGTCCCTTGTTGAAAGTATCGGCTTTGCTGTTAAATAAATTTCTGCACGTTTTCCTGGCCGCGGCTGCCGTTCTAGCGGTGTTAAAAATTGCACTAGGCGATTCTCTATGAGCGACTACGACTTTATCGATCACAGCTATGACGTAGTCGTTGTCGGTGCAGGCGGCGCTGGGCTACGCGCAGCATTTGGCCTGGCGGAAGCGGGCTTTCGGACGGCTTGTATCACAAAAGTTTTTCCGACGCGTAGTCACACGGTTGCAGCGCAGGGCGGAATTAGTGCGTCACTTGGCAACATGGGCGAAGACGATTGGCGCTGGCATATGTACGACACTGTCAAAGGGTCCGATTGGCTTGGTGATCAGGACGCGATTGAATACATGTGCAAAGAAGCGCCGGATGCCGTAATCGAACTCGAACACTACGGTGTCCCGTTTTCTCGCACCGAAGAGGGCAAAATTTACCAACGTCCCTTCGGCGGCATGACCACCCATTTCGGTGAGGGCACTGCACATCGAACTTGTGCGGCTGCCGATCGAACCGGACATGCAATGTTGCATACGCTTTATCAGCAATCTCTGAAGCATGATGTTGAGTTTTATATTGAATATTTTGCGGTCGATCTGATAATGGAGGATGGCCAGTGTCGTGGTGTTGTTGCCATTGATCTCGCTACAGGCCGTTTACACCGTTTTCGCGCGCATAAGGTCATTCTTGCAACCGGCGGTTACGGTCGTGCGTATTTTTCCTGTACGTCGGCACACACCTGCACGGGTGATGGAAACGCGATGGTCTTACGCGCCGGATTGCCGTTGCAAGACATGGAGTTTGTTCAGTTTCATCCCACGGGCATCTACGGCGCTGGTTGTCTGATAACAGAGGGTGTCCGCGGCGAGGGAGGGTATCTGACCAACTCGGACGGCGAGCGATTTATGGAGCGTTACGCGCCCAATGCAAAGGATTTGGCGTCTCGAGACGTGGTAAGTCGTTCCATGACGATAGAAATTCGTGAGGGCCGCGGCGTCGGGGCAGGGTCCGATCATATTTACTTGCATCTGGAACATCTCGGACCGGAAGTAATTGATGAGCGTCTACCGGGGATCGCTGAGTCAGCCAGAATCTTTGCTGGTGTTGACGTCAGCAAAGAACCTATTCCGGTATTGCCAACGGTGCATTACAACATGGGTGGCATCCCGACAAACTACACTGGCGAAGTCGTAACACTGAAAGGCGATGATCCTGAGTCTGTCGTGCCGGGTCTTATGGCCGTTGGCGAAGCCGCCTGTGTCTCCGTTCATGGAGCCAACCGTTTAGGATCAAATTCATTGCTCGATCTGGTTGTGTTTGGACGGTCAGCCGCACATCACTGTGCAGCAACGATGACTCCCGCAGCTCGCCATAGTAATTTGCCGAAGGATGCTGGGCAAAATAGCGTGACCCGAATTGACCAATTACGCAATGCGGATGGATCGCGACCCACTGCGGAAATTCGTTTGGAAATGCAGAAGATCATGCAGAACCACGCGGCGGTTTTCCGTACAGGTGAAACCCTTGACGAGGGGGTCGAGCTGTTGCGCCAGACGCACGCAACATTTGGCGACGTCAATGTGTCGGATCGATCGATGATTTGGAATACAGATCTTGTGGAAACAATCGAACTTGAAAATCTGTTGCAAAACGCACGCGTGACGATGGAATCAGCGGCGCGACGACAGGAGAGTCGGGGCGCACATGCTCGCGAGGATTTTCCCGATCGAGATGACGACAAGTGGATGAATCACACATTGTCATGGTTAAACGAGCAGGGCGAGGTTGCATTCGATCGTCGTCCGGTACACACAGAGACAATGACAGACGAAATCGAATACATTCCGCCTAAAGCTCGGGTTTACTGAAAACCTCGGGTTTACGGAAAACAAGGAGAGCCAGTTGGCTGAGTTTAGACTGCCACCAAATTCACGAATCACGAAAGGTAAACATTTTTCCGCCGCTAGTAGTGCGAAAAATGTGCGTCGTTTTGTGGTGTATCGGCATGACCCTGGTAGCGGTGAAAATCCGCGCATGGATACCTATGAAGTCGACGTGGACAGCTGTGGACCAATGGTGTTGGACGTTCTCATCAAGATTAAGAACGAGATCGATACTACGCTGACGTTCCGGCGTTCTTGCCGCGAAGGCATTTGCGGTTCCTGCGCCATGAATATCGACGGCCGCAATACACTTGCTTGCACGGCGCCTGCTGACGGCATAAAGGGCGATGTCAAAATTTATCCATTGCCACATATGCCTGTGGTGAAAGATTTAGTGCCGGACCTTACGAATTTTTACGCGCAGTACGCCTCTATTAAGCCTTGGCTGCAGACGCGTACGCCGGCCCCTCCAGATCAAGAGCGTTTGCAAAGCAAAGAGGACCAGGAACGAATCGATGAACCCGCTGCCTGCATCCTGTGTGCCTGCTGTTCGACCGGTTGTCCCAGTTACTGGTGGAATAGTGATCGTTTCCTTGGTCCGGCGACGTTGTTGGCTGCGTATCGTTGGTTGGTTGACAGTCGCGATGAAGCAACCGGTGAGCGCTTGGACGATCTCGAGGACCCTTTCCGCTTGTATCGTTGCCATACCATCATGAATTGTACTAACACCTGCCCGAAAGGCCTCAATCCTGCGAAGGCCATTGCGGAGACGAAAAAGATGCTGGCCGAGCGGCGCCATTAATTATCGCGGTCCGAAACTGTTGAGCGATGGCCGACTAAAATGGCAATGCCGCCGTGGCATGCGCGAACTGGATGTCGTGCTGACCGCCTATTTCGACCAAGACTACGCTGCGTCTGGCGAGGTGGATAAGCGGGCATTTCGTGAACTTCTGGCACTTCCTGATCCTGACTTAAACGCGTATTTGTTGGGTCCAACTACACCTGCCAATCCTGAAATCGCCCATGTCGTCGCCCTTGTTCGTAGTAAAGCTATGTCCTGATGTGCTACTGCATCGATTCGCGCTTGGGTCAGGCGTCATACTGATGCTAGTGGGCATCTTTTTGGTCAGTAACATGGAATGGCCATTCAGTTCGCGACCGGTTGTGACCGTACTCTGGGTCCTCGACTGCAGTTGGACCCTTCGTGGGCTGGCGGCGGGGCTTGCGCGAGTCAATCTGATCATCCTCGATTCGGACGGTGGCGTTAGAACCAAAGACTCTATGGGTGAAACCAGGGTAGGAAAGTTGGCAACAGGCAGCTTCATTTTTGCGCGTGTTGCGTGGCTGCGGTTAAGAAATGAAGGGGGTGGCGTTTACACTGGGTTGTTCATGCGGAGCCGCATGAATGCTGCAGATTGGCATCGATTGCAACTACTTTGGCAGCAATCGCGTCTGGCTTTTGGTCATCCGGCTGGACCTTGATACCATGGTCAGCTTCCTGCGAAAAACAACACCCGACCCATGTAATAGGGCCAAAAAATTGGAAAACAGTCACATTTTTGACACATCCGAATGAATAGCGCGTTACACAGCGAACTTTCCCAATTTGGCTCGGTCTATGCTGAAGTTGGTCATGTTAGGCGGGTTTTCCGTTCCTGGAGTAGGACCCAATTGCATGGCTAATGAAACCACTGATGCGCAGCTGGTCCGGCGAGTCCAGAAAGGCGATAAGGGCGCATTTGATCTGCTGGTACTGAAGTATCAGCACAAGATCGTTAATTTGGTAATGCGGTTTGTGCGGGATCCGGATTTGGCGTTGGATATTACTCAGGAGGCATTTCTCAAGGCCTACCGAGCGTTGCCCAGATTTCGGGGTGACAGTGCGTTTTATACGTGGCTTTACAGGATCGCGGTGAACACGGCCAAGAATCACCTGGCTGCCGCGCGTCGCCGACCGATGGATATTGAGTTGGATTTGCAGGACCCGGACCAATACGACCTGCATGCCAAGCTAAAAGAGACAGACACGCCGGAGGGCGTGACGCTTTCTCAGGAATTGCATGAGACGGTAGAGAAGGCTATTGATGCACTGCCCGAAGATTTGCGTACGGCAATTATCTTGCGTGAGCTTGATGGCATGAGCTACGAGGAAATTGCACAAACGATGGATTGCCCAGTCGGTACTGTGCGATCACGGATATTTAGAGCTCGCGATGCGATCGGTAAAAAGATCGGCACGCTGATGGATTAACTAGTGAAGCAATGTAAGGCGTAACAGCCTGCTGCGGGGATTTATGAACGATGCGTTAAAAATGCAAATTTCGGCTTTCGTCGATGGTGAGTTACCGGACAACGAAGCGGAGTTTCTATTACGTAGGCTGAGCCAGGACGCTGGTATGCGACAACAAGTGGCTCAGTACCTTGAAATCGGCCGAATGGCGCGTCGTGATCGCGATATTCCGGGTATGGATGGACTTCGAGGCCGCATCAATGAAGCACTGGGCGAAGAGCCGCTTGTCGTCGAAGGCAAGCCGGAAGTCGTTGGGTCCAAATTGATGACCCCGGCCAGTGGTATAGCGGTTGCTGCGGCGGTCGCGGTAGTGGCATTGATCGGATTGAGCCAGCTCAGTACACCGGACGTGCCCGTAGTACCCATTGCTGACCTTCCTGTCGCGATCGATACAGGCGGTTCTTACACAGAGCCGACGCCTGATCAGGTACTCGCAAATCAGCCGACTGAGCGCCTACTCGAATATCGTCGCCGACACGATGATACGTCGTATAGCCTTGGATCTAATGATATTATTTCCCGTATGGTCACTTTTGAATTGCGCGAAGGGGAATTGGTCGAAATCGAACCAGATCCGCATTTTGTTGAACCGCAGACGGATGACGACGGCGCGTTTGAATAGCGTGAGGATCTCGTGAAGATAAGGAACAGTGTCATTACTCCAATGAAAAAAGCAGCACTCACTTCGATCACCCTCGCCGCGTTGTTTTCGACAGCATCATCATTCGCGCAATCCAGCCCAAATGACTGGCTCGAACGAATGTCAGTTGCGGTCTCCTCGACTAACTACGAGGGCACTGTCATACGGCGTCAAAACGGTGAATCGGAAGCCTTAAAAGTGGCGCATAAGATTGTCGACGGCGTGGTGAATGAGCGCCTGGCATCCCAGGAAGGCAACGGTTTGGAGATTATCCGTATTGGCGACGAGGTGCATTGCATCCTGCCCGATCGGAAGTCGGTCCTTGTTGAACCCTGGAACAATCAAAGCACTCTGTTTTCGGCGCTGCCACAAGGCAATTTACCCAATACGCCACAATACAATTTGTCAGTGGTACGTGAGGGCCGAGTGGCTGGACGTGCGGCGGTGATGATTGCCGTTCGTCCACATGATGAGTATCGATACGGGCACCGAATTTGGTTGGACAAAGAATCTGCGTTTCCGCTAATGACGTCGTTAGTGAACCTTGAGGGTCAGGTGATCGAAGAGGTTAAGTTCGCCGACATCACCATCGCCGACAATATCGCGTCCTCAGCGTTGGGCCCATCGATCAACCTCGACAGCTTTACTTGGTATCGCGAATCAGATCGATTTCGTGCGATCGAAGTTGAAACGGATTGGCAGTGCGATGACCTGCCGGCAGGATTTCACCCTGTTTCGACCCAGACAGAGTTGATGCCAGCGGATGAGGGAGAGGAAGAGACCTCCACAACGCACATCGTCTATAGCGACGGCATTGCCAGCGTGTCGGTGTTTATTGCGAGCCGTGTGGTCGGTGACAATCAAGGTTGGACACTGGTCGGCACATCGAACTCCTTCTCAGCGGATGTCGATGGTTTTCAGGTGACGGCCGTGGGTGAAGTTCCTAACATTACCGTGCAGCGCATTGCGTCCTCAATGCGGCGTCCAGTTCCGTAGCAGTCCGTTCTAACGCACAGGCCCCTAGCCCCAATTGCCTCCCACACAATCGGTGGGGTCGTCTACTGGCGCCAATTGGTCGCGTTGATCAATCACTGCTATAAATAATCCATGGAATCTGTTGCCGGCAAAATTAGTGCAGTTGACGATCAACGTGTAACCGTTGAGGTTCGGTCGGCAATCGCCTGTCGACGTTGCGCGGCCGGTAAAGGATGTGGCGCCGGAATCCTGCAATCGACCAATGAGGTTCGCCACGTTCGAATTGAATTGCCAATCGGTCTGTCTGCGGGAGTGGGTGATCGCGTTGAGCTTTCTGTCGAGCCGAAGTATCTGTTGCGGGCTGCATTGCTGGCGTACGGATTACCGCTTTCGAGCATGCTCGTCGTACTGCTTGCGGCCCAGGCGTTGCCGCTGTCCGTGAACGACGCGGAAGCCGTTGGACTCGCGCTGATAGGCTTGATTATCGGTGTTATGGCCGGTCGGTCATTGTTACGTAATGATTCAGTTTGCGATCAATTCATTCCGACCATTAGTCGTCATGTCGACCGTGATGATGATTGATCAGGTTCAAGAGACTATTCGCGTTTACAGCCGACCTGGCTGCCATTTGTGCGAGGAATTGATTGAGCAGCTATTGCCGTTAGTGGACGGCAAGCTGGGAATCCAAGTGGTTGACATCGATTCCAACGAGGATCTGGTCGCAGCACTGGGGACACGCATCCCGGTTGTTGAGTTCAGATCCAAAGAAGTGTGCCAATACCATCTGGATGTGCCAGCCATTCAAGCCATTTTGGTGGATCTCGACAGATCATAGTCGCGGCATAACGTATATACTCCGCCGCTGATTTAACTGGCCTTACCACCCTAGCCTGGACTATTCATGAAATGCTCGCGCCCTTGCATGATCATTGATCGCACACAGGATTTTCTTTCCTCGGAAATACAGTCTGTATTCCGCTCAGTCAGAAAATCCTGTGTACGATCAATGCTCTGTGCAATCATCACGTGTATTCATGAATAGTCCGGGCTAGAAAAACCATCTGCATGGAGCACATTCGCAATTTCTCGATTATTGCCCACATCGACCACGGCAAGTCGACCCTGGCTGATCGGTTTATTCAGCATTGCGGCGGTCTGCAGGATCGAGAGATGTCTGAACAAGTGCTCGATTCGATGGATATCGAGCGTGAGCGCGGCATCACGATCAAGGCGCAGAGTGTTTCGCTGATCTATACGTCCCCTGCTGGTCAGTCTTATCAACTCAATTTTATTGATACACCGGGCCATGTCGATTTTTCCTATGAGGTGTCCCGATCACTCGCTGCCTGCGAAGGGGCGCTGCTGGTTGTGGATGCGGCACAGGGAGTCGAAGCGCAAAGCGTTGCCAATTGCATAACCGCTATCGATCAGGGACTGGAGGTCTTACCCGTCCTGAATAAAATCGACTTACAAGCCGCTGAACCTGAAAAGGTGAAGCGAGAAATCGAGGAAATTATCGGAATTGATGCGTCGGGCGCGCTGGGTGTTAGCGCGAAAACGGGCGTCGGTGTGCCAGAATTATTGGAATATTTGGTAGACGCTATTCCAGCGCCGACCGGTGACCCGGAGGGCAACCTTCAGGCATTGATAATCGATTCCTGGTTCGATAATTATGTTGGCGTCGTGTCATTGGTGCGGGTCGTCAATGGCAAGCTATCCAAAAGAAGCAAAATTACGGTCATGTCGACTGGACGTTCCTATGTCGCCGATCGCGTTGGTTCTTTTACGCCGAAAATGGAGGATCGCGATCGTCTCGCCACGGGTGAGGTCGGTTTTGTGATTGCCGGCATCAAGGATATTTTCGGCGCTCCGGTTGGGGATACTCTGACTCTGACTAGCAGTCCGTGTGAAGAACCATTGCCGGATTTCAAGCAAGTGCAACCGCGAGTTTTCGCTGGTCTCTTTCCGATCAGCTCGGATGACTATGAAGGGTTTCGTGAGGCATTACAGAAATTGCGCCTCAACGATGCCGCGTTACATTTCGAACCGGAATCGTCTGTTGCGCTCGGATTCGGGTTCCGTTGTGGTTTTCTGGGCATGTTGCACATGGAGATTGTGCAGGAACGATTAGAGCGCGAATACAATTTGGATTTGATTTCCACAGCCCCGACCGTGATATTTGAGGTCGAGAAAGTGAATGGTGAAGTTGAGTACGTCGACAATCCGTCGAAGTTGCCGCCTGCCAATGAGATTGCCGATCTTCGAGAGCCTATTATTTCCGCTAATATTCTGGTGCCCGAACAACATGTTGGCGCGGTGATGAAGTTGTGTATCGAGAAACGTGGTGCACAGCAGGAAATGCGTTATCTCGGTGGTCAGGTGTCGCTTGAATATGACCTGCCACTCTCGGAGGTCGTTCTCGATTTTTTCGATCGTCTGAAATCGGTGAGTCGTGGGTATGCGTCGTTCGATTACCATTTTAAACATTTCGTATCGGCGCCACTCGTGCGCCTTGACGTTTTGATCAATAAAGATCGTGTCGATGCTCTGTCTATTATCGTGCATCGAACGAACGCGCATAATCGAGGCAGGGATTTGGTCGAGCGGATGCGTAAATTAATTCCACGGCAGATGTTCGACGTCGCGATTCAAGCGGCTATTGGTGGGCAAGTTATTGCGCGCAGCACCGTCAAGGCGCTGCGCAAGAACGTTACGGCAAAGTGCTATGGCGGTGATGTGTCGAGAAAAAGAAAGTTGCTGGAGAAGCAGAAAGCAGGCAAGAAGCGAATGAAGCAGATTGGGTCTGTGCAAATTCCGCAAGAAGCGTTTCTAGCGGTCCTGCGTTCTGAAAAATAAGAGGAATAATATTGAGTATTGATCTTGCACTGATCTTGGTTGTACTAACGGCTTTTAGTGGTGTGGTGGTAGCGTTCAATCGCTTCTACTACGCGCGTGCGGGTGCCGATTCGGACAATGCGTTTCTCGATACCGTTATCGAATATTCGCGATCGTTTTTTCCGGTCTTGTTATTCGTTCTTGTTATCCGGTCGTTCATTTTTGAACCCTTCAGAATTCCATCGGGATCGATGATGCCAACCCTGGTCCAAGGGGATTTTATCTTTGTCAAAAAATACTCGTATGGATTACGGCTGCCGGTTGCAAATAGTAAGGTGATCGAAACGGGTCAGCCCAAACGTGGCGATGTTGTCGTGTTTCGTTTGCCATCGAATCCGAAGATTAATTACATTAAAAGGGTGGTCGGCTTGCCGGGTGACATTGTTGCTTATGATGGCGGACGAGTAACGATCAATGGCTATTTGATGCGAGTTAGTGCAGTAGAAGGTGATAACGGCGACATCGGGGGGCACGTATATACGGAGACTCTTGGGGAGCGAGAGCATGAAATTCGCCATCGAGTTCCGATTGCCGACAATAAGGATCCCCGGGTTCGAGTCTATGAAGTGCCCGCAGATCATTATTTCATGATGGGCGACAATCGCGACAATAGTCAGGACAGTCGCTTTATTGGCACTATTCCAGAGACGCACCTGGTCGGTGAGGCGGTACGAATCTGGATGCATGTGGATCTTTCAGACGGGCCAGAATGGCCGGACTGGGGGCGGATTGGTACCAAGATCCAATAATGTGCCGCAAATCACTGATTTAACGGCCACGATGGCGTTAAATCTTAGAAATTCCAACGCTTTGTAGTAGTTTAGAGTCAATTCGGAGCTAATCAGATGAACTTTTCAAAAAGTGGCATGGCAGTCCTCTAGACGGCTCCTTTGAATCGCGTGATCGGACGACGTCGTCCAGATCGCAAAAAAGGTATCACGACGCTCGGTTTGTTGGTTCTGGTCTCCTTTGTGGGCTTGTTCGCGTTCGCCGGTTTCAGTTGACACCGGTTTACTTGAATGACATAAAAGTGTCCGGTGTCCTGATGGGGTCTACGACGAGTTTGACAGTCAAAGCGCGAGTCGCGAGGCGGGTCGCCGTTCAATTGTGCGACGCTTTGAGGTCGAGAGTGTCGGCGTGATTACACATAGAGACATCAAAGTTACCGGCGAAGACTGCGGTTTTTGGGTTCAAGCCCAGTATGATCATACGATAGAAATTATATCAAATTTTTATTTCACCGTGAAATTCGACAAGTCGGGGCTTGTCCTACGCTAGATCAGCCCGCTGGGACAGATTAATCACAAGAAGATGTTTCGCAGGCATGTCTGGCCTGTTTGGTCGCCGCACGCTTTGCGAGCGACTTGTCCGTAAAACCACTATAATCGCGTGCAGAAAATCCTCCTCAGAGCCTCAGAAATTGGAAAGCGCTACAGCCTGGTTAAAACAAGCACTGCACTATGAGTTTTCTGACGAGACGCTACTGAAACAAGCGTTAACGCATCGGAGTGCCGCGGGCGACAATAATGAACGTCTCGAGTTTTTGGGCGATTCAGTGTTGCAGTTGGTTATCTCTGAAATGGTGTATGAGAAACGTCCCGAGTCCAGTGAAGGTAGACTGAGTCGACTGCGTTCGACATTGGTAAAAGATACGACGCTCGGCGAATTAGGGCTTGAGATGGGTCTTGGCGAGCATCTCATTCTCGGTTCGGGAGAAAAGAAGACGGGCGGACATCGAAGGGCTTCCATTCTCGCTGATACCGTTGAGGCGTTGTTCGGAGCGATTTACCTAGATGCGAATTTGGATGCGGCACGGAAAGTCATTCACAAAGCCTTTGAGGATCGCATCAGGACGCTCCCCGAAACGGCTGAACTGCGTGACCCTAAGTCACGATTGCAAGAACATATTCAAGGCCAGAAACTTGCGTTGCCCGAATATGCAATTGAAAAAGTAACTGGAAAAGCCCACAAGCAGTTCTTTGAATCTAGTTGCACGATCTCGGCGCTGGACTTAAAAACACTCGGCGCTGGAACGACGCGGCGCGATGCTGAGCAGGAAGCTGCGGCAAACATGTTGGAACAAATAGAGGCGGTAGAGTAAGCATGTCCGACGTTCCTTACCGCTGTGGTTTTGTTGCTGTTGTCGGCCGTCCCAATGTGGGTAAGTCCACGTTGATCAATACCATTCTCGGCAATAAAGTGAGTATTGTTACATCAAAGCCGCAAACGACGCGGCACAGAATTCTTGGTGTGGATTCCCACGAGGATTACCAGGTTATTTATGTCGACACGCCCGGCATTCATCGCAAGGCGAATAAGGCGATGAATCGTTTAATGAACCGAACTGCGGTAAATGCGTTGGTCGATGCCGATGTCGTGCTTTTCATGACAGAGGCGACGCGCTGGATCGACGAGGACCAAGACGTCTTAGAGCGTCTCGCCGATGTGTCAGCACCCGTCATTGCGTTGCTCAATAAGATCGATAAAGTTCATCCACGTGAACGGTTGCTCACTGCGCTTGGCGAGATGTCGGCTCGGAGGGATTTCAACGAAGTGATACCGATTTCGGCGCAAAAGCACGACAACCTTGATCGTTTGACAGCACTGGTACCCGACTTCCTGCCGCCCTCGGAGCCGCTGTTTCCAGAAGAGATGCTGACCGATCGTAGCGAAAACTTTCACGTTGCCGAAACGATACGAGAGAAACTGACTCTGGCGGTGCAGCAGGAAATTCCGTACGGCTTGACGGTTCAAATTGAAACAATGCAACGGGACGAGCATGGTGTTGAGATCAACGCGATCATTTGGGTTGAGCGGGACAGCCAAAAAGGCATTGTCGTCGGAAAAGGTGGTGGGCTACTCAAAAAAGTCGGCCGATCAGCCCGCCTTGAACTAAAAGAAAGATACAAAGTGCCGGTGCATCTGGCTCTTTGGGTGAAAGTTAAAGACAACTGGGCGGACAACGAACAAGATTTACTGCGGCTAGGCTATGAGTCTCCATGACGGCACCAAAGCGGGTACAAAATCAACCCGCCTGGCTGCTACATCACCGACCGTTTCGCGATACCAGTAGAATTCTCGATATCATTAGTCGTGACTACGGACGGTTGTCGTTGGTCGCGCGCGGAAGCCGCTCGGCTAATTCGAAGCTGAAAGGGTATCTTCGCCCCTTTCTGCCAGTACAAATGTCCTGGTTCATTCGGTCTGACTTGGGTACGCTCACCGGCGCTGAAATGAATGGTGCCCCGATTTCCCTTTCTGGCGATGCGTTGTTGTCGGCGTATTACATCAACGAGCTATTGTTGAATTTGCTTCACAAACATGATCCACAAACGGACATATTTTCGGCTTACCAAAATACAATTGAAACACTGAATCGGGAAGCAGACGTCGCGGCGGTCTTGCGGCGTTTTGAGATGGAGCTGCTACGTCTGCTTGGCTACGGGCTCAATCTGGATCATGATACGGAATCGGATGCGGAACTCGACGCGAACCGACGCTACGAGTATCGAATCGAACTTGGGCCAGTGCCAGTGACCGGCGGTGAAGGTCCGATGATATTTACGGGAACAGAGCTCATTGCCATTCGCGAGCAGGCATTCTCAGATCCGCTGGTCTTAAAAAACGCGAACCGTTTGTTACGCCAGGTAATCGCCTGGCATCTCAACGGTAAAGAATTGAAAAGTCGCAAAGTGCTGATGGAAATGCGTCAGAGCGGCAGTACACAGGAAAGAAAATGAACGCCATCTATCTGGGGGTCAACGTCGATCACGTCGCGACATTACGTCAGGCCCGTGGCACGGACTATCCTGATCCGGTGGAAGCGGCGTTGATGGCTGAAATTGCCGGTGCCGATAGCATTACTTTGCACCTTCGCGAGGATCGCCGACATATTCAGGATCATGACTTGCGTCGGCTGCAGGAGCGGATGCAGACGCATATCAACTTCGAGATGGCGGTCACGGAAGAGATGGTCGCAATCGCACGAGACCTGCAACCCAGCGATTGCTGTCTCGTTCCTGAAAAGCGCGAAGAGCTGACCACGGAGGGCGGGCTTGATGTGGTCGGTCAGTTCGACAAGGTTGCCGAAGCCTGTCGACTTCTAGCCGAGAAAAATATCCGAGTATCACTTTTTATCGATCCGGAAGCGGCGCAGCTTGATGCCGCCAAGGAAGCGGGTGCCCCAGTGGTTGAGCTACACACTGGAACCTACGCCGATGCGAGCGGTATTGCTCAGGAAGAGGAGCTCTCACGAGTGGCATCTGCGGCTCGTTATGGAGACGAACTCGGACTAATTATTAATGCGGGTCATGGGTTGCACTACGAAAATGTTAGTGCAATCGCAGTCTTGCCAGAAGTCGTGGAACTCAATATTGGCCATGCGATTGTTGCTCGAGCGGTATTTGATGGGTTGCCGCACGCGGTGAGCGAGATGAAGCGCATCATGCATGCGGCGCGTGATGGAGCGCCGAAATGATATTCGGAGTTGGCACCGATCTCGTTGAACTCTCACGAATCCAGGCGACCTATGAGCGTTTCGGTGATCATTTCGTCGACCGGTTGTTAATGGACGAGGAGCGTGTGCTTTTCGAAAAGAATAAGATGCCAGTGCGTTTTCTGGCAATGCGATTCGCGGCAAAAGAGGCCACGGTCAAAGCCATGGGTACCGGGTTCGCGCAGGGTATCTGGATCCGCGATGTGGGCGTCGTAAACAATGAATGGGGCAAACCCGACATCATTTGGTCAGCGCGCGGTCAGCGCCTCTGTACAAAGCTCGGTATCGGCGAAGGGCATGTCAGTCTGACGGACGATGCCGGCCTCATTCTCGCTTTCGCAGTCGTAATGCGCGAAAACCAATCAATTAATTAACTTTAATAAAGTCACCTAATGCATTGTTTTTCCTTTGATATCGAGACCATTCCAGATGTGGAGTTTGGTCGAAAAATGTGGCAACTGGACGATCTGTCGGACCAGGATGTTGGCACCGCGATGAGTTTTAAGCGGCAGCAGGCAACCGGCTATGAATTCTTACCGCTGCATCAACAGCGGATTGTCGCGATCTCGGTCGCACTTCGCACCGGAGACTCGTTTCGCGTCTGGACGCTGGGTGATCGCGATGCCGATGAGGCTGAGATCATTCGGCGCTTTTACGCGGGCATTGAGCGTTATTCCCCGGACCTCGTGTCCTGGAATGGCAGCGGCTTCGATTTGCCGGTATTACATTATCGGGCGCTGAAGCACGGCATTCAGGCGCCACGTTACTGGGAAATGGGTGATTCAGACCGTGAGTTTCGCTACAGCAACTATCTGAGCCGCTTTCATTGGCGACACATCGATCTGATGGATGTTCTAGCGGGCTTTCAAATGCGCGGCCGGGCTAGCCTCGATCAGATCGCGGTAATGCTGGGGTTTCCCGGAAAGCTTGGAATGAGTGGCGATAAGGTGTGGCAATGCTGGCTGGATGGAGGCATTGACGATATTCGTGATTATTGCGAATCGGATGTGCTGAATACTTACCTGGTGTATCTGCGCTTCGAATATATGCGCGGCAACCTCGATGATGCGGCACTTGAGCGCGAGTTTGAACTCGTACGTACAACTTTGGCTGACATGGATCGACCGCACCTAAACGAATTTCTAGCTGCCTGGGCAGCGGGCTAGATTCTATGTCTCGTTCACGAAAGAAGGCGAAACAGCGTGAGCCGGAAACGGCCGAGATCGATGGCATTAGCCATGATGGCAAGGGGATTGCCGCAGTCGAAGGCAAAAAGGTTTTTGTTGCCGGCGCATTGCAAGGTGAGACGGTCATGTTTCAGCGGCGTAAGCGACACCGCAACTACGATGAGGCTGAGCTTCTCGAGGTGATCGAAGCGTCGCCGCTGCGGATTGAGCCGCGCTGTGCGGCGTTCGGTAATTGTGGCGGCTGTTCGCTGCAGCATTTATCACCTGACGATCAACGGGCAATCAAAGCAGGAACGCTGCGGGATAATTTGGAGCGTATCGGCCAGGTCGTGCCCGACGAGTGGTTGGATCCAGTCTTCAATCCGGGGGCGGAGGGCAGTTGGAATTATCGTCGTCGCGCAAGGCTTGGCGTCAAAGACGTTCCTGCGAAGGGCCGTGTGCTAGTCGGATTTAGGGAAGCCCATGCATCCTACGTTTGTGACATGCATCGCTGTGAGGTGCTCGCGCAGCCAGTGGACGGATTGCTCGATGCCTTAAGTGAGCTCATCGGGCAATTGAGTATTCGTGCGCGCTTACCGCAGATTGAAGTTGCCGTGGCGGATAATGCGACGACTCTTTTGTTTCGGGTACTCGATTCGCCAACCGATGCGGACACCAGTCTGTTGCGCCAGTTTGGCGTGACTCACAACGTTCAAATTGCTTTGCAAACCGGTGGCCTCGGGACTGCAAGTCCGCTGGATGATTCGACTTATCAAGCGCTGCGATATTCCTTGCCCGAATTCGAGGTGGAGATTGAATTTAGGGCAACCGATTTTGTTCAGGTGAACGCTCCGGTCAATCGATTGATGGTCGCGAAGGCTATCGAGTTGCTCCAGGTGTCCAATACCGACCGAATTCTGGATTTGTACTGCGGCATCGGAAATTTTTCATTGCCATTGGCCCGTCGCGCGGCTGCCGTATTAGCGCTTGAGGTTGAGCAACTGCAGGTGGACCGCGGGCGATTCAATGCGACTCATAACAAGATCGAGAATTGCGAGTTTCGAACGGCGGACCTATCGTTGGTCGACGGTAACGACCGTTGGATAAAGGAAGATTGGGATAAAGTATTGCTGGATCCTGCGCGCAGTGGCGCAGAAGCGATCGTCGCCAATATGGCCAGGATCGGTCCAGAACGGATTGTGTATGTTTCTTGCCACCCTGGCACGTTGGCTCGAGATGCAGGCGTTTTGGTGCGAGAGCAGGGCTACCGCTTGTCAGCAGCGGGGATCATCGACATGTTCCCACATACCGGTCACGTGGAATCTATAGCGGTATTTGAGAAAGTGAGCTAGTGGACCACTAACGGCTGCGTCGCCGCTGTTACTCGACCATCATTCGGGCTAATCTTGGAGAATGGCTTTGGGACCAGTCATGCTGGACATCGACGGGCATTCATTGTCGTCGGCAGATCGTGAAATTTTGCGAGAGCCGGCGGTGGGCGGCGTTATCCTGTTCACTCGCAACTATGCGTCGCCCTCACAATTGTCTGATCTGGTCGCGGCGATTCGTGCCGTGCGGACACCACCCTTGCTCGTCGCAGTCGATCACGAAGGCGGTCGTGTACAACGATTTCGCGATGGCTTTACCGCGATACCGCCGATGCGGGACCTCGGTCGGGCGTATGACCGTGATGCGGATGCAGCCAAGTCCTTGGCGCAAACGGCCGGATGGATGGTCGCTTCAGAATTACGCGCCATGGACATCGATCTTTCCTTCTCTCCATGCGTAGATCTAGACTGGGGCGTGAGTGAGATAATCGGTAATCGCGCCTTCCACCGATCGCCGACCGTCGTAGCTGATCTCGCGAGCGAATTCTGTCGCGGTTTGCGCGAGGGTGGAATGTCGAGCGTTGCAAAGCACTTTCCAGGCCATGGCGCGGTCGTACCAGATTCACATGAGCAACTGCCCGTTGATCGGCGTAGTTACGGAGACCTCTTGGATGACATGCGCCCGTATGAGCGCTTGATCGGAACCCGACGATTGGCAGGGGTCATGCTGGCTCACATCGTGTATGCCGAGCTGGACGCGATTCCTGCGGGATTCTCTGCCTATTGGATTCAGAATCAGTTACGCGATCAGCTGCGCTACGACGGCGCCGTTTTTTGTGATGACCTCAGCATGAAGGCGACGCGTCAATTTGGATCGATGGCAACGCGGGCACAGCTGGCGCTTGAGGCTGGTTGCGACATGGTTCTTATCTGCAACGACCGTCTCGCCGCACAAGCAGCGGTAGCAGCTTTACGAGACTATTCGAATCCCTTGTCGCTAGTGCGGCTGGCACGATTACACGGCACCGGTCAGGTTTTGCGCGAGACTTTACTGGCAAGCGATGAATGGAATGCAGCAACAGAACGGCTCGCAGGCGTATCTGGTCGACCGGAACTAGAATTGAATGCTTGACTCGTTTTTTGCACGATAGAAACCCACCAAGATAGATTTCAATCACGATAGAATTCAGCAATGAGCAGCAATCAATACGCCGTAATCGCCGGCAGTGGTTTTCGCGACTTTGGGGACGATGCGGCGACGCATCAAGTAGACACGGACTTTGGCTTGCCATCGGCGCCGATTCGAGAGCTTGTTTACGGTCTTCGCCGTGTTTTTCTATTGCCACGGCATGGCGAAGATTTGTTGATTCCGCCACATGCCATTAATTATTGCGCGAACTTACAAGCACTAAAGCAACTCGGTGCGACGCACGTTATAGGCCTCAATACGGTAGGTGTCGTGACCGATGTCGTTTTACCTGGCGGCCTTGCCGTGCCATTGCAGTTGATCGATTACACCTGGGGACGGCGTCATAGTGTTTACGATGGCACTGGTTCGAACCTGGATCACATCGACTTCACTGAACCCTTTAGTGCCACTATGCGAAAGGACCTTCTCACGTCGGCGGCCGCAGCAGGTTTGACTGTTCACGATGGCGGCGTATATGCGGTTTGTCAGGGTCCCCGCCTTGAAACGGCGGCTGAAGTCGACAAATTAGAGAGAGATGGTGCCGACTATGTAGGCATGACGGCAATGCCAGAGGCGGCTATTGCTCGGGAATTGGGGCTTGAATATGCGTGTTTGTCGTTGATCGTTAATCATGCTGCTGGCCGCGGCGAAAAGTCGATACACGCCGACATCGAAGCGAGTACGATGTCCGCAAAATCACAGGCAATGCAGGTCTTGCAGGCATTCTTGGCTGCAGATTAGAACGGAGCAGGCGGACCCATGATGAAGCTCAAGGGTGACATTTTGGCGCAACTGATTGAAGGATCAGCTGAGCCTTTGATTGTTGCGCGTATCAATCACCCTGACTGGCCTGTTGTGTTAGCCAACGTCGCTTTTGCGTCGATCGCGGGAAGATAGGACACCATTGATCGTCCGTTAGCGGACGTTGTTGAAGAACTGGTTGGGCGCGATCTCGCGCTGGAAATCAGTGAAACGGTACGGGGCGGACACGAGGCCTCGATTGCAGTCGAACTCGGCAGTCGCGAATATTTGCTGATCCTGAAACCAATTCAAACCGGAATCGATAGTGCGGCTCAGTATTATGCAGCGTATTGGCGCAGCACGGCGTCAGGAGCGTCTGCCGCGGACTCTGATATTCAACAAGCATTGCTCAAGGCTAAACGTCGAATTCGTGACTTGTCTCGTGATGATCCGGTCACCGGTCTCTTGAACGAGGGGTCGTTTCGAGAAGTGCTGGCCCACGACTGGTCCGTAGCGGCTCGAGAAAAAGCAAATTTGGCGCTGATTTCATTTAGCCTAAATGATTTTTCTGAATATCTGGAAATATTCGGACGTCACGCTGCAGACTCCTGTTTGCGCCGCGTTGCGCAAGCCGTTCGTCGTTGCTTGCGTCGGGCCAGTGACGTCGCAGCGCGAGTCGATGTTGGTAACAACACTTGTATCGTTGTGCTTTCACATTCCCCGAGTGATGTTGGCGTGGCTGATTTTGCGGCGCGAATTTCGGCGGCGGTTCGTGAGTTGGGACTGCTCCATCCGCGGTCAAGTGAGTCGAAATTTGTCACCGTCTCGTATAAAACGAACGTCGTCGCAGCCAGTGAAGGCAAGGCATCAGAGGCAAAATTTCTACAAGACGTATTGCCGTAGTTTACCGAGGCATGGTCTTCTTAGCGATTGGATATGGCGCCCAACGCGGCGTCGTCTGTCACTTCCTCTTCAACGCGCCATATTTTTGCAATAGCCCCGAATCGCGGGTGATCGTAGTAACGTAACTCACCGTTTCTGACGATTCGATCTTCTTCAATGCGATACGTTACGGTCGGTGTCACATCCTCCCGGTCAAATCTCAAGCTCGGTCGGTCGCCAAATTGGCGCACACGATTGTCATCGACGGGCGCTTGGCGTGGCGCCTTTTCTTCTAGCGACAGGTCCACGACTAAATGTAAAAATCTGCTGAGGTATAGCGTCATAGTGCCGTCAAGGCGCAGTGGCGGGTTACCCAATCGCCTTAGATTTATCGGCACGGTGTCATCTTTTTCCAAAGTAGGCTGTACCCAGGCGGTGTGCAATATTGGTCGATAGGCGTCCAATCGACGCAGGTGTGAATAGACGTCGTTCAGGACGTATTGGTCCGGCGGCAACAGCTTGAGGCCGGTTTGCTCATGAGTTGAAATTTCGACTAGCGGGATGCCCTCGTAAAATATGTCAGGCTTCGGGTCTGTTGCGCTTTCCTCGATTGCTTTAATTTGCACGTCATCGCCCGGTACCTCGCTGCCTGGAAAAATTGCGTCGCCGAGATTAATCTCCTCCGTGCCGTCTGAGAAAAACAATTCTTCGGGAAGAACTTCGGGTGACGGGTCAGGAGCGAATACCTCGGTTCCCGCGGAGCCACGATCGTTGAATTCGAAAATGATCAACTCGACACCATATTGACGCACGGCCTCGACGGCTTCTTCTTCCAGCGTCACGACTCCGGGAACGCCTGTTTGTTGCGCGCTGATGACCAGTGGCATCGTACCCAGAGCAACGCCGATGGCTAGCCATCGTAAGCTTTTTCTGTACAGATTCAATCGGCGATTAATCATAGTTAATGACTTATCCAGCGCGCATGCGCTCTTCAATTTCGGCGGGGGTGAGTCTACCCAGCAATGTTTCGATCTGCTTGAAACGAGTTTCTTCGTCGCTCAGGTCTAATCGGAACTGTAGTCGATGTGCACCGCTTAAGCGATAGACCTTGCCCTCATTTTGGACCAGATTGACCAGCTCGATCGGGTCAGTGGTCGGTGTCTCGCCAAATACCAGGTAGCCACCTTTGTCAGATGCATCAATTTTTTCGATCCCGAGCGCGATAGCGGAGCGCTTCAATGTAGCGATCCGTATGTGGTTCTTGGCGGCGGCTGGCAATAACCCAAAGCGATCGATTAGTTCGACCTGTAGCTCGCGAAGTTCCGCTGCGTTCTCTGCATTGGCTATACGTTTGTATAGCATCAGCCGCAGGTGCACATCGGGAATATAGTCGTCCGGTAACAGCGCTGCGACGTGCAGGTTAATTTCGACCCCGGCATTTAAAGGCTTATCAAGGTCGGCTGTCTTGCCCTTCTTCAACGCCTCCACTGCGCGGCCCAACAACTCGGTATACAACGAAAAGCCGATCTCTTGAATCTGACCGCTTTGCGTTTCTCCGAGCAGTTCTCCGGCGCCTCTGATTTCGAGATCGTGGGTCGCCAGGGTAAACCCGGAACCCAGGTCTTCAAGCGAGTCGATCGCTTCGAGCCGTTTGACGGCGTCCGCTGTCATGGCGGCTTTCGGTGGCGCGACCATGTAGGCGTAAGCGCGGTGGTGCGAACGGCCGACTCGTCCGCGCAATTGATGCAATTGTGCCAGGCCGAAACGATCGGCGCGGTTGATGATGATGGTGTTGGCAGTTGGCACGTCAATGCCGGATTCCACAATGGTCGTGCACAAGAGAACATTGAAGCGCCGATGGTAGAAGTCGAGCATGACCTGTTCGAGTTCTCGTTCGTTCATTTGACCATGCCCGATGCGAATGTCTGCTTCAGGGACTAGTTTTTTCAGGCGTTGTTCAATATTGACAATATCCGCGACACGGTTGTGAATGAAGTAGACCTGGCCGCCGCGTTTTATTTCTCGCAAACAGGCTTCGCGGACAACGACGTCGCTCCACTCGCTGACAAATGTTCGCACCGACAGACGATCAGCCGGAGGCGTTGTGATCAATGACATTTCTCTTAAGCCACCGAGCGACATGTTAAGCGTGCGTGGAATCGGAGTCGCAGTCAGTGTCAATACGTCGATTTCGCTGCGCAGCGATTTGATGGCTTCTTTGTGCCGCACGCCGAAACGATGTTCCTCGTCGACGATGACCAGGCCGACGTTCTTAAAGTCTTTTGTGTGTTGCAGTAAGCGATGAGTGCCAATGACGACATCAACTGATCCCGATCTCAGTCCGGCAACGACATCGGCCGCTTGCTTGACAGATCGAAATCTTGACAGAACTTCAATGCGAACCGGCCATTCTGCGAAGCGATCGGCAAATGACTGCCCATGTTGTTGCGCCAATAGCGTGGTGGGAACCAGTATGGCAACCTGTTTGCCGCCGAGAACGGCCGCGAACGTCGCCCGCAATGCGACTTCTGTCTTACCGAAACCAACGTCACCACAAACGACGCGATCCATCGGCTGGCTTGATTCCATATCGGCCAACACTTCGTTAATGGTGCGTTCCTGGTCTTCGGTTGGTTCAAACGGAAAGCCATTTTCGAATGCCCGGTATTCAGCTTCCGGCCAGCGAAATCTGTGCCCCTGTCGCGCTGCTCGTCGTGCGTAGACGTCCAGTAATTCCGCAGCAACATCTCTGATGCGCGCGATCGCCCGTTTCTTCGCTTTTGCCCACTGATCGCTGCCGAGCCGGTGAATCGGGGCATTTTCAGGTGAGGCGCCGGTATAACGGGAAATTAGATCGAGTGCGTTGACCGGGACATAAAGTTTGTCGCCGTCTGCGTATTGAAGATGCAGGAACTCAGCCTCGATTCCGCCGGTCGTTAACGTGATGAGTCCAATATAACGGCCGATGCCGTATTCGGCATGCACGACAGGCGATCCTTCCTCAAGATCGTTGAGTTGCCGAATAATTGTTTCCGGGTCGCGTTCTTTACGTATACGTCTGTTTCTTTGGCGAGGCTTTTCGCCAAACAGTTGTTGCTCACTGACAATGGCAAGACCGTGTTCTGGAAGCATAACGCCAGCATCGATGGGTGCGATTGCGACGGCGGTCTTGCGTGTGCCGGATGCAAATTCGGCCCAATCCTCGATTCGTGCGGTCTCGATATTTCGTCCAGCGAGTAACTCAATGACATTTTCTCTACGGCCTGCAGATTCTGCAGTAAAGAGAATACGGCCGTCGAAAGTGTCGTGAAACTGCATTAATGACTGCGCTGCATCTTCGTACCGGGCTTCGAGTCTCACTGCTGGCGGTAGGCGCGTCGCCAGGTTAATAGTGTTTTTGCCTTTGGCTAGTGTCTGACCGCTGTAGTCGATGCTGGAAAAATGCGCCAAACCAGTGGCAACACTTTCTGGAGTCAAAAAACTTTCGGTAGGACTGAGAATCGGACGCTCCGGGTCGAGGCTACACAACTCATGTCGCTCGCCGATTTCGTTCCAGGCCTGATCGAGTGAGGATCGCAAATCGTTGGGCGCGAGAATAACCGCGTTTTGAGGCAGATAGTCTGCGAACGTTGCCGTTTTTTCGAAAAATAATGGCAGGTAGTATTCAATGCCGCCATGCGCGATCCCTTCCGATATATCTCGATAAACCCGTGATTTTGACGGTTGCCCTTCGAAGCGTTCGCGGTACTGTTGTCGGAAGTAACGGATGTCGTCGTCATCCAGCGGTACTTCTCGTGCCGGAAGGATTTCGAGCGATGAAATTTTGTCGCCCGACAGCTGAGTGTCACTATTGAAATATCGCAGGCTTTCCAGTTCGTCATCAAAAAAATCAATTCGAATCGGCTGATCCGAACCCATTGGAAAGATATCCAGCAACGATCCTCTAACCGCGAATTCTCCGTGTGCATCGACTTGCGGTACGCGGCTATATCCGCAGGCACTAAGTGAGTCGATAAATGCCTGACGTTGCAGTGTTTGGCCGGCGTCAAGTTTGAGCGTATGTGCCGCGACATAATCGACCGGCGGCAACCGTTGCAATAGTGACGGAGCAGAAATGATAACGATGCCACTTGATAAGCCGTGCAGTGATGCGAGCGTTTTTAGTCTTTTTGAAACAATGTCCTGGTGCGGCGAAAAGCTATCATAGGGCAGTGTTTCCCACTCCACGAAGTGCTGTACCGGCAATTTCGGTCCACTGAACCATCGAATTTCTGCCTCTAGCTGGTCGGCGTGACGTGGATCATTAGCAATGACAACTATTGGCGCGTCTGCCGCACTTTCGAGTTCGACTGTGGCTAACGATGCGCTCGCACCAATCAGGCGACCAATCGCGGCTTTTGATGACGCAGGATTCAGCAGCCGCTTAAGGTGGGCTGAACTAAAGAGTTGATGCTGCAACACGGTTTATTCGGTGGCTGGGGAGGGTAATAATTGGGGCCGGAATTATGGCACAGACGGAGGATCCTTACTTACAAGGAAAATACGCCACGAAAAACGCGCAGGCCAGGCTGCGCGTCTAAGAATTTTTTTTGGAGCGGCTACTTAGCGTTTCGAAACAGAGTGAATTACCTTGTCGAATTCGAAAAACACGACGAATCCCGAATATTCCCAACGCGTAATAGGTGGGTCGCCAACTGCTTGGCGAGACGATTGCGGGGCACCGAAGCTTGATTCGACGGACGCTTGCGACATGCCGCGAGTGGGTTTTCCAGAGGCGTCAAAAGAGGCCGACTGGTTGCCGCCGCTCATATCGAGGTTTTGGGCACCCGCAGCCATCGCGAATCCCAGTGATAGGGTGAGAATAAATTTTGCAGCGAACTTTGCCATTGGTCATACGGTATCTCTGCAAGCAGCTCGACGAATGTGATGTGGATCACGATGTCAGCGAATCGAGACGTCTGACCTCGACAGAGGGCAGGCACATTTATGTGTTTTAATGCGGCCATGATCAATGCTGTCGAGCTGTTTATCGGGTTGCGCTATTTGCGTGCAAAAAGACGGACCCGGTTCGTTTCTTTCATTACCTTGATTTCACTACTAGGAGTCGCCTTGGGTGTTGCTGCACTCATTGTGATTTTGTCTGTGATGAATGGCTTCGAGGGTGAGTTACGTGATCGGCTGCTGAGTATGACCGCGCACGGTTATGTAAGTGAAATTGACGGCACTGTTGGTGAGTGGCGGGAGATCCGAGACCAGGTGGAGGCGGAAGTTGGCGTCGTGGCCGCCGCGCCCCTGATTGAAATGGAAGGCATGGTTCGTACTGGTCGCTCACTCAATGCCGTTATGGTGCATGGGGTGGATCCGGTCGCGGAAAAAGCCGTATCCGGTAAACGCGTCAATTTTGTTGCCGGAAACCTCGACGAACTCGCGCCAGACAGTCGTAATATTATTCTGGGCCAATATCTGGCGCTCGAGTTGGGCGTCAAAATCGACGACGGCGTGACGCTCCTAATACCGCGTCCTGACGGAAACGGGTCGTTGGAACCGAAGTTAGAGCGATTCATTGTGCGGGGTGTATTTCAGGCAGGCGTCCAGGACCACAACGCATCATTGGCACTGGTACACGTTGCCGATGCTGCGCGACTAATGTCGCTCGGTGATCGTGTTAGTCAGATTCGCTTTCTCACAGACGACGTTATGGCAGCCCCCGCTGTATCGGCATCATTGCAAGAACACTTGGGCAGTAATTTTTCGACTAGCGATTGGACAATCGAGAACGAAAGTTATTTCCGTGCGATCCGATTGGAAAAAATGATGATGTCATTGCTGTTGTCACTGATTATCGGTGTGGCGGCATTTAACATCGTCGCCAGTCTTGTCATGGTCGTCACCGATAAAACAAATGACATTGCCATTCTGCGCACATTGGGTATGGGTCCGGCGAATGTCGTCCGGATCTTTTTTATTCAGGGTGCGGTCATCGGTTGGCTGGGAGTATTTGTTGGTGTGGTGCTCGGTGTCCTCTTGGCGACTTTTGTACCCACGATCGTGCCTCTGCTGGAAAGTGCCTTCGGATTTCAGGTAATGCCTGGGGATGTGTATTACGTGTCGGCCATTCCGTCGATCCTCGAGGCTGAAGATGTTGGCGTGATCGCGCTAGCCGCATTTGTGCTGACGTCTCTTGCAACGCTTTATCCTGCTCGACGGGCGGCGAACGTTGACCCTGCAATAGCGCTTCGTTATGAGTAAGCAATGAGCGGTCGATACGAATTTTGGATTGGCCGACGCTACGTGCGTGCGGGCAGTAAGAACGGATTTATTTCTCTGATTTCCGCAATTTCTATGCTTGGCATAGCAATCGCGGTTGCCGTACTGATTGTTGTTCTCTCGGTCGTCAATGGTTTTGAACGCGAACTTAAAGATCGCTTATTGGCAATGACTGGGCACGCGAGTATTCAGAATCCGCAAGTCGGTCTCGATGACTGGTCGGTATGGGCGGAAGTTGCGGAAGGACAAGATGATATAACAGCGGCGGCGCCATTTGTCGATGGTCAGGGGTTGTTGGTATTCGGATATCAGCTGAGCGGGGCGGAATTTCGTGGCATTAAACCGGAGTTAGAGGCGCGTGTTTCGGGAATCCCCGACACAATGCTGGAGGGTGATCTGCAATCGCTCGAGGCTGGAGCGTTCAATATTGTTTTGGGCATTGAGCTGGCCGCTGAATTGAAAGCGGAAGTGGGCGATAAAGTTACGGTTACGCTAGCGGAGGGAATCGTGACACCCGCGGGCGTTTTGCCTCGAACCAAGCGCTTTACTGTGTCCGGCATTTATCGGGTTGGCATGTATGAATTCGATCGTCGTTTGGCGTTTATTAATCTAAGTGATTCCCAACGTTTATTTCGAATGGGCAAGAAAGTGAGCGGTATACGACTTGCCGTTACAGATATTTTCGACGCGCCACAAATCGTGCGTCGAGCGGCGATTGAGGGCGGTGGTGGTGTATTGGTCAGCGACTGGACCAGACGTAACGTAAATTTCTTTCGTTCAATTCAAATTACCAAATCGATATTGTTCGTGATTCTGCTAATGGTGATCGCAGTTGCGGCTTTCAATATAGTTTCGACTTTGGTCATGGTCGTCAAAGACAAGCAGTCCGATATTGCAATTTTGCGTACCGTTGGTGCAACGCCGAGTGATATCTTGAGGATATTCGTGACTCAGGGTACCGTCATCGGCGTTTTAGGAACGATTGCGGGCGCGCTCTTGGGTATTGTGTTGGCGCTAAATTTGGAAGGGATCGTGCAATTTATGGAAGCAGTATTCGGCATTAAGTTTCTCGCGGCTGACGTCTATTTTATAAGCGACTTGCCCGCAGAGCTGCGTTTCATGGACGTATTTAAAATTAGTTCGATCGCATTGGTGCTGGCGCTGTTATCGACTTTGTATCCGGCTTGGCGTGGCGCTCGGACATTACCTGCAGAGGCGCTTCGCTATGACTGAAGAGCAAGCGGCCGTCTTGGAATGCCGCGCGATCGTAAGGCGTTTTCGGGAAGGCGATTCGACGCTGGAGGTGTTGAGTGGAGCGGATCTGGTCGTTCGTCCGGCGGAACGATTGGCGATCATCGGTTCGTCCGGTTCAGGAAAAACGACCTTGCTACAAATTATGGGTGGGCTGGATGAGCCAACATCGGGTGCGATAGAAATTAACGGTCAATCGATACGCAATCTGACTGAGGCGGCAAAAAGTACGCTGCGTAACCAGTACATAGGATTTATTTATCAATTTCATCATCTGTTGCCGGAATTTACTGCGCAGGAAAACGTCGCAATGCCGCTCCTGATCCGACGCGAGAATCGGGCGATTGCAATGCAACAGTCGGCAGCCCTGTTAGAACGCGTTGGGCTGGGCGAGCGTCTCGAGCATAAGCCTGGTGAGTTATCCGGTGGCGAGCGCCAACGTGCTGCAGTGGCGCGCGCTTTAATTACACGACCGAAATTAGTATTAGCGGATGAACCGACAGGTAATCTCGATGCGGGCAACGGCCGCCACGTGTTGCAACTTATGTTGGAGCTCAACCAGGAATTGCAGACCAGTCTCGTCGTTGTAACTCATGATCATTCCATCGCCGCGCAAATGGATCGCATTTTGGTGTTGGAAGAGGGAAAGCTGCGCGTCGCTGACTAGAGCTCGCGTGCTTTGCGTCGGGCTCGCCGTTTCTTTAGGTAATCCCAGATTGAGGCTCGCCATATCAGATCCAAGGTCACGAATCCGACCAGCGCAAGAATGGCGCCTAGCAAGATGCTACCCAGCATAAGTGGCTGCCAGATGTAGGCGAAACCGTCGAATAACGACGCAAGCGACAATTCGAATTCAACCTCTCTAGGCGGCAATCTCAACAGCTGTCGCCCTAACTCATAAGCGGCAAGGAACATCGGAGCAAAGGTCACTGGATTGTTTATCAGTGTCGTGAGCGCAGCCACCGGAAGATTGACGCGCAAGGGTATAGCCAGCAATGCACCGATGATGATGTGGCCAGGGAAGGGTAAGTAGGCGGCGAACAAGCCTAACGCGAAGGCGGGGACGACCGTTCGTCGGCGGATAGCCCAGAGATTAGGGTCGCTCAATAGATGTTCAAACGGTGCGAGCCACCAACGACCTTTTAAACTGTCGCGTTTCACCGCAAACTTTCGAAAAAAGCGTCTTGGCATTACTTGGCGACTTTGTTTTTATTCATGTCTTAGATTGATGGAATGGGTTGGTCGTTAGCCCTGATTATTCTTATCGACATCATATCGATAAACCGCAAGGAAGCGGAACATGCTCTTGCTGTGTACTTGTACGCTTATTGGCGCGTTCTCGCTGACGTTCCTTCGACAGTTACCCACAGATGTCGTTCTGTTTGTTGTCTTGACTGGCGGCTTGGTATTCGCGCTACGGCCCTTCAGTAGACCGGTCGGATTTTTGTTGCTTGGGTTCGCTTTGATGGGTTATGCCGCAAGCGCTCAACTCGCGGATAAACTTGATCCTGAATGGCTTGGGCGAAAAATCACATTTTCTGCACGAATAGACAATTTTCCCGTTCAAGACAACGGAAATTTAAGCTTCCTCGTTCGTCCAGTGGATCACCGGAACTGCCGAGAATCATTCGTCTGAGCTGGTACGAAGTTGAGGTTGCGCCCAAGATAGGAGAGGTGTGGCGACTCGCTGTGCGGCTAAAACGGCCACGGGGGTTGTCTAACCCGGGTGGATTTGATTTCGAGGCGTGGCTCTTTCGCGAACGGATCGGCGCCACTGGATACGTTGACAATTTCGCGCGAAGTTATCGAATCAAGGGCGAGTTGCTCAGTTTTTCCGGTGCGTTGCGCGCGCGTTTGGTTGCTCGGATAGGCACTGTTTTGCCTGACGATGACGGAACAGCTGTGCTCATGGTCATTACTGCCGGCGCGCGGCATAAAATTAGCTCGTCACAGTGGGATCTGTATGCGAGAACCGGCACTAGTCATCTGATGGCTATTTCGGGATTGCATATCGGATTGGCGTCTGGTTTCATTTTCTTGTTGATCTGGGGCGTGCTTGCACTGGGTGCGCGGCGGCGCAATATTCGTGATTGTGCCGTTGCTGTCGCGCTAATGGCGGCCGGCATATACACGTTGCTGTCCGGATTCGCGGTTCCCGCGATGCGCGCGTTTCTGATGGCAGGGGTACTCTGTTTCGCGCTGCTGGTTCGTCGTCGAGTGCCTTTCGCCATTGTCTTCGCCATTTCTTGCGGTGCAATATTCATTTTGGAACCGCTGGACAGTCTCAGCCCTGGCTTTAGACTCTCTTTTGCAGCAGTCGCCATCATCGCCATCCTGGCAGCGTCCCATATCGAACAACTGCCGATTCGCGACATTCCCGTGCTGTCGGTCGGATTAACGCGTGTGCTGCAACTGGGGAAACTTCAGATAGCATTGCTGTTCGGACTATTCCCGTTGACCGTTCTAATTTTCGGTCGAGTGGCAATCGCAGCGCCGGCCGTCAATATGGTCATGCTGCCAATATTTAACGTCGTCACCGTGCCGCTTACGCTGCTTGGTGTGCTCCTTGAGGGGCCTTTCGAAGTCCTCGGCGAACACCAATGTCTCGTATGGGCGCATCAAAGCGTAAACGTCGTTCTACGAGTCCTCACGCTAGTTGATGACGTCCCATACGTGAGTCGGCAAACGAAGCGTCTGGAGGGCGTAGCGATTGCCGCCGCCTGGTTGCCCGCGCTTTTTGTGATTCTGCCAACCGGCTGGCCGGGACGACGAATTGCATGGCTTGGTTTGTTGTTTGTTATTGGCTACAAGCCGCAAGCTCCACCGCCCGGCTGCATCGACATGCATGTCTTAGATGTTGGGCAGGGGCTTGCGGTGCTGCTGCGAACTGATGATCAGTCGCTGTTGTACGATACCGGGCCGGCATACCGAAACGGGAGCAACATGGCAGATCTTGTGGTGTTGCCGTTCTTGTATGGTGAAGGCCTCGATTCGCTGGACACGCTGGTCGTTAGTCATGCTGATCAGGATCATGCTGGTGGGGTCGAATCGATTCTGCGAACGCTGCCGGTCAAGCGTCTGTTGGTCGGTGAACCGCTGGTGATCACCGCTGGATCAAGGTCGGGGCCGGCATTGTCTACGTTGTCGCAAACTCGCTGCGTCGCTGGAATTTCGTGGCGCGACAATACGGCGTACTATTCCATATTGCACCCGCGTATTCGTGCGCCATGGACGCGCAATAACGCCTCTTGCGTATTAGAAGCGAGCGTCGGTTCGCACCGAATTCTGCTGACCGGAGACATTGAGTCCCCGGTCGAAAAATTACTTGATCACCGTGGTGTATTCCGTTCGACTGACACAGTAATCGTGCCGCACCACGGCAGTCGTACGTCGTCGACCGAGGCAATGGTAGCCGCGACACATCCCCGGCTGGCCATCGTGACCACCGGATACGGCAATCGCTGGGGATTTCCCAAAGCGGATGTTTTGGCGCGCTGGACAGATTCGGGAGCGACAATCGTCAATACGGCAACGTCCGGGGCGGTTAGTCAACGATTCTGCAGCGGCGAGTCGAATAGCGCCATTCGCCGTCATCGCCATCAATTTCGCAAATTTTGGCATGAAGATCCCTAGTGGACCACCGGTCATAGGACCAGATATCGGCATTTTTCGGCTGGTCACTGTATATTCCGATTTTCGCTTAAGTGGACTGTAAATGGTTGACATCGTTAAAGCTGGCGGCTGGCTAATGGCGCCGATAATTCTTTGCGCCATTATCGCGATGGGCATCTGTTTTGAACGTTACTGGACCCTGCAATTAAAGCGCGTCATTCCGGAAGATCTCTCGAGTAAGGTGTGGGCCTGGGTCAAACGCGATGCGCTCGACCAAAGCCAAATTCAAACGCTGCACCAGGGTTCCCCGCTGGGCCAGATACTGGCGGCGGGCTTGATTAATCGCGACCGTGACCGCGCCATTATGAAAGACAGTATCGAGGATACTGGAAGGCATGTCGTACACGAGCTGCAGCGTTACCTCGATACCCTCGGAACGATTGCAGCGATAACGCCATTACTGGGTTTGCTTGGAACGGTTATCGGTATGGTAAAGGTGTTTACCGCGATAACGACACACGGTGTTGGTGATCCGGCGATTCTCGCCGGTGGTATCGCAGAAGCATTGATTACGACCGGTGCCGGATTGAGCGTTGCGATTCCGGCACTGATCGGCTATCGCTACTATTGCAATCGAATCGATTCGTTAGTCGTCGAAATGGAAAAAGAGGCGATAAAGCTGGTTGAAGCACTACATCGGCGTCAGGACAAAAATAACGTAAGCAGTAAGAAAAAATGAAACTCAGCATGCATGACAAAACCGAGCCGGAAGTGAATATGACTTCGCTCATTGACGTCGTGCTGTTGTTGTTAATCTTTTTTATGGTGTCGACCAGTTTCGTCAAACAGTCACAAATTTCAATCCAGCTTCCAGAGGCGGAAAGTTCGACGCAAGTTGAAGAATCAGCTCAGCAGCTGGATATCATGATTACGGAGCAAGGTACGTACCTGGTTAACAATCGTGAATTGGTGAACAACAGACCAGAAACTATTCGTAACGCGTTGCAGAAATTATCTGATGGCAACACGAATTTACCCTTGACCATCAGCGCTGACGCGAACGCTCGCCACCAGCATGTGGTGACCGCAATGGACGTTGCCGGAAAACTCGGTTTCACGCGGATTAGTATTGCGACGATCAGCGATCCTGCGGAACAATGATTCCTAGCCCGGACTATCCATGAATCGCCGCGATGATTGGGTAGAGATTTGTTTACACACGATATTTTCCGACCGAGCGGAATATCAGGGTGTATTCCCGAGGGAGGAAAATATCGTGTGTAAACAAAGATCAAGCAAGGGCGCGAGTGTATTCATGGATAGTACGGGCTAATGGCCAGTAACCTTAATCCGAACGTGCGGGAAGTTTACGCTCGCCTTTGGCGCTATGTGCTGCCGCACAAACTCATCGGATTGATAGCGGTCGTCGCGATGGCGACAACCGCAGTTGTCGAGCTGAGCATGGTCGCGCTCGTCAAACCCCTTATGGACGATACCCTGGTCGCACACAATCTCGATACGGCACGATGGATTCCATTTGCGTTTGTCGCTGTGTTTGTCTGTAGGGGTGTGGCTAGCGTTGCTACTGAATGGTCTTTAGGTTGGATCGGCCGAAAAGTCATCAGTGATCTGCGCCGAGATGTTTTTCGCAAGTTCCTTACATTGCCATCCAGATTCATTGAGACGCACTCGACCGGCCCCATGCTGTCACGCATGACGTACAACGTCGAAATGGTCGCAGAATCCGTGACGACAGTGGTTACCGTGATGGTGCGTGACCTGCTAACCGTAATCGCTGCAATCGGGCTCATGTTGTATCAGAGTGAACGACTGTTTCTATTCGTCGCCGTATTGCTGCCAATAATTGCGCTCCTAATCCTCCTGCTGGGAAAGGCTTTTCGTCGCTACAGTGGACATATCCAAGACACTGTCGGCGAGGTGGCGCAAGTCACTGACGAGGTTTTAATGGGAAATCGAGTCGTGAAAATATTTGGTGGTTACGACTACGAAATGGAACGCTTGATCGAAGTTGACGACAGCAATCGCAAACAGAATTTGAAACTCATTCGTTCGCGCGCGATGGGTGTTGCAATGACCCAAATCATATTTGGCGTTGGTGTTGCCGGCGTGGTTTATGCGGCAGGAATCGAATCACTAAACGGCAATTTGAGTCCGGGTACGTTCATGTCGTTTTTTGGTGCGATGATGCTGATGCTGCAACCCTTGCGGCGAATAACCAATATCAATGCCGTTTTGCAGCGCGGAATTGCTGCTGGCGATAGTCTTTTCGGAATCATTGATGAGCCCGATGAGGTCAATAGCGGTACGTATAGTTCGGAAAGTATTCGCGGCGATGTCGAATTTCGACACGTTAGTTTCGGCTACAACGATGACAATTCAACCATTCTGAAAGATGTATCTTTGAATATCGCGGCGGGTAGAACTATTGCGATCGTAGGTCATTCCGGTAGTGGTAAAACGACTTTGGCGAGTTTGTTGCCGCGGTTTTACGATGCAGATGCTGGCGAAATTCTATTGGACGGACGTCCGGTCCAGGACTATGAGCTGTCCAACCTACGTTCGCACATCAGTTTCGTCAGCCAGGACATTGTATTGTTCAATGACTCAATCGAAAATAACCTGGCTTACGGACAGTTGCGACATTGTAGTCGCTCGCAAATTTTGCAGGCAGCAGAAGCCGCTCACATTATCGATTTCGTCAAAGACATGCCGAACGGATTCGAAACTAATGTTGGCGATCGTGGCGTTCTACTGTCGGGTGGGCAGCGACAGCGTATTGCTATTGGTCGAGCGTTGCTCAAAAACGCACCTATTTTGATTTTCGATGAGGCGACTTCGTCGCTGGATACAAAATTAGAACGTCGCATTCAGGAGGCGTTAGAACAGCTGATGGCCGACAGAACGACATTGGTGATCGCGCATCGACTCTCTACGGTCGAGAACGCAGATCAGATTATTGTATTGGATCAAGGCAGCATTATTGAATCAGGTACCCATAAAGAGCTGCTTGAGACTAAAGGGCACTATGAGGCCCTCTATAGAATGCAATTTAGCAATGAGTCGACCCCAGGCTGACCCGCGCCCACAAAATTATGGCAAGCACAGACGAAAGCACGCTAACAAAAATTTGGTATGGCGACTCGCCGTTGGTTTGGTTGTTAGTGCCACTGAGCTGGCTCTATTTAGCGGTAAGCAGTTGTCGCAGTTTTCTCTACCGGCGGCAGATTCTGCGCGCAACTTCGGTCGCTGCGCCAGTCGTGGTGGTTGGTAATGTGACGGTTGGTGGGACCGGGAAAACTCCGTTAACCATTTGGCTTGCGAAAAAGTTGAAAGAACGTGGATTGACGCCCGGTATCGTGAGTCGCGGTTATCGTGGCAAGGTGGGACCACACCCGGTTGAGGCGCGTCCGGATAGCGATCCACTGGTCGTAGGTGATGAGGCGATTCTTCTTGCAAGTGAGAGCAAGTGTAGTGTCGTCGTTCATCCTAACCGCGTTGCAGCTGCGTCAAAAGCAATCGAGTTGGGCGCAGACGTAATCATTGCTGATGATGGTTTGCAGCATTACCAATTGGCGCGGAACTGCGAAATTGCAGTCATCGATGGTCATCGCGGATTTGGCAACGGTCGTTTATTGCCGGCGGGTCCCTTAAGAGAAAATCCGACTCGATTGGATACGGTGGATAAGGTCATCGTGCAACGACGTACAACGCAATCATCGGATATTTTAAATCGTTCTTCGGATCGTCACCCCCTGCATTTTTCTTTGAAGCCCGTGGCCATACGGCGATTAGATCGATCGGAGACTGGAGATATATCGGATTTTACTGCAGAGACGGTTCACGGTGTCGCCGGCATTGGCAATCCAGAGCGTTTTTTCAAGCTTCTCGAATCTTTCGGGATGATTGTTAGGCGACATCCACTCGCCGATCATGCCGTGATTACAGCGAACGACATTCAATTTGATGATGGCCTGCCCGTCGTCATGACCAGCAAAGACGCCGTAAAGTGTCGTTTTCCCGAAGCAGAAAAATGCTGGTGTGTGGAGGTCGATGTTGAATTTGAAGGAATAGAAGGCGAGCTGCTGCTGGAATTGGTCGCACAGAAAATTTCAGAGGCAAGGGCCGGAGCATGAGTGAATTCGTCATAGTGATTCCGTCACGCTACGCATCTGAGCGGCTGCCCGGAAAGCCACTGCGCGAAATCGGCGGAAAGCCGATGTTGCAGCACGTGCATGAAAGAGGCATTGAAAGTGGTGCGGTTGAGGTCGTCATAGCAACGGATGATGATCGCATCGCAGAGGTGGCCGAATCATTCGGCGCCAAAGTTTGTATGACTTCAGCAGAACACAAGTCTGGGACCGATCGTCTTGCCGAAGTCGCTTTTGCGAAAGGATGGGCGGACGAAAAAGTCATTGTCAATCTTCAAGGTGACGAGCCCCTAATGCCGGCGCAACTCATCGATCAATGCGCTGCGCTGTTGGATGACGAACGGGCCGGCGTTGCAACACTCGCATCGCCATTGCGATCGAAGAGGGATTTCGACAATCCTAACGTCGTGAAGGTGGTTATTGATGATGATGGCTTTGCGATGTATTTCAGTCGGGCAGCGATTCCGTTCTCGCGCTCAGGCGCAACGGATGATTTAGCTAAAAGCTCCGCGCTACATCATCATGGAATCTACGCCTACCGGAATAATGTGTTGCAGAAAATCGTGGGGGCAGAACAATCCAAACTTGAGATTGCGGAACAGCTGGAGCAACTGCGGGCGTTAAGCCTTGGACTTAAAATCAAAGTCGGCATACCAGACGTCCGTCCGGGCCCGGGAGTCGACACAGAAGACGATTTGCGCGAAGCCGAAAAGCAGCTGGTCAATCACAAGTGAGTCAGTATCGAATTCCAATGTAAATTCATTACATTTTGCATCGGTTGAAGAATCTGCTTTTACTCCGGCGCCTTAAGCCACTTCGGGTCGGCAGCAATCGGCGCATCCAATGTAATTAAGAACGCCTCCAGCTGTTTTCGTTCGCGGCGACTTAGGCCTAGTTTTTCCTCGACCTCATTGTGACCGATCATGGCAAGTGGAGCTCGATTGTATAAGTCGATGACTTCGGCGAGTGTTGCGTGTTGGCCCTTGTGAGAGTACGGGGCCGTCCCACCTAAATTCCGTAACGAGGGTGTTTGCGTAGCACCGATCAATTCAATGCCGGTTCGAACGTAGGTCAGTTCGTCACACTGATGCAACGGGTCATTGCTGTACTGGCCTTTACAATTAAAAGGATCGGCCAGCAGTTTTTTCAGACCGTCAATGCGGCCTCTATCCGGGTGATCACCCGGAAAAGACAATACACCGGTATTGTGAAATTCATTGTTTGTGAATAGTGGGCCGTTGTGACATTCGGTGCATCGAGCGTCACTAACAAATAGTTGTAGCCCGATAATTTCCTCATCGGATAGCGACGAACTGTCTAACCCTTGCTCGATTTCGGCGACGTAGTTATCGAAGCGTGTCGGTCCCGGTTGCAGCATTCTCTCGTAGGCAGCTATCGCCTTACCTAAATTTGCAAATGCAGTGTTTACGACGCCTCTGTCAGAGTCGATCATCGACTCCCACGCGGTACCCAATTCCTCACTGCCGATCGGTGACGCGCTGTCTGGAAACCGCATTGTGTCCGTAAAGTTTGGCAATGGGCCGAAAATTGCCTCGTACTCGGTCTTAAGACTCACGTCGGTCGCTAATAGTCGAGCTAGCTCCAACCGATTACTGCCATGCTCTGCCGGATCCTCCAGTGGAGAAAGCGCTTGCGACCACTGACTATCTTTACGGCCATCCCAATATTGCCAAGGGCTGTAGGCAGTGCCCACGATGCTTCTGGTATTGCGTTGCGATAATGCGATGCCGCGTCCTTTTGCGAGACCATCCGTGAATCGCTGCTCCGGTTTGTGGCAGGTCGCACAAGACACCGCGCCATTTGCGCTAAGCCTCGCATCAAAAAATAACTTGTGGCCTAAGCTCGCCGCGCGTGGATCATCTGCAACACCGTTAGAAGGATCAGCTGGCAATTCCGGGAGGCGTTGTAATGACAGTGATCGGATTTCAATAAGCTCCGCCTCAGTCCAGGAGTCGGGCGTTCTCGGCCCGAATTCCCACCACGCGATGCTCATCAGGAGTATCGCTACGAAAGCGATCGTTTTGGAAGTAGTGGATTTCACGAAATTGTCAGTGGAATGACGACGGTGTCTCGACGACCACTGACGTCGACGGTAACGGTCAATTCCCAGTAGCCGTTCATGTGAAAACGCATGCCTTCAACACTGTAGTCACCATTGCCGAGGGACTCTGTCATGTGGGGGATTGTTGGCAAACCATGATTGTGTTCTGGCATCCCGCCGAGCAACGATATTTCAGCATTATCGATGACGGCGCCAGACTCGTCTTCAATGTGAAATACCCAGCGATGAATTCTGTTGATCTCGAGCGGCTCGAGATCACTTGTGAAACTGACCCAGTAGTAGCCCGACCGGGTTTGCCATCGTTCAGAATCGTTTTCTTCCGCGGGCGTGATCGCGCTCGCGGTTATTAGCAGGAGCGACAAGATGAATGTCGAACTACGCATGAGCCGCCCCGACGGTTGCCTGTCTTCTTTTATCTCGCCAACGCGCTAAGTTGCCATTCATCCACAGGAAATTTATTTGTAGGATAACGGCGCCGAGAATGAACCATGCCCAAACGGGAACACCGGCGAAGCCAACTTCGAAAGGAAAGACCGCGGTATAGATCTCGTCGGTCTCTGGTTGGCGAACGGTAACGATGCCGACAAATTCACCTTGTTTGTTAAATGGGTGCAGGTAGGTAAATACATCCGGCTGAATGCTTGCAGGGTGGTGAAACAATGTGACGTCGTCGATGCGTTCGATTTCCTGGATGTCCTCCAGAACGGTGAAAACGCCTTTCCCGGTTACGTTTTCGATTACTCTGAAATCGATCGCTACGTCTCCAAGTCCACTGTGCAGGTATTCCATGATGAAGGTCGCGCTACCTGTTTGTGGGATGTCTTCGCAGTATTCCTGATGACCTTTCTCCGACGGGAGGTAGATTTTGAAATGAGCGCGGTAGTAGCCGATCTGAATGATGCAGAGATCCGAGTCGGGCGAAACGCTTCCATGTGCTGCCGCCTGTCGCGGTAACATAGACACAGTCAGCAACAGGCCGGCAATGATTAGAATGGAACGCGGTGCAATCATGGCGCGTATTCTATAGAAGGTTTTTGTAACCGAGTACCTCTATTCTGTGCGTTGAGTGTTTCACCCTTTGATTGATTAGGGGTGCCATCCCACTTCCTTCACCACTCAGGTGTATTGAATGTCGGAATCGACCAAAAAATTAGTGTCCTCTTTGTATGTATGGGCAATACACGAGTACCGCCTAGATAAAGGGTTTCAGACCGAAAAATAAGAGGCTGCATTTTATTTCCTTAATCTAGTGCAAATTTAAGGTTGTTTAACAATGCCAGAAAATTCAGATTAGCTCGGCAAGACAAAGTATCTGGCTTCGAACTATGCTGCAGTTGTGACAATCTTTTCGTTTGCACGGTCGGAGGTTCGCGCCGACTAGTGGAGCGAGGGCAGGCCTAAGGCCCATCGCTCCGGGCGAGCCCTGAAGGAAGTGTCCTTGGGATGGAAAAAATTAACAACAAAATAAATTACTTAGATCTCCTTTCTTTTTTCTGGATGCTGCCCCATAGATTGGATTATTTATGGCGCTTTCGATGCCCGGCGCTTCAAACAGACTGTAGTTATCGCCAGGGTGCTGACAACTTAACTGGTCCTGAGTGACCATGCGGGACGAATAATCCTTCATCTGTCCCATAGGCGCTGACGGCGTACGTCGTTCGACGGATAATCCACGATGCACTATTCTTTCGCTTGCGACAATACAGCCCCCCACCATCGGACGTCATTGAGCTTTCAGATTTCTTGGCGAGTGAACGAATTCTTGTCGTGAGAGGATTTATCGCATGAAACTGCTTCTGGGCTACAAGATATATCGGATATTGTGGAATACGTTTGGACCTACTAAGGAAATAAAGGTATTAAAAACAGATAGTTATGAAAAAAGAAGACAAGATTAGCATACTATTCGTTTGCATGGGCAACATATGTCGGTCGCCGACTGCAGAAGGCGTTTTCAGGAAATTGGTCAGCGATGCCGGCCTGGAAGAGCGAATTATTGCGGACTCGGCGGGAACGCATGCCTATCATTTGGGCGAAGGACCTGATCGACGCGGAATGGAAGCTGCAGACCGTCGTGGTTACTCGCTGAAGGGGTTGCGCTCAAGACGGGTTAGAGACTCTGATTTTGACGAGTTCGATTACATCCTTGTGATGGACGATGACAACCTGGCCAAAATGCACGAGGTAGCCGAAGACGGGCAGGGAGGCAACGTACATTTGTTTCTCGATTTCGCGGAATCATCGACGCTGACTGAAGTACCGGATCCTTATTACGGAGGGCTCGCAGGTTTTGAGCGAGTTTTGGATCTCGTCGAAGAAGCGTCAGCCGGCCTGCTAGCCGAAATCAAAAAGCATCTTTAATCGCTTTCGAGAGAAAGCCTCAGACGGCACGAAACGGCGTCGAAAAAAGATTTCGACTTTTTCAATAAGTTGCTAATCGGGTCGCTGCGGTCGCAGCGACCCGTTTGATTTCCTAGTTTTTGTCGCCAGGCGAACCGCCATCGGTGTCCCACGGCAGCAATTTCGCGGCAGGTTTTTCATCCTGCACAGATTTTGCAGGCGCCACCGGCTTAGGATCTGGAACAGCTGTCGGTTTGCTCACCGGTTTCGGTTCGCTATTGCCAGATTCGACAGCCTTCGGTGGGGCAGGTCGAGGTTTGGGCGTAGGCACCGCTTTAGGAGCGGCTGTTTCTTTGGGCTCGCTCACAGTCGGTTGTTTGACTTTGGGCGCAGCCGTTTCTTTGATGATGGTTAATTCCGGCTGGGTATCTTCATGACTTGACGAGGCCGGCGCTTTTCTTCGCGCGGGCGCCGGTTTCTTAGGCGCGACGTGCGTCAGAGCTGGTTTTTCTGTCGCAGCCTTCTTTGGTGCTGCATCCTCGACAACTTTAACAGGCGGCTTTTCGACTACTGGCTTATCCTCTGTCTTTTTTGCCTCAGCTGGCTTCTTGGTTTGAATTTGAGTCAACTTAGGTGCAGCTGCAGGCTTCGAGTCAACTGTTTTGCTGGTCGATGCACTTTTTTCGCCACCCGGTGCATCAGACTGCTGCTCGGGTTTCGCTGTCGGTGCGTCAGATTGTTGCTCGCGTTTCGCTGCCGGTGTTCGGCTTCGCGGTTTCCGTTTTGGTGCTTCGGGTTTGGCATTTTCGTCAGTGGCCGGTGCATTAGCCGTCTCACTCGAATCCGCTTGTTCCACGTTGTCCGCTTTTGGTCTGGGTTGGCGTGGTTTTCTTGCCGGCTTTTTCTCAGCCTGCCGATTTGACGTTTCTTTGGGTTCCGTGCTTGCCTCAGCCTGCTGAGTATCGGAATTTTGATTCTCAACATTCTCAACATTCTCAACATTATCAGAATTTTCGGCCGTGTCTGGTCCGCGGCGTCTGCGACGACCACCACGACTTCGACGTTTTTTAGATGTCTGCCGACCGTCACTCTGATTGTCCTGAGCGTTCTCGTCGCGCTTAGTCTCCTGCGCACCTTGATTTTGCGCTTTACTTCGTTCGTTATCTTTGTCGCCAGTTTTCTTGCCGCGTTTTTTTGCCGATTGCTGATTCTGGCGTGATTGACCTTTGTTGCCTTGGCGTTGCGAATCCGACCGAGTCTTATTTCGTTGTCCGCCGCGCCGTCGGCTATCCGATTGTGAGCGTCCGCGCTTATTTTCTGTTGGTTTTTTCTGTGGTTTTTCGTCTTCCGGCGAGCCAGCAAAAAAGCCGGCAATGCGTGAGAATAGGCCAGGGCCACTGGCAGTGGTGCTAGCACTGCTAACGACAGGCTCTTGCCTTAGTGGTGCCGGTGTCGTAGCGACAACGGTTGTGACAGCTGCAATCTCGGCGGGCTTTTTGTCTTCCATGGTCTGAGTGATTTCTGGTTCATCATCACTTTCGGCGAGCATGAAACTATTGCCTACATTCTCCGGTAAATCGACTTGATCGTCGCGAACACGCCGCACCTGATAGTGCGGTGTTTCCAGTGCAGGGTTGGCCACCAAAATGACCTGAGTGTCGTGACGCGATTCGAGACTCTGTACCCAATCGCGTTTTTCGTTGAGTAAATAAGTTGCTACTTCGATAGGCAGCTGCGCGATTACTTTTGTCGTACGTTCTTTGCGTGCTTCCTCGCCGATGATTCGCAGAATTGCAAGAGCGATCGATTCGACATTGCGAATATTGCCAATGCCTGCACATCGTGGACAAACCAAATGGCTGGATTCACCTAGTGACGGACGCATTCGTTGCCGGGACATTTCAAGCAATCCGAAGCGACTAATTTTGCTCAACTGGACGCGAGCTCGATCCTGTCGTACGGCCTCCCGAAGACGATTCTCAACGTCGCGCTGATTTTTCTGCGGGCCCATGTCAATGAAGTCGATGACAACAAGTCCACCGAGATCGCGCAGTCGCAGTTGTCGCGCAACTTCATCGGCTGCTTCTAGATTAGTATTGAGCGCCGTCGCTTCGATGTCGCTGCCCTTAGTGGCTCGGGCCGAGTTGATATCGATTGAGATCAGTGCCTCGGTGTGATCAATTACAACGCTGCCGCCTGAGGGCAGATTCACTGAGTGTGCGAACGCCGATTCGATCTGCGAGTCGATCTGATAGCGCGTAAATAGCGGTACCTGATCTGTGTAGTGCTTTAGTTTGCGAAGATTGTGCGGCATTACCTGCTCGACGAATTCTTTCGCTTCCTTATAGGTTGCTTCATCGTCGATCAGAATTTCGCCAATTTCATTGGTCAGATAGTCGCGCAGCGCTCGAACGACGGAGCTGCTTTCGCGATAGATCAAGAATGGCGAGGTGCGTGCAACGACAACCTTCTTGATCGCTTCCCATACGGCAAGCAGATTTTCCATGTCCCAAGTGAGTTCTTCGGCGGTCCGCTCAATACCGGCGGTCCGTAATATCACACTCATATTTTCGGGGACTTCGACATCGCGAAGCGACTTGCGCGCAAGGTCGCGATCTTCGCCCATGATTCGTCTGGAAACGCCTCCAGAGCGATCCTTATTGGGTTTCAGGACGATAAATCGGCCAGCGAGACTCACATAAGTCGTTAGCGCTGCACCTTTATTCCCACGTTCTTCCTTGTCGACCTGGACAACAATGTCCTGGCCTTCGCGAAGCACCTGTTTAATATTAGGCTTGCCTGAACCGCCATCCGCGACGAAATACTCGCTGGAAATTTCCTTCAGGGGCAGAAAGCCGTGACGCTCAGCGCCGTAATTGACGAACGCCGCTTCGAGGCTGGGCTCGATGCGCGTTATCTGACCTTTGTAAATATTGGCTTTAGTGCGTTCGCTTTCAGGTAGTTCGATGTTGAGGTCGTAGAGGTTTTGGCCGTCGACCATCGCCATGCGCAACTCTTCTTCTTGAGTCGCGTTGATTAGCATTCTTTTCATGTTGCCCTTCTTTTTGGTCTTTCGCGGGCAGCAAACAGGAACGGCTCATTGAGAGCGAAGCGGGAGCGCAAGGGTAGGTCAAATGACGCGCAGGGCAAGGATTGCCCGCGACATATATCTCAAACTTCAGATGGCCTTGATACTGCTGTATCAAACCCAGTAAAAAACTGATCATTTATACCCTGCGGCTCAGCCGCGTCGGTGCTCGCCGGATGTCCGTGCTTGCGACCGCGGAATCTGGTCTCGGCTTTGCGAGGCCAGAAATGAATTAAAATTAGCTCAAAGCGACGGACTGTTAAATTACTGATATTGCAGATTTCGCGGTGATGAGCGGTTCGTGAGGCGGGTAAATAAAGCCCAAATACCGTCACGGCAAGGTAATATAGCATAGCTGCCGGCTCCGGCAATGCCTAATAAGTCATTGAGCTAACTAAAATAAGTTGTAATTCATGAATACCAGCACTGCATCACACAATGGCGGAGAGCACGTAGGCGTCCGCAAAGTTTGCATCGATTCGGAAATGGCAGATCAGCGGATCGACAATTTCCTGCGGCGCGAGCTACCTGGCGTACCCAAGAGTCGTGTGTACCGAATCCTGCGTCGCGGCGAGGTGCGTGTAAACGGTGGGCGAGTCAAAGCTGAGTACCGATTAATCGAAGGCGACGAAGTGCGCATCCCACCCGTCAGAATGGATGTCGCGTCCGATGCGCCACCGCTGGGTCCGACTGCGGCATTGGAAAAACAAGTTTTGTTTGAGGATAAGAGAATTCTCGTTATTAACAAACCAAGTGGTTTGGCAGTACATGGGGGTAGCGGTATTAGTTTCGGCGCGATTGAGCTGCTTCGAGCGGCGCGGCCTGAATGTCGCGATTTGTCGCTTGCGCATCGGCTCGATCGTGAAACGTCCGGCTGTTTGGTACTCGCCAAGAAGCGTAGCGCCCTGCGTGAGCTGCATGAGCGGTTTCGCAAGGGGACGGTCGAAAAGAACTATATGGCGCTCGTCAGTGGTGATTGGCAACTTGGTGACGAATATGTGGACGCGCCATTGCTCGTCCAAAATCGCAGGAATGGCGAGCGACACGTCATTGTGGATAGTGCCGGCAAAGCGGCGCGGACATCCATGCGACTGTCGCGAACCTTTGGGCAATTCAGTTTGATGCAGTGTCAGCCCAAAACAGGTCGGACGCACCAGATTAGGGTGCATGCCTTGCACACCGGCCACCCGATTGTTGGCGATGAGCGTTACGGCATGCCCGAGACAAACGCCATGGCAAAAAAGCTGGGCTTAAAACGTTTGTTCTTACACGCGCAATCGATAGCGTTTCCCGATGACAGCGGGAACGAATTGCATTTCACGGCACCTCTGCCGGACGATCTGGATCGATTTCTGAACAGAATTCGTGGCGGTGGCCGCAAAAGAAGAATTTAGACAACTGGGTGAAAACTGGATCAGAGCCCTTTATTGGGCTCTGACCCAGTTTTTCGAGGTTCAGGGTAGGAGGTAGCCCAGCTCTCTTAGTGTGCCCGCGAGCCAGATCATGGGTAGCCCAATAAGCGCTGTAGGGTCGTCAGTCGTGACAGACTCAAACAGGACAAATCCTGCACCTTCAATTTTGAAGCTACCGGCGCAATCATAGGGTTCGTCATGGCGGAGATAAGAATCAGCCAAGCGTCGATCGAACTGGCGAAATTGAACCGAGGTTTTATCGGTGTGTTCGAAGCGTCGACGGGTAACCGGATCCAGAACACAGACGGCGGTTAAGAAGGTTACCGTTTTTCCCGTCGCGGCCAGCAATTGTTCGACGGCCTTGTGATGGTCTCCGGGTTTTCCCAAAACGTTGTCATCGAGCACTGCCAGTTGGTCGGCACCGATAATTAGCGCATCGTGCATTGAACTGGCGGCCGCTTCGGCCTTAATTTTGGCCAATCGACTGGCAAGCTCGGTGGGCTGCTCATCCACCAATGCCGTTTCGTCCACGCCGGGTACAACTGTCTCGTAATCGCTTAAAAAGCGGTCCAAGAGGTTTTGCCGATATCGAGACCCGGAGGCCAGGACGATCTTAGGTGAGGACGGATTTTGCATATATAATCAGTATGTTGTGATTATTCTGTTAAGTTCAACCCCACAGGTGGACCTCGAAACAGCTTTAGCACGCGACGTCTGTAGAACAATCTTTGACAGTGCTCAATTAGCTCCTTATCATGCGCCCGCCATGACAAACCCACTATTCGATCGCGTCTCGCCAGCGGAATTGGCGAATCGTGAGGAACCCATTGAATTTAAAGGGGAGGTCGGTGATCTCGATAGGCTGAGTGAAATCATCTCAGCGGATCTTGTTGCGGTAAATGAGTTGTCGCGACCGAAGAATTGGCGCAGCGCGCCGGTTGAAATTCGATTAGCATTCTCGTGGCTTGAGGGTCGAGCGCAGGTTCCAGTAGTGGAGGGCCACGCTACGGCCACGGTGGCGGCGACTTGCCAACGTTGTCTCGAAGCTTTTGAGCATCACCTGGACACACCGATCAGGTTGCTTGTGGGCGTTAAGGACGGCACGGTAATGGATCGCCCGGGACTTGACGAGTTCGAAGTTTGGGAGCTCTCCGGAGACACTGTGCGAGCGGTGGATTTTGTGGAAGAGTCGCTGATTATGGCGATGCCTTTCGCGCCAGTGCATGAATCTGACGAATCGTGTAAGGCGTTGCATGGACCGGTAGAGAACGATACGCCGGATACGATTCGTCCGTTTGCAGATCTTCGATCGAAAATGGGCAAATAGATACATTTAAGGGTCAGGCGCGAATGTCTGGCTGATAAACGAATTTGATGGTGGCCCAGTGCTATCGTTAACTTGGAGACCAGAATGGCAGTTCAAAAAAGTCGTAGAACCCCCTCAACCCGCGGTATGCGGCGTTCGCACGACAAAGTTAAAGTACCGGCCTTGTCGGTTGATCCAACCTCAGGTGAGACTCACCTGCGTCACCGCGTAACCCCCGACGGGTTCTATCGCGGCAATCAGGTTATTGCTCAGCCTGAAATTGAAGACGACGACGAATAACGACTCCGATCTACGGTAGGCTGTCCGACATCGGGGCAGCAGGTCAAAAGACTTCGTGGGATCGAAATCCGTCATATCACTAGACGCAATGAGCGGCGATCGCGGTGCCGAGATTGTCGTGCGCGCAGCAAAAGCGACGCTGGATAAATATCCTAAAGTCGAACTAATCCTCGTTGGTGACGAAACTGAAATAGCGGGGCACGTCACACGTATCGTTGGCGAAGAAAAGCGCCTTAGTATTCGTAACGCAACGCAAGTTGTCGGCATGTCGGAATCTCCCGTCGAGGCACTGCGGAAGAAGAATGATTCTTCAATGCGTGTCGCAATTGATGTCGTGAAAGATGGCACTGCGCAGGCTTGCGTAAGTGCCGGCAATACCGGTGCCTTGATGGCAACCTCAAAATTTGTGCTCAAAATGCTACCCGGTGTTGACCGGCCCGCAATCATCGCGGAATTGCCGGCTATAGGCGGCACTGTCCACATGTTGGATCTCGGTGCGAACACGGTTGGCACCGCTGAACAGTTGTTTCAGTTTGCGGTCATGGGTTCGATCGTAACTGCTGACATAAGCAACATTGAACGCCCTCGAGTTGCGTTGTTGAATATTGGTGTGGAAGACATCAAGGGCAACGATATGGTTAGAGATGGTGCTGCGCTGCTAAATGCGAGCGGCTTAAACTACGTGGGCTTCATAGAAGGCAATGAAATATTTTCCGGCAAAGCTGACGTTGTCGTGACGGACGGATTTACCGGCAATATTGCTTTGAAGACGATGGAAGGTACCGTCGGTCTTGCATCACACTATTTGCGGCGCGCGTTTACCAAGAATTGGCTGACAAAACTTCAGGCGATCGTCGCAAAATCCGTTCTTACTAATTTGTCCGTTGAAATGGATTCTCGCAATTATAACGGCGCGTCTTTGGTCGGGCTGAATGGAATTGTTATCAAGAGTCACGGCAGCGCGGATTCGCATGCATTCCAACATGCTATTGAAACCGCAATAGTCGAAGTTAGAAATCAGGTGCCACAACAAATTGGAAATTTGCTGCAAAGGGAAGCTGCATGATCTTTTCGCGAATCGGTGGTACCGGTCGTTATCTGCCTGAGCGTGTATTGACCAATGCCGATATGGAAAAGATTGTCGACACGACCGATGCATGGATTCGCGCGCGAACGGGTATAGAAGAACGTCATGTTGCGACAGACGACGAAAAAACGTCCGACCTATGTGTGCAAGCCGCGAAAATTGCGATGGCGGATGCTGGCGTCGACCCACAGGATATCGATCTGATCGTAATCGGGACAACCAGTCCCGATTTACTATTTCCCAATGTTGCGACTATCGTGCAATACAAAATGGGCATCCCGGCCTGCGCTGCATTCAGCCTTGAAACAGCATGCAGCGGTTTTATCTACGCTATCAGCACAGCGGATAAATTTATTCGAGCGGGTGATACAAAGTGCGCATTAGTCATTGGTGCAGAAATCATTTCCAGGCTGATTGACTGGAAAGATCGTAATACCTGTGTCTTGTTTGGTGACGGCGCCGGTGCGGTTATTCTTCAGCCTTCGGAGGAGCAAGGCATTATGTCGACGCATCTCGGTGCTGATGGTCAATATAAGGACCTTTTGTATTACCCGGTTGGTGTATCAAATAACCTTGCTGCAGCGGGAGTCGGTGATTCGAGGATTATGATGGCCGGCAACGAAGTCTTTAAAGTAGCGGTCAAGACATTGGCATCCATTGCACAAACTGCATTGGACGCCAATAACATGACCTTGGATGATGTTGATTGGCTTATTCCACATCAGGCGAATCTTCGAATCATCCAGGCGGCGGCTAAGCGTATTGGAATGCCGATGGAAAAGGTGATTCAAACGGTGCAGATACACGGGAATACATCAGCGGCTTCTGTGCCGTTAGCGCTCGACGTTGGAATTCGAGATGGGCGTATCAAGCGGGGGCAGACATTGTTGCTGGAGGCGTTTGGTGGTGGATTTACGTGGGGATCTGTACTACTTCGTTACTGATTCTCGAGTGTGCTTCGCTACTCGCTCCGTCAATATTCTCTGATCAAACTGTGCAGGAGATTCGAATGCGACTTTTTACTTTAGCTTTACTGCTCTTGAATCCTTTTGCGCTACACGCAGCCGAACAATGTGACAGTCGGCCGCTCAATATCTTGCTAACCAATGATGACGGTTTTGACACCGACGGCATTAAGGCATTGCATCGTCGTCTCGTAACATTTGGTCACAATGTCAAACGCATTGCGCCCGATCGAAACTACAGTGGCAGCGCAGCATCGTTGACGTTCAGCGAGCTGGAGTTGGTCGCAACAACAGATGGCGAACTACCCGTTTATGCCATCAACGGATCACCAGCAACATCTGTGCTAGTTGGCGCATCGATTTTGTTCAGCCAGGATGAGCCGTTGCAATTGGTTGTGTCCGGGATAAACAACGGGGCTAATCTCGGTCCGGCAACAACACTGTCAGGTACTGTTGGATCGGCTGTGTTTGCACTTAGGGTTTTAAATCCCAGCGTCCCTGGCATTGCGATCAGCACGGCACAATCGACTAATGATGCCTTCGATTCAAATGATCAGTATCTGCATCATCTTGCGAATGTCGCCGATTTTATTGCGCGCTTAATTGATGAGTCACTGTGTGCGGAGGATTCTTTCTTGCAAAGCGGCCAGTCTTTGAGTGTTAACTATCCGCCACTCGATAATTCCGCTATCAAGGGCGTGCGTTTCGGTAGGCAAGGTTTGCGCACCGACTTCGCACTTAAGATTGTCGCGTTGGGAGAGGACAGCTACCGAATAGGTGCCGACGATATAGAAGGTGGTGCGGATATTGATTTTTCAGATATCGCATCTTACGAGCAAGGATTCATCACGGTTGTTCCGATCGATGGAGACAATTCGGCAGCTCCGGCTTTTGATGTCACGCCTATAAGCTTGCTCGATCCTTGATGTGATTTCGAAAATTGCGATGACGCAGTTCGATGTGAGTCGACTACAGATTTATTACCAAAGCGCAGTCGACTTATTTGCGCGCCGGTCTTTTGCAAGTCGTCGCTTCATCCGTTGATGCAATTGTTGACGCTTCTTGTCGATGCGATCGCGGCGAACTGCACCGTCCTCTAAAGCCTGAGAATTCTTCTCGTACGCATCGCGGTAGTCACAAAAATCGTCGTAGGCCTCGCGCACGTGGTGTAACTCGCGAATGACGAGTTCGATCATAATGATGTCATCCAAATAACCGATGACAGGGATATGATCGGGCACGATGTCTTCCGGGTCGCCGAAGTAAACGAACATTGCGAGTAAGCGTTCTCGTTCGGCGTTTGGGAGATTCCATTCCGCATCCTGAAGCATGCGGATCATTGCGTCGAGTTGAGGAATTCGTTTCGCAACAAAATCGGGTAAAGGTTCTTCACCTTTTATTTCTTCGAGAACGTCACCGATCGCTTCGATTATTTCCGATTCTTCGGCGTGGCGTACGGCTTCGCGGGATTTCTTCAAGGCCTTACGGAAAAATTTGAGGTCTCGCTCGCTTAATTCGATCGTGAATTTCATTCTAAATCGGATGCTTGGAAAAGGGATGAACAGGCTACCGACACCCTCATGAACGGTCAATGAATTGACCAAAATGAATGCCCTCAGCAGCGCCGAGTGTCAATCAAGTGTGAAATAATGGTGATTGGATTATTCGGCGTGGTGCGATTGTGAGACTTATCATCGGCAACAAAAATTATTCGAGTTGGTCTCTGCGCTCATGGTTATTGCTCAAGGAGGCAGGGCTCGAGTTCGATGAGCATAGAATTCCACTCAACTTGCCGTCAGCTGCAGCCGCGCTTGCCGACGCGTCGCCCGCCTGTCGGGTGCCTGTTCTCATGCTTAACGATCAAGCCATTTGGGATACTTTGGCCATTGCAGAGACCGTTGCTGAGGGCTGGCCTGAAAAAGAACTTTGGCCAACTGAGGCGAAATCGCGTGCCCACGCGCGCTCGATTAGTGCGGAAATGCACGCCGGATTCGCCGCAATTCGTGAATTGATGCCTATGAATTGCAGGGCGCTGGGGCGTAAAGTGACTCTGCCAGATGAATTGACTGCAGACATTGATAGAATCTTTGAGATCTGGACGCAGTGTCAGCAGCAATACGGTGGATTGGGTCGCTGGTTGTTTGGCCAGTTTAGTATTGCCGATGCGATGTTTGCGCCGGTTGTGCTGCGCTTCAGGACGTACGGGATAAATTTGCCAGAATCAGCGAGCGCCTATCCTGCGCGATTGTTAGAGAGCAATGCAATTCAGGCATGGCTCGCCGACGCCGAGTCGGAAACCGAAGTTATTGAAGTAGAAGAATTGGGGCAGTAAAGATGGCAAGCACTTTCAAAACAGTATGGCGATGGTTAGCGACGAGCGTACCGTTGTTCGGGTTGTCCGCATTTGCGCAGGCGGAGGTTTACGATTTGCCGCCAGCCGGAAATGATGTCGTCGGCTCATTGACGACGATCAAAGCCCGTGCGGATGATACCTTGCTCGAGATTGCGCGCCGTCACGGACTTGGTTACGAAGATATTGTGCGTGCTAATCCGGATGTAGACACATGGTTGCCGGGCGAGGGCACCGAAGTGGTGTTGCCTACGCGGTATGTATTGCCGCACGGTAAACGTGAGGGCGTTATTCTGAATCTTGCTGAATACCGTTTGTATTATTTCCCAACGCCGAAAGCCGGTGAAGCCGCTGTTGTCATGACATATCCGATTAGCATTGGTCGGATGGATTGGGAAACGCCGTTAGGGAAAACAACGGTCATTTCGAAGGTTCGAGATCCCGCCTGGTATACACCCGCATCGATTCGAGCGGAACATGCCGCTGACGGGAATCCTTTACCGAGAATAGTTCCGCCCGGACCTCAGAACCCATTGGGTAAATACGCGATGCGCCTTGGTCTGCCGGGTTATTTGATTCATGGCACTAATCGTCCAGCGGGCGTAGGCATGCGAGTGACGCACGGCTGCATTCGCATGTTTCCGGAAGACATCGACTATTTATTCGGCAAAGTTAGAATTGGTACTGCCGTGCGCATCATCGATGAGCCGGTGAAGATGGGCTGGAACGGCGACGAACTCGTCGTCGAAGTTCATCGGACCCTGGAAACATCTCCGCCAGTGCCAGACCCGGTTGTCGTACTCGGGGAGTCAGAGGCTGAACAACCATCTCTGCCTGTTGTTCGTGATGCGATGACAGCGCTTACCGAACAGTTTGTACTGGCGACGAATGAACGCCCGGCGAAGTTGGATTGGGAAATCGCGGAACAGTTGCTAGCCCGAGCTGACGGGGTTCCGGCAATCGCGGGGCGCAGAATAAAAGACGCCGCGACAAGCGCGGCGTCTGAGTAGCCTTAAGTAGACTTCTTCTACTTGGCTTGTGATCTCTGGAACATACGCTCCAGTCGGTCACGGTTTGCATCGCAGCATGATTGTGCCTCAGTCGCTGCTGAAAGCGCTTGATCTGCTGTGCTTTGTGCGCTTCTAGCGGCCTGTGCGGCGCTGTCAGCGCTGGCACGTGCTGCTTCTGCTGCAGATTTAGCTGCTGCTGCGTCTCTTGCTGCATTGTCTGCAGTTGCTTGTGCAGCATCAATAGCTGCTTGACTCGCGCAACCAGAGGCTACGCTTAGGACGAGCATAATGGCGCCCACTTTCAGTACTTTCTTAATCATTGTCCAAATTTCCTCTGTTGGGTAAAAATGCAGGCGCATTATTTCGTAAAGTTCTCGTGTTCGCAACGAAATTCATTGTTTTTCTTAGAGTTTGTCTCCTTCCAGCGACATGACGTCGTGGTGATTGACGATGCGTTAGCTGCCGATTCATGCCACCCGTAATTGATCTTTTATCGTTTGGACATATCAGACCGGGCAGGCCGATATTTCGTTGCCGGGTGTCCGCCAGAATTATTAATGGGTGTCCTTAATATTGTCTGGGTCAAGTATGCCTTCGAGATCTCAGGCCAGTCAGTGGCGAGGCATGGTTTCGGCTGTTGTGTTGACGAATAACAAGAACTGTATATAATGCCACTACTGTTCATTCATACAGGTATGTTCAAATGCGCCAACTGACCCCTCGGCAAAAACAAATACTCGAGTTAATTCAATGCTTTAGTAACGAATTTGGCATGCCGCCTACACGTGCCGAGATCGCAAAAGAGCTCGGCTTCAAGTCTCCCAATGCCGCCGAGGAACATCTTCGTGCCTTACAGAAGAAGGGCGTTTTAGATCTGATACCGGGTGCCTCACGCGGCATTCAGCTTAAAGATTCTTTGCGTGAACAGTTGGGTTTGCCGTTGGTAGGCCGGGTGGCAGCCGGTAGTCCGATTCTTGCTGAAGAGCACATCGAGGCGCATTACCGGGTTGATCCCGCATTTTTTAATCCTAAGCCACATTACCTGTTGCGGGTTGAGGGCATGAGTATGAAGAATGCCGGCATTCTCGATGGCGATCTTGTAGCGGTCCATCGGACCCCTGAAGTCCGTAGTCGGCAGATTGTGGTTGCCCGGGTTGACGATGAAGTCACCGTCAAACGTTATCGACAGGACGGCTCTATCGTTTGGCTGTTGCCCGAAAATGAGGAGTTTGAACCGATTCAGGTCGATCTGAAAGTACAGACCATGATGATCGAAGGTGTTGTTGTTGGTGTCATCCGTGATGGCATGCCCCTTCACTAAGGTGGCGAAAGATTGCCCTGAACGCTGATGTCCGACGCGCTTGAAAACCTGCTAAAAAACCCACGGATCTGGCGCGGGCAGGCTCAGGCGAAAGGCGCTGGTTGGGAAGGGCTTGCTAGCGGGTATCCGAAGCTTGATCAACATCTGCCTGGCGGTGGCTGGCCGCAGCATGCGCTCACCGAAATTTTTCTTGATCACTACGGCACGGGTGAACTGCAGCTTCTTATGCCCGCACTGGCGGGCTTAAGTCAGCCGCGGGAAGACCGAGAGGCAGGGTGGATTACCTGGATTGCGCCACCCTTTGATCCTTATCCTCCTGCACTGAGCCAATGGGGGGTTAATCTTGCCCGTATCCTGATCGTGCGTCCGAAACAGCCACAAGACGTTTTATGGGCGGCTGAACAGGCTTTGTCTTCCGGCAATTGTGCGGCCGTTTTGCTGTGGTCGGGTGAGCTCGATGATACCGCCAGTCGACGACTACAATTGGCAGCAGAAACCGGGCAGAGTTGGGCGATTGCTTTTCGTTCACTACAGGCTATATCACAACCTTCTGCTGCTGCTTTGCGCATCCGAGTGACAGCCGGTGAGACGGGGACCGATCTTGGTATTTTGAAAAGTCGCGGCGGCAGGCCAGCCGTAGTACGAGACTATGCAGGATAAGTGGTGGTGTCTTCTCGTAAACCGCCTGCAGCTTTGCGGGAAGCAAGCCCGACTCCTTCACTAAAGAGCAAGTCAAAGCGGGCCAGGCTCCACAGCTCACCTGAACAACTCTCATTGGTCCCGACAGCTTCTGTCGATCTACCGTCTACCCGTTTGCCAGTGATTGCACTTCGCCAGTTGTGGTTGGGTGCCTATCTGCCTCTGTTGTCGTTGGAAGCGTTAGTACAGTCATCTGAGCCGGCTGCTGTTTTTGAAGAGCAACACGGCATTCGGAAAATTTTATTGGGGAACGCAGCTGCGCATGCTGCCGGTATCAGTCCAGGGCTCAGTATTAATGCAGCACTTGCATTAATACCAACGGTACAACTTGAAGAGCGCAACCTGGCTCGGGAAGCGCGTGTGTTGAAAGATCTGGCCGAATGGTCGGAGGAATTTACGGCATTTACTTCTATCGAAGCGCCTTCGTTGTTGCTCTTGGAAATTGCCGGAAGCCAAAAACTGTTTGGCGGCATAAAGCCACTACGCAAACGCATTGTCCACGGTTTTAAAAGCCAGGGATTTCACGTTGCGATTGCGATCGCACCCACGCCACTTGCCGCAACTTGGTTAGCAAAAGCCGGACGAAAAGTTTGTATTCGCGACGCGCGCAACCTGGTCGGAAAGCTGGGCCCCTTGCCGATTTCCTGTCTCGATTGGCCGGATAAGGTTTGTCAGTCGTTACGCGGAATGGGTGTTAATTCGATTGGTGAAGCATTGCGCTTGCCGAGGCAAGGGTTCGCCAAACGATTTGGTGCCAGCCGTTTGCTGGAATTTGATCGTGCGACTGGTTGTATGCCAGACCCGCGCGTCAATTATCGAGGTCCTGAGCACTTTGTTGCTGATTATGATCTTAATGAAGAAGAAAGTGACGCCGCTTTGATTTTGAATATTTGTCAGAAGTTACTAGCGCAGTTAGAGCACTTTTTATTGACGCGACAGTTAGCAGTGCAGCATGTCGAGTTTATTTTTTTCCATTTGCAGGAACCCGCAACGCATTTGTCACTGGGTTGCGTGCAAGCAGATCGAGTCGCGCAACACTGGTTTGATTTGCTTGAAATTAAATTCGACTGCATGAATCTTTCCGCTCCGATTATTGCGATTCAATTGTGTGGCGGACATGGGCAAAGATTTGATGCAGAGACCAGTGCATTGCCATTCAATCGGGAAAAGCCACAACGTTACAACACCTCGATGGCGCATCTTGCGGAGCGGTTGTCTGCACGTATCGGTGAAGAGGCAGTGCATGGCGTCATGATGGTGGCGGAGCATCGACCACAATATGCGTGGCGATACCGAGAAGCGTTTAGTGATGTACCAAAGTGCGCCAGTACGTCATTTTATTCCAGAAGTTTCGATACATCAGGCATCGATACACCGGAATTATTGGCGGATATTCGGCGTACTAATAGTTTGGTATTACGTCGTCCTTTATGGATGTTGCAAGCACCGGAACCGTTGCTGACAGATGATAATAGGCCGTGCTATCAGGGCGTTCTGCTATTGCTAGATGGTCCGGAACGTCTTGAGACTGGATGGTGGGATAGCGAGGGCATCGCGCGTGACTATTTTGTTGCCAAGACTCCTCAGGGCGTGAATTTGTGGATTTACCGAGACCGTGGCAAGAATAGAAACGCCTCGTGGTATTTGCATGGAATGTTCGGGTGAATCTCCACCTGAGTGAATCTGGCATGTACGTACTGGGCATGTTCGGGTGACGGCATATGCTGAACTGCACGTCCTAAGCAACTTCACTTTCTTAAGGGGTGCCTCGCACCCGGAAGAGCTCGTCGAAACTGCGGTTGCACTGGGGTATGAAGCGCTTGCCATTACGGATGAATGTTCGGTGTCCGGTGTTGTTCGAGCGCATGTCAGTGCTAAGGAGGCAGGCCTTAAGAAGCTAATCATCGGTTCTGAGTTTCGACTGGAAAGTGGTTTGAAGTTGGTTGTGCTGGTAAGGAGTCGCGTAGGTTATACGGCCCTGTGCCGACTCATTACCCGTGGTAGACGTGCGGCAGAAAAGGGCAGTTATAAGATCACGGCAGATGATTTTGCTGACGGGCTTAATGATTGTCTCGTTATATGGATCCCAGCTAACCAATTGCTGCTGAGTGCCGATGATGCGTGGGTCATCGATATTTTCCGTGGCCGACTATGGATTGCCGTTGAATTGTTGGCTGATGGTCTTGAACGTTTACGCCTCGAACGTTTACAGCATCTAGGCCAGGCATTGAATCTGCCGCTAGTGGCGGCTGGTGATGTGCACATGCACAGTCATGAACGACGTGCGTTACAAGACACGGTAACCGCAATACGTGAAGGCGTGACGCTTGATCGTCCAGGATATGCGTTATACCCGAACGGTGAGCGCTACCTTAGGTCGAGGCAAACAATTAGTCGTATTTATCCACGTGAACTTCTTGCTGAAACGCTTCACATCGCGAGTCTGACCGATTTTTCACTCGATGAACTCTGTTACGAATATCCCGATGAAATTGTGCCGCAAGGTCAAACGCCGACCAGTTGGCTACGACATTTGACGGAAGAGGGTATGCAGAAACGATGGCCGGCGGGTACGCCTGCAAAAGTACAGGCGCTGGTTGAGCATGAGCTCGAACTCATTTCTGACTTGAAGTACGAACCTTTTTTTCTAACGGTTTATGACGTTGTGGCGTTCGCCAGGAGTCAACAAATTCTCTGTCAGGGCCGTGGTTCAGCGGCCAACTCTGCCGTGTGTTTTTGTCTTGGTATTACCGAAGTTGATCCGGATCGCATGGCGATGCTGGTGGAGCGTTTCATATCAAAAGAGCGTAACGAACCACCGGATATTGATGTTGATTTCGAGCACGAACGTCGTGAAGAAGTCATTCAATATATTTATCAAAAGTATGGGCGGGATAGAGCAGCGCTCGCTGCGACAGTGATTACCTATCGCCCGCGCAGCGCACTCCGCGATGTTGGCAAGGTATTAGGACTAAGCGGTTTACAGGTCGATCGGTTGGCTAAATCGATGCAATGGTGGGATGGCAGCGAAGTCGATGACAGTAGAGTCTTGGAAGCGGGGCTTGATCCAGCCAGCCCGTTGATCAAACGTTTGCTGTATCTCGTTCGGCAGCTGATGAGATTCCCGCGACATCTTTCGCAGCATGTTGGCGGTTTTGTTATCTCGAATGGTCCGTTGGCAGAGCTTGTGCCTGTGGAGAATGCCACGATGGCTGATCGCACTGTCATTCAATGGGAGAAAAATGATCTTGAAGATTTAGGTTTGCTTAAAGTTGACGTACTTGGGCTTGGCATGTTGACCGCGATTCGACGCAGCTTTGATTTGATCCGCGCCTACGATGGGCGCGAATACACCCTGGCAACAGTGCCGGCGGAGGATGAAGAAGTTTATGACATGATTTGTGAGGGAGACACGATGGGTGTCTTTCAGATTGAATCGCGTGCACAGATGGCGATGTTGCCGCGGCTTCGGCCGCGTTGTTATTACGATCTGGTTATCGAAGTCGCCATTATTCGGCCCGGACCGATTCAGGGTGACATGGTGCATCCGTATTTGCGCAGGAGAAGCGGGGAAGAGGCAGTCGAATATCCGAGTGATGAGGTTAGAGCGGTTTTGCAGCGAACACTCGGAGTGCCGATATTTCAGGAGCAGGTCATGCAATTGGCCGTGGTTGCCGCAGGATTTACGCCAGGTGAGGCAGACCAACTGAGGCGAGCGATGGCAGCCTGGAAGCGTCGTGGTGGTTTAGGTCCGTTTGAGGGAAAACTCATTGAGGGGATGCGTGCCCGCGGGTACGAAGAAGATTTTGCACGACAAATTTTTAAACAGATCCTCGGGTTTGGTGAGTATGGGTTTCCTGAGTCTCACGCGGCTAGTTTCGCGCTGTTAGTTTATGTTTCTTGTTGGCTTAAATGTCATGAGCCGGCGGCATTTACCTGCGCATTGTTGAACAGCCAGCCGATGGGCTTTTACTCGGCTTCGCAGCTGACACAGGATGCTCGGCGTCATGGCGTCGAGGTACGGCCAGTTGATGTGAATGAGAGTGATTGGGATTCGACCCTCGAGCGTACGATGTCGGGAAGGCCGGCATTGCGTCTTGGATTTCGACAAGTCAAAGGTTTTTCTGAAGAGGCAGGCGAATTATTAGTCGCGAAGAGAGTGGATCAATACGTCAGCATTCAGCAGTTGGTGGAACGAACCACGCTTAATCGTCGTGAGTTGAGTGCATTAGCGACAGCCGGAGCACTGAAGTCTCTTGCAGGTCACCGACATAAGGTGAACTGGTCAGTTGCTGGTGTGGAAGAACCTACACCTCTGCTTTCTTCGTTGGATCGGTATGAGGCGGTGCCCCTGTTGCGACGGCCGACAAAAGGTCAGGATGTGGTGGCCGACTATCGCAGCCTAGGGCTGACGTTGGGGCGACATCCGTTGGCATTAATTCGCGAGCAATTGCAGGCGTTCAGATATGTGACGGCTACACAGCTCACGACATTACCGACAGGTAAGCGAATCCGAATTGCAGGTTTGGTTATAACGAAGCAACGCCCTGGTACGGCAAGTGGCGTTACTTTTGTCACGCTAGAGGATGAGACAGGTTGTAGCAATCTTATTGTATGGAAAAAAATTGCAGACGAGCAGCGTGATGTACTGCTGAACGCGAGGTTGATGGGCGTTCAGGGAGAATTACAAAGAGAGGGGAAGGTTATCCATGTGATTGCTAGAAACCTGCTTGATCACAGCGATCTATTGGGCGAGTTAACCGTCCGGTCGCGAAACTTCCATTGACAGGTTTTAGCCGCTTCTTCTTCGCGCTGCTCACATCCGAAACACTTCCAGCGATCGAAACATGTCAGGCGGCGAGCCGAAGAGACAAAAGCGGTGCTAACGGCTCAAAAAAACGACGTGATTAATCAGGAATCAAATTCGATCGCGTAAGTATCTTCAGAAGACCGTTCTTCCGCCATGTCTTCAAGCTTTCGCCGAAGTTTCTGCTTGCGTAAAGAGTCTTTGTCCTTTTCGCCCTCGATGTCGGCAATAAGTTGCTCAACATTAATCTCGATAGACGCATCGCCGATATAGTCCGTCGGTTCCGGATCCGAAAGGACGATCGTTTCCGCGAGTTCTTCTTCGCTTTTCACTTCAGTCTTTAGTACGTTTTGTTCGTCGTTCATCTTCAAAAAACCCCAATAATTACAGGCCTCTCATCCATGGTTAACAAGATTATTCCTTGCCCATATAACCCATAGGCGATCTCTTCACGTTTGTATACCGCGAAAAAAAACATCGCGCAAGCAAATGATCGGCACATTTGAAAATGGGCCAAAAAGTATTAAAACCAAGAGTTTATTGGAGAGTGTCTAACGAATTAGATTATTGATTTCAAAAATTGGCAAAAGGATCGCCAGGACGATGAGTAACACGATGGCGGCCATGATAATGACCATCAATGGTTGCATAATGCCGAGCAAAGTTGCGATCAATCCATCAACTTCTTTTTCCTGGTTGATCGCAGCTCGTGCGAGCATCTGTTCGAGTTTGCCGCTGGCTTCACCACTGGCAATTAGATGGGTGGTCATTGGGGGGAAGAGTTTGCTGCTGGCGAGTGATCGACTAATCATGGCGCCTTCACGAATTCGAAGAGAGGCTTCTTCAACGGCTTCGCGCATCGGCATGTTTTCGACAACCTGTGAGGCAATTCGCAGCGATTCCAATATCGGAACGCCACTTCCCGCGAGAATGCTCAACGTTTGTGTGAAACGGGCCGTATTGATGCCGCGTGTCAGTTTGCTAACCACGGGAATCCGCAACAGCAAATGATGAAACTTGCGGCGCGGCCCATCGTGTTTCAACAATCGTCGAATGCCATACGCCAACGCGACTATGCCAATGATAATTGCATACCAGTAACCGCGAATGAAATCGCTTGACCCAATCATGATGCGCGTCAGAAGCGGTAATTGTTGATCGTAATTTTCGAAAATGAATACGACCTTGGGAACAACATAGGCAAGCATGAAGCTAATGATGCCGATTGCGGTAACGCTAAGTGCGATCGGATAGATCAGTGCGTTTCGTACTTGCTGTTGTAGCGCCTGTCGTGACTCCGTGAATTCTGCGAGGCGTTCCAGCACCGCATCCAAATGACCAGACTGTTCGCCTGCAGAGACGGTTGCTCGATACAAGGTCGGGAACGCCTGCGGAAAGTCTCCCAGGCCGTCGGCGAGAGTGTGTCCTTCCATCACACGGGACCGTACGCCCAGAAGAATACTCTGTGCCCGCGGATTCTCGTTTTGTTGGCTCACGGCCAACAAAGCCTCTTCGAGCGGTAATCCCGCCTCTGACAGCGTAGCGAGTTGACGAGTGAGCAGCGCAAGTTCGGTCGCATTGAGACCGCTACGAACAGAAAAAGTGGATTGTCGTTTGGATTCTTTTTTGGCGACTTCGGTGACCGCCACCGGCAGGAGTTGCCGTTCGCGAAGTATTTGTCGAACATGCTTGGCCGTGTCGCCCTCAAGCAGACCCTTGGACTCTTTTCCCTTCTTGTCGAGTGCTACGAATTCAAATGCGCCCATGGCGGGATCTCAAGCGGTGATGAGGTGAAAATTAAACTTCGCCATCTTATACGCGGTTGGGCGTTTAGTCGGCACGGGAAACTCGCAGGACTTCTTCCAGCGTAGTATGCCCTTCGAGTACCCGGCGTTGACCATCATCTCGAATGCTCGGGGTCAGGGTACGCGCGTATTTTTCTAGATTTTGCTCGCTTGCACCATCATGAATCATGGTGCGTATCGTGTCGTCGATAGCGATAAGTTCGTAAATTCCCGTACGCCCACGAAATCCGTTCGCGTCATCATCAGCGGGTTTGTACAAAGTTGGTGGATTGGCGGGATCGGCATTCAACGTGCGGCATTCGTATTCACGAGCGGTGTAAGGCACTTTCGTATCATCATCCAGCACACGGACAAGACGTTGCGCCAATACGCCTATCAGACTAGACGAAAGCAAGAACGGCTCAATACCCATGTCGCGTAGACGCGTGACGGCACCCGCCGCCGTGTTGGTATGCAAGGTTGAAAGCACTAGATGGCCCGTCAGACTGGCTTGAACGGCAATCTCTGCCGTTTCGAGATCGCGAATTTCACCCACCATCACTACGTCTGGATCTTGTCGCAGAATCGCGCGGAGTCCACGGGCGAAGGTCATTTCGACTTTGGTATTGACCTGAGTCTGCCCGATACCATCGATGAAATACTCAATGGGATCCTCGACCGTCATGATGTTGCGACTATTGTCGTTGATGCGCTCCAAAGCGGCATAAAGCGTAGTGGTCTTGCCCGAACCCGTCGGACCGGTAACGAGAATAATACCGTGCGGCTTGTGAATGAGATCATCGATCAGATCTCGAGACTGTTGTTCCATCCCGAGCGACGTTAGATCAAGCCGTCCCGATTGTTTGTCCAGCAAACGTAAAACGACTCTTTCACCATGACCGGATGGCATCGTCGATACACGGACGTCCACCGCTCGTCCCGCAATCTTGAGCGATATGCGTCCATCTTGCGGGAGTCGTTTTTCCGCAATATCCAGTTTTGACATGACTTTGATACGGGAAACGACCAGTGGTGCGAGCGCGCGACGTGTTTGCAAAATTTCCTGTAGTACGCCATCAATTCGGAAACGAACGCCGAGCCGATTCTCGTACGGTTCAATGTGTACGTCGGAAGCATTTTCTTTTATGGCTTCCGTCAGCACTGCATTGATAAACCGAATGATCGGCGCATCGTCGTCGCTTTCGAGTAGATCCGACGGTTCGGGGAGCTCCTGCGCGACTTGCAATAAGTCAGTGTGCTCATCAAGGTCGCCAACCATCTGCATGGCCATTTGGCTACCTTGCTCGTAGCTCTTTTGCAGAAGACCGTCAAATGCGTCGGCCGTGACCCGCGTGAGTTTGAGCGGCATTCCTGCAAAGCGTCTTGCTTCAGCAAGACTCAGGGGAGAGGCGCCGGCCCTGTAAACTGCATTAGCGACACCGTCTTCTACGTCGCGAATTAAGACCCCATGTCGTTTCGCAAACGAAAACGGCAGTGTTTTAACCGTTGGAGTCGCAGGGGCGACAGTTGGCTTAGTTTGGTCAGACTCGAGTTCGAGTACGATTTCTGTATTGCTATCCATCAATATTTTTCGTGTCGATCGTTAGCGATCGTTCTCGCCCGAGTCGTCGGAATCGTCCATCGTATCGGTCGGTGGAGCGCTCAGAGTCTCCTCGAGAGGTGGCAATACCGGTCGTCCGGCGAGTGGCATTAAGTCGACGCGGCCGCCGCTTTGTGCATCTCTAATGAAGTTATATTTCGCATTAGTCTCATATGCCGTTTGACTTGAATCCCGGAGAATTTTGGGTCGAATAAATACCATCAGGTTGGTCTTGACCAAATCGGTCGAGCGATTTCGAAACAAATTACCGAGTATTGGAATACTGCCGAGTATCGGGACCCGTTGATCGCTTTCTCGCAGTGTCTCTTCGATTAAACCGCCAAGCACCAAAATGCCGCCGTCTTCGACGATGACAGTTGTTTCAATAGTGCGTTCGTTCGTAATCAGATCGGCAGCGCCCTCCGATGACGATGCAATGCTTGAAACCTCCTGTGAAATTTTCAACAGCAGTGAATCGCCCTCATTGATCTGTGGTGTGATGGTCAGTTTTACGCCGACTTGCTCACGCTGAATGGTTTGGAATGGGTTGATGGCGCCGCCTGTGCCGCGACCCCCGGTGTTGGAATAAGAACCGGATAGGAAAGGTACTTCCTGCCCGACATTCAAACTGGCTTCTTCGTTGTCGAGAGTGACGATGGTCGGCGTCGATATGATATTGGTATTGGCGTCGCCCTGCAGGGCATGCAGCAACGCGGCAAAGTTAGTGCCCGAATCTGAAAGTCTGCCGACGCCTGTGACAAAACCGCTGCCACCAAGGGAGCCAAGGCTGCTGACCAGTGACGCCGCATCGCCTCCAGCGGCCGACCCGAGTCCGAGAATCGAGGGGCCAGATCCGAAATCTGTCAAACCCACGAGACTGTTACTGCCACTGCCATCGACCGCCCAGGTCACGCCCAGATCAGCAGATCTGTCTGCGATTACTTCCACGATGATGGCTTCAACGAGGACTTGCGCGCGACGTATATCGAGTTTGTCAACAATACTCATCAGTGAACGCATCATTTTCGGCGGCGCATTGACGACGATCGCATTGGTTTGCGCATCCGCCCATACACTGATTTGAGCCGCCGTATTGGCGGATGGTGCGGCACCGTCGGCTGCGGCTTGTTGAGAAAAATGCAGCTGTAGCTTGGTTGAGAGTTCTTCAGCATCAGCGTAGTTCAAGTAGCGAACTTGCGTATCGCCGCCTTCTTCAAGTGGGGTGTCCAAGTGAGCCACCAGCGCGCGGAGACGCAGTCGTTCACTTTTGTCGCCGCCGATCAGAATGCTGTTGGTCCGCGCATCGCTAACCAAGGAAGTTGTTACTGGCACACCGTCAGCACGCGGCGCTTGGGTCAGTGCTGTTAAGACCCTAACGATTTCTGTCGCCGATGCATGTTCCAGCCTAATCATTTCAATATCGTCGTCGTTTGACTGATCAATGCGACGAATGATGCGCAGCATTCGGTTAACGTTCGCCGCGCGGTCAGAAATAATCAGCATGTTCGAGCCGGGGTGCGCTGCCAGATGGCCGTACTGTGGAATTAATGGGCGCAATATGGGGACGAGTTGTGCGGCGCCGACATTGTTCACTTGAACGACTTGGGTCACGATGTCATCTGCAGCGGCTGAATCAGTGCTAAGCAATCCGGAGTATTGACGAGCGCTGGCATCTGGCACGATCTTGACTAGATCGCCCGTCGTCATGGCCACGTAACCGTTCACTTGGAGAATGGATAGAAACGCTTCGTAAAAAGCATCAGGCGTCATCGGCGTTGATGACAACATTGTTGCCTTGAAATTCAGGCGCGGATCCAAAATGAAATTTCGACCGGTTACCTCGCCGACAGCCTCTACAATTTGGCGAATATCGGCTTCACGATAGTTCGGCGTAACTGTCGGCTCCTGACTCTGTGCGAGCGGCAACACAAAAAGCGTAAGAAGCACCGCAAGCAACAGGTGGTTGCCACAAGCCAAAATATTTTTCTGCACTAAATTCGATTCCTTCATTGCTTGCTGTCCAGGTCAAGCTGCGCGGTGCTCAATATGATTACCTCGGGCTTTCCATTGCGTTCGACAGTCACAGACACCTGATCTTTGTCGCCCAGTCCTTGAAATATCTGTATTGCCTGTGCTGGGTTGGTTAAGGCAGCCCCGTCAATATCTTTAATCAAATCGCCTGGCCGCAATCCAAGTGCCGCAAATTGTTTTCGATGGCGGCCTGGGTATACCCTGAATCCTTGCATTTGTCCTGACTTGTAATAGGGCGTCGGACGGATAACATCGGCGAGTTTGGAAACATTTTCGTTAATTACATTTTGAATGCTTTGGTTGTTCGTTGCTGCTCTCGCGACCGTGTTCGTATTACGGCGAATCGGTGCAGCTCCCGCTGGAAATTCTTTCGGTAATTTTAGGACCTCAAGTGTGCCACCGCGGTTCAATACGACGCGATCAGCATAGATTGCGTGCAGCGTTGCGCCTGGCGCGACAGTATCCTTGATTGAGTAATTTTTTTCCTCGTTGCGATTGTCAGCAATGATTGCGATTGATGTACTTTCCTCCAGAGACGCGATGGTTCCTTTTAGCGACAGGTTTAGTCGGGTTTCTGCAAGATTCTCATGACTTTCCTGTGGCACCGTTGCGACTACTTCAGCAGGGTCAGCCTCGCCGAACAAATGTGTGTTCGCAATTAGCTGCGCGTCTATCGACGTTGTTCCTGAATTAGCGGCTCGTGCTATTTGCGTTGGAGGAGTAATGAGTCGGTCGCTAATTTGAGAGCCGGGCATGAGTAACCATATTACCGCTGCAAGTTGCCATGCGATACCGACGACAAGCACAAGTGCGATCCATCGTGGCAGTAACTGATTTGCCGCGGACACCATGCGGTCGCCATCCATACTGGCGAAATCAGACCAATTTGCTTCGGTTGTCATCTCCGTTCAAGTCCTCACGTATACGGCTGGCCCGATAGTTTAGTCATCGGGGCATACACCATTAAACGTAGCTGGTGCATGATAAGGTCTCTGTGCCATTGGCAACAAGCCCGAAAATCTAAAAACTCTATATATGGCAATGATATACCTCTTTTTCCTAAGAAATTACATTAGTTTGGGGTCTGGTCTCCAAAACAAGCATCGGATCACACTGTTCGGATGCCCTTGGAGAACGTAATTTCATGCCCATATATAATGGCCGCAAGCGTAAGCAGACGCGGGGTCCGTGCCGCATTCACAAACCTGAATCTAAATAAAAATGACTGAACGAGACTTATCTAATCCAAACATTGATGACCATGACCTGGCTGTCAAAGAAGCTGAGCCCAAATTAAAACAGCCACCGTTGTATCAGGTTGTCCTTATCAACGATGATTACACGCCGATGGAATTCGTCGTCGAAGTGCTGGAAACGATATTTGGCATGGTTCGGAGTCAGGCGACTCGAGTTATGCTTGAGGTGCACACTAAGGGAAAGGGCATTTGTGGCACATTTAGTTTCGAGATAGCGGAAACGAAAGTGGCCCAGGTCAGCAGCATTGCGGAACAGCAACAACACCCGCTCTTGTGTACGATGGAAGAGCATTAGAGTCTGCGCTAACAGCAGATTTTTAGAGAATTTTAACGGCAGCGAACCATGTTAAGTAGCGAACTCGAATTTTGTCTTAATGAGGCATTCCAAGGTGCCCGAGACCGTCATCATGAGTTTATGACGGTCGAGCACTTGTTGCTTGCGCTCCTCGATATCCCTCGGGTACACGAGATTTTGAAATCCTGTGACGCGGATATCGGACAATTACGGCGTCAGCTAATTGAGTTTATAGATGAGGCGACACCCTTGTTACCGGTAGGTGATGAGGGCGATGTACAACCAACGCTTGGTTTTCAACGCGTATTGCAACGTGCGGTTTATCATGTCCAGTCCGGAGGGAAAAAAGAAGTAACCGGTGCAAACGTACTAGTTGCGATATTCAGTGAGAAGCAATCGCAGTCTGTCTACATTCTCGGGATGCAGGACATTACCCGCCTCGACGTGGTGAATTACCTTTCTCATGGTTTGCCGCAAGTGCCAGGAGATGGCGCTGATGACGAACAGGAAAGTTCGGTAGAGGCCGAAACGGAACGGGAATCAGGCGCGCTGGAGAAATATGCGACCAATCTGAATAACCGCGCGATCGAGGGCAAAATCGATCCGTTGATCGGCCGAGAAATCGAGATCGAGCGGACCGTCCAGATTTTGTGTCGGCGGCGTAAGAACAATCCCCTGTATGTAGGAGAGGCGGGCGTTGGGAAAACGGCACTAGCAGAGGGCCTCGCTCGAATGATCACTGAAGAGCGAGTTCCGGATGTGTTGCTGGATGCTACGATTTACTCGCTGGATATGGGTTCGCTAATCGCCGGTACGAAGTATCGCGGGGATTTTGAAAAACGTCTTAAGGCCGTTATTCGAGAAGTTCGGGATGATCCTGGCGCGATCCTATTTATCGATGAAATTCATACGGTTATCGGTGCTGGAGCGGCATCCGGCGGCGTTATGGATGCGTCAAATCTTATCAAACCGGTTTTGGCCAACGGTGAAATGCGGTGCATTGGTTCAACAACGTACGCTGAGTACCGTGGTGTTTTTGAAAAAGATCATGCGTTGGCGCGTCGCTTTCAAAAAATTGATGTGCCGGAGCCCAGCGTCGACGAAACCATCGAAATTCTGCGTGGCTTGAAAACGCGTTTCGAAGAGCACCATGGCATCACTTACGACAACGATGCGTTAACGGCGGCAGCTGAATTGGCGACCAAACATATCAACGATCGTCGCTTGCCGGACAAAGCCATCGACGTCATTGATGAGGCTGGTGCAAATTTGCGCCTGAAACCAGCGGACGAACGTGGTGAGCGCGTGACCGTTGAGATGGTAGAAAATGTTGTTGCTCGCATGGCGCGTATTCCGCCGAAGAGCGTGTCTGCGTCAGACAAAGATGTGCTTCGGACACTTGATCGCGACCTCAAGTTGTCGATCTTTGGTCAGGATGCAGCCGTCGAAGCGCTTAGCTCAGCGATCAAGATGTCTCGATCCGGGTTGAACGAAGAAGAAAAGCCGATTGGCTCATTTCTGTTCTCTGGCCCGACGGGTGTTGGCAAAACAGAGGTCACTCGCCAGTTAGCGATGGTCATGGGTGTTGAGCTCGTACGTTTCGACATGTCGGAGTACATGGAGCGACATACCGTTTCGCGACTAATCGGCGCACCACCGGGATACGTTGGTTTCGATCAAGGTGGACTACTGACAGAAGCCGTCAGCAAGAATCCACATTCAGTTGTTTTGCTGGATGAAATTGAAAAAGCGCACCCCGAAGTATTCAATTTACTCTTACAGGTTATGGACCACGGTACGCTAACGGATAACAACGGTCGGAAGGCAGACTTCAGAAACGTGATCTTGGTGATGACCACCAATGCCGGCGCGCAGGAAATGAGTCGTGCGTCGATTGGTTTCATGCAGCAGGATCACAGTACTGACGGTATGGAGATTATCAAGAAAGCGTTCTCGCCGGAATTTCGTAATCGCCTTGATGCCATCATTCAATTTGCCGCGCTCGATGCGCGTTCAGTTACCCGTGTCGTCGACAAGTTGGTTGTCGAACTCGAGGGAAAATTGGGATCTAACGACGTTACTCTGGAACTCGACGACGCAGCCAGAGATTGGATCGCCGATCGTGGCTACGACCCCAAGATGGGTGCTCGCCCGATGGCCCGCGTGATTCAAGAGCACATCAAACGGCCGCTCGCAGAAGAATTACTCTTCGGCAGCTTAGCCGACGGTGGTCACGTGCGGATTAGTGTGGGCGAGGACGGCAATCTGAAACTCAGTGCCGAGCCAAATCTCAAAGAATTGGCTCACCTGCCGGAAGGGTCTTAGCGCAAGGGGTAGGGCCCATTCTGCAGTTCGCGAATCTGTTTAACGGCCGCGATAGACGATTCGTCCCTTGCTGAGATCATATGGGGTTAATTCGACGGTGACGGAATCGCCCGTGAGAATGCGAATATAATTCTTCCGCATCTTGCCGGAGATGTGCGCAGTAACGACGTGACCATTTTCCAACTCGACTCGAAAAGTCGTGTTGGGTAGCGTCTCATTCACCACGCCTTCCATCTGCAATGCTTCTTCTTTAGCCAATTTCTAAGGTACTCCAGTGTGTATAGCGTGCCGAATTGTGCAGAAAGGTCGTGTTCATTGCAACGCAGCAGGACTGCTTTCGGCCAGGAATGTGCTGATTTTGCTTGCATGAAGCGGCCAATTTTCAAATTTTGTAGCATTACCGCAACATTTTCTGAGCGTCGCTGCGAATCTGTCCCGAGGCATCAGACGTGCTCCCAGGCTCAGCAGATGTGGCGATTCGACCTGACAATCCAGCAACATGAAGCCGTTAGTCGCAATTATCTGGCACAAAGCCAGCATTGCCGCTTTTGAGGCGTTTGTTGCGTTGCTAAACATGGACTCCCCGAAGAAGCACCCGCCGATGGCGAGCCCATACATTCCGCCGACCAACTGATTGTCGAGGTAAACCTCAACGGAGTGCGCCCAGCCGTCACTGTGGAGTCCCCGATAAGCGGTCTTCATCTCTTCGGTTATCCAGGTTCCATCTTGACCGATTCGGTCGTCGGCGCAGCGCTCAATGACTTGATCAAACGCGCCGTTAAAGCGAATTTCATAGGTGGAATTTCTGAAAAATCGACGCAGTCTTCGCGACACATAGAATTCTCGCGGCAAGATGACGCAGCGCGGATTGGGCGACCACCATAGAATCGGTTGGCCATCATCAAACCAGGGAAAAATTCCATGTTGATACGCGAACAACAATCGTTCGTTGGACAAATCGCCGCCGGCCGCGAGCAGTCCGTCGGGAGACTCAAAGGCTGCATCGATCGATGGAAACGTGTCCGGTGGATCGTCGCTGTTAATCCAGGTTATGCGTGGAGATTGCATTACTTTGAGCCTTCATCCACGTTTGGGGGCGGTATTTTATAAGGGCTATGGGCATGGACCGCGTCGATGTATTCATCGACATGCTGAGCCTCTGTGTCGAGGTAGCGTTCTACTGCAGAGAAAAATTCCGGTCGTGCAAGCCAATGTGCTGACCAGGTTGTCGTCGGCGTAAAGCCGCGGCTGATCTTATGTTCTCCTTGGGTGCCTGGCTCAAAGCGCTGCCGGCCATTGGCGATGCAATGGTCTATACCTTGGTAATAACAGGTTTCGAAGTGGAGAGCGTCATAGCGTGCATCAGCGCCCCAATAACGTCCATATAGAGTACCAGGCGTGTCGTAGAACACGGCAGCGGCGATCGGCAGGCCCGCTTTTTCGGCTAGCACCACCAGTATGTTGTCAGGCATGCAACGAGAAACCTCGCGGAAAAAATCCAGGCTGAAGTAGGGCATTGAACCGCGTCGTAGGAATGTAATACTGATGAGCTCATAGACATCTCGCCAGATTGCGTCATTCATGTTGTGGCCAGTCAGATGTCGAAAGTGAATGTCCTGTTCGACGACGCGGCGCCTATCGCGCCGGGCCTTCTTGCGTTTGGATGAGCTGAAGGTCGCCAGGAATTCATCAAAATTTCGATAATTCCGATTATGCCAATGAAACTGGCAATCTTTCCGCAGTTTTAGCCCGGATTCTTGTAGTGACTCGAGCTCACATTCCTCGGGAAACAACACATGTAGTGAGGAATACCCTTCGTCTTCCGCCAGACCACGCGCGGCACCAAGCAATTCGCTCGCGAGTTCGGGATCCTCTAACAAGAGTTTGGGGCTGGTTGCGGGTGTAAAAGGTGTCGCTGAAACAAGCTTGGGGTAGTAGTCGAGTCCTGCTTGCTGATAGGCCTGTGCCCAGCTCCAATCAAAAACAAATTCGCCCCATGAGTGCGATTTTTCATAGAGCGGCATGGCAGCACAGAGCCTGCCCGACGAATTTCTCAGCCCAATGTGGCGCGGAACCCAGCCGGTCTCAGCAGAAACTGAGCCGCTTTGTTCCGCCGCCAACAAAAATTCATGTGACAGAAACGGGCAATCATCGTTAGCGAGTCGATGCCAATCGTTGGCATCGAAGTCGCCTATGCTAGTTGCGACCTGGATCTGCATTGACCCAACCGTTAATCAAACTGTTTCCTGTGCATCCAGGTATTTTTCCGCATCTAACGCTGCCATGCAGCCGGCGCCAGCAGAAGTAATGGCTTGGCGATAAATTTGATCTGCAACATCACCTGCAGCGAATACACCCGGCGTGCTGGTTGCCGTCGCTTCGCCCGCGAGACCGGTTTTGACTACGATGTAGCCGTTCTTCATGTCTAACTGGCCATCAAACAAGGCTGTATTCGGACTATGGCCAATAGCGATGAAGACGCCGTCCAGATCAACGTCGGTCGTTTCTGATTCGTTTGTGGTGCTACGCACGCGGAGCGCATTTACGCCCGAGTCGTCTCCTAAAACATCCTCCACTTCGTGATTCCACATGATTTCGACTTTGCCATCCTTTTCTTTCTGAAAGAGGTGGTCTTGAAGGATTTTTTCCGAGCGTAGCGCGTCCCGTCGATGTACCAACGTGACCTTCGAGGCAATGTTGCTGAGGTAGAGCGCTTCCTCGACAGCGGTATTGCCACCGCCAACAACGGCTACGTCCTTGTCGCGATAGAAGAACCCGTCGCAGGTTGCACAGGCAGACACGCCGCGACCTTTATAGGCTTCTTCGGAATCCAGCCCGAGGTATTTGGCAGTCGCCCCGGTGGCAATAATGAGTGCGTCGCAGGTGTAGGTTGCGTAGTCGCCGGTCAGCTTAAAGGGGCTGCTTGAAAGATCGGCAGCGTTAATATGGTCGTTAACGATTTCAACGTTGTAGCGTTCTACGTGTTTTTGCATGCGTGCCATCAAATCCGGACCCTGCAAGCCTTCTACGTCGCCAGGCCAGTTGTCGACATCAGTCGTTGTCATTAACTGTCCACCGGGTTCGATACCGCTCACAATCACAGGATTGAGATTGGCTCGCGCCGCGTAGACGCCGGCGGCATATCCCGCTGGACCAGAGCCAAGGATAAGAACGCGGCAATGTTTTGTATCGCTCATGTATAATTTGCCTTCAAAGTATTCGCCAGTCGGCGTCATGTTCATTTGTTCAAGCCATTCGAAATGCGCCCTGTTTGGGCGCGTTCAAGGTCTGAACGGGTGATCGGGTGAAAACTGAGAGGCAAGTGTAGGGAAAAATTATTGCCTACGTAAGGGGTTGCGGCCTGCCTTGGCATCGGCATCAATTGCGACAATTGCTCCAGTGTCAGTTTGACCCTTATGCGAAAATGCGGATTGAGATAATGCGTTAAACGCTTTAATATCAATATTTTATATCACTTGATTAGAAGATTACATTAAGATGGCTCGAGCGAAAAATTCACGGCAACAACCGTCAAGGGTCTCTGCGCAAGTCGTTAAGACGTTACGCGAAGGGGCCTTTGCTGTCTTTATCGGGTTCGCGCTAATTCTCCTGGCAGCGCTGTTGACCTACGATCCTGCGGATCCCGGATTCACACAGGCAAGCGGCGGCGGTGACATTCAAAACGGCATGGGTCGAATCGGTGCGTTTTTCGCCGACATGTTATTCAACCTGTTTGGACGTCCGGCCTACTTGTTTGCGGTCATGGTGTTTTTCTTTGGCTGGATGATTTTTCGCGAACAGCAAACTCAGGAGCAATTTACCCGTACGGATTATGCGCTGCGCTTTGGTGGATTTGTGGCCATGCTCATTACGAGTTGCGCGTTATCAACGCTGCACTTTTCGTCCGAAGGTTTTCGGGAGACGGCGGGCGGCATCGTCGGTCAGGTCTTTGGTGACAACCTGGCCGACATGATGAAGCTGCTGGGCGCTAGCGTGTTGTTGTTTTTCCTGTGGATCGCATCGGTATCGGTATTTATCGGCTTGTCTTGGCTGACGATCATGGATCGGGTCGGTCACTGGTGCTTGCTGGGATATGAGAGGGCTCAGGATAAGGTTGGCGAGATTCGCGATCGGGCGGAGGGCAAGCGGCAGCTTGCTGCGCGTCAGGATGTTTTCAAAAAAGAGAAAAAACGTACTGAAGGCCGTACTCCACCAAGAATTGAACCCTCCATGGCGTCACTGGAGCCGAGCGCGCGTGCTGAGGCAGAGCGTCAGGTGCCACTATTTGATCCACCTTCTGAAGGTGAGCTGCCACCCCTTTCGTTATTGGACGATCCGGTCCCGCAGTCAAGCGGATTTTCGGAAGAATCGCTTGAAGCGATGTCGCGTCTGGTTGAGCTCAAACTGCGCGACTTTGGCATCGAAGTTGAAGTCGTGTCGGTATCACCCGGACCCATTATTACGCGCTTTGAGCTTGACCCTGCGCCGGGCGTAAAAGTCAGCCAGATTTCGAATCTCTCAAAAGATCTGGCGCGTTCGCTGTCAGTTGTAAGCGTTCGCGTCGTTGAAGTGATCCCCGGTAGATCGTATATCGGTCTGGAAATACCAAACGAGAATCGCGAGATTGTCACACTCGGTGAAATTCTGAAGAGCAAGGCCTATGACGACCTGGCCTCGCCACTCACTTTGGCGTTGGGCAAGGATATCGGTGGTAAGTCGGTCGTCGCCGACTTGTCGCGCATGCCGCACTTGTTAATTGCAGGTACGACTGGGTCGGGAAAATCGGTGGCAATCAATGCGATGGTGTTGAGTCTTTTGTACAAAGCCAAGCCGGAGCATGTTCGCCTGATCATGGTCGATCCAAAAATGCTCGAGTTGTCCGTGTATGAGGGAATTCCACACTTGTTGGCGCCGGTGGTGACGGATATGAAAGAGGCCGCCAACGCGTTGCGTTGGTGTGTTGGCGAAATGGACCGTCGCTACCGACTCATGGCCGCGCTGGGCGTACGAAATATCGGGGGTTACAACCGCAAGGTCAAAGATGCGATTGACGCCGGTGAACCGCTGCCCGATCCAACGTGGAAGCCGCCTGAATTTGATGATCCGGAAAAGATTATTGAGCATCCGACCCTGGTGCCGTTGCCGTTCATCGTCATCATCATTGATGAGCTCGCCGACATGATGATGATGGTTGGCAAAAAAGTGGAGGAGCTCATTGCTCGATTGGCGCAAAAGGCGCGGGCGTCGGGTATACACATGTTGCTGGCGACGCAACGACCTTCAGTTGATGTCATCACCGGATTGATCAAAGCGAATATTCCGACGCGCATCGCTTTTCAGGTATCGGCAAAGGTCGATTCTCGAACAATCCTCGATCAAATGGGTGCAGAAAACCTGCTTGGGCATGGCGATATGCTTTATTTGCCACCGGGCACCTCTCTGCCAACACGCGTGCATGGTGCGTTTGTGGCCGATCACGAGGTCCATGCGGTGGTCCGCAATTTGAAAAAATCCGGCGCGCCGCGCTATATCGATGAAATTCTTGATGCTCCGTCGAGTCTAACCCCAGGACTGACCGGTATTGATGCGGCGCCTTCAGGATCAATCGATGCAGAGCAAGACCCACTTTATGACCAGGCCGTGCAAGTAGTGATGGATACCCGCAAGGCATCGATTTCGGGTGTGCAACGCCGACTGAAGATCGGTTACAACCGTGCGGCTCGAATGGTTGAGTCGATGGAGGAGGCCGGTTTGGTCGGTCCACTGCAATCAAACGGCGCTAGAGAAATTCTGGTGCCTATTCCTGGGAAGGACTAGCATTTTGAACATTCTCTCCAAAGGGTCATTGTGCGTGGCGATCATTCTCGGTTGCTCGCCTGCGAGCTATACACAAACAGTCGAAAGGGATGACGGCAGGCAGTTGGTCGAAGACTTCCTAAACAATGTCATCACCATGACCGGTCGCTTTGAGCAGCAACTTGTAGATGCAGATGCCGAACTAATAGAGGAATCGTCTGGAACACTCGATATTCACAGGCCCGGACAGTTTCGCTGGTCCTATTTTGATCCGTACCAACAAATGTTGATTGCAGATGGACTGAATATTTGGAGTTACGACGTCGATCTTGAGCAAGTAACGGTTAAGAACCAGGCCGCGTCATTGAGTAGCACGCCAGCCGTTCTTCTGGGTGGTTCAAGTGATGTATTGAACGACTTCGACTATGTAGGAAGTTTTGCAGATAGAGGAACGGTTTGGGTTCGACTTCGCCCCAAAAATACGGACAGTGGCTTCAACAAGGTCGAACTCGGATTTACTGATCGAAAATTAACGCGAATGTTGTTTGCCGACAATCTCGAGCAGACAACGTTAATCGCTTTATTTGACGTTGTTGTTAATGAGCCGATTGATGCCGCACATTTTGCTTTTGAACCTCCCGCAGGCGTTGACGTTGTCGGCACGCCGATTGTTGCCGAATCAGTCGGTAATTAGGTGCTGCCACTTCAGTACCAACGACGATGGAAGATCGCCGGCGTTTTGTTATTGATTGCGGTGCTGACGGTTGCGATGGCGCCCCCATTATTCCCGTGGTCGGGCACCGGCTCACCCTCGCTAATGCTCTCTGATAAGTGGCTGCATGGTATTACGTTCGCATCAATGGTGGTCTGGTATTCAGGCCAATATGCGCGCCGCTCATACTGGTTGCTCGCTTTGGGCTTATTAGCTTTTGGCTTGTTGATCGAATTTTGTCAGTCGTTAGTATCCTATCGAACCGCTGAATCCGGTGATTTGATTGCCGATATTTTGGGCATTCTGGTCGGCCTCGCAATTGCTCTGGTCGGTCTGGGTGGTTGGAGTGCCCGCGTCGAATCCTGGTTGCAATCGAAACATGGCTGATCTGTTCGAAAAGGAACCGGTAGAAGACAACCTTGGCGCTGACCAGAATCGCCCTCTAGCTGATCGGGCGCGGCCTGGCTCACTGGACGGCTTCTTCGGACAGGAGCATTTGCTGGCGGACGGGAAACCACTGCGCGTCGCTATTGATCAGGGCCGAGCGCATTCAATGATCTTCTGGGGTCCGCCAGGAACCGGTAAGACGACCTTGGCGCGCATGATCGCCAATACCACGGACGCTCATTTCATTGGCTTGTCCGCAGTCATGGCAGGCATCAAAGAAGTGCGGGCGGCTGTCCAGGAAGCGAAAGAGTACCGAGAGGTCTATGACAAGCGGACCGTCCTATTCCTCGACGAGGTTCACCGTTTCAATAAGTCGCAACAAGATGCATTTCTTCCTTACGTCGAAGACGGAACGCTGACCTTCATTGGAGCGACCACTGAAAATCCATCGTTCGAACTGAATAACGCTTTGCTATCTCGCGCGCGAGTTTATGTCCTGAAATCGCTCGAGCAGACATCGCTTGCGGCAGTCTTGAATAAGGCGTTGCTCGATCCGGCGCTTGGATTGGCGGCAGATGGTGTCACGTTGGAAGAAGAGGCTGGCGAGTTAATTACGATGGCTGCGGATGGCGATGCGCGTCGTGCGTTGAATCTGCTTGAGCTGGCTGCAGATTTGGCGCCGGAAGATGACGGTAAGCGTGTTATCACCGTGGCTATTGCGAAAGAAATCGCTCAGGGCAGTCGGCGTCGGTTCGATAAAAAGGGTGAGTATTTTTACGATCAAATTTCTGCCCTGCACAAGTCCGTGCGGGGTTCGAATCCGGATGCATCGTTGTATTGGCTGATGCGCATGCTGGATGGTGGTTGCGATCCACTCTATGTCGCCCGTCGGATCATTCGTATGGCATCCGAGGATATCGGCAACGCGGATCCGCGCGCGCTGCGGTTGTGTCTGGATGCGGCGGAAACCTACGAGCGCCTCGGAAGTCCTGAGGGCGAATTGGCTATTGCTCAGGCGGTGGTTTTCATGGCGTGCGCCGCGAAAAGTAATGCTGTCTACGAGGCAGCGAAGTTCGCCGCTGCGGATGTACAAAAATTTGGAACGCTGGATGTCCCGATGCATTTACGAAATGCGCCGACCTCCCTGATGAAAGACCTGGGCTACGGGGCCGATTATCGCTACGCGCACGATGAAGAGGACGGATTCGCAGCCGGCGAAACGTACTTTCCCGACGACATGCCAGCCGGTAAGTATTATCATCCCGTGCCTCGCGGTCTTGAATTAAAGATTCGCGATAAATTGGCTGACATTGCCAGACGTAACGAACAACACAAAGATCCGAAAAATGATTGACCCAAAACTTCTTCGCTCCTCCCCTGACGACGTCGCTGGTAATTTGGCGCGTCGCAATTTTGACTTCGATGTTGCTGCTTACGCGGCATTGGAAGAACGTCGTAAGTCGGTACAAATCGAGGTTGAGAATCTTCGTTCGGAACGTAACAGCCGTTCCAAGAATATTGGCAAGGCGAAAGCAGGAGGAGAGGATATCGCGCCATTGTTGGCAGCGGTTGAAGACCTTGGTGCACGACTTGAAACAGTGGGTAACGAACTGGAGGGCGTGCAAGCGGAGCTTAATGAGGTTGAGCTTGGATTGCCCAATTTGTTGCATGACGATGTGCCGGTGGGCGTTGACGAGGCCGATAACGTGGAAATACATCGGTGGGGCGAGCCCAGACAGTTTGATTTTGCGCCGCTCGATCACGTTGAACTTGGCGCAAACCTCGGCATGCTGGATTTCGAAGCAGCAGCAAAAATTTCGGGTTCTCGTTTTGCCATTATGCAAGGACCACTAGCGAGACTGCAGAGAGCATTAATTCAACTCATGCTCGATACGCATACGGGTGACCACGGGTATAAGGAAGTTTATGTTCCTTACATCGTGAAATCAGAGGCGTTAATCGGAACGGGCCAACTACCTAAATTCGAGAACGATCAGTTCAAGACGAATGATGATCCACCGTTCTATTTGATTCCAACTGCTGAAGTGCCGGTGACGAACCTCGCTCGTGAACGAATAATAGAAGCGACCGATATGCCAATGAAATACGTTGCGCATACGCCTTGTTTTCGATCTGAGGCGGGATCCCATGGCCGGGATACGCGCGGAATGATACGCCAGCATCAATTCGAAAAAGTTGAGCTCGTGCAAATGGTAGAGCCGGGGTCATCAGATGCCGCGCTCGAAGAACTGACCGGCCATGCACAGGTCATTCTTAAGAAGCTTGAGTTACCCTATCGAAAAGTTATTTTGTGTTCTGGAGATGTTGGTTTCGGCTCTCACAAAACTTACGATCTCGAAGTGTGGTTGCCGGGTCAAGAGGCGTACCGAGAAATTTCATCGTGTAGTAGTTACGCTGATTTTCAGGCGCGAAGAATGCAGGCGCGCTGGAGAAATCCTGATACAGGCAAACCTGAACTGATTCACACACTGAATGGCTCTGGGCTTGCAGCAGGGCGAGCATTGATTGCCGTGATGGAGAACTATCAACAAGCGGATGGGAGTATCAACGTGCCAGCGGTTTTGCAGCCTTACATGGGTGGTATTGACAAGCTCGCAGTGTCTTAACGAGTAATCACTTTCGCAACACAAAAAAAACCGGTCTGACGACCGGTTTTTTTGTTGCTTAGTGTTTAACGAACTAATCGCGCGACATCAATAACCTGAGTATGTAGAAGAACATCATTGCGATCGAGGCGAACAGCGACATTGACGCTGCGACGTAACGATCCTGCGGATAGTGATGCATGATATTTGAAGTGTCATAGAGAATCGCTGCACCGGCGAAACCAATCATCGCAACCGAAAACCAAGTGCCGAGATGAAAGCCAAAAATCATGCTGCCAAATATACCGACAATGGCCAGCATGCCTATCCAAACCAACAAACCACGGAGGAAGGAAAAATCTTTTCGCGTGATCATCACGGTGGCGATGAGGCCGGCGCTAGCTAATACCGTAATGCCGGCGGCTGTGTCGATCATGCCGGGTGCGTATAGCGTTGCCATCAATAATAATGGTGAGAAGACAACCGCGTAAATAAATATAAATACCGCAAACACCGCGTACTGCATCTGAATAGATTCAAGTTTATGCGCGAGATGCGTGCCACCCCAGCCGACCAGAACGAACGCCCCTAAGAAAAGCATAGGGCTGTTTTGTGACATAACGGCAATGCTGTTTGCCACCCCGGATTGAAGCAGGTAAGCCTCAATCCCGGCGAAAACCAAGATCGCGCCAACAACGTGCGCGTAGCATTTCCATATAAAGTTGGAACGGTCTTCGACTGATGCCTCAGAGACAGGTCCAAGGTAATTCACGTTATCGTTCATGCGTGGTACTCCTGCATTCAATTCTTAGTTTACAGTCTAACATTTCGGTTCATGGTGAATACTGCCTGTTAGGCAGTTTTTGTACTAGATGACCCATATGAATTGGGGCGCGGACGCTAAGATCAACGCCCGACTTACACACTTTCTACTATTTTCGGACATATTTCATTACTGCCATCGGGCCGACCTCGGCTCCGTATATATTGCCTTCGGCATCAAGCGCAATGCCTTCTGCACCGCTGGTGCCAGAATTATCCTGATCCGGTTCAGGGTCCGGGATAAACTCAGTGACGAAACCGTCTTTAGCGCTGCCAATTCGAATGCCTCGCTTCCAGCCTGTGTTACGTCGCTCATTCGATTCTGAATCGGCCGAATACAATATGTCGTTTGCATCGATGTACAGGCCGCTAGGCCCACTGAATTGCGTCCAGGTCGCAATCCATTCGCCATTTTGCGTGAAAATCTGAATACGTCGATTGGTACGGTCCGCAACGAACAAACGGCCCTGCGAGTCCATCGCTAGCGCGTGAGGGTCCCGAAACTCACCGTTTTCACTGCCGGTTGAGCCCCACTGCATTAAATAGTTGCCGTCTTTATCAAATTTCACGATTCGATTGTTCCCGCCCGCATCATGTCCGTCGGCAACGAAAATATTCCCATTAGGCGCCACGAATACGTCAGATGGTTTCGTGAAAACATCGGTTCCGTCCCCGGAAATACCCTCTTTCCCGAGGCGCATGAGGAGTTCGCCGTCCGGGCTAAACTTCATTACGGTATGTCCGACGCCTTCAGGCACAGGTTCGTAGCCAACCGCGTCTGCAATCCAAACGTTGTCGTCTGCATCGACAAATATGCCGTGTGGCCAAGTGATCAGTCCAGCACCGAAGCTCTTGACGACGTTGCCGTCGGGGTCAAACAGCAGCACGGGATCGACGTTGCTTCCCACGCAAAGATTAGTTCCGCACCGTTCCGCGATCCAAATATGCTTGCCATCATTTGCCGGATAGATCGCGCTCGTGGATCCCCATTTGCGACCATCAGGCAGTTCTGCCCAGCCGGAAATTGATTTGTACGGATTTGGCGCATGGTTTTGCGCGTTTACAGAGTCGGTTGCGGCGAAGATCAGCAGGCCACACATTGCAACGTTCAATAACTTGGTCATCTTAGACTTCCCCACGGCAAACGCCCTGTACTAATCATTTACTTCAACAATCTGGTTTCGCAAAATCCCAACCCCTTCCACTTCGATTTCCACGGTGTCCCCAGGTTTCATCGCGCTTGTCGCACCTGGCGTGCCGGTGTAAATGATGTCGCCTGGCAACAATGTTACATATTGGCTGACATAACTGAGGACAGCATGTACGTCATGTATCTGATCAATTGAGCTCTGGTTTTGCATCGTTTCGCCGTTTAGGCGTGTTTGAACTCGAAGATCGAGGTAGTTCAGGCCAGTCACAATCGCGGGTCCGAGCGGCCCAAACTTGTCAGAGCCCTTGGCTCGAAACCATTGCAAGTCATTTGCTTGCCAGTTTCGCTCGCTAATGTCGTTGCCGGCCGTGACGCCAAAGATATAGTCGCCAGCGTCCTCAGCCGAGACTTTGCTAGCCGTCTTGCCAATAACAACGACTAACTCTGCCTCGTAGTGCAAGTCCGTTGCGTCGGAGGGATAGGGCACATCCGTGTCCGGTCCGGTAATGCTGGTCGGCAACTTCAAGAACAGGGGCGGATATTCCGGAATGGGGCGATTCTCGACATGCGTCATGTCTTCCCGGTGGCTTATATAGTTGTAGCCGACCGCAATGACCTTTGACGGTTCGGCTGGGGCGAGTACGCGCACGTTACTAGATTGCACTGTTTCTCCAGTGCGTTCACCACCGTGCCACGGTGCGCTATTCAATTGATGAATCAGATCGCCGTCTTCGACGCCATAGTGCGCCGTGCCATCTAGTGAATAACGAACATAACGGTCGCTATCTGCTGCCATAGAATTCACTCCGGATAAAACTGTCGAGGCGACAGCTAACAAGCCAAAAATTTGTTTATATCGCATTGATTCCTCGGGTATTGCTGCGTAGCGATCTGGCCACCTTAGGCAGCGAGTTTAAGTCGCAGGAAGTTTCCCGATCTGTGGAGCGCATTGCAAGCTCCTGTGAACAATGCCGGACATTGTATTCGTGAGGCAAAACCAGCATCGTTGCTTAGATAGTGAGGCGAAGGATGTGGTGGTGACGGAAATAAACTGGGGTCTATGGTCGATGCTGCCGCTCGTGTTGACCTTGGTGCTGGCGTTTGTGTCCCGCTCAGCGTTGATTGCGATGATGGTTGGTACTTTCGTCGGCACGTTAATGCTGGGAAGCGCGCCCGGCGTCGGGCTCAACCAGCTGTTTCAAGCATCACTCGGTAATGGCGATTTCATCTGGATATGTGAGATCGTCATTTTAATCGGAATATTATTTGAGCTGTTTAAGCGAGCCGAAGTGCTGCCAGCGCTGGCAAAGCGCATGTCGAGCGAATCCGGCGGAAGACGCAAGGTTGAGTTGTCCGCGTGGGGCATGGGCTTTGTCATCGTTGATGACTACTTCAGTCCATTATTGACCGGTGCCGTTATGCGTCCAATGTCTGATCGGGTTCAGATTCCGCGGGAAAAGCTGGCGTTTATTCTCGATGCAACCACGGCTTCGGTCTGCATACTCGTCCCGTTTACGGCGTGGGGCGCATACATTTCCAGCCTGATCGCCGCACAAGCGAATATCGGTTCGGTCGATGTTGGTCTCGCGGTTTTTATCGGTGCCATCAAATATAACTTTTACCCGATGTTGATGTTGGTGTTCACCTTCTTAATCTGCGCCGGGTTGATGCCTGATTTCGGCCCGATGCGCACGGCGGAACGCCGTGCTGCCGAGACCGGCGCGTTAGTGCGGCCCGGTTCGAAGCCGCTGGTTTCTGTGGACGACGAAGTCGCGGTTTCGTCTGGCGGTAGAAATCCGTCATTGTTACTGGAGTTATTGGCACCCGTGTTGCTCTTAATGGGTGTCGGCGTCTGGACGCTGGTGCAGACAGGGTCTGTCAGAATAGTGGAGGCGTTTATGCTGGCCAATGCCTGGTTGTTTGCTGTTCTGGGCATTCGACAAAGCTTCGGCAGCATCGATGAAGTGGCCGATGTCATCGTGACGGGCACAAAAAACGTAATGGCAGCACTCCTGATCATCGCGCTGGCATATGCGTTGAATGCGGTGACCACACAGCTGGGTGCGGCTCAATTTATAATCGAACAGTTCGCTGGAGGTTTATCCTCTAACACATTAGTAATACTCACATTTTTGATTACGGCCGCGATCTCATTTTCGACAGGAACCTCCTGGGGAGCTTACGCAATGATGATCCCAGTCGCGGTCCCGGTTGCCTTCGACTTGACGGGAGGGGAGATCGAGGCGCTGGTCTATCAGACGGTGGCGGCTATAGCCGGTGGCGGTATTTTTGGTGACCACGCATCACCTGTGTCAGATACGACGGTTCTGTCCTCTGTAGGGGCGGGCAGTGACCACATTGATCACGTTGTGACCCAATTGCCATACGCGATCGTCATTGCTGCGATTACGGCGGGCTTGTACGCGTTTATTTGATCGGATTCAGCTCAACCCCAGATTCGAGAGACGTCCGTAACTCGCCCAACACTCGCAACGTCAAGTTTTATTCGAAGGATCTTTCTTGACGACTGTGTTGTAGGGGTTGAATCCGGTTATTTGGTCGGGTGCTGGAGACCTAAATTCTAGAACCTTCAAATCCGGAACGGTTGGGGAAAATTCTTCGGTATCAGGTTGTGGGGCGAACCCGCTGGTTTTTTCGTGCGTAGGTGCGCTTGGCTCCGTGACGTCCAGGGAGCTCTCTATTTTGTAATCGTCTTCCATTTAAATCACCATTCCACTGTGCCGCAATTCAAAATCAAGAAATCAATATCGAATTTTGATGTATTCGATTTACATTTGAGCAGATGGACCATTCTAGCTCGGAAGGAGTGCTAAATGATGCACACCAACCCCAACGTTGGCCTAATTAATGAGGTCATAAGAGGAGCTTACGAGTTGCTTGATTCGTGAATCGGTGCCGATTGATCTTTAGTATGGGAATCAACTTTGGTGGGATGAACGCTGCGCGTTCTCGGAGGGGGTGCGAGTGCCGGAAGCATCCCACAGTATTGCTTCCATACCTTCCCATCAGATCGCGAAGGTGGACAACATCCTTGCCGGGTTTGCCAGATATCGGACAGATCAAGAGTGACTCAGCAACAGACAGCCGAGCCGCTATTGGCGTCAGGAAGTCCGTGCTAACAGGTGCGAGTTGGGAGGAAAGTTAAAGAAGAAATCAGTCAGGTTCGATTAACAGGACACGCAATTGTCGTTGTTGATCGAGCCCAGGCTCTCCAGCAGTTCCACCGTGTCGAAGTAAGGCTGCGTGCGCTGTACCGGTCCATTGGCCAGGTCGGCCGTGCTTTGTCCCTTACGATTTATCACCAGTACATCCGAGCCTTTCTCAATGAGATAGTGAATCATCTCATTATCTCCCCGAGAAGCTGCGTTATGCAGCGGAGTTGAGCCGTCGTGATCCCGCTCATTCACATCGGCGCCATGTTCGTCCACCAGATACTTGACCGCCGCTAACCAGCCATCAGGCACGTGCCGGTGAGAATTTGCGGCGAAACCAACGCCATACCCGTGGCCTGTCGCTGCATGAATCGGGTAAATGGCCGGTCCGCCTTCTTCCACCGGTGGCAAGCCTGAAGGATCACCCAATAGCCCATCAAAAATGTCGGCGATTTTGCAGTGCAGGGTAAAATGAAAAAACTGGGGACAAGGGTCTTCTTCGAAACCACTAAGGTTAGCTCTATTAGCGGGCTTAATAGTGGCAATGTTTGGATCGGCACCGTATTCGATCAACATCTTCATTGCTTCAATATCGAGAGCATGGGCAGCGCGCCAGAATGGCGTTGCACCGTTGGTATCCAGATCCAGATAGGCGTTGGTGTATTCCATAAACCACAGGTGTTTGTTAAGCCGCGCATTGGGGTCGACGCCCGCATCCAGCAGTGTCTTCATCAGTTCCAGATAAGTAGACTGCTGCTGCAAATAGGCTTGCCGATGTGGAAAGCGGGCCTTAGGCAGCCACTTGGTGTTGATCACCGCGTAAAGAGGCGCGGTACCAGCAGCACTGGCCAGTGTTGGATCTGCACCGTGCTCTAATAAAATCAGTGCTAGATCAAAGTGACCATTAAGGATTGCCATCAGGATGGGACTGGTCTTGTCGCCAGCACCTATGGTGTTGATTTCCGCCCCTGCGTCTAACAGTGCTATCGATACGCCTGTTAAACCTTCTCGGGAAGCAAGCAGCAGAGGAGTCAGCCCGCCCTGGGTGCTGACGAGCTTGGTGTAATTAAGCGATCGACCCAACTCTTCATCCGCTTCAATCTCTTCAATATCCACTTCTTGCTGCGCTATATATTCTCGGGCGGCCTCTAT
>Ga0209403_10000060_pt1 | contig 155223 bp, 113 predicted proteins | sample ArcticOcean_MG_C_8_FD_187440 | JGI IMG/M metagenome (GOLD analysis project Ga0209403, IMG submission 187440) | Marine microbial communities from western Arctic Ocean - ArcticOcean_MG_CB11_86 (SPAdes) (version 2) | ecosystem: Environmental > Aquatic > Marine > Oceanic | place: Arctic Ocean... | reverse complement strand
AATCCGCTGCCCTGGACATGGCAAGACTGAGCGGCGGTCGATGTGCCGGCAGGTTGCGATGTCGTCTGGTCCCGATTTCGGAGAAATCGGGCTACGGCTCACGATTCCGGGACTATTCCTACGGCGATCGCGACAGTCGGAATCCGAGATCGTCGCTGCGGGTGACTTGATCTCCGTATCCGCGAAACGCGGACCGACAGCGGACGGCGTTGGTCCACCAGTCGCCACCGCGAATCACTCGTCGCGTTCCAGAGACAGGGCCGTCTGGATTGCTGCTTTCAGCGAGTCCGTAGAATTTCGGATCGTAGTAATCCTGACACCACTCACCGAGATTGCCGTGCATGTCGTACAGCCCGAATTCGTTGGACAATTTCGCACCGACCGTTCGAACCGGATTGCTGCCCGACTTGAAATTGAACCAGCCGTATTTCGACAACGCCCTGTGTCGGTCGCCGAAATGATACTGTGTCGTTGTGCCCGCCCGGCACGCGAATTCCCACTGTGCTTCGCTGGGCAATCGGTAGCCCCTGGACTGAGCATCGAGCACCCATTTGTTTTCGGCGTCCCGACGGTACGCGAGCGTTCGTTTCTCCCGCTTGCTTAACCAGTTGCAGAACACGACGGCATCATTCCAGCTCACCTGCGACACGGCGGCCTGTTCCTGCTGCGCGAAGCCCGGCGAGCCCCAGGTAAAGTCGTTTCTGTCTCGCGGAGCAGCCTTTTCTGTCGTCGACGAGTTGCCGGTCCCAAGCACTTCTGCCTCGGTCCGATAACCAGTCTCTGTCACGAACGTGCGAAACTGGGCGATGGTCACTTCCGTAGCAGCCAGCAGAAAGGGCTCGGCAAGAACCATTCGATGCTGAGGACGTTCCTGATCGCGGATTCGATCCTGAGTTCGTTGATCGATCTTGAGTTCAGTCGCTGCTTTCAACGCCGCAGCAATCTGCACGTCGCTGCTACCCATCAGGAATTCGCCCGGGGGGATGAGCACCATCGTCGTGCCCAACGAGTTGATCGACGTCACCGTCGTCCCCAGCTGTTTCGCCCACGCCGTCTGAAGAGCCTTCGCCCGCTGTGTATCAAACGGAGCTTTTGCTACCGGAGCGTCCTTGTTCTTTGTTGGTGTGCTCTGCTGTGCCACGGAATCGGACGACACGCAGCCCAGCAGGACGGCGAAGTAAGCGAATCTTTGAAGCATCGTGATTTGTCTCATGATCGCAGGCAGAAACCAAACAGGAAGCAGGTCCAGGGACGGTCACTTTTAGCGGTATCGCTGCACGCCCGACAGCGATCTCCAGGCCAAATCTTCTGACGCAGCTGTTTGGCTATGACCCGACTCAGTCCCGGAGGAAATCCGGGCACGAGACGGTCCGGGGTCGTCAACTGTTTGACGCGGAGTGGCTTTGAATCACTCTGGCTGCGCCGGCGCAACGGTTGGCACTGCATAGATTCCTGGCTGAGCGTCGTGCACCAGGAATTCTCCCGTCACCTCGTCACGTTTCAGACGGATCGGATGGGGGAACTCCGGCGCGGTGACGCATCTCAATGCACGAATGATGTCGATCCGCCCATTCAGCCTGCCGCCCCACAATTCGGCAATCTCTTTGGTGTCCAGCGACATGGGCTCGATCACAAACAGGGCATCCGCAACGCGCGACAACGAGTGGGCGTCGCTGACATTCTGAAACTGGCTGACACAGATGCACGTCACGGAATGCTGATGATTGCAGGATCGGAGTGCCGCCACGTGCCGGGCGACATCGGGGTGAGACGGATTGAGCAATGCCAGCGAGTCGATCACGACCAGTTCGACCGCTTCCGTTTCGAGTAGAGCGCGATATCGCGACAGAAACTCTTCCCAGGTCGCGTTTTCGTACGCAGGAACTTCCAGCACGCGAGTGTTGCTGAGCACACGATCGCGGAATTCCGATTCACTCAAACCGGTTGCGGCCATGCCGATTTTCGTCATGCGAGAGCACAAGTCGTCGCGTCCGCTGTCAGCGGCGTCGCGAAACTTCTCCTCACTGACAACAAGCCCGACCCGCATGCCACTGCTCGCCGCGCGGGCCAGGCCGGCAAGCACGGTGCGTGTCTTGCCCTGCGCGAGTGGTCCGGTCAATGCGATGGTGCAGCCCCTGGGCACGCCGCCCAGTGAGTGCTTTCTGTCTGCGGTCAAACAGACGTGATCGAGTACGGAACCGAATGGAAGTGCCGCCTGCTGTTTGATGAGAGACTCGAAACCGGCTGGTTTCAGAATCCCCGCGGAAGTCACTGTCGACGGCCGGCGTCTTGAGGTTCTGCGTGGAGCCGCCTTCTTCCGCGACGCGACTTTCTTTCCTGACGCGATTTTCTTTCGGGGAGCTGCTTTTTTCTTTGCCATGCACTGGGTTCCAGCTTTGTTGCCGAGAATCAATGGTCCCTATAATCCCGCCGCACTGCAGACGTACCTGCTCAACTGCACCAAACGCTTCAAACCTCGAGGATCGACATGGAACGCCGTCCCCTGCCTGCTCTCCTGAGCGCCATCGGAATCGCTTTGACAATGACACTTGCCGGCCAGGCGGAGGATTCCCCATCCCCGTCTCCGAAGGCACAGGAAGCGAAGCGCCTCGCCAACATCCGGCAGGTCACGGTTGGACTGCCTCGCGCAGGTGAAGGCTACTTCTCGCCGGACGGGACAAAGATCGTCTATCAGGCATACCCGATCGGTTATCCCTTTTACCAGATTTATGTCCAGTCACTCGACTCAAAGACACCAACACGAGTGAGCCCAGGTCGCGGTCGTACGACCTGCAGCTATTTCACCGTCGACGCAAAACGGATTCTGTTTGCGTCCAGCCACTCCGACCCGCGCATTGCCGAAACCGAACGCAAAGCTCGGGAACTCGCCGCACAGGGCGGACGCCGTCGTTATCAGTGGGACTTCGATCCGCACATGGACATCTACACGATCAGTCTCGATGGCACCGATCTCAAACGCTTGACCGATGCTCCGGGCTACGACGCCGAAGGCAGCTACTCCTCTGACGGAAAGCAGATCGTGTTTACTTCGTCACGAGACGGCGACCCGGATCTGTTCATCATGGACGCCGACGGCGAAAACGTCCGCCAACTGACCAACGTCGATGGATACGACGGCGGACCGTTCTTCTCGCCGGACAACAAGTGGGTCATCTTCCGCAGCGACCGCGCCAAAGAGCACATGCTGCAGCTCTTCGCAATCTCGGCGGATGGCAAGACAGAAGTGCAACTGACCGACAATCTGAATCAGGTGAACTGGTGCCCGTACTTCCATCCGAGTGGTGACTACCTTGTGTGGGCCGGAGCTGACTACTCGCGCGGCCCGCGAGCGCCCGGAGCGAAGTTCCAACTGTTCACACTTGAGTTGAAGAAAACCGCATCCGGTCTGAAGGGCGGTGACATAACTCAGGTCACCCACGGTTCATCGCAAAACGTCCTGCCTGTCTTCAGTCCCGACGGTACAAAACTGATGTGGACGTCGACCCGTACAGAGGATGAATCCAGTCAGTTATGGATCGCGGACTGGAAGCGCGGAGCCAAGTCAGCAGGAACTGAGTGACATTGATCAGGTTAGCGAGTGTTCTGCTGTTTGATGACAGTCGCGGTTTCAACATGCTGCGGCTCGCTGGAGCGATCGGATGCACTGTATTCCTGACCGTACTTCTGCTGAGCAGTGATCCGTGGGCCTTACTGGGTTTTCTGCCCAGGGCCGAGGATGACATCTTCGACAGTTCGAACGACAAGCTGTATCACGTGATCGGCTACTTCGGACTGTCGATGTCTCTGCTATGCACTGGGCTGACGAAAAGTCGGAGAGTCTTCGCTGGCCTGGCAACTGCGGCCGCTACCCATGCCGTACTGATCGAATCGTTGCAGCAATTTTTTCCACCGCGTCAGACCGATCCGCTCGATCTGTGCGCCAATCTTGCGGGACTGACACTGGGATGTGGGCTGGGCGTGATGCTGCGTCGAATGGCGCCGATTGCCGACACCGCTCAGTAGCTCCCAGGGAAGTTCATCCACGACAACAAATGAAAATCGGCACCACTCCGGTAAGGGTTCTGCGAGCCCGGAATAATGAACACGCGACACGATCCGGCTGAGACAGTAGTCTGCCCTCATGCGGTTCAGGAACTCGCACTGAAACCGCAAGGGCCACCCGCCCGCGAAGCGGAAAAGTTCAACGCACGATCAATCCGTCGACATCCATGCCAACGGATAGATCGCAATTCGTTAGCCGGCAAGACAACATTCAACTCTCGCAAGAACATATCGATGGCACATCCGTGGGACGCCAATTGGGAAGTCGGCGAGCGACTCGGCAAAGGTGGGCAAGGGTTGACACATCTCACGACAAGAAAGGACTCCACAGCCACCACGGCAGCGATCAAGACGCTCAGGAACAACAAGGACGCACAAGCCCGCGGCCGAATGCACCGCGAAGTCGCGAGCCTCGAAGTTCTTTGGTCCGCAGGTGGCGCCGTTCCTAACGTTCTGGATCACAACACCCACGATTACCAAGACACAACCAAAGAACTCTTCGTCGTGATGGAGTACGTTCCGGGGCCAACACTCCGCGAAGCGATCACCGAAAATGCTCCGTTCTCCGTTGCTAAAGCAACAACCCTCATACGTGGCCTCTGCAACACAGTCAATTTGGCGCATACGTTTCCGATTTTGCATCGTGACTTGAAGCCCGAGAACATAATTGATCGGGACGGTGCTCATTCGGACCTCGTCATTGTTGACTACGGCCTCGCGTTCAATACCGAGAACCCCGATGTCACCGTCACCAATGAGACATTCCGGAATCGCTTCCTTGATCTCCCGGAAACAAACACACCCGGCGGCAACCTTCGTGATCCGCGAAGTGACATAACTGCAGTCTGCGCCATTTATTATTATGCACTGACCGGTCATGTACCCGGGCAACTCCAAAGTGGCGACGGTTTGCCGCCACACATGCGAAGTGGCTATTCACTGAAGGAATCACTTCAGGCCGATGCGCCAATTGGGCAACTGGAGATACTGTTTAATCGAGCCTTTTCGCCAAACGTCGACAATCGGTTTCAGACAATCGTGGAGTTTTGTGATCGCCTCGAACTGGTGACAGCTGTCACTCATGCAACGGTTCCTGAAGATCCAATCGCCGTCGCAGAACGGGCATCCGCAACACTCCGGCATCGAGATCGCACCACGCAAATTCAAGAGTTTCGGCAGCCGGCACAGCAATTGATGCAAACAATTCAAACCTATGCGCAGAAATACAGTGGACAACTCGGACGGTTCGCCCTAGCTGTGACCCAAAACGAAAACAAACTCGGCAAGGCGATTGCCGAAGGGCTTGATCGCGTGCATCCGCACCAATTGAAGCTGCAACTCAATGCCGCGCATTACAATCATTTACGCATTCTCGTCCTCACCGTTGCCTCTCAAGGCGAACAGTGCGTAATCCTTCGCCAGGCATTCGCACGAGAGGGTGCAAGCAATAAGATCGAACCAGCGAGCGATTGGTCCGAACTGCTCTGGTATGATGCTTCGGATCAGTCGCCTACACTTGATGCGGTTCACCGCGACATTCAAGCGTGGATGAATCAAGCGATACAAGATCTTACTGACCATGTCCTTACCCAGTGACCATCGATAGGCTGGCTAACAAATAGAGCGTTCTGTCGAGCGCAGCCGAGATAGAACGATTTGTTCGAGAAGCCCGGGTGATTTGATTTGACTCCGGTCTGCTGTGAGCTATCGGCGAAAGTTCTGCGGGAGGGTCAGGCGGTAAAGCCTGAGAAGTCGGCGTCACGTGGAGTGGCGGCCGGCAAGATCTGGCTCACGCTGCACACCGCCAGAGCCGACGACGCGGTTTCTATCAATCCTATGCGTCGAGACCGGCTGGTCCTTCCAGGCAGGGCACGGCCGGCGCCGGGACTCGACGCAACTTCCACGCTTACGCTTCTGGGGAGGACTCAAACTCTGCTCAGATGGCAATGTTGAGGTGTTTGCTGACAGAAAGATGGATGACAGAAACATGCGATACCCTCATCTTTCTGTCATCCATTTTTCTGTCAGTTCAAACGGACTGCCTCGCAGCGGCTCAGGCTTCCGTACTTGTCTCAGAAGCTGCGTAGATTCTTGAGCCGTCACGTGTGCGTTTTCAGATTTCACGCAAGGACGCAAAGTCGCGAAGAGTGGCAGTCAGAAGGGCTTTGCGTCTTCGCGGCTCTGCGTGAGACTTTCAGTCTGGTTGCGGTGCCGCCTCATCAGCGAGTGGCCCATCACGCAATCAGTTCGGGTATCAGTTCGCCGCCGGTTTGTGAGAGCTGTTTGAATCGGCCGCCGTGGAAGTACGTTAGTTTGTTGTCGTCCAGTCCGAGGAGTCTCAACAGAGTGACGTGGACGTCCTTGATGGGATGCACGCATTCGACGGCTTTTTCACCCAGTTCGTCGGTCGCCCCGATGGCATGCCCGGCATTCACGCCGCCGCCGGCGAACAGCATCGCCATGGCTTTGGCATTGTGGTCTCGACCGACACGCTGTCCGCCGCCGCGTTTGCCGTTGTCGGGACTGCGTCCGAACTCACCGGTCCACATCACCAGTGTCCGATCAAGCATGCCGCGTTGCTTCAGGTCGCTGATCAGCGCTGTCATGGGTTTGTCGATTGACTTGATTCTTTCGGAATGCGCCCGCTCGATGTAGTCGTGCGAATCCCAGCCGGCGGTGTAAAGCTGCACACACCGCACGCCCTTCTCGACAAGCCGGCGAGCCAGCAGACAACGTCGTCCAAAGTCTCGCGTGAGCGGGTTGTCCAAGCCGTACCTGTTCTGTGTCTGCTGTGTTTCCTGAGTAATGTCGAGGATGTCCGGGACCTGCATCTGCATGCGGAATGTCAGCTCGTAGTTCTGCATCCGAGCTTCCAGTTCGTCATGCTCCGGATGCCGTGCCGCATGTTCCCGATTCAGCTCAGCCAGCAGATCCAGATTCCGCCTCTGCTGATCCCGACTGACGCCTTTCGGCGGGAACAGATCGAGAATTGGCGATCCACTGGCGCGCAGAGTCGTGCCCTGGAAGTAAGGCGGCAGGAATCCGTTGGACCAGTTCGCGGGTCCACCCTGGGGATAAGCCACTTCCGGCAGAACGATGAAACCGGGAAGGTCCTGATTCTCGGACCCGAGTCCATATGTCAGCCAGGCACCAATCGCCGGATCGCCACCGAACCGGTTACCCGTATTCATGTGATAGTTCGCTGTCGGGTGGTTAATCGATTCACCGCGACAGCCGTGATACACACACAATTCGTCTGCCACAGCGGGCAGATGCGTGAAGTGCTCGCACATCGAGATACCGGAATCACCCGCCTGCCGGAATTTGAAGGGGCTCTTCACGAAGTACCGCTCGCCCGATGCCATAGCCGATGCGAATTTGTCTCGTCGTACGAATTTCTGCATGTGCAGATCGTCGAGTTTTGTTTTCTGATCGAACGTGTCGATATGGCTTGGTCCTCCAGCCATAAAGAGCTGGATACAAGCCTGGGCCTTGGCCGGAACGTGCTGCGTCCGGGGCGTCAACGGGCCAGCACTCGCGTCACGCGCCAGCAGATCGGTCAACGCGATTCCGCCCAGCGAGCCTCCCAGGCCGTACAGAAAACTGCGCCGGGATGCCTCGATTTGTGATGGGTGCTGCATGTCTCGCTCCTTTGAGCTCGACGATACCGGGAGTCACCACGAAATACACCAATCACACGGAAACAACGGACAGATATCTGCGACGGGCAAACCGCTCCGGGCCGGTCGAGTGAGATTCACCGCGTGAGCCACGATCACGCACGCTACTCGGAACCGTCGGTTGAACGGGCGTGAGAATCATCTGGCATCCGAAATCACAACGGCCGGAGCGTCGCTCTGGCCCGCGATCGCGACTCGCACTGCGTACCACGCCGTCAGTCCCGCAACCAGCGCGAAGACAACGGGAAGCAGACGCCGCGCCTGGCCTTCCAGTCGATGGTGGGAAGCTCGCCTGGCATGAAGTTGCGACAGTTCGTCGCGCACGGCGTCAACCTCGTCCAGCAGAACCTGAGTCTGGTATTCGTCCATCACTTTGCATCCCCTGAAAGGAGCATGGCGGGTTCGGCAATCGTTTCGGCCAGCGCACTGGCTGCCGTGGGTACTGCGCTGTCTGATGCCTGCAAATTGTCGCTCAGCAATTCCAGTTCAAGACGGAGTCTCTGTTCGGCCCAGTCGCCGATGACATCCACGGCTTCATCGCGCGAACACTGCAGCTCCGACTGGTACAGCCGAATGGCCTGCTCGGTGGCTTCCTGTTCCAGCAGCCGGTCGATCCGGGGAACAAGTTGCTGATCCCAGTTGTCGACGACCTGCTCGCCCAGACGGCTGAGTCGTTCGTGCAGGTAATGCTGTGAACGTTTCACGCGCCAGGTCGCTCGACCGGCCCGCAGGACGAACGTCACGGCGAACACACCGCCAATCATCAGGAATGCCGCGAGGCCCGAGTAGGTCGCATGTTGCGTCAACGGATCGTGAATCACGTTGCGAATCACCTGGTGATGGGCGGTGGTCAGACAGACCATTGCCAGCTTGCCAACGCCAGCCCCGAAGCTGATCGCCACCAGACCCAGACACAGGGCTGCCACCAACCCCCAACGGCGGTCCTGAGCCTGGCCGACACAACGCAATCGATACACAAGCCAGGCGGCGAACCCGACCACAAGAATTGCAGGCAGCATTCCTGCCAGGGCCTCAGCCGGGCGATAGAGCCAGCCGTTCGTCAGGCCCATGGCTGACGACACCATCAGCAGGCCCGCCGCCGCCATGTTCAGCTCGAACACGAGGAGCAGCATCTCGCCAGGTTGAAATCGGAGTCGGAACTTATTGTTCATGGCAAACACCGGTTGGGAATGGCCGCATCTCGTACTCGGGCAATCTGCCGCGTGACAGACACAAATCCCGATGCCTAATCATTTCCGCTGGCGCGAGCTTTTGGTGAAGAATCGCGAATCAACAGCGAAAATGGCCGTTGCGGCAAATCAACATGAATCAGAATCGGAACACGATTCGCGTCTGGCGATTCCGACCATGCCGGTACGTCGTGACAAGTCGCATGCGACACCGACTGCAGAATCTGGACTGCGGTGATGCATCACCGCTTTCCTATCGTGGCGAAGCCACTTTTGCGGCGCAGCCGCTTTCCATCTTTGTTCGACGGCGCGTCGCGCCGCCCAGGACGGAGCGAGCGGCTTTGCCGCTAATGGGAAAAAGGGGAAAGCGACGATGCATCGTCGCACTCCAGAAGTGTGCAACTTCAGGAGGCGGACGCGAGCCTCACGGGGCTACGCGTACAGGGCGGTCATCGGTTTTCCGATGCTGATCGGATACGGTCGGTCCGTCAGATCGTGGAAGTGGCTCGATGGGTCAATGCCCAGCGCCGAGAAGATCGTTGCGGTGACGTCCCACGGGCCGTATTTCGTACTGACTGGATAGGCCGCATGCCGATCGGATTCGCCGACGACAGTTCCCGGAGTGACACCCGCGCCGGCGAAGACGATCGAATACGTTGCGGCCCAATGCTTGCGTCCCGGTGTTGCTCCCGCGAATCGCGGTTCAAGCGCCACGAGCGGGGCCCGGCCGAATTCACCCATGCAGATCACCAGCGTCTCGCTCAGCAAGCCGCGATCATCCAAATCTTCAAGCAGTGCTGAGAAACTCTGGTCGAATTTCGGCAGCAGGTGTGTGTCCATCACCTGGAAAATGTCGTTATGCGTGTCCCAGCCGAACTCTTCCGGATCGGTGTATCGATCCTGCCCGCGGTTCGAGTGGTTCCACATGACCGTAACGAGCGGTACGCGCGCTTCGACCAGCCGTCGGGCCAGCAGACACGCCTGACCGGGTCGATGCCGGCCGTAACGATCTCGCAACGCCGCGGGTTCTGAATCGATATGAAACGCCTCGCGCGAGGCCGGGCGATCGAGCATGTCGAACGCCTGTCGATAGAGCGCCTGCATATCGAACATCTCTGGCGAGTATTCACTGCCCGCTGTAAGCGCCGACGATTCAAGGCTCTTCAACAGGTTCTGCCGGTCACTGCGGCGACTGGATCCGAGCGTGTCGATTGGCGTGAGACCTGGCACGGGCGGCCGTCCCGTCGTGACGTCACCGACGATCATCGGATCAAGGTCTTTGCCCAACAGCCCGCCGTACTGGCCCGGCCCGGGTTCCCACGGGACAAGTGCGGGCCCGTTGACTGTGACTGCGGTGTGGACGAAGCGGTCAGTCGGAGCCACCCGTTTCAGAACCGAACCGGCGAACGGATGATCGCTGGGCTGCACGGACGGATTGGACGACAGCCGCTGGTGATACTGTCCGCACATCGAGAGATAGAATGCACTCCCGTGATCAAGGTCCTCATGGGACATGGTGCGTACAATCGAATAGCGATCGGCGAGGCGAGCCAGTTGCGGCAGGCGATCACCCAGCAGCGTGCCGGGCACGGCAGTGGAGATGGCTCCGAAGGCTCCGCGTATTTCCTGGGGAGCCTGTGGCTTCGGATCCCACGTTTCCAACTGACTCTGTCCACCGTTTGCAAAGACAAGGATTACGGACTTCGCTTGCCCGAATCCGGGGACTGACGGTGCGGGCTGGTCGGATGTGTTTGCCGCATGCACGCACCGCTGACGCAGAGTCTCGCCGATAAAAGCAAGACCCGCGCCGCCGGTCAGTCTCAACAGATCGCGCCGCTGCACGGATGTGGATCCTGAATCGTTAAAGAATGTGTTCTGGAACTGTTGGCGAATGTATGTGGAATGGACGACGGACGCAGCGCCGCTGACCGAACCAACGTCCCCGCTCAAGAGATGAGTGCCCATGTCGCGACGATCGACGAACGACTCTAAGCGGATTCGCAGACAGGATCGGGAGCCACGACCGCAGGGCGACACTGTAGTCAAGCGGGAGAAACTGTCGCAGACCGGAGCGAGGAACACTGATCCACGCTAATCTGCGCTTATGTCATGAGTGATGATTAGCGAAGATTAGTGTTCCCCGTTTTCGTGACAGGGACATTCACCGGCTTTCACGGAAGACAGCGATGTTCGGCGAACTGACACAAAACCCGCAGTTGAAACATTCGCGGCGGCGCATTTTGCGTCTGCTGAATGCCGGAGCAGTGTTGTTGCTCGTTTTTCTGGTCGCGGTGTCTTTGGCGCTGATTCTGTCGGCTGCGGGTGACGACGACGGAGCCGCTGCTGTGCTGGGAATTGTGTACGTTTCTGTCGCCGGTCTGTTGCTCGACGTTGTGGGCCTGGTCATTGTGACAGCCATCGCTGTCGCAGCGCTGATCGAGCACCGTGCCTTGGAAACCACGGTTTCAGACGCGGCCGCATCGGATGATGGCGTGACGTGAGGGCGTTTGTCAGTCACCATCAGAGTCAGCCAACCGGGTCCGTTTCCAGCGTTCGCACACTGAAACATGCCGATCAAATTTCGCTGTCAGCAATGCCGCCAGTTTCTGGGAATCTCCCGCTCGAAAGCGGGATCGGTCGTCGATTGCCCGACGTGTGGTCGGACGATCCGGATTCCGGACCTGGACGGGACGGTGCGGCCGCTGCCGCAACCGTCGCTCGACCTACAGGACAGCTCGCTGGCTCGTGCTCTCGACGAACTTGCATCCATCGGCACGAGTTCCGGGTCAGATGGTGATTCACACGATCAACAGGATGACTTCGCTTCCGCGGTGGTATCAGACTCGGACGATCAGTTTCAGTCGAACAAAGGGGGTAGCTCGGACGAGCCGGAGAATGAAAACGCGGGCATTGAGACACACGATCCGCCTCCCGCCGATGTGGTTGATCTCAAACCACTGCCGCCGCCCGATCCGATTGAATTGAATCCTGTCGAGACGAAGCGGCGCGAACCTCCACCGCCGGCGTCGTTCGATGGTGATTCGAGTGCCGAACGCGGATGGAAGAGTACGCGGCAGGGTGACTCCTGGAAGCGCCTGCTGGCTTCCACGAAACCCGACGATAGTCCGGACGTCGCTCCGGGCGAAGCCGCGGCTGCAGGGCCCGTTCCTGTCGCGGTCGGCCATGCGGACGCAAAGCCCGCAGGAGTGGCTGCCTCCACGCAACCGGCTGCATTCCGCCTCGCCCCTTCCACGTGGTTTGCGATCGCCGGAATCGGAGCGTTGATCTTTGCCGCCGGGTTCTGGTCCGGTCGTATCACCACCTTGCAGTCATCGGCATTGAATCAGCCGCCCGCAGACGCGTCGGATGTCGAAAGCTCATCGACCGACGTCCAAACCCCGGAAAGCGCCACCGACAGCGTCCCGGCCATCCAAGGTCGAATCACGCGCCGCTATGAGAATGGTGAGATCCGTCCGGATGTCGGAGCCCGCATCTTTGTGCTGCCCTTCGAACACGCCGATTCCGCACTGATCCCCTCAGACAGTGTCTGGATCGACGCGACGAATGAAGATCGCGAACAGGCCAATAAAAGCATTCGTGAGCTGGGCGGCGGTTTTGAGGTCACCGGTGCCTCTGGAGAATTCCGCGTAGAGCTTCCCAATTCCGGAAAGTTTCATGTGCTGGTTCTGTGCAACAGTCGAGTGCGCGACGACGCCGACGACATCTCAGACGTCAAAGACGTCGTCGGGGGCTACTTCGATAATCCCACGAAACTGCTGGGACACGTGATGCTGCATCTGGATGAAGTGCAGCATCCCGGAACGGGCACGACCTATTGGGATTTTCAGTTTCCACGATCCTGATGCTGTGAAGACCGTCCGCATTCTGCGGTTTTCTCCGTGAAGACGCTTCACTCAGGAGAACAGCAATGCCCGTTGAACCCGCACATGTGATCGACCGGAAGTCGGTTGATGCGTGTGCTTCCGAGACTCGTCCGGTGGGACGTGCGGCCGGGTACCACACCTGGACCGATCTGCTGTTTCTGCACTGGCGCGTCCCGATCGATCTGCTCCGCCCACTGGTGCCTGCCGGTCTGGAAATCGAAACATTCGACGGCGACGCCTGGCTGGGCGTTGTTCCGTTTCATATTCGTGGCCTGCGACCGTGGTGGTTTCCGGCTGTGCCTGGGCTGTCTGAATTCCACGAAACGAATCTGCGGACGTACGTGCGTTTCGACGGTCGCGATCCGGGTGTGTGGTTCTTCTCGCTGGACGCGGCCTGCATGCCGGCGGTCGAAATCGCTCGATGGAAATGGCATCTGAGCTATTTCAACGCGGCCATGGATCTTGTGCGTCGCGAGGATCGTGTCCTCTATCGCAGCCACCGACGGGATCGGCGTTCCGACCGACGTGCCGAGGTTGAAATCGATGTGACGATCGGCGACTCACTCATCAGGGAAGACGAAACATCTGTCGCACCCGGGACACTCGAGCATTTCCTGGCCGAGCGGTACGTGCTGTACGCCGCTGATCCGAATGACTGCCTCTACCTCGGTCGCGTGTGGCATCAGCCGTATCAGTTGAGGTCCGCGAAACTTCTGCACTGTCGTCAAACGCTCTCCGACGCATTGGATGTCGCGATTCCGGAAACACCGCACCATGCCATGTTCTGCGACGGAGTCAACGTGGAGGTTTTTCCAATCTCACGGATCACGTCAGGCCGGAAATGACAAATGAGAGTTGACAAATAACTAATGACAAATCGGCCTTCCATTTCCGTTCTGGCCTATTCTCTCACAACAACTCGCGCCACACCGTCTCGATTCGGCCAAACACACCGTCCCACGAAAGCCCCTTGACTCCGGCAACCGGTGCTCGCAGCGGCGGCCGTGACACAGCCTCAACAGTGGCCCGCCGCAGCGCATCCGTAAATGCGGGCAAGTCGGCATCCACCGGGCAATCGGATTCGATCAGACCCGGCAGTGGCACAATTGTCAGGCACTCGCCGAGTTCCGATGCGAGTTGGCCAACGACTCCCGGCAACGCCGTCGAAACCAGACGACACCCGCACGCAGCCGCTTCGACCAGCACCAGCGGCAGACCTTCGTAAAACGACGGCAGGACAAACACGGCGGACCGCCGCATCAGACCGGCCAGTTCTGGCGGAGCGATCTGTCCGTGATACGTGACGGCCGGAATACCGCTCATCCGTGCTCGTATCGCGTCCGCTTCCGGTCCCGCGCCAGAACCGGCAACGTGTAGCCGGAATCCGGGGATGTCGACCGCCAGAGACTCCACGGCGTCCAGCAGCCATGGCAGTCCTTTCGCTCGGCTGAGTTTGCCGGCGTAGACGATTTCCGGCCCGCACACTTCCGGACGGCCATCGGCATGAAATATGTCCGGTCGGTACCCGTTTCCCACGATGTGGATTCTGTCGGCTGAAATCTGCAGTTGCTCGACCAGACTGCCTCGATGCCCCGCGTGCAGTACGACGAAGCGGTCATTCCGTCGACACCCCTGCCGTACTTCATCGGCAAGATGTGGGCACAGATCGAGTTGTCTCAATCCCGTCGCATGGCAGTGCGTCACGACGGGAGTTTCGGGCGCCAGGTCCTTCAACATCGAACTGAGCAACCAGATGTGATGGCTGTGGATGACGTCCGGCTGAAAATCGTCGATCACGCCACTGACATGTACTCGCCACGCGGATCGGTACGCGTCAAGTTGGCCGTCAGTCAGTGCCGAAAACCGCGTACTCGGATACGGCATGACGTCGCTCATGCCAGGCATCGCGAACGGCAGTTGCCGCGATTCGAATTTCAGGAGATTGACCGAATTCGGATCGAGCCCGCCGACGTCCGGTTCCGGTACCGATTCCGGAATCGCGGCCACAACGGCTTGCTGCCAGCCGGCTGCGGAAGCCGCACGTGTCAATGCATCCAGTCCGGTCCCGCTCCCTGTCCAGCCAGGGCGTTGAGACAGAACATGCAGGACTTTGCGACCAGGCAATTCGATATCTCCGGTGAGGCTCTTCGAGCCTGTTGCTGGCGAACACGTTGCCGCACAATCGTGCGACAGCAGAATTGATTGATGATTGTCGATTGATGAGTGTTGATTTTCGAAGTGAAGGTCATCTGGAGGAAACGGTGACCAGCCCAGCCAATCACCAGCACTGACACTTCGCCAACCGCTAATCATCAATCGACAATCATCAATCAATTTCCGCCAACGCGAAGCAGCCCTCGCGGAATGTGTGGCATGTCTGCACGAGATGGTATAGAGACCAGTGCTCTTGCAGCACAGTTGCGATGTCCAAACTGTTCCCTGCTCCCTCTCCCCTGCTCTCCGTTCCCTCTCCCCTGCTAACGCGACCCATCCGGGAGACTGCCGTGCGTCGTTCGATTATTCAGCGTCTTGCGTTGGTGTCGCTGTTCGTGTCATTGACCGAACACAGGGCCTTTGCCGAGGAACTTCCATCCGTCCCGGACGGGTTCAGCGTGTCGGTCTTTGCTCGCGAGCCGTTGGTTCGCAACCCGTGTGCGATGGCGTTTGACGCGCGAGGTCGACTGTTTGTCAGCCAGGGACCGCAGTACCGCAGTCCGACACCGGCGACTCCCGGCGACCGCATTTCGATACTGATCGATTCAGATGGTGATGGCGTCGCGGATCGCACGAAGACGTTCGCCGAAGGGCTGAACCATGTGCAGGGTATGGCCTGGCGAGGCCGTGATCTGTGGGTGGCAAACGCTCCCGAACTGACCATCGTGCGGGACACTGACGGCGACGACGAGGCCGACGAATACGTGCTGGTTTACGGCGGCCTGGGCAACATCGAGCACGCACTGCACGGGCTTAACCACGCACCCGATGGTCGGCTCTATATGTCCAAGGGCAATTCGAAGGGATACGGGGATGCCGGCAGTTCCGAGCTGCATGTCGCCCCGCGACCATTCGCCGAATTGTGGGGTATGACCCTGCCGAACGAGGCTCGGGATACCCCGGTTCCGCTGGTCTTCAGTAAAGACACCTACAAGCGTGGCTACCACACTCCCAGCGACGACTGGGGCACCGAGGGTGGCGTGCTGAGGTGTGACCCGGACGGCCGGAACCTGGAGATCGTCAGCCGCGGCATGCGCAATCCGTGGGACATGGCCTTTGATGAGAACTTCGACTGGCTGCTCACCGATCAGGACCAGGACGGCGGCGATCGCATTCTGAGCCCATTTCCAGGAGCACACTTCGGCTGGGGACACCACTGGAGCGCTCATTGGACGGGCGAGAATCACCTGCCCACGATGCCGATCAGCGGCCCGGTCTTTCATGGTTCAGGGACGGGCATTGTCTATGCCGCATCCTCGCAGTTTCCCAAGCAATACCGCGGTGTGTTCTTCGCGGCCGACTGGCTGAATCGATCGATATTCGTATTCCGTCCCCGCTGGGACGGTGCACTGATGCGCAACATGCAGGCGCCGGAGGTCTTTGCATCGGCCCCCAAAGGCCGGTCGCTGGGTTCCAGCTCGGGCATGGTCTTCGACCCGACAGATATTGAAATCGGACCCGATGGCGCGCTATGGGTTCTGAGCTGGGGACACCATTACGGAGCAACGATCCAGGACGGTAAGCAGGTTGACGAAGGTCGCGTCTATCGCATCACCTTCGATGGTTCACACAGCGTTCCAAAGAGCGAGCCGAAGTACGCTCAGCCGCTGTCGTCCTGGACGACTGAGGAACTGCTCGCTGACCTACGTCACGACCGCTTGCCAGTGCGACGAATCAACGCTCAGAACGAACTGCTGCGTCGCGGCCGTACTCAACAGAGCAGGCTCGCAATTGTCGAGCTCCTCACCGAACGCCTCAATGCGCTCAGCGCTTCCGCGCCGAACCCGACCGCAGGAGCCCCTGGAGCAGCAACATGGATCGCATGGACACTCGGCAGAATCGACGTACACGACTCAATGATCGATGAGTACTTCAGCGATCGCGTATTGATCGGTCGACTGACACAACGTATCCAATCTTTGAGGATTCTGGGGTTACGGGCCCGGATGGGTGAGCAACCTGTTCCAGAAGCAGTTGCCATATCGCTGGTCGACAGCGAGCCGCAGATTCGATGCGCGGTTGTGCAGGCAATCCACGAAGCTGGTGATCGCTCAAACCTCGATGCGGTCTGGTCGCTGGTCGCCACGGAAACGGACCGGGCAACGTTCTACGCCGCATGGCGGACGCTTGGAAAACTGTCGAACGAGTCCGAGTTGCGCAACCGGCTGACTGACGAGCGCGACGGTGTCCGTCGCGCTGCAATCCTGGCACTCCTGGAAGCAGGTCATCTCTCGGGAGACGAAGCCGTCAAGTTGCGGCTCGATCCAGATCGCGCGGTCGCGGAACTGGCGTCGTCGTTCGTCGAGATCGTCGGTACCAGCGCCGCACCGGTCATTCGAATCGAGCCGGACGGCCCCGCACGTGACGGAAGCATGCTGGTGAAGCTAACCGTTCTCGAAGTGCCGGGAACACACGCTCGATTCACATTGAGCGGTTCGGAGCCAACAGACACGAACGCTCGCCGCTATTCCGCTCCGTTTCGCGTGACGCAGGGAGCGGAAGTCCAGTCGGCGCTTTTCCGAGGTCGCAGCCGTGTCGGTCCGGTCATCACAGCCACCTGGGCCGAACTGTCTGGAACTCCGGCGCGCCCCTCGATCGACCTGCCTCCGCTGGCTGCAGTGAGCGTTTCGAAACTGCGCGCCGTCAGTGGTTCCGAGTACCGCACGGCATTTCTTAAACGCGGCGCGCTCGCCTACACGAATCGACGCTACGCATTCGCGGCGATCCCGGAATCGCTGGCCGGCGCAACGATCATTCAGACGGCCAACAGTGACACCGACGTCGGATCAAAAGGTGAGCAGTTTCTGACGTTCCACCTCGCAGAGGATGCCACCGTATACGTCGGACACGATCGTCGGATCGCGGACCGACCCGACTGGCTCAGTGCATTTGAACCGTCGGGGCTCGTGCTGACGACCGACGATACGTCGTACAAACTGGTCGGAAAGAAGTTCTCCGCGGGAGAGGTCGTACTGGGTGGCAACACGGTGGACGGCGTTGCGTCCGGACGCTCCCAATACGTCGTGGCCATTGCTCCGCTGCCAATCACACTCGAACCACTCAACGAGCCGACGCAACTGATTGATGCACTCAGTTCCATAAAGTCGGCTCACGCCGGACGCGGCGCGCGGCTGTTCTTCGGTGCGGCCGCGTGCGCGAAATGTCATCGACTTGGTGACCGGGGAATCGCCCTGGGACCGAACCTGACCAAGCTCGGCAAACGAGCGGACGCAAAGACGATCGTCGAGTCAATCCTCAAGCCCAGCGCGGTCATCATGGAGGGATTCCACACGCTGATCGTGGTAACAAAGGACGGCAAGTCCTATTCGGGGTTCATTCGCCAGGAGACTGGTCTGAAGCTCGACCTGGTTCAAGCAGATGGCAAACAAATCTCGATTTCGAAGCCTAACATCGAATTGCGTCGTCGCCAGAATACATCCGCCATGCCAGCCGACATGGCAAAGCTGCTGAGTCCGCAACACGTCGCCGATCTCTCCGCCTTCATTCTGGCGTACAACCCGGATCCGCCAGAAAACCCGGCGAGCGGCGGACGTCGGTCCGCTGGTAACTCCAAGCCGCACGGGGGTCGGCGGGCTGACACCCTCCGCTCACCAGCAGGGGACTCGTGGGGCGACAGCGAGAAAGACTTCTACCTCAAACAACGCGACGGCGCGTTTGACATCCAGCTCGACGGCAAGCCGATCGCGTCATTCGTCTACAAACACGACAAGGTGAAGCGACCGTTCTTCGCGCACGTAAAAACATCCAGCGGAATCCAAGTCACGCGTCGCTATCCGCCGGTCGAAGGTAAAGACTCAACTGACCACGCGGACATGCACCCCGGTTTGTGGCTGGCCTTCGCCAGACTCAACGACATCAGTTTCTGGCACAACAGCGCCGGCCTGGTCATCCACGAGGGTTTCACCGGCGAGCCCCAGGCCGGCGACTCAGCCCTGTTCGCCACACGAGACCGTTACGTTGCACCGGATGGCAAAGTGCTGTGTCGCCAGCACACCCGCTACCGTATTCGCAAAGACCCCGCTGGCTGGCTCATCGATCTGCACGCGGAGTTCACATCCGACAAACCGTTCTGGTTCGGAGTCCGCGAAGAGATGGGACTCGGAGTCCGAGTGGCTACTCCGATCATGGTTCGTGGCGGTTCCGGGTCGATTCTGAGCAGCACGGGTGGCCGCAATGAGAAAGGCACATGGGGCAAACTTGCCAACTGGTGGGACTACTCCGGACCGATCACCGACCGCCACGTCGGAGTCATGATCCTGTCACCCGCGAGCAACCCCGACGTATGGTCTCACAGCCGCGATTACGGAGTCCTCGTCGCCAACCCGTTTCCAGTCGACCGCGCCGAGAATCGATCAAAACGACGAACCGTACTCCCCGGTCGATCTTTTCGATTGCGATTCGGCGTGCTGATTCACGATCATCCGGCTGAATCAGAATTCGACCGCAGTGCCGCACGGATGCGGTTCACAAATTCAATCAGAGCGCCTTGACGCCCGCGGACCGCGTGCACGGCGCAAACGACGTCATCTCAATCAATCATCCGCCGCGCTGCGGCCTACTCTCGTAAATTGGTGGAAACACCTCTCAATCAACATGCTGGAAACACCACTCGGGCGACGTACACTTGTTGGAGCGGAAGCAACTCTCGTTCGCCGGGCGATGGCCGACCTGGTCGGACCGTTACTGGCCGCGACGGACGACAGGTCTCCCACCGAAGACGGGATTTCAGTGGAAACTGGCGTCGCGCTTTTCGACGAACTCACGGATGGGCAGAAACTCGCGGCCATGCACCACATCGCCGGGGCTCTCTTCGATTCAGGCGTGGCTCCGCCCGAGCGGAATGCCGTATTCGAAGCCGCAATTGCTGCCGTCTTCGCCTCGATCCTCGACACCATCGGCATCGAAACGGGACTTCAGTCAATGCAGTTGCCTGTCCGAGATCAGACAGCTTGGCGCCGTCTGGTCATCGATGCCTGGTTTCATCGGAAACGGCTCGACGACGGTCTCGAAGGTCCCTGGACGGAAAACGACATCCCGACTCCTGATGCGATGGAGATGGACGAGTGGGACTTTCATCTCGAATGTCTGCTGGATGCCATCCTGTTTGACAGAGACTTCCAGATGGCAGCCGGATTCCTCGACCAGTCTCCCGACAGCGCCGACGCAGCGCGATCGGTGCTCGGTGTCGGCGAGTCCTATTTCGCAACCCCGGCACCGGACATCCTGACCGCAACACAGCGTCGACAGATCGAGAGCAACCTGAAAGCACTGCTGGCCCCGCATCTGCAGATTGACCCGCCGTAGCAGACGCTGCTTGCCAATCCAGTTCGGCACGGTCATTGCTCGCCTCAAACGGGCAACGCCGTTAAAGACTTTCGTAGTCGCATTCGCCAGAACGCGTGCGTTCTGGAGCGAGCGCTAAATGGCACCAGAGTTGTCACCTTGCGGAGCAACATGGTCGCCTTCCGCTCCGGGGCTGTGAAATTAATGACCGTAGCTGGATCACCGTGAAATAAGTGGCTGGGGCTTCCAGCCACTTTCATCATTCAGGGTCTCGGCCCCTGACATGTTGACTCGGAAGAATTCAGCCTGTTCGCGCCAGTCTTAATTCTTGCGAATTCAATTCAGCTACGACTCGACGAGCGATCTCATAACTTCACAGCCTCTCCGCGAAAGTGCGTTATTTTGCGGACTGAATCCCGATCCACATCAGCCCGGCCAGGTATACCTTCAGAATGCTGAGTTCGAGGATTCGATCCGTGGGCACGAACACCACCAATGGACGATGAGAAGAACCGCGTTGGCGATGTCTGATTTTCTGAGCGTTTTTTGACGTCAGTGTTCATACAAGCCCGAAGCGCAAGCGAGTGAATCCCGTGCAACAGATTCACTCGCTTGCGCTTCGGGCTTGTATCGCGGCTGATCTATTTCGTCATGTCAGGCGATCCAGTTCTGGAACTGAGATTCGTCCAGATTCCGCCCGCTGATGACGATGACAAGATCACCACTTCCATCCAGGTTGATTTTCCTCTGAAGCACCGCGGCGGTTGCAATCGCACCGGAAGGTTCTGTTCGCAGCCCGTGCTTCTGATAAAGCCAGCTCATCGCCTGGCGTGTTTCGGCATCGGGAACAACAACCGACGCTCGAACGTGCTGTTTCAGGATTGGCCAGTTGTGCTCACCCACGTCGTACGACAGCAATCCGTCGCAGATTCCGGACGGGTGGTCGATGCGCACTCGCGTACCGGCTTCCAGTGATTGACGAAAATCGTCCGCCGTGTCTGGCTCGACGCCTACGATCTGCGCCTGCGGAAAACCATCCGCGATGGCCAGAGCGTGACCGGCCATCAGACCACCACCGCTGACCTGACAGACAAACTGCGAGACGCCTCGGTCCTGCCGTTGCAGTTCCTCCACGATTTCGAGTCCCCCGACGCCATTGCCGGCGATGACGTGTGGATCGTCGTAGGGCGACGCCTGAACGGCCCCTTCGACTTCCGCCATCTCCCGAGTCAGACGGTCACGTTCACCCGTTTCGTGGTCCGTCGAGATGTCGTAAGTGCGAATCTCAGCACCGAAGGATCGAGTCAGATCGAACTTGATTTGCGGCGCGGACTCAGGCATGACGATCAGGACGCGTTTTCCATATCGCATTCCGGCAAATGAGATTCCGGACGCAAAATTCCCCGACGAGTGCGCCGCAATCGGGCGGTCGCCAATGCGATCCAGATTGCGCTCGGTCCAGTTCAGCGCACCGAGCAGCTTGAATGATCCGACGGGCGTCCAGCCGTAGTCTTTGAGCCAGACGCGGCGGCCTTCCGGAAACCCGAGTTCCTGCTCAAGCGGCCAGGACCGAATCAACGGAGCTGGAGAAACGTGCCGGCGAATGACTCGCTGGGCATCGCGAACATCGTCCACTGTGGCAACCTTAACCGCCATTAGTCTGCCCCTTCGTGCCAGGACGCTGCAGGAAATCCGTTTCACATTGCAGCAATCCCCGATCGAACGACGTCCCGCGTCGGCGATTATGGTCGCCGCGTAAATTGCGGAAGACAACTGTTCGACGATCCCGCGTTGTTGAGTCGCGGCGTACGCAGCTTCGGAATCAGGCAAGCGAAACGATCTGACCTGTCGCCGCTGACTCTTCTGCGGCCAGGCAGGCTCGCACGGCTTCAAGGGATTCGCGCGGCGTAATCACATCTGGAGTGGTCCCGTTGTGAATGCAGTTGGCGAAGTACGACAGCTCGTCGCGCAATGCGCCGGCGCGTTCGCCGTGCAGTGAAGGCCAGTAGGTGGTGTCCGGAGAGTGCCAGCCGTCTGAATCACTGATGGAGAAGTTGGGGTGCGTTTCGTGGATATGTATCGACCCCTCCGTGCCGATGATCTCCATTCGCTCGTCGATCTGGAACGCCGTCCTGTCAGGCAGACACCACACGTTTTCGAGAACACCCGTCGCGCCGCTCGCGAAGCGGTACATCGTCCATCCAAGGTCCGGGTGTCGCTTACCTCGCACGTCGACCGTTTGGGCGTAAGCGCTGACGATGGGATCGCCGCTGTACCACAGCATCAGGTCGGTGTCGTGTACTCCATCACCGATAATCGGGCCGATCTTGTCGAGGATGTCCTCAGTCACCGCCGCCGGAATGTTGCGGCGCGCGTACATGGAGATAATTCGACCGATCCGCCCCGATTCGACGGCCTCTTTGGCTGCGGCGTATCGTGGGTTGAAGCGGCAGATGTGACCGACCATGAAGCCGCCGTCCGCGGCTTCCGCGGCGGCGACGATTCGCTCGCAATCAGCGACCGTGGACGCCATCGGCTTTTCCAGAAAAACATGCTTGCCGGCTTCAAGTGCCGCGACGGCCGGAGCGACATGCTGGTCCCACATGGTGACAACGCTGACGGCTTCCAGTTCCGGATCCGCCAGCATTTCTCGAAAGTCGGTGAATGTGCGCGAGACATTAAATCGCCCGGATACTTCGCTGAGTCGCGACTCGGTACGCGTGCACACGGAGTGCAGCTCGACCTGCGGCAAGGCTGCCAGCGCCTCGCAGTGCTTTTCACCAAACCAGCCGAGGCCGATGACTCCGTATCGAATTTTTTTCATGATCGGTGTTTCCTGTGGATTAAGTACTTCCATCGTGATGCATGCGTGAGAAACCCGAGCAGATTCTCAGTTTCTCGCGTCCTCGCTGTTGGTCGCGTCCTATCTTGATTTTGGCGGCTCGGAATGAGGGACCGTTGCGCATCGCGGATTCGGTTGTAGACATCCAGGACGACAGGTAGACGAGGATGATAAACGCGACACCTGAGCGGGACGTACGGTTGGAGCCGGATCTACTTGATCGAGGAGTCCATGAAGAGAGCCAGGCTCCTCGACGGGATGCGTTCGATGCCTATCCAAATCCATATCGGGCAGCACGGAAGAAAGCAGGCATTGGCAGCGACGGACCCTTTTCCAGCCACAATCTTATGGTGGGTGCGGGACTGGGAATCTGGGGTTTCGTGATGGCGACCGGAATGGCCGGATCGGCGGATCAGCGGTTGTTCGACTCGCACGCGTCCCTGATGTCAGCGGTTGACGTGTTGCAGGTCATCACGTTCCTGAATGGAATCGCTTTATTCGCCAGTGGCCTCGGACTTCGCCAGAAGCAGATTTGGGGTTACCGACTCGCCATGGGATGCGCAGCAGTCTCGATTCTCGGCGGAGTCGCGTTTCTGGCGGTCTGGCGAATCATTCTTCAATCGTCCGGTGACGATCTTGTTGAAGCTGTCGGCGCGTTGATGTTCGTACGCACAAACCTCGACCTGCTCATTGGGCTCGTGGATGGAGGCGCACTCCTCGTCTTTCTTGCCCGGAATCGCTCTCGCTAAGGTGCTGAACGACTGAACCTGCTCGCCGGAACTTCGTCGCTATCGCGACTGGTTGCCGGCCTACGAGGTTTTCCTGCCAGCGTGACCACGGTCAGGGTCATCGCTGCGCTCGACCCTGCCAACCACCCGGCCATCGCGAATTGCCCCTGCGCGAAAGAAAAAGAAATTGCCGTCGATCGGCGAATCTGTCCTGCGGGACTTTTTCTTGAACGAGACTTTCCGAATAATGCCGACTCGTTCACCCCTCAGACGATCCGCCGCGCAGTAAAAAGGAGAACAGCATGGCCGCCAGGACCCGCAAGCAGCAGCCGGTCACCGAAGATCATGGAATGCTCGCCAACGCACTCGGACAGATCGAGAAGGCGTTCGGCAAGGGCTCGATCATGAAGCTCTCGGATGAGCCCGCCGCCGGAGCCGGAATTTCGACCGGAGCGCTGTCCCTGGATCTTGCTCTGGGTGGATTTGGGTTTCCCCGCGGTCGCATCATCGAACTGTTCGGACCGGAATCCAGCGGCAAGACAACGCTGGCCCTGCACTCGATCGCCAGTGCTCAGAAAGCCGGCGGTATCGCGGCCTTTATCGACGCCGAGCACGCGCTTGATCCGTCGTGGGCCAAGCGGCTGGGTGTGAACCTCGAAGAAATGCTTGTCAGTCAGCCGTCGTATGGTGAGGAAGCTCTGGCGATCGCCGAGATGCTGATCAAGTCGAATGCGGTTGACATCATTGTCGTGGACTCGGTCGCGGCTCTCGTTCCCAAGACGGAACTCGACGGAGAAATCGGTGACACGCACGTCGGACTGCAGGCCCGCATGATGAGTCAGGCCATGCGGAAACTGACGGGCGCCATTGCCCGGTCGAAGACGACGGTCGTCTTCATCAACCAGATTCGCGAGAAGATCGGCGTGATGTTCGGCAGCCCGGAAACGACACCGGGCGGACGGGCCTTGAAGTTCTACAGTTCGGCCCGAGTCGACGTTCGTAAAATCGCGACGCTGAAAGAGGGTGATGAGACGGTCGGCATTCGGATGAAAGCCCGCGTGGTCAAGAACAAGGTCGCGCCGCCATTCCGCATTGCCGAATTCGACATGCTGGGTCGCTGCGGTATCAGTATGTCTGGCGACGTGCTGGATATGGCGACCGAAGACCGGATCGTGCAGAAGAGTGGCTCGTGGTTCAGCTACGACGAGACTCGACTGGGCCAGGGCCGCGACAAGGCCCGGCTGTTCCTCGAAGAGAATCCAGAAATGCTGGAAGAAATCCGCGTCAAAGTCCTGACCGCGCGCGGCTACGCCCACATTCTGGCACCGCCAGTAGAGGCAGCGGAGGCAACTGACGCAGAGGAGTAAGGTCGTTTGACGGAACTCCAGCCCAGACGGGCAAGTCATGAAGTTGGGCACTTTCGGAGTGCGACGATGCATCGTCGCTTTCCCATTCTTTGATTCGCGGCGAAGCGGCTTTCTTTTTAGTTCGTCTGATGTGGAATGGCAGACACGCCGTCGAAATGAGATAAAAGGCGGCTGCGCCGCAAAAGTGGCTTCGCCACGATAGGAGAGCTGTGATGCATCACAGCACTCCAGAACGAGCAAGCGGGTCGCGCTATGGCGGGTACGTTTTCATCCGCTGATGGGGTGTAAAGGTCCACAATGTCCTCTGATTTCGAACCGAGAGACCACGCCGGTCGTCCTCCAGTGCTGGGGCATCCCGGCCGGCGGCCTCGCGAGACGACATTTATGGATGTCGTGTTCGGACTCGGTTTCATCGTGGGTATCGTCATTCTGATTGTCGTTGCCGCCAATCTAAGCATGCATGAGCTGCCCGAAGCCGAATTGCTGGTTTCGTGGATTGGACGCACTGCGGGGCTGGTCATGGCTGGACTGGCATTGCTATGCCTGCTGGGACGCACGTGGCAGGGGGCCACAATCAACGACGTCGCGGCGCTGTCTTTGCCGTTCCTGGGGGGCGTAATGCTGATTCAGGCGTCATGGTCGACAGGACTCGCATTGGCGCTGATCATCTCGGCCAGTCTGATCTGCAAACACTTTGGTGGCAGATCGGGCGCGGCGGACGACCCTCTGGAAGGTTAGACTGTCAGGCACCCGATATTCGCTCTCCGACGCTGTGTCGGCGAATTGACGACCGGCAGATAACATGCCCGCCCGCCATGACGTATTCAGCAGATGGTGGGTGAGGACAATTTCTTTGCGGAGACTGGCGATGTATGCAGACACAGGACGTCGTGTGATCGCGTCGATTGCACTGATTCTCATTCTGCCCGCATTCTGCGTTGCCCAGGACGCGCTGCCGATTTTCAGCGCCCTCGAACAGGGCGTGTACAAGGTCATCGACGGTGCCGAAAAGTCTGTCGTTGCGATTACCCGTATCCCTCTGGCGCCGCGCCAGCTGGATCGAACAGCAGCGCGACATCCGTTTGGATTGCCCGAGGGACTGCGTGCTCAGCGGGCTACGGCACCAAAGCCAGTGGCGGGTGAATTCGGGACGGGCATCATCGTCGCGCCGCCGAACGATCCATCGAAGCGATTCGTGCTGACGTGCTATCACGTCGTCGAAGGCGGTCAGCCTTTCCGCAACGACGGCATCATCCGATCGGAAGCCCGACTCTCGATCCGGTTCAGTCGCACACAGTCGGCACCCGCGGTGATCTTCGCGGCCGACCCGCGCAGCGACCTCGCCGTTCTCGCCTTCAACCCGCAGGATGCCGGGCTGTCTCCCGCTGATCTGCCGGCATTGCCTCTGTCGGCTGCCGTGCGTATTCGCAAAGGTCAGTTTGCGATCTCGCTCGGAAATCCGTACGCCATTGCACGCGACGGTTCTCCCAGCGTCAGCCTGGGACTGATCAGCAACATTTCGCGATTTCCCTTTCCGACCGATGAAGCGGAGAAGGACACGATTCACCATTACGGCACGCTGCTGCATGTGGATACACGCCTCGGTCCAGGAACGAGCGGCGGAGCCCTGCTGAACAGCGATGGCGAGCTGATTGGCATTTCAACCTCGCTGGCGGCTCTGGAAGGCTACGAAACGGCGGTCGGGTATGCCGTGCCAATCAACAGCTCAACTCGGCGGATCATTCACGATCTGCTGAAAGGTTACGAAGTTGAGTACGGGTTTCTTGGTGTTCTGCCAGGTCATCGTTCGACGTCTCAGCAGTTCGGCAGTACGCACCGCCGAACTGGACTCGTGGTGTCCCGCATCATGCCGGATTCGCCAGCCTATCGTACTGGCCTCAGGCAGGCCGATGTGATCCTGGCGATCAACGGACACGAGATCATCGAGACCGACGATCTGTTCCGCGAAGTCGGACTGCTGGCACCGGGCAGCAAAGCCCTGTTTCGAATTCTGCGGAATGGCGTCAAGCATATCAGCGTCGACATCGCCAAATGGCCCGTGCGCGAGCCTGGTCGGATTATCACGTCGAACAACCGGTTTTCAGCCTGGCGAGGATTGCGAGTCGACTGGCCTACGTCACGCAGTCGACATGTTGATTACGACGGCGAGCCCTATCCCCGGGCCGTTCTCGTGAATTCTGTTGAAACCAATTCGTCGGGGCAGTCGGCCGGACTGAAGGACGGTGACCTGATCGCAACCGTCGACGGCAAATCCGTCGAGACTCCGACGGCGTTCGCAAATGCTGTCCGCACGATCCGCGGTGACGCGCGAATCCGACTGCACGATGGCAAAGAACTGGTCGTGCATCCGTGAGGTGTTTCGTGCAGCGCTGTCGAAACATCGGGCGAGTCAGGCGACCCGCCGCATTTAGTTGTATCGCTGTCTGCCGCGTTGCCGTTTGTCACGCCGTGCTGAGTTCGCTGGTCCAGGCCGATGAAGTCGTTGTTCAGGCCTCGACCGCTCGCAGCCGGATCACCATTACGGGTGAGATACTTGAGTACAACGGTCGCTTTCTGGTCATTCAGACTGGCACGGGTACTGGTCAACAACGATACAGCGCCGCCGAAGTTGTGTCGGTCAAAACCAGCTACACGTCCGCGCACACGGCCGGTCTGCGTCTTTTCAAAGCCGGTAAGGGCGAGCTGGCACTCCGGGAGTTTGAAACGGCGGTTAGCCAGGAGCCACGAACCTGGGTCCGGCGCGACATTCTGGCACTCCTGATTCGATGCGCTCTGCGAGCGGACGATTTCGCGACTGCCGGGTCCCGCTTCAAAATGCTGTATGAGAGCGATCCCGATTCTCCGCAAATCGCCGTCATTCCGCTGTACTGGTCGAACAAACCTGCGCGCGGAGCAGCACGACTTCAAGCTGTGAAGTGGTTGACCGACGAGCAATTCGTGATGCGGCTCGTGGGAGCAAGCCTGTTGATGTTCGATCCCGAGTACGCAGAATCCGCTCGCGACACGATGAAAGAACTGCGGCGTGCACCGGGCGAGCAGATCCGCGAATTCGCCTGGTGGCAGCAGTGGCGGCTGAGCATCCACTCGAAAGAAGTCAGCGACTTCGACATCGAACGCTGGGAAGATCGAATCGTCGGTATCGCACCCGTCATGCGAGCCGGTCCGTATTTCGTGCTGGGACAGGGCTACCTGGTACGACAGGACTTCGATCTGGCAGCCGCGGCGTTTCTGCAGCTCCCCCTGGTCTATCAGTCCGATCACCCGATCACCGGGCAGGCCTGCTTCGAGGCCGGTCAGTCGCTGGCTCGAATCGGCCAAACGGAAGAAGCCGCCCGGCTTTATCGGGAGGTGATCGACCGCTTCCACTGGACGCCAGCAGCGCGGTCGGCCGAGTCGTTGCTCAATCGGTCGCCGGAAGCAGACACTCCGTAGCCGAAGTCACCAGACTTTGGTCATTCGTGCCGTCTGGAAACCTGACCAAAGTCTGACGAATTCGGCTACGGCAGACCAAGAGCTACCGAGTCCCGCTAGTCAGAGCAACTCCGTGATCGGCTCGCTGTCAGTCAGGATCGGAACCGGGCGGCCGGCGTGGTCGTTGAAGGCCTGAGACGGGTCGATCCCCATGACGCGGTAGATTGTCGCCAGGAGGGCCCCCGGTTTCAGGGCGCGACGGATGGGATGCTCGGCTTTGCTGTTCGTCTCACCAACGAACTGGCCACCACGCAGTCCCCCGCCAGCGACCATAGCCGAGATCGCGTTACCCCAGTGATCGCGGCCGGGGATCGGAATTCCAGGCTGGCCTTTGTTGAGTCGCGGTGTGCGACCGAATTCACCCATCACGACCAGCAGAACGTCGTCCAGCATGCCGCGGATTTCCAGATCGTCGAGCAGCGCCGCAACGGCCTGGTCAACGACTGCGAGTTTCGGTCCGTGACCTTTTTCGATCCGCGAGTGATCGTCCCAGTGCGGCATGTCGACCGTCACGAAACTGACACCGGCTTCCACCATGCGGCGGGCCATCAAGGTGTAGTGGCCCCACGGACCGCGTCCGTACTTGTCTCGTAATCGAGGGTCTTCGCGCTCCATGTCGAGCGCTTCGCGAGCCTGCGGTGAGGACAGCAGGTCGACCGCCTGCTGCTGGCAGCGGTCCATCGAGTCCATCATGCCGGACTGGTCAATATCGCGACGAATTCCGTCGAGTCGATCCAGCAGGCTCAGTCGCGACGCCGAGCGAGCCTGATCGGACTTCTGGATGCTCGCCAGGACTTCCGGTGGCTTGATGGCGGCGTTTGACGTCGCGGCGAGATACCGTTGCTGGTTGTTGACTTGAAACGGGTTGTACGCCGTGCCCAGATAAGCTCCTCCCTGATAGCCGGGATAGATGTAAACGCTGTGAGCCGACGGAAGACCGACGTACGGCGGCATCCCCGGCTGATTCGCTCCGCGAACGCGGGCGACGTACGACCCGACCGACGGGAACATCTGAGCCTTGTTGACCGACGTTGATCCAAAGCGTCCCGTCAGCATCCAGTGCGCGGCGGCGAAATGATCGCCGTTGTCGTGATGCAGCGAGCGAATGAAGGCCATTTTGTCGGCGTGTTTTGTGTGCAGCGGCATCGACCCGGAAACGAACATCCCGGGCACATTCGTCTGCAGAGCATCCCACGGTCCGCGGTATTCCGACGGGGCTTCAGGTTTTGGATCGTACGATTCGAGCTGACTTGGTCCTCCATCCAGCCACATCAGAATTACGGATTTTCCGTTTCTGGTGGCGGCTCCTTGCGACTGAAGTCGCAGCAGGTCGGACAGAGACAGACCAAGACAGCCAAGGAAACCGGCTTTGAGCGCCGTTCGTCGCGAATGCCCAGCGCAGTTTGCACGGGTTCGACCTTCAGCAATGTGCAGCATGTATTGAGTCCGGCAGATGCAGGTGAGTCCGGCGGTCGCGAGTCAGGTTCTCCACTCGGCGTAAGCGACTCGCACGCCATCCAGATATCGTATCAGAATGCCGTGACGCGACAGCGTATGTTGTCGCGGCCGGCGGCATTGCAATGAATCCCCGGCCGACCGTCCAGATTACGCCCGGCACGGCCACGTGCAGAACCACGAAACGCTGGAGCACTTCGCCGCGACGGGTTTCATCACATCTGGCGGTCTGGCATTCATAGTCTATCCCGTTTACCGACGGCTTCAGAAAAAACGCATCCTGCGCGAGGGACTCAGCGCCACCGGGCAAGTCACGCGCGTGACTCGCATGAACGTCGAGGTCAACGGCAGGGATCTGTACCGCGTCGCAGTGTCGTATGAGGTCGACGGCCAGAACCACTCCTGCTCCATCAAGACCTACCGCGACCAGGCCGACCGAGCACGCCGGCTGTCAGAATCCGGCACGCCGGTCGAAGTCCTCTACGACCCGAAAAGCCCCCGACACTGCGTATGCCTCGACCTGATCTTCGTTTATGGGTAACTCGAGGGTTGTTGCCGTTCGGAGAAAAAGCCGACCAGATGGCCCTGTGGCTTGCCAGTTTGCCATGCAAACGGAGACCGGATGCGTCAGGAGGCAATGGCTTCTGACGGCTTGAAGCTGACGGGTTCTACTCCATCCGCTGGGTTCCCTGTGTCCCCCACGGCTGCGCTGCCCTAGTCGCGAGCAATAGGGCCACTCTTTATTGAATTGCTGATCAACCCGGGCTACCCCAGGGGCTACATTAGGCAGCAACGAACGAACCACGTTTCCGACGTGTGTGTCACAACGTCACGGAATCCCAATGCACAACAAAAAAGCATATGAACGCCACTACTTCGAGTTGCTCAAATTGAAGATCGCCGTTCCCGAAGGCGAAATCAATTTCGACGGCGAATCCCCTGATGTGCGCGTCAAGTGCACTCATGAAACGCTCGGCGTCGAAGTCTCCCGTTTATTCAAACAGGCTCGTGGAAATCAACCACCGCCTCAGCAGGAAGAAGCTGAACAGCAGTTGATTGTTCAGTCCGCGCAAAAGATTGTCGAACAAACTGGAGTCACCTCGCTGATGGTTTCGGTGCACTTTGGTGCGTATCCGCTGCTTCGAAAATCTGATCGCGATTGTCTTTCTCGCCAGATTGCCGAACTCGTCATCGACCACGCGCCAGCGGTCGACCCTTTTGTCGGGCTCGACAACGACTTCTGTGACTTGCAACGCTTCCCTGAGAAGATCTCGGCAATACACATTCTGCGTGACTCGCAGTTGACGTCGCATCACTGGCAGAACGGTAGCGGAGGATGGGTTGACTCCAGCTTTTGCGGCGACCTTCAATCGAGAATCGACGAAAAGAATCTACTATATCGCGATTACCTAAAAGAATGTGATCGCTGCTGGCTCATTGTCGCAGCGGACTGGGAAGGCGAATCGTCGTTCTATCAGTTCACTGAAGAAATGGCTCAGCACGAATTTGTCTCTGAATTCGAACGGACCTTTTTCATCGATGGTTTCACAATTGAAGTTCATGAACTTCGCACGTCATTTCGCAAACAAGCTGCCTGCTAACAAATACAGCGTTCCGTCGAGCACAGCCGAGACAGAACGGTTTGTTCGAGAAGCCCGGGTGTTTTGATTTGACTCCCGTCTGCTGTGAGCTATCGGCAAAAGCTCTGGGGGAGGGTCGGGCGGCAGAACCTGAGAAGTCGTCGTCACCGGGAGTGGCCGCCTGTGAGATCCGTTTACGCGGCACGCGGCCAGAGCCGACGACGCGGTCTCTACCAATCGTTTGCGTCGAGACCGGCTGGTTCGTCCAGACATGGTACAGCCGTCGCCGAGACTCGACGCATCTTCCACGGTCACGGCAGGGTGGCGCTGGAATTGCGAGTGTGCCACTGCTTATGGACGTCCGGTCAGGGCCTTCGAGGAAGGGATCGGCCAACTGTTGTCAGCGGGATTTATCCGTGGGTTCGCACTGCCATCTGTGGGATATCTGACAGGCCCACGGATGGCAACGCGGACCCACGGATACGATTGAGGTCGACTAACGGCCATGGCTTCTGAGCTTGTGTCGGAATCCGTGTAGATGATTCCGTCGTCGGACGCACGGCGTAGGATGGGCACTCTTGCCGGTCGGTTGTACACAAGTCTCGCAGGGGCAACGCCCTGGACAGTTGCCTGGCCCAGCCCGAAGGGCTGGGTATTCGGATGGTGACAAAACATAGAGGGCCAACGGCCCGGTCATTTGCTTTCAGAATCAACTGTCGGGCCGTTGGTCCTACAGGAACTCTGGCGCCGGGTGAACCGGTCGCAGGCCGTCGATTACTCGGTTTGGCTAGTTCCTCGATTCACAGTGGCCTCATCGATCGGCACAATGGTTGACCGTGGGTGGGGCGAGAATTCGATTCACCGCGCGAGAGAATCTGGACAGGAGTAGACGATGAGCCAACCGATTTTGATTAGTGAAATCCGGCAGCTCTCCGTGGCAGAGCGACTGCTGCTGGTTGAGGAGATCTGGGACAGCATCAGCGACGAGCCGGATTCCTGGTCGCTCAGCCCGGAGCAGCGGCAGGAACTTGAACGTCGCGCAGATGCTCATCGACGGAACCCGGACGAGGGCTGCACCTGGAATGAAGTGAAAGCCGGCCTACGGAACCGGGCATGAAGTATTCACTGATAATCCGACCGGAAGCGCGTGAGGAAATCGAACAGGCGTTCGACTGGTATCAATCCCGCCGCGACGGATTGGGATTTGAGTTCGAAGGCTGTCTTGAAGAGGCGTTGGCCCGCATTCTGAGAGATCCGGAGTCATACGCCGCAATTTTCGATGATGTCTGCCGTGTCCCTGTGCGACGGTTTCCCTTCGGAATCTTCTATCGGACGACCGGAAGTCAAGTGGCCGTGATCGCCGTCTACCATAGCCAGCGCGACCTGAAGCGACTCCATGAACGTGAATGAGGGTCTCGTCGCACGCACCGCAGACAGTGTTTCTGGTCTCAGTGGGGCACTCCAGGTGCCAGGACTTCACAGAAGACGACATACACTGGGACGCTGAACCACCATTCGTTGGCTCCGCTGCGGAGGATCAGGGCTGACGCCACGATCAGGGGGTCCTCGCTGCTATCTGTGGGGTATCTGACAGGCCCACGGATGGCAGCGAGGACCCACGGATACGATTGAGGTCGGCCAACGGCCATGCCTTCTGAGCTTGTGTCGGAATCCGTGTAGACGATTCCGTCGTCGGGCGCGCGGCGTAGGATGGGCACTCTTGCCCGTCCCGGAATGACAGACGGGCAGGAGTGCCCATCCTACGTTTCCTTGTGACGACGCTGCCTCAGGTAGGGACTGCGGTCGTGATGGGCACCGCGGCAAACTTGAAGATCGAACCGGCTACGAGGGTTGAATTACGGCAGGCTTGTTGAGCCCATCAGGTAGCGGTCGCATTCTCGGGCGGCTTCTCGGCCTTCGTTGATTGCCCACACGACGAGGCTCTGGCCGCGGCGGCAGTCGCCGGCGGCGAAGACGCCGTCGATGCTCGTTGCGTATGCACCGTACTCGGCCTGGAAGTTGGATCGGCGGTCGGTTTCTACTCCCAGTTCGTCGGCGATCAACTGCTCGGGTCCGCCGAAACCCAGAGCAAGGAAGATTAACTGGCAGGGCCAGTCCTGTTCGCTGCCTTCGACCACTGTAAATGGCGGGCCGTTTTCCTGGGGCTTGCTCCAGTCGACTCGAACCGCTCGCACGCCGCGCAGGTTGCCGTCGTCGTCACCAAGGAATTCGCTGGTCTGGATGGCGAACTCGCGCGGGTCGGCCTGCAGTTGTTTGCCGTTCACTTTCGTGTAGTCGAAGCGAGCGGCGGCTTCGTCGTGGCCGTAGTCCTTGCGCAGGATACGCGGCCACTGTGGCCACGGGTTGTTGCCAGCTCGTTCGTTCGGTGGCTGAGGCACGATTTCGAATGTCACCAGCGATCGGCAGCCGTGACGCAGGGACGTGCCAATACAGTCCGTACCTGTATCTCCGCCGCCAATGACAATCACGTCGTTGTCGGCGGCGTTGATGTACTGGCCGTCCTCGTGACGCGAATCGAGCAGGCTTTTTGTGTTCTTCGTCAGGAACTCCATCGCGAAGTGAATGCCGTTCAGTTCACGTCCCGGAGTCCGCGCAAAGAAATCGTTCGGCTTTGTCGCACCGACGCACAGGACGACGGCATCGAAGTCGCTGGTGAGCTGTATGGCCGAGATGTCTTCGCCGATGCTGACACCGGTCTTGAACGTGACGCCCTCATCGGCCAGCAGGTTGACCCGTCGCTCGACGACTTTCTGTTTGTCGAGCTTCATGTTTGGGATGCCGTACATCAGCAAACCGCCGATCCGGTCGGCTCGTTCGAAGACGGTGACGTCGTGCCCAGCCTTATTGAGCTGCGCCGCACATGCCAGACCGGCTGGTCCTGAACCCACGACGGCAACGGTCTTTCCCGTACGCGTTGCTGGCGGAGAGGGTTTGACCCAGTCTTCTTCGAAACCCCGGTCGATGATCGAGCATTCCATCTGCTTGATCGTGACGGGCGGCTCGCTGATTCCCAGGACACACGAACCTTCGCAGGGAGCCGGGCAGACGCGGCCAGTGAATTCGGGGAAGTTGTTCGTCTTGTGCAGTCGATCCAGCGCTTCCCGCCAGTGACCGCGGTAAACGAGATCGTTCCACTCGGGAATCAGATTCTGCACGGGGCAGCCGGCAGCCATGTTGGCCATCAGCCCGCCGGTGTGACAGAACGGAACTCCGCAATCCATGCACCGCGAACCCTGCTTCTGCAGTTCGGCTACGGGCAGATCGATGTGGAACTCATTCCAGTCGCCAACCCGCTCCAGCGGATCGCGCTCGGAATACGTTTCCCGTTCAACCGTCATGAAACCCCGAGGGTCTCCCATGATCTCATCCTCAATCGCACTTCGTGTTTGTTGGGTATCTCGACACGTCTGGGGTTGCTGCTCGGTCAGTTCCATCAGGAGCACCGCACGCGCGACATATCAGGTTGCAGCCACAGCGTCTGCCGCCGCTTTTTCTTCGGCCAATTCTCGCATCACCCGCTTGTAGTCCGTCGGCGTGACTTTCACGAACTTCGTCAGCGTCCCGTCCCAATCATCCAGAATCGCGGTGGCGACTTTCGAGTCTGTGTAATTCGCATGCTTTTCGACGAGTTCTTTCAACTCGGCAACATCACTCTCGTCTTCAACGTCTTCAAGTTCGACGAGTCCCAGATTGCAGTTCAGCCGGAACTCGTCCCGGTCCTCAACCAGGACATACGCCACTCCGCCGGACATGCCAGCCGCAAAGTTTCGACCGGTCGACCCAAGGATGACAGCTCGGCCACCCGTCATGTATTCCAGGCCGTGATCGCCGACACCTTCAATGACGGCACGAGCACCGGAGTTACGCACGCAGAATCGTTCGGCAGCCATACCGCTGAAGTAGGCTTCACCGTCGGTTGCCCCATACAGGGCGACATTGCCGATGATGATGTTCTCTTCCGGCTTGAACGTGGAGTTTTTCGGCGGATAGACAATCAGTCGACCGCCCGAGAGTCCCTTGCCAGCGTAGTCGTTCGCGTCTCCTTCGAGTTCGATGGTGACCCCGGGCGCGAGCCAGGCACCAATACTCTGGCCAGCCGAGCCTTTGACATCGATGTGGATCGTATCGTCAGGCAGACCGAACTCGCCGTGTGCCTTCGAGACTTCGTGTGACAGCATCGTGCCAAATGCTCGATCGATGTTCTGAATCTGCATGTCGAACCGAACTGATTCGGCAGGCGATTTCAGAGCCGGCTGCGATTGGCGGATCAACTCGTTGTCCAGGACATCTTCCAGAGCATGGTTCTGCGAGATCGTGCAATACGTATCCACGTTCTCGTGCGGACGAGCGGCTGGCGTGAGGATCGGCGTCAGGTCGATGCCTTTCGCCTTCCAGTGTTCCACGGCGTCGTCGATCTCAAGTGCTTCGACATGGCCGACCATCTCGTTGATCGTCCGGAACCCGAGTTGAGCCATGATCTCTCGAGTTTCCTCCGCGACCATGAACAGATAATTGACCACATGCTCGGGCTTCCCCTGGAACTTCTTCCGAAGTTCGGGGTCCTGTGTCGCGATGCCAACCGGGCACGTGTTGAGGTGGCATTTCCGCATCATGATGCAGCCCATCGTGATCAGCGGCGCCGTTGCCAGGCCGAACTCTTCCGCTCCCAGCAGACAGGCAACGACAACGTCTCGGCCAGTCTTGATCTGCCCGTCAGTCTCCAGCCGCACGCGGCTGCGCAGGTCGTTCATGACCAGCACCTGGTGTGTTTCTGCAATGCCGAGTTCCCAGGGCAGGCCGGCGTACTTGATACTCGTCAGGGGCGAAGCTCCGGTCCCGCCGTCGGCTCCAGAGATCAGAATCTTGTCGGCGTGGCCCTTGGCGACACCTGCGGCGATCGTGCCCACTCCCACTTCCGACACCAGTTTCACACTGACCGCGGCACTCGGATTCGAATTCTTCAAATCGAAGATGAGCTGGGCCAGGTCTTCGATCGAGTAGATGTCGTGGTGTGGCGGTGGGCTGATCAGGCCGACACCCGGCGTCGAGTGGCGTGTCGAAGCGATGATCTTGTTGACTTTGTGACCTGGTAGTTCGCCACCTTCGCCAGGCTTGGCTCCCTGCGCGATCTTGATCTGCAGCTCGTCGGCGTTGGTGAGGTACCAGCTCGTGACGCCGAATCGACCGGACGCGACTTGCTTGATGTAGGACCGCTTCGAATAGCTGTTCTGATGAGCGTCCGCTTTTTCTGCATCGAACTGGCGTACCGCACCGACCACGGCCTGATGATCATCCTCATCGACTTCATACGGAATGAACCGCTGATAGTCCTCGCCTCCTTCGCCGGTGTTGCTCTTGCCGCCAAGTACGTTCATGGCGACCGCCAGCGTTTCGTGAGCTTCGGCTGAAATCGAGCCATAACTCATCGCACCGGTGCAGAATCGCTTGACGATCTCCTTCGCAGGTTCGACCTCATCCAGCGGGACAGATGCACGATCTTTGAACTTGAGCAGTCCACGTAGAAAGCAGGCTCGATTCGTCTGCTCGTTGATCAGTTTGGAAAAACGTTTGTAGGCGTCTTTGTCGCCGTTGCGGGCTGCTGTCTGAATCTCCGAGATGGTGTACGGGTTCCAGGCATGTGCCTCGCCGGTCTTGCGCCATTGAAACTGCCCGTCGTTGGGCAGCACGGGAAGTTGTTCGGAAATGCGTGTCGGAAATCCCAGTTCGTGTCGGCGAATGCCCTCTTCAGCAAGCACATCGAAACCGACTCCGGCAATGCGACTGGCGGTTCCGGCAAAGCACGTGTCAATAACATCGCTGTTCAGACCGACGGCTTCGAAGATCTGGGCTCCCTTGTATGACTGCAGGGTCGAGATGCCCATCTTGCCCATGACCTTGAGCATGCCTTTGGCCACGGCCTTGCGAAATGCGGGCACGATCTTGTCGTCGGTGAACTTTGCTTCCAGCAGACCGTCTTCACGTGCCTGATAGAGTGCTTCGAATGCGACGTACGGGTTGACTGCGTCGGCGCCATAGCCGGTCAGCAGGCAGAAGTGGTGTACCTCGCGGCCTTCACCTGTTTCCAGCACGATACCGATCCGCGTCCGCAATTCCTGCCGCACGAGAGCGTGATGCACGGCTCCGGTCGCAAGCAGTGAGCTGACAGGCACTCGATCCGGGCCGATGGCGCGGTCCGAAAGCACCACCAGCGAATATCCGTCGTGAATCGCCTGAGTGACTTCGTCACAGACACGATTGATCGCCGGTCGCAGGCCTGCATCTCCTTCGCTGCGTGCGTACGTGATGTCGATCGTCTTCGTCTTCCATTCGCCCCAAAGATCATCACCTTTGCCATCCAGCGACTTGATGGCGGCCAGTTCCGTGTTCGTGAGAATCGGATGCGGCACACACAGGCGATGACACTGTCCTTCGGTCGTGTCGAGGAGATTGCCCTCGGGACCGATGTAGCATTCCAGAGACATGATGATGTCTTCGCGGATCGAATCGATCGGCGGGTTTGTCACCTGTGCGAAGAGCTGCTTGAAGTAGTCGTACGTCAGTCGCGCATGATCGGACAGGCACGCCAGAGCTGCGTCGTTACCCATCGATCCGATCGGGTCGCGCTTCTCGCGCAGCATTGGCATCAGCATGAACTGCAGCGTTTCGGTGGTGTATCCAAACGCCTGCATCCGCTGGAGCAATTCGCTCGAACCGTAGTGCTCGGGCGTGTCGACTCGCGGCAGATCGTTGAGGTGGATGCTCTGTCGCTTGAGCCACTCGCCATACGGTCGGGCAGACGCGACCTTCGCCTTCAATTCTCGATCGCCGATGATGCGGCCTTCGGTGAAGTCCACCAGAAACATGCGTCCCGGCTGTAAGCGCCCTTTGAGCTTGACGTTGTCAGGTTCGACTTCGACCACGCCGACTTCGCTGGCCATGATCACGCGGTCGTCGTGAGTCACGTAGTACCGGCTGGGTCGCAGGCCGTTCCTGTCGAGCACCGCACCAATGCACTTGCCGTCGGTAAACGACACGGACGCGGGGCCGTCCCAAGGCTCCTGCAGTGCGGAGTAGTACTCGTAAAACGCCCGCTTTTCGTCAGACATGCTGTGGTGATTCTGCCACGCTTCCGGAATCATCATCATGACGGATTCCTGCAGCGTTCGGCCCGAGTGGTACAGAAACTCCAGCGCATTATCGAAGTTGCCGGAGTCCGAACATTCGGGCTCGATGATCGGGCACAACTTGCGGAAGTCGTTGTCCCAGACATCACTCTGCATGGCACCCTGACGAGCGAACATCCAGTTCGAGTTTCCACGGAGCGTGTTGATTTCTCCATTGTGTGCCATGAACCGCAGCGGCTGCGCCCGATCCCAACTGGGAAATGTGTTCGTCGAAAAGCGCGAGTGCACCATCGCCAGATGCGTCGTGTAATCCACATCCTGCAGGTCTTTGTAGAACGGCATGACCTGCATCGAACGCAGCATGCCCTTCCAAATGATGAGCTTTGTCGACAGTGAGCTGACGTAAAACATCAGCTTCTGCTGCAGGTCACTCTCAACGCGGATGTCGCGACTGGCCCACTTGCGAATGACGAACAGGCGTCGTTCGAAAGTCTCCTGATCGAGCCCGTCGGCAGCCGCGATGATCAGCATCTCGAAATGCGGCATGCACAGGCGGGCTGTGGGACCGACATCGGCCGCGTCGGGATCAACGGGCAGCTCCCGCCAGCCGACGAGCTTCTGTCCCTGATCTTCGATCATGCCTTTGACGATCTCGCGGCATTTCTCGCGCTCGTCCGTGTCGGTCGGCATGAACACAACGCCGGCGCCGTAGAGCCCGCGTTCGGGCAGGTCCGCGCCCAGGTCTGACTTCGCGACTTTTTCCAGAAACTCGTACGGCAACGCCGTCAGCATTCCCGCACCGTCACCCGTGTTCTCCTCGCAGCCACAAGCACCACGGTGCTCCATGTGCTGCAGCATGCGGTCGGCGTCGTCAATGATCCGACGAGACCGCTCGCCCTTGATGTGCGCAATGAAACCAACGCCGCAGTTCTCGGTCTCGTTGGCCGGATCGTACAGTCCGCGCTTTGCGGGCAGGCGACCGTTGCGGAAGGCGTCCGCAAAGTATTCCTGCTTGACGTCGTTGTGCACCGAGTCCGTCATGTCTCTATTCCGTTCGTTGAACAACCTGAATCAGCGGGTCGCCCGAGTCCCTGGCCGATTCGACACCCCTGAATGACACGGATCTGCTGACACCGGCTCATGACAGCCAAGTCCGAAACCATGGACAAATCTCTGGCGCAGTGAGACTGGTCCTGCAGCCGGGTATACCTACTCAGAGTCGGCCTGCCGAATTCGCGAGCGTCGCGGACGGGCCATAAGGCCCAACAGGGCCTCAACTTCCAGCCATAATCGAGGCCGGCAGGATACCCGTACGACGACCGAATCTCCAGCCTCGGCTGCCGTTGATCGTCACTCCCCATCAACCGCCGGGAAGCATCTCCCGACGGGCAAACAGGTTACTGTGATTCCCAGCGGTACGATCCACAGACGGGTCGTGAACTGAGTCGGTTGTGTACAGGCGCTTGAGAGACCTACCGGGCAAACTCGATGACTTTTGTCTCTCGCAGAACCACAACTTTGACCTCGCCCGGGTAGGTCAGATTGTCCTCGATCGACTTGGCGAGTTCCTTGGAGAGTTTGGCCGCCTCGCGGTCGTTGACTCGGTTTGAATCCACGATGACGCGAATCTCGCGACCGGCCTGGACCGCACTGGCGTTGTTGACTCCCGGAAATCCGCAGGCCATCGCTTCCAATTCTTCCAGCCGCTTGACGTAACGTTCGAGGTTCTCTCGACGAGCACCCGGACGCGATGCCGAGGCCGCATCCGCCGCGGCCACAAGGACCGTATAGATAAACTCAGGTCGAATGTCGTCGTGATGTCCGGCGGCTGCATGCACCACAACTTCACCTTCGTTATATCGCTTCAGCAGTTCGGCACCGACCGCCGGATGTCCGCCTTCCATTTCGTGATCTGCTGCTTTTCCGATGTCGTGCAGGAACCCGGCGCGCCGGGCCAGCGTTCCGTCCAACCCGATTTGATCAGCGAGCAGGCCGGTGATGAACGAGACCTCGATCGAGTGTCTCAACACGTTCTGGCTGTAACTCGTGCGGAAGTGCAACCGGCCCATCAGGTCCACCAGCTTGTCGTGCAGGCCGACGATGTTGGCCTCGTGGCAGGCTTCCTGTCCGAGTCGATGAATGTGCGCGTCCATCTCTTTCTGCGTCTCGTTAAAGACCTCTTCGATGCGCGACGGATGGATGCGACCGTCCTCAATCAACTTCACCAGCGACAGTCGGGCGATTTCCCGCCGCACCTTGTCGAAGGCCGAGACAACGACGACACCCGGAGTGTCATCGACGATCACGTCCACCCCGGCGATTTTCTCGAAGGCCCGGATGTTCCGACCTTCGCGGCCGATAATGCGACCTTTCATTTCGTCGTTCGGGATGTCGACCGTCGAAACCGTCATTTCGGACGTTTGAGCAGACGAGACTCGCTGGATGGCCATGCCGAGGATTTCGCGCGACAGCACATCCTGCTTCGCCTTCAGTTCGTCCTCGTATTTGATGATCAGCGCGCCGGTCTCGTCCTTCAATTGACTGTCGAGTCGATCGAGCAGCCGATCGCGTGCCTGTTCCTGAGTCAGACTGCTGATTTTGTAGAGTTGCTGCTGTTCTTCGTCCAGAAGCCGATCGATCTCCCGTTCCTTCGTCTCGATCACCTTCGTCCGAGTGCTGAGCTTCTGCTGCAGAGTTTCGACCATCTTGTCGCGTTTTTGAAACTCTTCGTCGCGGTCGTCCTGACCACCCTCCCGCTTGTCGAGTTCGCGTTCGCGCTGATGCAGGGCGTCCTTCGACGAGGCAAGCGACGCCTCCAGCTCTTCGCGACGTTTCAGCAAACCCTCACGAGCCTTGAGTTCTTCATCTTTCTGCACCGCCTCGGCATCGCGTCTGGCCTGCTCCAGAATCTGATCGCGGTCCTGATAGGCTGATCCGCGTTTGATTCGTTCAAAGAAAAAACCGATTGCTCCGCCTGCGATCAGAGCGATCACGCCAGCGGTAATGACATCGTCCATGCCGGATCCCTTCAACGGCCTGAATGACGCAGCCGCTCCTGCTGCCGGCTCAAGGCCGATTCAGCCGGGCAGCAGATGCGGCGACAGAGACGGTCGTAAGACCGGACACTCGTCGTCGAATCCAGAATACGCAGGCACCGCACAGGCCAGAATTGAACGAAACAACACGGCCTGTGTCGCGAGGAGCGGAAGGCGAGCCGGAATCAGAGTCAGCAGCGTACACACGAAGAGCGCTCGACGGGCGCACGCAAATGCGCAGCGGGCGACCCGCGACGGGCATAACAGAGTGGCCACTGCTCCGACAGGTCGCACTGAATTCCTCGGCCGGTTGGTACCGGAACAAGCTCTCGACCACCAGGACTGACGATCGAAAACCACTGCCCCGCAGGCCGCTCAACGAGCTGTCCTGCAGCCAGAGTTACCAGCAGCACTGCTACCAGAACGAGTGTCGCGATGTGTACAGGAACCAACATGGTTCAAACCCAGACTCAGTCATCACAAAGCCGTTTCGCCACATGACGATGACGGCAAACTCACCAACCACGAGGACCTCAAAGTGCTTTCCGTACCGAGAGGCTGCGGTTATCAAACCTGTCCAACTTTGATGGCGGCGTTTCAACTGAGCCGTATCACCAGATGTTGAAACAGACGGGCGGCATCGTATCAAAGGCCCCTGGCCGATCAAGTCAGACGTTTCATTGCCCGTGTGACTTCGCTGCGCCGTGCAGTGTGTCCAGAGCAGTCACGAGTCACGACTGTCCCATGACCTGTAACGTCTACCCGGCAACGTGGCGACGGTCATTCCCAAGTTCCTGACCGCGTGCTAAGTTCGATCTGGCCCCCTCAGAATGGATCTGCTATGCGGCTGCGGGAACGATTCCGGATTCAGGGACTCAGTCATGTATGGAGCTGCCGTCGCCAGCCGCGTTCTGCTGGTTGTTACGAGTACTGTCACAATTCTGCTGTCAGGATGCGCCAGCATCTCGCCACTGGCGAGACTCGAACAGAAAATGGTCTATCAGCCAGTACGCTACCCTGACGGGAATTGGGGCCTGGGAGGACAAGAGTTTCAGGACGCCTGGTTTACCGCAGACGACGGAACACAACTTCACGGCTGGTTCTCGCCGCACCCGCGTCCACGGGCCGTCGCTCTTTTTTGCCACGGTAACGCCGGCAATCTGACACATCGTTCGCGAACACTACGAATTCTCCGGGATCGCCACGACCTGGCCGTTCTCATTCTCGATTACCGTGGATACGGCCGCAGCGAAGGGAAGCCGTCTGAATCCGGGTTGATCCAGGACGCAAAGGCCGCTCGCAGATGGCTCGCAAACCGCACGGGCGTCGAAGAGTCGGACATCACACTCCTGGGGCGTTCGCTGGGCGGCGGCGTCGCTGTGCAACTGGCTGCAGACGACGGGGCTCGCGGTCTGATTCTGGCCAGCACGTTTACCTCACTTCCGGACGTCGGCGCTGAACACGCTCCACTGCTCGCACCAAAACTGATCATGCGCAACCGATTCGATTCAATCACCCGCATCCCGGAATACGATGGCCCACTCTTAATGAGCCACGGGGATGCGGATGAGTTGATCCCATTCGAACAGGGACGTCAGCTATTCGAAGCGGCGACCGGACCCAAGCGATTCATCCGCATCCCCGACGCTGGGCACAATGACCCTCAGACGGAAGCGTACCGTGAGGCGTTCGACCAGTTTCTGACGGACTTGCCGCCAATGTCGCGACCGCCGCGAATGTGATGCGCAGCGCTCGCGGGGCAAGGTCTGACGGTTGCGGGCACCTGGCAGATCGTTCCAATGCACGACTGCTGTGAGAACGATCGTCACGTGTCACGCAAAAGGTGGATCCCAATGCGAGAACTCTTTCCGTCCCGGTCAGGAGTGCGTTCGCTGGTGCTTAACCCGGGAACGAGCCTGGCGTGTTCAGCGAGACTGATTCTGACTGCCCTTCTCATTGTGATAGCGGGCGACGCGGCGGCTGCTCAGGAATCAGCTCCACGGCAGACAACTTCCGCAGATACTTCCGAGACGCTCGCATGGCCGAATTGGATGGGGCCGAATCACGATGGCATCTCGACGGAGACCGGTTGGTCACATGACTGGCCGGAGGATGGCCTTCGGGTGCTCTGGACGAAAGAACTGGGAACTGGCTTCAGTTCTTTCAGCATCGTCGGCGGACTGGCGTACTCGATGAGCCATCGCAGCGGAAAGGAGACGGTGTGGTGCCTGGATGCGGAAACCGGCGACGAAGTGTGGACGCACAGTTATCCCGCCTTGCTGAATCCGAATCTCTACGATGGCGGCCCAGGCTCAACGCCCACAGTACACGCCGACATGGTCTTTACGCTGAGCGTCGACGGTCGACTGATCGGCTTCCAACGCACGTCCGGTGAAGTCGCGTGGGAAGTGGACCTGCAGCAGGAACTGGAGGTCCGCATGCATGAATGGGGATTCAATGCATCGCCATACATTCTGGGTAATCAACTGCTGCTGGAGTGTGGCCGCGTCGTTTCGTTCGACTGGAAAACGGGACAGAAGCTGTGGCAGTCAGACAGGCACCGCGCCGGTTACGGCTCGGTTCGACCGTTCAAGTTCAAAGACGAAACGCTGCTTGCGTCACTCGACTGTGATGGCCTGCGCATCAGCCGCGCGGCGGATGGTTCTGAAGTTGCCTTTTCGGGTTGGCCGTCTCCGTTCGGCACGAATTCCACGACGCCCATTATCTTTGATGACCACATTTACGTTTCAACGGGCTACAACGTCGGAAGCGTGCTGTTTCGTCTGACAGCGGACGGACTACAGCAGGTGTACGCTCACCGGCAGATGCGCAACCATTTCAACAACAGCATTCTGTTTGAGGGACACCTGTACGGCTTCGACGGTAATTCCAACCTGGGACGAGTCGTGCGGTTGACGTGCATGGACTTCGAGACCGGTGAAGTGAAATGGAAACACGCCGGACTTGGTTGCGGCTCCCTGATGATCGCCGACGGCCACCTGCTGATTCTGAGTGATCAGGGAGACTTGGTTCTGGCGCCGGCCAGTGCTGAGGGATTCAAAGAAACTTCACGGTCTCCATTGCTCGACGGGCGATGCTGGACGGCTCCGGTTCTTTTGAACGGTCGCGTATACGCTCGGAATTCCGATGGTAAAGCGGTTTGCGTCAAATTGCCGAGTCGGAAGCAATAAGGATCGGTTTCTCAGTGGAAACACCTCTCTTCGAAGTACTCGCATACGAACCCACCGCGCTGGGGACGTTGTGTCTGCGGCGTCGCGAGTTGCTGTGCGAGCCCGGGACGATCATTACTGAAGTCACGCTCAACCACGAGTTTCTAATGAGCAGTTATCTGACGGCGTCTGAACAGGCGCTGTCGAGGATTGCTTTAGAAATGAATCCGGGTCCAGACCTGAGTGTTCTGGTTGGTGGTCTCGGACTTGGTTACACCGCCGCTGCGGCGCTGGAGTCAGAGCGTGTTTCGACATGTGAAGTTATCGAGTTTCTGCCACAGGTGATCGACTGGCTGGAGCAGGGCATGGTCCCGTTGTCAGACGAACTGAACACCGAAGATCGGCTGAGGGTGACGCACGGTGACGTTTATCGGCAACTCGCTGATCCGCCGCAGCAAACACATGACCTGATTCTGATCGATGTGGATCATTCGCCGGACGAGAATCTTGGGACCACCAACGGCAGGTTTTACACGGCCGATGGATTGAGAAGTGCGAAGCTTCACCTTGCTCAGGACGGGCTGCTGGGCGTCTGGTCTTACGCCGAAAGTTCACCGTTCGCCGATTCATTGCACAAGGTGTTCCGCGACGTTCGAGTGGAACCCGTGACCGTATTCAACAAACTGATCAATGAAGAACAGACAGACTGGCTGTTTTTCGCCCGTGACTGAGTGGCAATCGCTTGTCGGAAAGGATGTCAACGAATGAATCACCGATTCCATCTGGTCGCGATACTCGTGCTTGCTGCTGCCGCCTTTGGCCTATGTCCGTTGTGTCATGCGGCTGATCGTTCGGGGGAGGACCGACCGAACTTTGTGCTGATCTTTATTGACGATATGGGGTATGGCGACATTGGTCCGTTTGGTTCAACACTCAATCGGACACCGCACCTGGACCGTATGGCTACCGAAGGCATGAAGCTGACCAGCTTCTATGCGGCACCAGTTTGTTCCGCGTCGCGCGCCCAGTTGCTAACCGGTTGTTACGCGCCCCGAGTTTCAGTGCCCGGTGTGTTCTTTCCGGCGGGGTCGAGAGGGTTACATCCCGATGAGCATACGTTTGCTGATTATCTGCATGAGCTGGGCTACGCGACGATGTGCGTCGGCAAATGGCATGTCGGGGATCAACGTGAGTTTCTACCAACTCGGCAGGGATTCGATGGGTACTTCGGAATTCCCTACTCGAACGACATGGGACGTCCGACGCAGGAAGATGGCCGGTCCGTGCATCCTCTGATGAGAGACGAAGAAGTTGCTGAACTCCTTGAGGATGAAGGTCAACGGAGAATTACTCGGGAATACACCGAAGAGGCGGTCCGATTCATTGATCGAAACAAGGACCGGCAGTTCTGCCTGTATCTGCCACACACGGCGATGCACGTACCGCTGTTTCCGCACGCTGACTTCGCAGGCAAGTCGGACAACGGCACCTATGGCGACTGGGTGGAAGAAGTCGACTGGAGTGTCGGGCAGGTTCTGGACACGCTGCGACGTCTGAAGCTGGACAGCAGGACGTTGGTCATATTCACCAGCGACAACGGGCCGTGGGCATCTAAAGGCAAGGCTGGCGGCGTGTCTGGTCCATTACGTGGAAGCAAAGGCTGCACGCTCGAGGGCGGTGTCCGCGAACCGACCGTGGCGTGGTGGCCGGGAACGATCGAAGCCGAGTCCGTCAGCGACGCGATTGCCGGTACGACGGATGTTCTGCCGACGTTTGTGAGCCTCGCGCAGGGGAAGCTTAAACCGGATGTTGCAATCGACGGTGTCGACCTGACACCCGTACTACTCGGCAAGAGCAACGAGTCGGCACGTGACGGCTGGTTTTATTACCAGGGAACACAATTGAAAGCTGTGCGGTCCGGTCCATGGAAACTGGCGGTCGCTCCTCAGTCACTGGGAATGGGTATTCGCGAGCGACCGGCGGATCTCAACGTCAACGAAGTGAGGCTGTACAACCTGGTGGAAGAAATCGGAGAAGTAACCAATGTGGCCGACGAGCATCCAGAGATCGTCAGTCGCCTGCAGGGGATGATTGACCGAATGAAGGCAGATATCGGGAGTGGAAAACCTGGTCCAGGCGTGCGTCCGGTCGGTGTCGTTGAAAATCCCGTGACGCTGTTTCCCTCGAGGTCTCGACCGCGACGCAGCACCGGGGTGAAGGCCAGTGGTAAGCCAATTGTGTGGGACAAGGTGAAGGTGGGAGATGTCTATGCCACGGGATCTGCACCGAGAATTGCCGGCAAAGAATTTCTGATCGATGCGACGATTCAAGGCGATTCCGCAGAGGGAGTCATTGTGGCACACGGTGGATCGGCCGCGGGCTATTCACTTTACGTCAAAGACGGCCGCATTGTGTTTTCCGTGCGATACAGCTCGGTTCGACTTGATCGCGTCGCTGTGGCTCTGGCTGAAGCTGAGATGCATCGCATTCAGGCAATCGCGAACGCGGATGGAGTACTGCGTCTGAAGGTTGACGACGCGGAACCGGTTACGCAGGAGGCAAGCGGCACGCTGAGCACACATCCGCAAGAGAATTTGTGCATCGGCCATGACGACGCGAACCCCGTCGACGTGGAAGCACCTCGAAAGCCGTTCTCGGGCAAGATCGCCGGTGTGAAGGTCACCGTTGCATCAAAGTCTCCGAGATGACGCCTTCAATGACCTGCCAACGTTCGGCGACCTATCGAACCATCCACGAACGATCCGGCAGCAGCAGGTGCAAACAGAACTCCATTGAAGCAATACCGACCGCAGTGAGAAACCAGAGCGCAGTCACGCGGTAGAGACAGGTGAGCTTTGAGTTAAAAGCATCGAAGGCGGCATAGCCAGCGAAGGGGGCGACCAGCAGGAGCAGCACCAGTACCGCTTTAAGTGGCGAGACATAGATGAACGTGGGGAACGGGCGATAGATGCGAGTCACACGGATTGATTCGAAATGCGGACGATTGACAAAGTAAATGTAGAAAACGAATGCGAAGTAGAAATAGGTTGCGAAGGAAACAAGCTGAGCGGCTCGCCGTTGAATACGACAGTATAGTGATTCATGCTGACGGCGAGCGGTCATGCGAGCTGCCTTGGTCTGCCCTACTGAATTACATGCCTTTCACGCGATGATTTCGTCAATCGGATTCCCGTAGTCGATCTCCAGCCGCTTCCGGCCCGGCACCTCGAGGCGATGAGGATTCAGGCCGAGCTGTTTCATCACGGTCGCATGGATGTCAGTGACGTAATGGCGATTCTCGACCGCATGGAAACCCAATTCGTCAGTGGCGCCGTGAACGACTCCACCTTTGATTCCACCACCGGCCATCCAGACGGAGAAGCCGAAGTTGTGGTGGCCTCGACCGTTTGAGCCCTGGCCTCCCGGTGTGCGGCCAAATTCCGAGCCCCACACGACCAGCGTCTCGTCCAGCAGACCACGCTGCTTCAGGTCTTTCAGGAGCCCGGCGATCGGCTGGTCCACCTGTCTGCAATTGTTCGCGTGATTCGACTGGAGGTTGCCGTGGGCGTCCCAGGCGCCGGCTCCACCGCCTCCGTGATAAATCTGCACGAATCGCACGCCGCGTTCCACCAGGCGTCGGGCAGTCAGACACAAACGACCAAACCCCTGGGTCGGTCCACCAGTCGTTCCATACAACTTGTGGGTCGCTGCCGTTTCGCCAACAGAATCAACGACATTGGGAACGGCCGTCTGCATCCGAAACGCCAGCTCGTATGACTTGATACGGGCTGCGAGCTGCGGATCGTCGGGGTACTCGGCCGCGGTCAGTCGATTGAGACGGGCCAGCAGTTGCTGAGCTTTCAAACGCTCAGCCGAACCGGCGCCAGCGGCCGGAATGGCGAATGGCAGCGGGTTCTTCGGGTCGACAGACAGCGTCACCCCATCGTGTTCGGGACCTAGGTAGTCGGCACCTTCCGTCGCCTTGCCACCGCAGCAGTCGCCGATCTTGTTACCCATGACTATGAACTGCGGCAGGCTGTCGTTGAGTGAACCCAGCCCGTAATGCACCCAGGCACCAATCGTGGGAAAGAACCCGTCGAATCGATTTCGTCCTGTGTGGAACTGCAACTGAGCGTCGTGATTACTGGCGGTCGTCCACATCGACCGGACGATCGACATGTCGTCGACACATTCCGAAAGGTGAGGCCACCAGTCGCTGATTTCAGCGCCACTCTCGCCTCGCTTCCGATAACCCACCTGCAGTGGATAGAGCTTGTCGTAGATTTTTCCGTTGGCGTCGCCTTTCACGAGTTCGATGCGGTTCTTGATGTACGGTGATTCCAGCACGCTGCTGAACGGCGTGTCTGGGATGGTCTTTCCGCCGTGTCGATTCAATTCGGGTTTTGGGTCGAACGTCTCGACCTGGCTGACGCCTCCGGCCATGAAGAGCCAGATCACGCTCTTCGCCTTCGGCGCAAAGTGCGGAAGACCACTCGGAGCAGCCCACCCGCCGCCGGAATCAGCACGTGTGACACCATCCTGCTGGAGCATCGCTCCCAAGGCGACAGACGCGAAGCCGGTCCCGAGATCTGACATGAAACTGCGACGGGGCTGCTGAGTGTGATCGTTCATTGCGATTCTCCACCGGTTGCCGGTCATGCAATCTGACCGCATTGCTGCAGCCGCTGGTGACAGCTTACGCGCGTTTCACACCAGACCGATAGCGAGTGTGAGTGGTCCCGGCCCCGTTTCGTCCGGTCGCTCGATTAAAGAAACGGGCGCAGACCATCAGTATCGCATCGAGGGCCGGCGAAGTGCATCTGAACGGTGCCGACCAGCCGCTCGGTGAATGCGGCTTCGCAGTACGACAGGTAGTAGTCCCAAAGTCGCACGAATGACTCGGGGAAGCCTTGCAGGCGAACGTCGGCGATCCTCTGGAAAAAACGTTCCCGCCATGTGCGGAGCGTGCGGGCGTAGTGCTGAGCCATGTCTTCCAGGTGCAGCAACCGCAGGTCAGACGTCCGGGCGACGGATTGCAGGACCGCGCCCGGCGTGATCAGGCAGCCGCCGGGGAAGATGTACCGCTGAATGAAATCCACCGACCGGATGTACTGCGGATAACGCTGCTCGGACATCGTGATGCCCTGTATCACCATCTGCCCCTCGGGTTTCAGCAGCTCGCCGCATTTGCGAAAGAACGTATCGAAGTACTCGTGACCGACGGCTTCGATCATCTCGACCGAGACGAGTTTGTCGTACTGGCCGTCCAGGTCACGATAGTCTTTGAGTAGCAGCGTAATGCGATCACTCAAACCGGCATCCGCGATACGCTTGCGGGCAAATTCGTGTTGCTCACGCGAGATCGTCGTAGTGGTGACCCGGCAGCCGTACTGACTGGCGGCGTGGACCGCGAAGGCTCCCCAGCCAGTGCCGATCTCGACAAGATGATCCGACGGCTGCAGGTCCAGCTTGCGGCACATGCGATCGATTTTTGCGACCTGAGCTGCGTGTAATGTCGTGTCGGGCGATTCGAATACGCCGCACGAATACGTCATCGTCTCGTCCAGAAACAGGCGGTAGAAGTCGTTGCCCAGGTCATAGTGGGCATGGATGTTCTTCAGGCTGTTTTCTTTCGAGTTGTTGTGGCGCTGGTGCCATCGCCGTCCCAGTCGCAGTCCGTGTCGCAGCAGACTCCCGTTCGTCGAATCGCAGATATTCAGATTGCGGCAGAAGACGCGCACGACATCTGTCAGGCAGTCGGTCGTCCATTCGCCCAGGAAGTAGGACTCGGCGAATCCCAATGCCCCTCCGAATGCGGCGCGACGGTAGAAGTCGGGAGAATGCACGGCCATTGCCGCAGTCAGACCGTCATCGGCGGACTGGCCGAATCTTGCTTCGGAGCCGTCTTCCTGAATGAAGAGGAATCCGGAACGCAACCTGTCGAACTGACCATGCACGCCCCGGCGCAGAACGCGGTCAAACCAGCCCGGAGTGCGAAATTCGTTGTTCGCGACCGGCGTCGGATTCACGGGGACGATCGTGTCCGAGGTACGTTCGGTGGGATCGGTCTGAACGGCGTTTTCAGTCGACAGGGGGACTGACGGACTCATGAGGCAATCGCTTCCATGTGCTGTAGTTCGTCCGAGCTATCGTGTTCCGTGCTCGGAGCGATGTGGTCAGAGTGTGGGTTGGTTTGGAGACTGGAAGTTCTCATGGCTCGACAGTCGCCTTTCGCTCCGCGAGTGCGGCGTTTCTTTCACTGAGCGAAAGACGACTCTCTTTCGAACAAGCTTCATTTAGGTCACTCTCGATGTCCGTCGTGATCTCGGCAGGTTTTGCCAAAGTTGGCTCGGGCATTCCCGGGTGCGGGATGTATGGGCAACCTTTCCACCATAACCGCAACGCCTGCCAGTGGATCGCGGCGATGATCTTACCGGTCATGAATGGAAATCGGCAGAGCGACTTTGCCAACTCGAATCCGTTGATAGGGCGGCGTTTGAGGTTCAGCGTGCAGTCCAGCAGGCGGTCTCCTTTCTGCCAGTTCTCGATGTGAACGGACAGTGACTGCCCCGGTGAGGCAATCGTCCAATCATAGTCCATGTCCATCTGCATGAACGGCGAGACATGAAAACGCTTACCATGCCGGAAACGCAACCGTTCCTGCGGGGAATCTGACGGCTGACCCGCGATGTTGTCAATCTGGATCGGCGAGGTACGTAAGGGCGAGTCGTTTGGAGAGACGAGTGAATCGTCCGCACCGCAGTCCCGCGATAACACGTAGCAATGGCGTTCGCGCCACGGCGTGTTGTTGACCTCCGCGACGATTGCTTCGACCAGCTCATCGGCCTCGTCGAAGCAGTAATAGAAGCTGACCGGGTTCATTCCGTAGCCGAAATATCGCGGTTGCGTCAGCAGACGGATAGGGCCGGTCGGGCGCGAGCCAATCGTCGCTTCGACCAGATCGCGAACACACGTATCGAGTGGGGGGAGTGATGACGTGGGGGACTTCGGATCCCGTTCGGGCTGACGTCCGAGGCTCATGTCCGTCGGTCGCGACGAGCCCGGGGCCTTGGGGATGAGTGCATCCGGGATGATGTCCGCGGGAAATAGCAGATGATCTTCCCGGCGGAAGCGGGCGAGTGCTGGCCGGCGCGTGGACCACAGCCAGCGTCCGGAAAATACCTGGTCCAACTCGCTCAGGTCCAGGTACAGCCAGAATCCCGAGTACGTGAATTCGTTGCTCACAGGAGCGAACCGGCGATGCCGCACACGGCCGACGTACAGGCAGCTCTTCAATTTGGAAGTCGGCTTTACCACGGCGGCTGCACTCCCAGTCCCCGGCATACGGCCAGAGCACTGTTCACCCCGTCCTCGTGAAATCCATATCCCCAGTACGCTCCACAGAAGGACGTTCGGTTCTGGTTGATCAGTTCCGTGTGTCGCTGCTGAGCGGCCCGGCGACGGGTCGTGTAGATGGGGTGATGATACACAAACCGATCGATGATGCGCCCCGGATCTATGTCGTCGTTGGAGTTCAATGTCACGTTGTATGTGTGTCGGGTTGTCAGACTCTGCAGGATGTTCATGTTGTAGGTGACCGTCGCTGCTGAACCGGGCCAGTCGTTGCGGACGCGATAATTCCAGCTCGCCCAGGCCCGACGACGCTGCGGCAACACCGTCTCGTCCGTGTGCAGCACCGCCGTGTTTTCCTCGTAGGGGAACTCGCCGAGTAACTCGCGTTCGGTCGCAGTCGCGGCATCGCCGAGGATTCGCAGCGCCTGATCGCTGTGGCAGGCGAAAATGACCTGCTCGAAACGCTCCGACCCGGTGTCTGTTGCGCGGATCGTTACGCCGTCCGCGTCCCGTTCGATGCTCGTGACAGGAGAATTCAGCCGGATACGATCGAGGAATGGTTCGGTCATTTTCTCGACGTAACGGTGCGAACCTCCTGCGATGACCCGCCACTGTGGCCGGTTTCGGACGCTGAGCAGTCCGTGGTTGCGATAGAACTCGACAATGAACTGCATGGGGAATTGCCCGAATGTCTCAGGCGGACACGACCAGATCGCAGCCCCCATCGGGATGAGATACTGCTCGGCGAACTGTCGTGAATATCGGTGGCGGGCAATGTAGCCGTCGACGGTCAGCTCTTCGTCGTCCGTTTCCAGCAGGTCCGTTGCCTCGCGATTGAATCGGAGGATGTCACGGATCAGGCGATGAAAGCTCGGGCGAAACAGATTGCTCCGCTGAGCGAACAAACCACCGAGCGACGACCCGTTGTACTCCAGACCGGACCTGTCGCAGCGCACACTGAAGCTCATTGCCGTGGGCTGATTCGCGACACCGAGCCGCTCAAGAATCCGAATGAAATTCGGATAGGTCCAGTCGTTGTAGACGATGAAGCCGGTGTCGATCGCGAGCTGTTCACCGTCGCAGTCAACTTCGACGGTGTGAGTGTGTCCGCCGATGTAGTCGTTGGCTTCGAAGACGGTGACGTCGTGCGTCTTGTGCAACAGCCAGGCGGCGGTCAGGCCGGATATCCCCGAGCCGATAATCGCAGTCTTCATGAACGTCCGTGTCCAGTTCCGAATCCTGAATGGCAAAGTCGCCGCAGCCAGTCCGGTGAGATGGCGGCGACCGAAGCGGGATGATAGCGACGTATCTCGGCAGAGCCATCATTTTGAGCGTGCTGGTGGCAACGGTCGTCGGATTACTTTCGACTCGTTCCAACTCGGAATCCTGAAACCAGAACGGTCAGTCGCATCAATCGATGTCGATACATGCGGTGTCAGGCGGTATCCTCGTTCGCACGCTGGAGCCACGCCCCCACGGACTGATCCAGGGCGCTTGGCATCCTGCGAAAGGACACCTGCGATGTTAGATGTTTTCGATGGAAATCAACCGTTTGACCGCCGCCAACTGCTCTCCATTGGCGGGCTGGGTCTGGGTGGATTAACGCTGAATTCGTTGCTGGCGAGCCATGCGAATGCAGGCGCTGGCGGCAGCGTTATGACCGGCAAGTCCGTTATCTTCCTCTTTCAGCAGGGAGGCCCCAGCCAGTTCGAGACCATCGATCCAAAAACGGAAGCACCGTCTGGCATTCGCACTGTCACAGACGTCGTGCAGACATCACTCCCCGGCGTGAATTTCGGCAGCACAATGGAGCGACTGGCCCCGTTGGCGGACAAGTTGTCGGTCGTGCGGTCGTATCAGACGAACAACGGCGGGCACAACATTCAGCCGATCGTCGGTAAGGATTCGCGCGAGACGAACATCGGATCGCATTACGCGCGCATCGCCGGGGCGACTCGTCGTGAAACCGGGATGCCAACCAACATGGTGTTGTACCCGGCGTCCGTCTGCGACGACGTCGGTCGTCCGCGTGCGCGTGGCAATTTGGCGGCCACTGGTCCCTACGGCGACGTCTATGCCCCGTTCGTTCCCGGTGCCGGAGGGCAGTTGCAGAAGAACATGCGGCTGAACCTGCCGCACGAACGGTTTTTCAACGACCGGCGGGCCGTGCTTCGCCAGCTTGACGGGCTCAACAGTCAGCTCGGTTCCAGCAGCCGTTACGAAGCGATTGACGAATTGCAGGAGCAGGCGTTTCAACTGTTGCTGGGCGGTGGAGTCGCCGACGCGCTTGACCTGTCGAAAGAAGACCCGCGTCTTGTCGAGCGGTATGACACCGGCCGATTCGTTAAGTCGCATAACTGGAACAGGGCAAAACGCGGCCAGCGTGATTACTACACAGATAACGCCAAATCGGTGGGCAAGCTGCTGCTGCTGGCTCGTCGATTGTGCGAAGCCGGGTGCGGATTCGTCACGATTCATGCGGGCTATGACGGCGTGTGGGACATGCACGCCGACGGTAACAACCTCAACATGGTCGACGGGATGGAAGCTGTCGGACGGACATACGATCACGCCGTGGCGACGTTCATCGAGGACGTCGAAGAACGCGGCCTGTCGGATGACATTCTGCTGATCTGCAGCGGAGAAATGGGCCGCACGCCGCGAGTGAATCGAAACGGCGGACGCGATCACTGGAGCCGTCTGGCTCCGCTGCTCATGTACGGCGGCGGAATCAATCCGGGAGTAGTCGGTCAGTCAACGCGTGATGGCGGTGAGCCGCTGAGCGACAACCTGACACCGAAGCACCTCATCTCGACGATTATGCGCACTGTGTTTGATGTCGCCGAACTGCGTCTTGTTCGCGGTCTGCCAAACGAACTGGCCGAGCTGAGCCAAGCCGATCCGATTCCCGGACTGCTATAGAAAGCCTGTTTGGAACACCTCAATCAGGCTATTGGCGGGCGAATCGGAGTTGTTGCATAATCAACACATCTCGCTCGTCATTCTTGTTTGAGGTGTACGATGTCCGCGCTTCCCCAGTCCGCAGCTGCACCCCCGCCGATCACGTTACAGGAATACCTGACGCGGGAAGAAGAAGCTGTGTACAAGAGCGAGTTCTACCGGGGCGAAGTGTTCGCAATGACCGGCGGCTCGCCGGAGCACAACGATATCGGCGTCAACATCGTCAGCCTCCTCAAGGACCGGCTTCGAGGGTCTGGCTGCCGTCCCTCTTCAAGCGATCAACGAATCCGGATTCCAGCGAACGGGCTCAGCACGTATCCAGACGCTTCGATTGTTTGTGGCGATCGCCAGTACGACGAACTGGATCCTCACGAGATCAACAACCCGATCGTGATCGTTGAAGTTCTGTCGCCATCGACTGAGAGCTACGACCGAGGCAAGAAATTCGAGCTGTATCGGCAACTGGAATCACTCCGCGAGTATGTGCTGGTGTCGGCCGAAAGACCGTCAATCGAGCGGTTCGCAAAATGGGACGACGGGACGTGGTTAATGTCCCCACTCAATAGTCTGGGTGACGAATTGACTCTGGATTCAGTAGACGTGTCCATGTTGTTACGCGAGATCTATGAGGACATCGACTTCGGACCGGACGATGCAATCTCAAGAGCAGAACAACCGGAACCACTGCAAGAGTGACCCGACCGTCACGAGTTCGATGGGACGTGAAATCTGAAACGGGGCTGCGAGTGACCCGTTTCCGCGCCCAGTCACTCCGTGGTCAGGACGCGAGTCCCATCGACGCTCAGCCGGCCGCTGGCGAACAGGCGAATGGCTTGTGGCAGTGCTTCGCACTCAGCCCCGAAGATGCGTTTTTGAAGGGTGTCCGGTGTGTCGTCGTCCATCACGGGGACGACGCTCTGCAGGATGATGGGGCCGGCGTCGTATTCGTTGTTGGCGAAGTGGACCGTGCAGCCACTCACTTTCGCGCCGCGCTCCAGTACAGCCGCATGCACTCGGTTGCCGTGAAACCCCTGCCCACAAAAGGCTGGAATAAGCGAAGGGTGAATATTCAGCACGCGGTGTTCGAAGTCAGACGGAATCTGTACCAGGCACAGGAATCCGCCGAGGATGACCAGGTCGACATCTGCGTCACGGCAAAGCGAGAAGACGCGGTCGCTGAAATCCTCAATCGAGGGAAATTCTTTGCGTGCCATGACTTCGCAGGGCAGTTCCAAGTCGCGAGACCGGTCGACTCCCCGGCAGTCCGCTCGGCTGGCGATGACCAGCGAAACCTGCGCGTCGAGCTGACCTGCTCGAATCTTCTCAACGAGATTCAGCAGCGTCGTGCCGCCGCCGGAGATCAGCACGGCGAGACGAATGGGCGAGTCAACAGCGGGCAGTTTGATCGTCATAGCCGTTCGTTGTCACCACGTTCCAGGGAGCTGTCCCGAGTCAGTGCCAGGCCGGGCGACACCCGCCAGACAGCTTGGCGCTGTCGCTGGCCAAAACCTGTGCTTCGACACTAAGCCGCACGTTAGTGACCAGCACTGTTCATCGCGACTTCGGCGGGCCTTCTGGTCCTGATGATGGCTTTTTTGATGGTTTTTTCCTGGGACCGCCCGACGGTCCTTGCCCGGGTCGTCCACTCGGTCCCTGTCCAGGACCGCCCGCTGGGCCCTGAGCGTCCGCACGCGGCGCCTCGTCATTCGCGGGAGCGACCGGCCGGGGCTTCGCCACCTTTCGCTGTCGCGCCTTCGCCTGCTGGTGCAATCGCTTTCGAACGTCTCGCAGCGCTTCGACCATCTCACTCATCGATTGCCAGCGATCGCGCGGGTCGCGCTCCAGTCCCTTCATCAGGACGTCGCCGAGTTCAGGATCGATGCCAGGGACAAACTCCGTAATCAGTTTGGGCGGCTGGTTGATGTGCTGCAGCACGGCATCCAGTGTTTCGGCTGTGTCCCACGGCAATTCCCGCGTGAACATCTCGAATGCAGTCACCGCGAACGAGAAGATGTCGATTCTCTGATCCGTACGCTGCCGCTTGATCAACTCGGGAGCCATGTAGTTGGCAGACCCCGTGCGGTTTCCCGGAGCTTGAAAGGGCCGCGTGTTGGGAACGACCAGACCAAAATCGATCAGCTTGACAACGCCGTCCGGGTCGACCAGCACGTTGCGTGGGCAGATGTCGCGGTGAATCCAGCCCTCTTTGTGAAAGTAATCGATCGCTTCCGCCAACTGCACGATGAAACGCAGGCGTCCCGACTGCATCATCTCATTCTGTGTATCAACCAGGTAACTAAGGCCCAGCCCCTCGACGAATTCCATGACGAGGAACTGCTCGTCTTCCGTCGTCGTTCCGTACTCAAGGGTGTGCACGAGTCCCGGATGCTTGAACGTGACCGCGACTTCGCCCTCTGAGGGCTTTTTCAGTTCCGGCGGAAACCGCGACTCGAAGCGCAGCATCTTCACCTTGTCGAGGACTTTGACGGCGACTTCGTTGCCGGTGAACGTGTCCCGTGCCCGCCAGACCTTGGACATACTCCCCTGGCCGACGCGGCCAATGAGGTCGAATCGCTTCGTGATTTCTGTCTTCTCAACGGCTGGTGGCTTGTGGAACAGGTTCTTGAGAAAGGACATTGGTTGGTCGCGTCCTGCGTCGGGCGGTGGCGGAATTAGTGGTTGTCTCAGGTGGCCCGCACCTCATTATTGATCCGACCACGGTCATAACGGAACAGAGAACGCCTGACTCCTGAATTCCGTCCGGGGGAACCTGCCGTGAACCGGTTGTGCTGAATGCAGCGGCGGTCGTCAGGCACTATCCTCTCGATCTTCCGAATTGTCGTTTCATGCACTCCGAATCCGGTCCGGATTCCAGCCCATCGAGCTTCACGGGACACGAACATGATCTCCAGGCAACAGGTCGCCATCGCTCTGGCTCTTACCGGAGCTCTCTTAACGGTCAGCGCGGCTGACGAGTTCCCCAAGGCGTTCAATACAGAGAATCCCGACGCCAAGTTGACGACGCCTCAGGCCGCGCTCGCCGGGATGAAGGTCCCTGACGGGTTCGAGATCTCGCTGTTCGCTGCGGAACCTGATGTGCAGCAGCCTATTGCCATCTCGACGGACGATCGCGGCCGGTTGTGGGTCGCGGAGAATTACTCGTATGCGGAACGCGCGACGAATTTCGAAGACAAGCTCCGCGACCGCATCATCATTCTGGAAGACACGGATCGGGACGGAAAATTCGATGAACGTAAAGTGTTCTGGGACCAGGGTCGGCGGCTGACAAGCGTCGAGATCGGCCACGGAGGCGTCTGGGTCACCGACGCACCGAACCTGCTCTTCATTCCCGATCGTGACGGTGACGACGTCCCGGATGGCGAGCCGATCGTGATGCTTGATGGCTGGGACGATGATGCCATTCGGCACAACATCGTAAATGGTCTGCGGTGGGGGCCTGACGGCTGGCTGTATGGCCGGCATGGCATCATGGCAACGTCGCTGGTGGGACTGCCCGGGTCCTCACCCGATCAACGAACACGGATCAATTGCGGCATCTGGCGATTCCATCCCACGGAACACAAGTTCGAGGTCGTCTGTCATGGTGGGACGAACGCATGGGGCATGGACTGGGATGCCAACGGTCAGCTCTTTTACATCAACACGGTGATCGGCCATCTGTGGCATGTCGTTCCCGGCGCTCGGTACCGCCGCATGTACGGTGAGCACTTCAACCCGCACACATACGGAGTCATCGAACAGACCGCGGATCATTTTCACTGGGACACTTCGCACGCGTGGCATGAGACGAAAAAAACCGGCATCACGCCAAACACCAACGCGGCCGGTGGCGGTCACGCGCACTCGGGGATGGTCATCGTGCCGCCGGGCCTGTGGCCGAAGGAATACGACAACTGCATGTTCACCGTGAATCTGCATGGACAGCGGATCAACAGCGATCGCCTGGTGCGCACGGATTGCTCGTATGTCGGTCAGCACCGACCGGATTTCCTGCTCGCGTCCGATCCGTGGTTCCGGGCTGTTGAACTGCATTTCGGGCGGCATGGCGAGCTGTACGTGGCCGACTGGTCGGACGTCGGTGAGTGCCATGAAAATGATGGTGTGCACCGCTCGTCCGGACGTATCTACCGCATTACCTGGACCGACAAAGAGAAACTTCCTCGGGATGAGACTTCTCTGGCAAAGCTGGATGCCAGTGCTTTGTACGGCAGAGTCATCAAGGGTTCCGAATGGGAATCCCGGCACGCACTGCGACTGCTGTCCGAGCGAGCTTCCGAATTCACACGTCCGCAGATCGACGGGTTTCTGTCGCGACTTGGCGTCAACCCCGCAGCCATGCGGCTTGGCGGTGGCGGCGGGCCTCGGGGCGGCATGCGCATGCTCGACACGAGGCGGCTGGTCGTCGGACAGGACGGACTGCGAATGTTGTGGGCGCTGAACGCCCTCGACGCTCTGACCGAACCGTTGCTGCGGGCTCTGCTCGATCACCCCGACGAGCACATGAAAGTGCAGGCGATTCAGTTGCTGGTGGATGGCGGACACCTGACGCCGCGTGTGCTCGAGAAATTCGATCAACTGGCGGAAAACGAGCAGTCCGGCCTGGTCCTGCTGTGGCTGGCCTCGTCATTGCAGAAGATGCCACACGGTTTCCGCTGGCCGCTGGCGACTTTGCTGGCGGCACGCGAGGAGCACGCTGACGACCGCGTCTTTCCTCTGATGCTGTGGTTCGGTGTTGAAGCGGCCGTGCCGTCCTTCACGGATCAGGCCATCTCCGTCGTCGACAAGGGACGTATCCCGTTGTTAAGGGAGTTCATCTCCCGCCGGCTGACTGCCGAGATCGAACGCCAGCCCGAAGCGGTCTCGAAACTCCTGTGGCTGACCGATCTGCACGCCCGGGACGTTGACCGGCAACTGGACATACTGCGTGGCAGCAGCGAGGCATTGCGAGGCTGGCGAAAAGCTACTCCGCCGCCGGATTGGACGGACATCTCCTCGAAGCTGGCGTCTCGCAGTGACGACGAAATCAAACGCCACACTCGCGAGTTATCGCTGGTCTTCGGTGACGGCCGGGCACTGATCGAGCTTCATAAAGTGGCACGTGGCGGTGCGCCTTTCAACGAACGCCGCGCCGCGATCCGGGCACTTGTTCTTGCGCGGGACAAGGATGTTGTTCCGCTGCTGAAAAGTCTGCTGGGCAATCGTGACCTGGCGCGAGCCGCGATTAACGGACTGGCCGCCTTCGATGACGAGGGGACAGCGCCTCTGCTCGTCTCGCGCTTTGGTGGGTTCCGCGATTCGGCGAAACGCGAAGCGGTCAATACGCTGGTGTCCCGTCCGAATTACACCGCAACTCTGCTGGAGGCCATCGACGTCGGTCGAATCGATCGAAGTTCGGTCTCGGCCTTCCAGATCAGGCAGATGCAGAGCTTCGAGAACACGGCAATCAGTGAACAGGTCCAGCAACTCTGGCCGGAGTTGGAACAGCTCACGCAGGAGAAGGCCGAACAGATGACCCGACTGCGGAAGCAACTGACACCGGAAACGCTGACTCAGGCTGACCTGTCCATGGGGCGCTGGATGTTCGCCAAGTCGTGTGCGAACTGTCACAAGCTGTTTGGAGAGGGGAAGACGATTGGCCCCGAGCTGACCGGAGCGCAGCGTAACAACGTCAATTATCTGCTCGAGAACATCGTTGACCCCAGCGCCACTGTCTCGAAGAACTTTCAAATGACGATCGTACTGCTGGACGATGGGCGGGTCTTTAACGGCGTGCTTGTGGGCCGATCGGAAAAGACGATCACACTACAGACAGGAACCGATCGCGTAATCATTCCCCGTGACGACATCGACGAGATGCGGGATTCCAAACTCTCGATGATGCCGGAGAATCAGCTCAAGTATATGACTGATGAACAAATCCGCGATCTGATGGGTTACCTGATGTCACCCAGTCAGGTTCCGCTGCCGGACGGACCGCAAACCGCAGCTATTCAACCGGACGGTGTTAAAAACAGTTCCGGGAGTCCATAATCCGGACTCATTGTTCATTGTCCTCACTCTACTCTCGGCGTTTTCGGGCTGCTCCCGCGACCGGCTTGTCCGCCAGTCGAGGATCGGACCAGTTGGCAGGATATCCCCGAGCCTCGTGCGGGAAAAACACCAGACGCCTCGTTACGTGGATTCTTAAATGGCCGATCCGGAGAAAGTCTTCAAAGTGGAGCGTGCGGGTGAAACACTGGTTGTTCTGCCGCAGGGCCCCGCATTGCACTTTCAGCATCACGAAGTTCACGTCGAGTCAAACGCTCTTTACCGAGCCTTGGACGCGCCGGGAATGAAGAATGTCGTCGTTGACCTGTCCGATGTGGATTATGTCGACTCGGTGATCATCAGTTCGATTCTGCGGTGCCTGACGAAGACCAAACAGCGTCGCGGCAAGTCCGTCTTCTGCAATGCGTCCACCAACATGCAGGAGCTGTTGAAGTCGATCAAACTCGGCAAGCTCTGGCCGAGTTTCTCCTCGCGCGAAGAGGCGCTGGCGTTCATTGACGGGGACGGGAATGTGATCACGTAACCGTGATGTGCGGCGTCCTGATCGTGCGACACACGATGACTTCACCGGCAAGGTGCAGCGACGTGTCAGGGAATCGCCAGGGACCCGCTGATCTGTTGATCCGTTGCGGGATCCCGCCGCTCTCGTTCAACCGGCAGCGGGTCGCTCGCCTTCGATCCCGCTGAGCCCGCCGACGCGGGTGTTTCCTCACGAAAACTGCTGATGAGAGCAGGAATGGCGGCCAGGCCGATTCCACTGAGAGCGGCGGCCGCGATGCGCCGCACTTCGGCGTCCTCATCTTCCAAAGCCCGACTGAGCATCGGCACGGCTGCCAGGTCGATTCTTGACAGTGCCTTCGCAACCGATCGGCGCACCAGAACGGAACTATCCGACATCAGGCGTCCCAGATCGCCCATCGCGCCTTTGGCCAGAGGCCCCAGACATCCGAGAGACTCGGACGCCAGTTGCCGAATCGTCGGGTCGTCGTCGCTTAGTGCTGCGCGCAACGGCGGAACAGCTTCAGGCCAGCCGACGCCCAGTTTCCCCAATGCTCGAATGGCGGCAGCCCGTACTGCCTGTTCATTGTCCTGCGCACCAATGCACAACGCACCTATGGTCGCGGAACTAACTTCGCCAATGGCCTCAAGTGCCTGAGTTGCCGCGGCGCGAACCACGCAGTTTTCGTCAGTCACCAGCTCAGTCAGGACAGGTGCCGCTTCGCCAGATCTCGATCCGAGCCAGCCCAGCGCCACCACGGCCCCGTGTCGGCAGTCCGCATTGGAATCACGCAGAAGATGCGTCAGTCCGGGGATCAGATTGGTCGCGATCGGACCAAGACGCTCCAACGCCTGAGCCACCGCGGGTCGCATGCCAGGAACATTGTTTTCAAGGGCTCGATTCAGCGGTTTGACCACAGTCTCATCGAGCTCCGCAATCGCCATCACCGCCAACCGTTGAGTTTCGACGTCTGAGTCATCGACCGAAACCGCGACCGAAGCACGCAACGTATGGTCAAGGCGGGCAAGCATCGATACCGCGTTGCGACGATGCACGGCGTCGGCGAGCCGTTCAATGACCCCTGGTGTAATTTCGTGCGACACCGTCCCGGCGATTGCAGGCATACGCGGAAGCGATCCGATTGCAGGAGCCGCGACTGAGGCTGAATTGTCAATCGGGTTAGTCGCTGGCCGCCGCTTTTCGTCGGGCGCAATTCCTGCCAGAGATTGCCCAGAGGGCTTATCAATCAGCGACGGTCGTTCGCCAGCCAGCATTGGAGTGGCGAACACTCGAACCAGAACCAGATGCGCGGCTGTCACTCGTGTCCCATCACGAAATTGCAGCCCGCCAATCGGGAACTGTCCGAACCACTTGTCCGCGTGTCGGACCCGAGTCGGAGCCAGACACCGCCCCGTGAACCAGATCGCAAGCCAGCCCACCAGCCAGAATTCCGCGACACCCAGCGGCCACAACATCCAATGCGTGTTTCGAGCGAAGTTCGGTGATTCATCCACTACAGCGTGTGTTGTTTCCGTGGCCGGTTCGGCCGAGTGTCCTCCAGACGGCGAGTCTTCGGTTGACGCCAGTGTTGCTGGCAGCAAACCAGTGACGGCCGTCATCAGGACGAGGAAACGGATACGTTGCATGGCTCCAGACGCCTTCGTGAAAACACTTCATGGGGTCTCAGCCACCAGGCTGCGTCACAGGCCAATGCCCCCCAACTCAACACCGAGTTCGTCAGCATGTCTCGATTGCCTTACAGCGCCCCGTCGGTGCTTTCCCTGGCCGCGGCCAGTTCCTGAAGTTGCGACTGCAAATCGCCAAGCTGGCTCCGATATCCTTCCAGGGCCTGCCGGCGACCATCCACGCCCGATGCGGACGTTGTTGTTCGTCTCTCCACAATGCACGCCCATTCTGTTGGTGCATCTTCATCAGCTTCCTGCTCGGGAGACCGTGAGGTGGCACCGGCCATGTCAGGCCTGCCCGTGTCATTGGATTCCGCAGGGTCAACCCGCCACTCACTGGTCGCCGAACCCACGTGGGGCAGTTCCGAACCGCACTCCGACGTTTGACTGTCATCCAGCGACGAGTCGACATTCAGGTCGACAGACTCCACCGGCGGTATCGCGAATTCCGGCATGAGGGGTAAATCGACTGTCGACTCAACGACATCGTTTCCGAGCCCGCCGAGGATGAATTCCAGCTCTTCCGTTGATGGCTGACCCTCCGACGAATTGAGATTCCTCGACGTGATTTCCGCCGGGGCTCCATTGAGACTGGTCGCGACGGACACCAATTGAGCGTTCATCTGATTCAGACCACTTCGCACGACCCGCCGTTCCTGTTCGAGTTGCCGACGAACGCGAGATGTCTCTGCTTCGAACGTCTTGCGAGTCCGCCCAACGTTCTCCGCAAACTGTTGCTTTGCTCGATCAAACCGAGACGCCAGCTCTTTGCTCTCGTGTTCAAGTTTCTCACGACCCTGTCGCAATTCAGATTTCTCACGCTCCAATTCGGATTCGCGTCGCGCACAGGCCTGAGCAAATGCGGCTTTGTCGTGCGCAAGCTGCTTCTCGTGAAGCTCTCGCGTTGCCCGTAGCTCCTCCTCGACCTGACGGCACCGGGCGGTCAGTTCGGCATCAGTCTGCTGGACCTTTTCGTCCAGGAGTTGTTTACGTCCCTGCAACTCACGCTTGTCCTGCAGCAGCCCTTCCTGATGCATCTGTTCGGCATGTCGCAACTGCTCGTCGTGCTCATCACGCATGTGTTCCAGTTCCGCACGCTGGTTGCTCCGCTCCGATTCAATCCGTTCCTGTTCGGACTCCAGTCGAGTGCGAAGCCGCTCCAGTTCGTGGCGTCCCGTCTGAATGATTGCCGCTTCGCGACCGCGTTCCTCATGCCACTCCTGACGCGAGTCTTCAAACGCTGTGCGTTCCGAAGCCAGCCCGGAAAGCAGTTCCTCTCGCTCCTGTTCCATGCGGGTGGTTTCCTGGCCAATCCTCTCGTCAAGTCGATGACGTTCGGTATCTCTCTCGTGCTGCGCGTGCCGCCGCTCGTGCTCAATTCGTGCCGTCTCCTGCTTAGCCCATTCCGATACCTGCTGGCGTTGAACCGTCAACTCGATGTCCTGCTGCTCGCGCTGTCGCACAAGTTCCCGCTCCACCTGATCACATTCTTCCCGCAGGGCGTGTTCGTGTTGCTGGCGTCGTTCGTTAAGCGCCGTCTGCAGTTCCTCAACCGACTGCTTCAGCGTGGCCTTTTCCGCCTCCAGTCGAACTCGTTCCGACTCTTGTTCGTCGATCCACTCCGTGCGCTGACTGAGCAGCTCCTTTTCAAGTTCCCCGCGACGCAGCTCGCAGTGGTCGGCAGTCTCGCGAATGAGTTGTTCCACTTCGTGAGAATTTGCGGCCAGTTTGACCCGTTCACGTTCGGTCAGGAGAGACAGTTCGGCGCGGCCCTGTTCCATCAATTGTTCATGCGCGAGTTCCTCCTCTCGCATGCGAACGCGCATCTCCTCACGCCGCGATTCCCATGCAGACTGCTCACGGTCCAGGTCTGCGTGCATGCGGGCCACGTCGTGCTCGACCGTTTGCCGCAATGCCAGCAGTTCGTCCTGCTCACGCTTGAGGCGACGGCTCCATTCACGCTGCTCATGTTCGAGCTGCTGTGCTGTTGCGTCTCGTTGTTGCTCAAACTCAATGCGCGCCGCATTGAGTTCCTGCAACTGGTGTTCGCGATCGTTCCGCAGTTCCTCGTCGTGTTCCAGACGCTCGCGGGCCAGTTCTTCACGTTGCTCTGTCAGCTCGCGTTCGCGTTCCGATTGTTCGGCTTCGTCTGCCTGTCGGATCCGCTGTTGCTCCGCCTGGAAGTTATTGTGAGCTCGCAAAATCTCGTCGCGTGCCTTCTGCTTTTCGTCAGCCAGTTCGGCCAGCTTTCGATCGCATTCTTCAATGATCGCGCGATTGCATTCGTCACGCCGAGTGCTTTCCTGAGCAGGTTGCGTCAGGTCGTGAGTCGTGGCGGCGTGTGCAACGCGGAGCTGCTCCTGCAGTTGGTCGAGAGAACTCTCGCGACTGGATAGTCGATTCTCCCGCTGATCGAGGGTTTCAGTCCACTCAGAGAGTTTGCCGGATTCTTTCTGCAAGTTCCGGGATTCCTGTGCGTGGCGTTCAGCCTCGACTGCCGCTTCATGACGCAGCTCGCCGAGCATCCGTTCCTTGACTTCGCCCAGAGCGTGCTGCGCGACCTGGACTTCTGCGTGCAGCGTGTCACGCAAAGATGCCATAGCCCGACGCTCATCCTCCGCAGACATTTCACGGTGACCATCGACCAGTGTGCCATCGGGCTGGTCGGAGTAGATCGCCAGTCTTTCCTCTGCTACAGCTTCATCTGATACGGCTTCTTCAAACCACGGTGGCCTGGCACGAGCGGGTTCAGCGACTGGGTGATGTCCATCGCTGACTCCAAGTTCCTCGCGGTACTCACTGGCGAGCGACTCGGGTCCGTTGCGACGCCCGGACCGCAGGCGGTCTGCTGTCAGCTCGCTCTGCAGACGAGCCGCAATCTGACCGGCTTCCTGAAGAAAGCGTCCCTCATCAAAAGTCGCGTGATCTTCACCGGACTCCCGCGACACTGAATTGACCAGTCGGCCCATGATGCCGTCCCTGTCTGAATTCCGCTGACGTGAGGCAAGGCGCATAACTGCGCTCGGTTCCTCACTGGGCTTATCGGTTAGTCAAGCAGTGCCGGTTGAGTGGAAACTGACGATTTGCGAATTTCAGTAGCCGGGGCAGACTTTTCCGAATGCGCTGTGCCGGACTTTGGGGATGCCGACGACTGCGGTCTGCAGCCACATCACGGACAACCCGAGTGTTGAGCCCGGAATCTCGCGATCAGGCCCGGTCGTGCGTGGAGCAGCAGACAGAACTCGCGGACCGTGCGTCAGTCGAATTGAATTCCGTCGTCAGTCGCGCGCATGTTTGGCGGCGGATTGATCCGTGACACGGCACCGTCCCCGGCTTCGCCGAAGAACTCGATGGTCTTCGCCCCAGGCAGCAAGTTGTCGGGCAGCACGACTTGGAAGCCACACAACTCCTGCTCCGGAGTTCCGTACATGTCGGCCGCTGCTTTATGCCGGTGATGATGTCCCGACAGGTCGAAGTGATGCACGCTTCCATCAACCACAATGAACAGACCATCGACGGAAGCCGTGCAGCGGCGATCCAGGGCCCATCCGCGACAGACGAACCCGTCGCCGGTCAACCGGCATGGGTCCATACATCCCACGATCGATTCCGGAACGACTGTGAACGAGGGCGCGTCCTTCGAGGCGATCTGATAGGGCAGCATTTTCAGGCAGCCGGCCCCGACTCGCATGTGATAAAGACTGTGACCAGCAAGCTCCGCAGCCAGCACGGCCAATGCCAGATGAGACACGATCAGTGGCACGACCCGCCCCGTCCGTAAGTAAAGACTGCACCAGACTGTTCCCGCGCAAAACGTGAGCGCCATCAGCGGCAGGTTCGGTAAATGCACGAGCGCAAACAGCGTTGCCGACACGCCAACGGCGATCCAGCGTCGACGGAAGATCTCGAAACAGGCGGGCAGGACAAAGAGATGCAATCCCACTTGCTGAACAGCGACGGTCGGGAGCTTCCTGGCAAGCCAGTGAGCCACACCGCGCGTTGCCACTTTTGAGTCCGCGTTCGCAAGCAATTCGAGCCACTCGGCCATGCCAACGAACAGCAGCCCGCCCATTGCCGACAGAACCAGCATTCGTCCCCATGCCTGGCCAATGGAACAGCTCCGGACGATTCCTGGCCGTACGGTTCGCCCCGTACGCCGAACTGATCGCACGGCAACACACAGCAGGACGACGACAGGTACCGGCACCAGGACCTTCAGCGAGGAGTCGTGCAAAGGGAACAGAACCAGTTCCAGTGATCCAATCACGACGACCAGCTCAAGCAACGGCCGCAACCAGACAGCACCGATGTTCGACGAGGGCGCGGTTGACGTTCGTCGGTCGGAATCCGAATCCGGGCCGGGGCCAGGCAATGTGGTCGACAATTCCGTCTGCATGCGCCGCATCCTGCGTGATTTGTGAGGGACCGATCACCTCACGCTCGCGGAGGCAACAGCCGCCGGATGTCGCCTCACCGTCAAGGGAAAAACGGTCCGTTGTCCCCTCTCCCCCGTGGGGAGAGGGTTAGGGAGAGGGGCGTCCGGCGATCCTTAACGCGGCGCTTCGTATTTCAATCCCTCACAGTGTGTCAACGGCGATGCCGTCACAACGCGCGGCGTGCGTCCTGGAGCAATTTACCTTTTTCCGTAGTGGATGTTTTCGGGAGGGCGAGGCTCCTGCCGAGCCGCCGATCGCGAAATCCGTGCGGCTCGGCGGGAGCCTCGCCCTCCCGGCCTGTCACTCAGTGACGACGGACAAAAGTAAATCGTCCTAACCACCCAGAGTCTGCTTGAGCGCTCCACGAATCCGTTCCTCGCAGCCGGGATCGACCCACAGCCAGGAATCCTCGAATCGGTCCGCAACGGACGCCGCTGTCGGCACATAGCCGGGCCAGCATTCGCCGTAACCGATGGACTGAACGAAACTGTCCGGCCGCAGTTTCTGGGCAATCAACTGATAACCAACGAACGCTTCGCCGGGGAACAGCACGATCTGGGCCGGGCCGAAATCAACAACCGGAAAGTCAATCCGGTTTCCACTGGTCACCCGCATGCGGCTGCCAAGCGACATGGCTGCGTGGATCCGCTGCTCGGTCTTCAGCTCTGTGTTCTCTAACTTCGCGAGTAGCGCCGCGGTCGAGAAACGTTCTTCCGTCCGGAACGGCAGATCAAGTGTCGTCGAGCGAAACTGAGTCCCGTTGAATGGAACGCGCTTCGCCGACTTCGATGACGCGACCATCGCCTCATAGAGTCGATTCGCAAGAAGCTCTCGATTGGCCGGCGAGCCATCGTTGTATTTGCCCGCGGTCACATCTCCGCTGCAACCCGACACGTAGATCTGATGCACAGCCTGATCGTCCCGCCGCCGACGCTCACGCGCCATGCCGACGAAGTCATAAGTCACGCCACCGCGCCCGTAATAGCTCATCGGATGAGTCGCATAGCTGTGTAAAGCGACAAGCTGCTTCGTGCCGTTCCAGAAACTGATTGTCTTGAGGAACGGATCAATCAGCCCGTCGGGTGCCTCGGCCAGGAACTTGTTCCCGCCCGAGCGACTGCCACGCCCATAAGACACTCGACCATCTTCGTATTTGATGCGTCGGTTCGAAGCGATCTTCTCGACCTTCGCCTGCCCCAGTTCGAGGTGTGTGACCGGTTGAGCATCGGAGATCGACTCCTGTGCGGCCGCGGCCACACGCTGCACGCAGTCTTCGTGAAACGGGACATCCATCAGCTCGCCAGACAAGCCAACTTTGTCCAACAGGTTCTGGGCACCGATGTCCGTCACTGGCGCGTCATGCTGATGCAGGCTGCAGACCAGCACACGCTCCCGCGTGGTGCCCATCGTCTTCGCAATCACTTCGCGCCAACGGTCGTACGCTTCATTCCGAATCTCACACCAGTCGACCGCCACCAGCACGATGGGCTTTTCCGCACCGGCGCCGGTCTCAAACAGCACGAATCCGTGAGCCTGCAGAGGATCGACGATCTCTTTTGACTTGGTCGGAAGCAGGCCCATACAGCGATGGTTGAGCGGAATCGTGACATCGACGGAAAACGGTGCGATCAGTCGTTCGGGCATGACGGCTCCTGGGTGGCAGACTTTTACATTTCTGGAATTGGGTCGTGTGTCCGGCTGAAATCAGAAAAGACTTTGTTGCGTCTTGGGCGGTTCTGTCTCCAGCGGTCGAATCGCCAGCGTGTACGAATCATTGACGATTCGCTCGCCCTTGCGTAGCCGCTCGGCCACCGTGGCACCGACCGGAAAATGCCGGCCCAGTTCTTCAATTGCATCTTCAACCGATGCCGCAACAAACCGGCCTCGATTGTTGTCCGCCGTTTCAATCAGAGCAACGACCGCCATGACGGGTGTTCTTTCTATTTTCAGAACCGACAGGAAGCTGGTTTCTCACTTTATTCGACAGCACTGTCCTGTAGCGCCTGACTCGGCCGGAATCGCTCAGTCAGTTTCTTCACCACGATCGGAAACACTCCCAGCAGGACGAACGCCGCGAGCAGCTCGGGCGACAGAATCCCCGCAGTGCCTTTTTCCTTCAGCGTATTCAGGTCAGGCACGCTGGAGCCTGCATACACATAGACCGTCGTTCCGGGCAGCATTCCCAATTGGCTGATCCACCAGTACGTGACGACGCGAATCGAGGTCAGACCCATCAGCAGGTTGATGGTGAAGAACGGGATGGCCGGAATCAGTCGCATCGTGAACAGATAGAATCCGCCTTCGCGTTCAAACGCGTCGTTGACTTTCTGCAGGCGGTCACCAAACCTCGATTGAATGGAGTCTCGCAGCAGATACCGACTGAACAGAAAAGAGAGCGTTGCGCCAGCCGTCGAAGAAAAACTCACGACAATCAGTGCTGGCACGAATCCGAGATACCACGCGTAAACAAGAGTCAGGATCAGTGCGCCCGGCAAAGACAGTCCCGTAATCGCGACGTAGGCAAGCACGGCCAGCGCGTAGACCAGGATGGGATGGTCACTCTTCCACGCCCGAAGCTGCGATTCCCGTTGGGCGAGGCTTTCAAGATTCAACTCGTCCCCGAATTGCAGGTAGACAATTCCCGCAGCGAGCACGACGCCTGCGAAGACGAACAGCTTCCCGATCGGAACTCGTGACTGGTCGCGGGGCGTCGGGGGTGAATCGTGTGGTGAGGTCATCTGCCGTGTCCTTCCCTGCAGTTCGTTTCCTGACATGCTCGGCTCAGCATCGTGGACTGGCCGGACCTCGTCAGTGAACCGGATTACGAACACGACCTGTTATTTGGTAGCCGGATCAATCGACTTGAGTGCCACCCACCGACCATCGCGAGCCGACAACGCCGCTGCATCAGTAAACAGTTGCACGCGATATCCGTCCTCCAGGTCCGGATGATCCGTCGCGTCCCCGGCGATCGCCGCCTTCATGGCGGGAAAGACGTAGTCGCCGAATCGATTCCCCCAGCCCGGATGCGGCAACGTGTCGATAACCTCGGCTTCATCCAGTCCGCGTGCCAGCGAAAGCTCGCCACTCAATCGATTCACTGCGAGTGATGCCTTCGTGCCATGCAACTCGAGTTCTGGGGACAACCATTTACGGAGGAACGGGGCGTGCGAAAGGACCACCGTACCGACCGCGCCATTATCGGCTTCGAAAGCAATACTCGCGTAGTCGTATGCTGTCCCGCGGCGTGTCTCGGGCGCGTCTTCTGCAGGATGACTCTCGCCCCATGCAATCGCTTCACTCAGATTCACCTCGCCCAGATGCGGCTTGGCTGGCGAGATGACATCGGCATGCGTCAACACACGAGTCGCTTCCAGACCGGTGATCCACCTCAGCGTGTCGTAACCATGCGACCCGACATCGGCGATGCTACCGGCCGACGAAACGGCCGCATCATCCCGCCACGTGAACGGCATCGATTCGGGCCGTGGGTTATGCCATCGGTAAACGATCGACCGAATGTCACCGAGCGTTCCGCTGCGAACGATCTCGCGAGCCCGCGCGAAACTGGCAAGATAGCGTGTCCAGAACGGGACAAAATGGGCGCGACCCGAATCGCGGTACGCCGACCAGATGTCAGCGGCTTCGCCGACATTCAGCCCGACGGGTTTCTCGCAGAAAATGTGCTTGCCCGCTGCCGCACAGGCCATTGCTTCTTCGTGATGCAGAACGTCGGGCGTGGCCACAATGACAAGGTTGACGTCCGGGTGTTCGACCACCTGCCGCCAGTCATCCGTCAGCAGTTCCGCGCCGTCCTCGCGTCCAGCCGCTTCCAGCAGGTCGCGCCGCCGGGCACACAACGCCACAATGCGGGCAGCATCACCACACCTGCGAATCTCCTCACGATAGGGCGTCCCAATGAACCCCGTCGCTCCAATGACTCCGACTCCGAATGACATCGCTGACTCCTCACAGTGGTTCAACTTAGGCGGTCGTGGTGTATACCATTGCTGTCCCGCCACCCAGCGTGGCGAAGCCGCAACAAGTCTTAATCTTAATCCTACTCTTAATCTTAATCCCCACCAGGCCGGAGCAGTGCCATGCGTCTCAGCACCGTCACACGTCGTGGTTTCCTCCGAACATCCGCAGGAGTTCTCTCGGCTGGAGCCTTCGGGGCAGGTCAGACTTACGCGGATCGCCCGCCCGTCGATCGACCGCGCGCGACCGACGGCGACGAGCGGCACGAACCCAACTGGGACGAACGGCTGACCATCACGGTCGGACCGAAAAAGGCCGACCTGGTCGGACAAACTGACCGTGTCATTCAGGCCGCCGTCGATTACGTGAAACGTCTGGGTGGCGGCACCGTCAAGCTGCTGCCGGGGACCTACACGCTGCGGAATTCCATCCACCTCCCGTCGAAGTTGCGTTTAATCGGCAGCGGTCCGGAAAGCGTCATTACTAAGATTGCGTCCGAGACAATCACGATCACGGATGATTCCGACTGGTACGACCAGGAGATCACACTGGAGAAGCCGGGCGGTTTTCGCGTCGGCGACGGTGTCGTCCTGAAGACAAAGAACCCGCACAACAGTGGCACTGAGGTCATCAAGCGGACGCTCGTCGCGCGGTCCGGCAACCGCTTCAAGCTGAATGACGGGCTACGCAAGAACGTCTGGCTCAGCGGGACGCCCACGTGTTCGTCCCTGTTTCCATTACTCACCAGCGAGTACACGTCGGACGTCGTGCTGGAGAACCTCACTCTCGACGGCAACGGGAAGAACAACACGAACCTCAACGGCAATTACGGCGGCTGTATCTTCCTGCAGGATTGCAACCGCTACACGATCCGTGGCGTCGAGGCGAGAAACTATGACGGCGACGGCATCAGCTTCCAGATTTGCCACGACGTTGTCGTCGACAACTGCCATTCGCATGACAACACCAACCTGGGCGTGCATCCGGGTTCGGGTTCACAGCGGCCGCTGATCCGCAACTGCGTGATGGAACGCAACAACCTGGGCCTGTTCTGGTGCTGGGGAGTGAAGTTTGGACTGGCCGAGCACAACCGCATGATCGACAACCGCAGCTATGGCATCTCGATCGGACACAACGACACGGACAACGTCATGCGGCACAACGAAGTGTCCGGCAGTGGCAAGGTCGGCATCCTGTTCCGCAACGATACACGCGGTCGAGACTTCTGGGCCAACCGCAATGTCATCGAGCAGAATCGCATCATCAACACCGGCGGCGAAGATGGCATTGCCATCGACATTCAGGGAAAGACGACGGACATCCGGATCGCAGATAACGAACTGAGCGAGACCCGGGAGCCCATGAAACGAGTCGGCATTCGCATCGGCACCGAAGCGGGCAAAGTCGAACTGGCCGAGAATTCGATCGACGGATTCTCGACGGCCGTGATGGATCAGCGCCCGACAGCGTGACAGGCGACTCCTGCACTGCGGACTACGGGAGGGCTGCTCAAATTCCGACCAGTATGATTTGATTGATGATTGTCGAATGATGAGTGTTGATTTTTGAAGTGAAGGTAACCGAGCAGCTTGAATGGACGGCGCCCCTTTGCGATCGCGGCTCGACGTAGGGTGTGACAAGCGGAGCGAACGGTTCTTCCGGTGTGCCGGCGCGGGCGGTCTCGAATCGCCTGAAGCTCAACAAACTGCGGAAACCCTCCGCGCCGGCACACCACGAATGGCCAATCAGCCCGCTTGTCACACCCTACGAAGTGGTGTTGTCGATTTCGATGCTCCGCAGAATAGAGTCTTTGTTTCCTTCGTTCCCTTCTGTTCAAAATCCTCGCGACAACAGGTCAGTCTCAGGAGCGAAGAGTCTTCCGAGGCGGTGCCTCAGACTGAGAACGGACGAACGATGTAAGGAACACTAATCCGCACTAATTGACGCTAATGACTCACGTGTCGACTGTCGCCCGGATTAGCGAAAATTAGCGTCAATTAGTGTTCCTTCATGGCCGGGAACGAAACTTGACTCAACTGCGACGTGTTTTGACGAAGAAGCGTTGTTACTGCCGAAACTTCTGCTGCCATTCCTTCGGCATCACGCTGATGTCGCTATCGTCCTTGTAGTGCTCGCGAAGCTTGTCCAGGTCCTTCTTCAGACTGGCGGCCACGTCTGCGTATTCCTCCCTCGCGTAGACGTTTGTCAGTTCTTCGGGGTCCTTTTCAAGGTCATACAGTTCCCACTCGTCAAACTGGTAAAAGCGAATCAGTTTGAATCGCTCGGTGCGGATGCCGAAGTGCTTCGCCACCATGTGGACGCTGGGGTATTCGAAGTAGTGGTAATACAGCGAGTCGCGGAAGTCCGACGCTTTCTGTTCGCCCTTCAGCAGGGGCACCATTGATTGGCCCTGCATGTCGCGGGGAATTGGAGCACCCGCGATGTCCAGAAACGTCTCGGCGTAGTCCAGATTCTGAACCAGCGCTTTGCTGACGGAACCGCCGTCGGTCACACCAGGCCACTTCACGATCAACGGCATCTGGAACGACTCTTCGTACATCCAGCGTTTGTCGTACCAGCCGTGGTCGCCCAGATAGAAACCCTGATCCGAGCTGTAGATGACGATCGTGTTGTCCGCGAGCCCGGCTTCTTCCAGATACGCCGTCAATCGACCGACGCTCTCGTCGACTCCCTTGACGCATCGCAGGTAGTTGCGGATGTATCGCTGATATTTCCAGCGGATCAGGTCTTCGCCTTTCAGGTTTGCCTTCAGAAACGCTTCATTCTTTGGTCCGAATGCCGCATGCCACGCTTTCAGTTGCGCTTCGGTCATCCTCGCCATGTTGCGGATGCCCGACCGATCTGTTTTCTGCTTATTCAGATCGAAGTCTTTGGGCATCGGACCGAACACGTCGCACACCAGATGCAGATGTCGGTCAATCTCCATCTCCTGAAATCGGGCTGGGCTGGCGTTGTCTTCCCACTTGTCGAACAGAGTCGGCGGCTCGGGAATCTCGATATCGTCGTACAGATTGAGATGCCTCAGTGGCGGCATCCATGTTCGATGCGGTGCCTTGTGCTGACACATCAGCATGAATGGCTTGCCGGAGTCTTTCTGCTCCTTCAACCAGTCCACAGCCATGTCAGTGACAAGATCGGTGCAATATCCCTCGACAACAACGCGGCCCTTGGGCGTTTTGAAAGCCGGGTTGTAGTAGTCGCCCTGTCCGGGCAGCACGGTCCAGTGATCGAACCCCTGCGGGTCAGTGCCCAGATGCCATTTACCAATCATCGCCGTGCGATAACCGGCTTTCTGGATCAGTTTCGGGAACGTCTGCTGCGAGCCGTTGAACTTGTTTCCGTTCGTCATGAACCCGTTCACATGACTGTGCTTGCCGGTCTGGATAACTGCGCGGCTCGGGCCACAGATCGAGTTCGTACAAAAGCTGTTCTTAAACAGCATGCCCTGGCTGGCGAGCTTGTCGATGTTCGGTGTCGGGTTAACGCCCTTCAACCAGCCGTTGTAGGCTCCGATCGCGTGCGAAGCGTGGTCGTCGGTGAAGATGAAGACGATGTTCGGGCGATCGGCCCCGCAGCATGTTGCCAGTCCGATTGCAAGATTGATCAAAGTCACAACAGCCATGACCCGGCTGGCCACACACACAAACTTCAGTCGGAAACGCAGATTCATTGGGTTCACTCGCTATTGCTTCACGGGAAATTCAGACGCGTCCCGGGAAACTATCGAGTGCGTTTATGCGATGCGAGCGACCGGTGGCAAATCAGCGGTTGATTGCGGATACCGACCGCGATTGCTCGGTCGGATGCACATTCGTGTGGATTCGCGTCAGCAGACTTCGAATCCGGGCGGAGTCACGGACATTGATCGAAGCCGAGTGGTCGGACCACCGATGTCGTGAAATCGGATGCGCTGTGAGCTGATCCATGTGAGGCAGACGAAATGCGGCCGGCCCGGAATATCGGGCGATCAAGTATTCCAGCACGCGCAGTCGAATTCGCCAGTACCACAACAGAGAGGGATCCCGGGCCAGCCGACGGACCACCTCCCGCCGCTCATTCTTCCAGCCGGTCAGTAAGGGATGTTCTGTTGGCATGACAATGACCAGTGACACCAGCCGGTGCATCGAACGCAGGAGTCAGCAGCCTCCCGGACCGTGTCCGGGAATCTTACCATCCGTCGGAAAGGCGAGACAGACGCAACGATCCACCGAAACGGACTGCAACGATGCAAATTGACTCAAAGCTGCAACCGGCCGACCTGTTACCGGCAATCGACCGTATGTGGGATTTATCGGCACTGAAGATTCTTTCGATCGAAGAATCCTGCACCACTCAGGGACAGACGCCAGTCTTTACCGTGAATGGCCGCTATCAGCCGCAGGGATGGACCGAGTGGACGCAGGGATTCCAGTTTGGCTCGGCGATTCTGCAGTTCGATGCGACAGACGATGAGCAGTTTCTCGAAATCGGGCGCCGCAACACCATCGAGCTGATGGCGCCGCACGTCACGCACATCGGCGTCCACGACCACGGATTCAACAATGTCAGCACGTACGGCAACCTGCGGCGTCTGATGCTCGAAGGACGAATCCCGCACGATCAGCGGGAACTCGAACTGTATGAACTCGCCCTGAAGTCATCCGGTGCCGTCCAGGCCGCACGCTGGAGCACGACAAACGACGGTGACGGCTACATCTACTCGTTTAACGGACCGCACTCGCTGTTCTGCGACACGATTCGGTCGTTGCGATCGTTGTCGCTGGCTCATCAGCTTGGTCATCGCCTGATGGGTGAGAACGATCAGGCGATCAGTCTGCTCGACCGCATGATCCAGCACGCCCGGACCACGGCCCGTTACAACGTCTACTATGGCGAAGGCCGCGACACATACGACGTGCGTGGCCGAGTCGCTCACGAGAGCATCTTCAACTGCAACGACGGTCGATATCGCTGCCCGTCGACCCAGCAAGGCTATTCACCGTTTTCCACCTGGACACGCGGACTGGCCTGGATCATCGCCGGCTATCCCGAACAGCTTGAGTACCTGCAGACCGTCACCGACGAAGAGCTCGAACCATTCGGCGGCCGAACGGAGATCGAAGCCTTCATGCTGAAAGCGGCGTGCGCCGCATGCGACTTCTTCATCAACAACACGCCCACAGACGGAGTGCCCTATTGGGACACCGGAGCCCCCGATCTGTCCCGGCTGGGAAACTACCTTGAGCGACCCTCCGAGCCGTTCAACGACTTCGAACCAGTCGACAGTTCAGCCGCAGCCATCGCCGCTCAGGGACTTCTGCGACTCGGACGATTCCTCCGCGAGCGGAACGATACGACTGGAGATCGCTACTGGCAGGCCGGTCTGACGACGGCCCAATCCCTGCTGACCGCTCCCTACCTGAGCGAGTCTCCCGATCACGAGGGACTGCTGCTCCACACCATCTATCACCAGCCCCGCGGCTGGGACCACATTCCGGAAGGCTCAGCAATCCCCCACAGCGAATCCTGCATGTGGGGCGACTACCACCTGAGAGAACTGGGCCTGTTGATTCAGCGTGCAACTTCTGAATGCGAAACAAATGACTCACTCATTTAACGGAACAACCAACCGCCAGACGTTGAGGCCGCGTCGCCTTTCATCTCACCTGGCGTAATCGTCGTTGCCTGCCGCAGCATGTCCATCTCGTCGTCCGTAATGGTTGGCTCCGCAATTCGGAAGTCGCTTCATCCTCGAAGAGTGAACAACACAACTTCTCCACGGAGTCGTATGCGTCCAATGTGAGCCCTCGTTATTGAAAGCGGAAATACAATGGCTCAATGGACTTTGCCGATCATCTACGTCACCGGCCGGGCCAACCTTTTGAGCGACGGAGGGCTTCGAGATCACGACGTCCGTTATCGACCTGGTACTGCACAGTGTAACTGTCTATCGACTCCGGCCAGAACGAGTCGAACGAATACGTCTCCAGGAAGTCAAGTGCGCCGTCCTTTACGAACAGGAGGAACCCTCCTCCCCCGTCAACGCCATCAACTTCGCACACAACATCGCCGAACGAAAACGATGCGTTTCCAGGCAGACGAGGGTAGTTCGAATCCAAAGTGAAGTGAGCGTAGCTTCCACAGCCTGTGTACTCGCGGCGAATCGTGACGACATGCTTCATCTGCTCTCGCAGGAGAGCCAGCGTATCGTCGTCGCCATCAAGCAGAAGACACATCGCTTCCTGTTCGAGCGTGATACTAGTGATGCTCATGGGATGAAAAACATTCCTGTCTTTACAACACCATCGAAGACGCGCCCACGCACTGTAACACAGGGTGGCCCGACCACTATTGGTGGGATGCCACAGGCATGAGAATCCTGCCCCTCAGCGGTCGACGCATCAGTCGACATGAAACTCATCATTGCATGGCGGTCGGTCAGAGAATCGGCCGGTCGACTCTTGAGTGCTCGAAAGACGGGCGAGTACAGGTCGGACCCACCACCAACGTCGCTGACTGATGGAGTCGCTTCCTGTCGCTCCGCGACCCGGCCAATCTGGCCGGGTCACCCTGCGGCAAAGGCAGGCTCAGTCGGGCGAGATCAACCGCTGGAACTCGGGGAGGTCCTGCAACGATTCGAAATCGTCGTCGTCGGCCACGGCTTGTCGACGTTCAGGATGTGCGGACAGCAGTTGCCCCAGTTCCAATAACGCCTGATCCGCATCGCCGCGGATGGCCAGGACACAGGCAAAGTTATACCGGCCCGCGTCCGGGTCGAGGCTCATGAGTTTATCGGCAGCATCCGACGCTCGACGAAGCAGCTCCTGCGCGGCCTGCTGATCGAGTTCGACGTACCGTTTCCACAGCAGTGAAGAGAGCAGATTGTTGAGCGTGGCGGCATCGTCGGGGCGTTGCGCGAGCGACCGTTCGCAAGCGGCGATTGCCCGGTCAAACCACTCGGCCCGCTGATCGCGTTCGCCTTCCGGCGTCGCCCGCCCGCGGTTGTCGAGCGCACTACCGAGATTGTGGAGCGTGTCGGCATCGTCGGGGCGTTGCGCGAGCGACCGTTCGTACGCGGCGATTGCCCGGTCAAACCACTCGGCCCGCTGGTCGCGTTCGTCTTCCGGCGTCGCCCGCCCGCGGGCGGCGAGCGCACTACCGAGATTGTGGAGCGTGGCGGCATCGTCGGGTCGTTGCGCGAGCGAGCGTTCGTACGCGGCGATCGCCCGGTCAAACCACTCGGCCCGCTGCTCGCGTTCGTCTTCCGGCGTCGCCCGCCCTCGGTCGTCGAGTGCAGTGCCGAGACCCATGAGCGTGGCGGCATCGTCGGGGCGTTGCTCAAGCGAGCGTTCGAACGCGGCGATCGCCCGGTCAAACCACTCGGCCCGCTGGTCGCGTTCGTCTTCCGCAATTGTTCCTGCGTGTTGAGCGAGAGCGACGCCGGATCGCCCGAAGCAACTGGCGCGAAGTTCGGCCGATGCGTCTGCCTGATCCAGATTCTGGATCGCCATCTCCGACATCTGAACCCGGACCGACGTTGGCGACATCTCGCGCCCCGCCATCCAGGGAATCAGCAACGGATCCTTCGATTGACTCAGATGGTCAATGGCATCCTCGACGAGCAGCGGAAATAACGGTGCCGCCGATGCTTCCATCCAATCGACGTTCCTGCCTTCAAGCAAGGCTTCCAGGGTCTGCTGAATTCGTACGCGCGCTGGCTCGGCAGCCACTGCCGATTGACTCGAAGCACCGTAGTGATTCTGAAGCAGAACCAGCCATTCCATTCCCGCGGCAAGCATTGTTTTGCATAGTTGCCAGTAGGCGATGCCAGTCAGGCTCATACACCTGTGTCGTTCCTCACTCAGAACATGGATCAACTCGGTCGCCTGCTGCAGCGAGAGCTTGCTGGCGGCACCCAATATCCGGTGCTTTTCGGTAGCGGACAACGCGATTGAGTAGACGAGCAGTTGAATGAATAACGTCCGGTCGTGCTCAGAAAATCCTTCCGGCCACTCGTTCACGAGATCGGTTGTTGGAACGGATGCGAGGTTCCATGTTGGCGGCTTGAACAGCAGCGACGTCAAGCCACGCGATCGTTCGAGGTCGACACGCGCCATCTGAAGATGCCGTTCTTTCTGCGCGGGAGTCGCGGAGGCGATGCGCATCTGCCGCTGCTGGGGCGATTCCGGCGAGCGAGGATCAAATGGCGCAATCAACGATTCCACCACGCTGTCATCCCACAGGCAGCGTTCCTCGACGTAATCCGTGATCTCGGCGAACTGTGCGGCGAAGTCGCTGTCCGGGACGCGATGGACGAGTGGCACGTTGCTCATCACAAGTTCCGGGTTGAACGGAACTTCGAATTCGCGTGGGAACGGTTCGGCCAGACCCAGTGAATCGACCAGGCAAACGCTGTCTTTTAGCTGCTGCTTGCGGCGACGCTGCTCACGCTTGAGCAGTTCCTGGCCCTGGACGCCTCCCGACCAGATGAGCATCGTGTTGGCCACCAGGTCGCCCGGCTCGCGCGCGCTGGCATTCAGGACGATCTGCAGTCCTTCCAGGTTCTGAGCGTCCTGGCCGTACACGATCACGTTGAAATCCGTGGCATCGCCCAGCAGCAGGTCACCGACCTCTGTAATCCCGGTGCGGCAATCGACCAGCAGGTAGTCGGGCGATCCCTGCTGATCCTCGCCGCGCCAGGGAATCTTCGCCTGTTCAACCTGATGCCGAAAGACCTTGAACACCATCCGCGGGTCGCCGTCCAGGTCGGCCAGAAAGGTCTTCAGATTCAACAGGTCGACCTGCTTGACCGATTCGATGAATTTCTCGACACCTTCGCCCAGGTCGCCGGCCGGAATGAATGCGACGTCGCCTTTCATCCGGTATTTCTCGTCCGGTTCCTCACGATGGCGTGCGTCGTCAATCAACCGGGGCGCTGTGAGCATTGACTCGATACTGACGTCACCCCGCGTCTGATGCTCGGGACGCAACGCGAGCAGGTACTCCAGGATGCCCAGCCGGGGCATTCCGCCGTCCTGCGGCCACATGCACTCCATCAACGACAGGCCAGGCGCCTGCAGATCCCAGTCGGCAACAACGACTTTGCGCCCGCGCTGCGCAAGCGTGTAGGCCACGGACAGAAGAGACATCGTCCGTCCGACACCACCCTTGAACGAGTAGAAGGCGACGACCTTCATGCGAACAACCCTCGAAACGGGGTTGGATGGTGCGGCTTCGATTGCTTGATGGCATCAATGGTTGCGACAAGGGCGTCCGCACGTGCGGCCCAACGTGAGGGAGTTTCACCCGTCTGGTCAACCACAGGCGTCGTCGGCTTGTCAACGGGCAGCAGGTCTTGACGAAACAGCTCAAATGTCTCGACCGAGAGTCGAGCCTTTTGCCGTTCCAGCTCGATCACCACAGCCTGCGCTCCGAACCGATCCATCAGGTCTGGCCACAGCCAGCGGACGTAATTGCGCGCTTCATCGTGCGCACACAGAACCGGTAGCTCATCCATCGCAATGACCAGACCGTGGTCGACGAGACCGGAAAACACCAGCGCACCGTACTCGGGCCCCAGGCATTCGAGCTGTTGCATCCAGAAGTCCGGTGTCGCGTGATGCCCATTGCTGATCAGGCACTTCAACAGTCCAGCATGAGTCTCGGCACCAGGTCCGTCGGTCTTCAGGAAGACTTGCTGCCGCACCATGTCGAACAGTTTCGAAGTGAGTGACGCACCACAGTCCTGAATCAGGTCCAGCAGCGCCACACGCGTCGGTTCAGGCCAGCGACCCGGCTCTGTGACCAACTCGTCAAGGCAGTCACCTAGAACGGCCGACATGCGATCTCGTAATCCGGAACTGCCGCGGCAAAACTCTGTCGAAAGCCATTCAAACGGTTCCGGTCCCGAACGCGGGTCGACAGCCGGCCCGATCGAAGGATTCCCCTGCAGCCGTGCATACATCACATCGCGCAAGTCCCCGATCTCAAGGTCCGCGATCGCTGCCGGGCTGCTGTGACGACGCACAGCATCTTCCGGGGCAGGTTTCGGATCAGGTTTCGCCGCGACTTTTCGTTTTCCTGCCATACCGAATTCTATCTCACGAGGCGACTTCGATCATGCCCGCCAATTGATTCGAAGAGACAGGTTGATGGACAACTTCCGGCAACCCATCCGTCCCGGAAAGTGGGCGAGTCTTGCCGCCGGGACGGTAGTAATCGAACGATTCGGCATCCAGGGCCGTCGGTTTGTGCGCGGTCTGATGCGGTTCCAGTTTGTGCTGCCACAGGAGAAGTTCCACGTCGGGCTTCGACAATCGCAATCCAAGTCGACGCACCAGTTCGGACTTTTCCCTGGGTAGTTTGTAAAACGGATCGTCGAGTTTTCGAGCCTGATAGAAGCTCCACATGATCCACTTTGACAGATCGCAGTTCCCCAGCAAACTCTGTTGTCCCACCAGGTCACGTTCTCGCAGGATTCGGTCGACAAACAGACCTGTAGTGCCCGTTTTGCGTGTCAGTGGAGTCTTGCCCAACTTGACACTTCGCAGGGTACTTTCGGTTTTACCACGTTCCACAACGTGCCCAAGTACTGCGTTCTGTCCCGTGGTGTTCACTTTCCCAAGCCGCTGATGCGCCCGGCAGAAATTGAACACGCAACCTTCCACGACATCCGCAACATTGACGGCAACACCCAGAAGCAGTTGCAGCAACTCCTCGCGCAGCCGCTGACTGACGTATCGGTCCTCATCAAGATTGAGCAAGACCTGAGCGTTCTTCGCCTCAAAGGTTCGCAACGCCTGCTCCGCGCGGTCGGAATCCTGACCACGCCCCTGGCCGCGCCAACGAGTCAGAATAGTCGCGAAAGGCATCCACCTGCTCCTGAGACGGTTCACTGCCAGCATACCCATACGACGCGATCAATCACACCACGTCAGGTTGAAGACGAGCATTGAGCGCGAGAGTACACAACGGAGTGTTACTCACGTGAGGGGCGTTCATGCTGCGTCTCGTGTTGGTGTGGAGCCGTTGAGCAGATGCCCGGACACGCGGTCCCAGGTTGACGTCTTCTCGGTCGGTTCATTGCCCGGAAGCAGTTCTGGTAGTATCCCGACGATGGAAGTGGCACCTGCAGCCAGCATTGAATTCGCTGCTCGCTGCCTGATCACGAACCGACTGGAGCGCGAAGCCATGTTTCGAGATGACCTGCGACGGACCAGCATGCTGTTCGGCGGATTGGTGATCCTCTCCCTCAACGGGATGCTGCAGCCAGCGACTGTGCAGGCACAGCGGCCGGTTGAACTTGCCAACCGAATGCTGGAGTCGATGGGTAGAGCGAAGGGGCTTTGTGTCGTGCTGGGCTCCGAAGATGGTGCTCTGGCTGTTGAGCTTTGCCGTGACGGCCAGTATCTCGTGCATGGCCTGTGTACCAGTGGCGAGGCCCGCGACCGAGCGAGGCAGACCATTGATAAGGCGGAGTTGCGCGGTGTCGTTTCGGCCGAGACCGGGTCGATGGAGCGGCTGCTCTACTCGGACAACATCGTCAACCTGGTCGTCGTCGAAAACACGACGGCGTTGCTCCGCGAGGGGTTGCAGATCAAAGACGTACTCCGTGTGCTGCGTCCGGGTGGTGTCGCGTGGCTCGCGGACGAGCCCGACAGCCAGGGAACGCTCGCCACAAAGCATCTTTCGAAACTGGTCTCAGATTCCCGTATCGAACCTCTGGTCGTCATCAAGGAACCCGCCGGTGTCTGGCTGCGTCTGACGAAGACGCGTCCGGACAGCATGGACGATTGGACTCACGCGCGAGGCAACGCCAGCGGCAATCCGGTTTCGACTGACACACAGGTTGGTGTGCCGACCGGAGTTCGCTGGGTCGCTGGACCCAACTGGCCGACAGGCGATCGCAAGGCATCGACTCCGTCAGCGGTCGCATCGAGCGAACACCTGGCCGTCGTGTTCCAGGACGAAGTCGCCACTGACGAGGGAATGATCAAAGAAGACTCACTGATCGTCCGCGACGTCTTTAACGGGTTGCGTCTGTGGCGACGCAAGGCGGAGTCGATGGATGTCCTGGCGTCCGGCGGTCGCATCTACACGAAAGTCGGCGGGCAGGTTGTCGCTCTCGACGGCGAGACGGGCGACATTGTTCTCACGTTTGCTGTCGAGGGGCCTGGCGATTTTCTATTGAGCGACGGGTTGCTGCTGGTAGCCAGCTCGAAGGGCATCAATGCATTCGACATTGAAAGCGGCGAGAGCAAATGGGCTACTTCGCAGGTCCCCAGAAAAATACGCGTGGGGGACGGGCGTGTCTTCGTTCACGTCGACAACAGCCGGCGTGGCACGGACTCACAAATGGTGTGTTTCGATCTGAAGACCGGGAAGCAGCAATGGGCCGCCTCCACGAAACCATGGGCCAAGGGTGCGACGACCGACCTGATCTTTTACCGCGACGGCGTGCTCGTGTCCGCCAGCTCGAAAGGTAACCACGCTGTCTCGGCTGAGGACGGCTCGCACCTGTGGGATTACACGTATCCGAAAATCGGCCACGGTGGCAGCTTTGAAAAAGTGATGGCCTCAGGCGGACTTGTCTGGATCCACACAGCCGATTCGCAGGGCACGAAACAGTACGCGTGGGAAGGACTCGACCCGAAATCGGGCAAGGTGAGCAGGCGAATTCTGCAGCCGAAAGAGTTCACCTATAAGCATCGCTGCAGCTACGACGTCGGTACCGAGCAGCTTTTCCTGTGCGGCTCGATGGACTTTGCCGATCTGGAAACCGGCGAATACCGTCATTTCGGGGCGAGTCGCACCTCATGCCGAACGGCCGGTCTCGTGCCGGCCAATGGTCTGATCTACACGTTTCCTCATGCCTGCGGGTGCTACGTGATGCTCCGCGGGTTTCTCGCGCTGGAGACGAACCCGCAAGTTGTTCCGGCACCTTCGGCCGCAATGCGTCTGGAAAAGGGTCCTCGATTTGGAGCGAAGTACGCGCGGTCCGAGGCTCCGTCACCGGACTGGCCGACGTATCGTCGCAACGTGGGACGCAGCGGCAGCACGACTTCGTCGGGGCCCGAGCAACTGACCAGCCTGTGGGAGCACACGGTCGCTGACCGCATTCCCGAGTCCGTCGCACTGGAGTGGGACCACAAGGACGGCGGACGATTGACCAGTCCGGTCGTGGCCGAGGGGCTGGCGTTTGTCGCGAGCAGCGATCATCACCGACTCTCAGCCCTGGACGCAAAGAACGGCGAACCGCGGTGGAGTTTCACGACGGGAGGTCGGATCGACTGCCCGCCGACGATCGACGGAGGCCTGTGCCTGTTCGGCTCACACGACGGCTTTGTCTATTGCCTGACTGCTGATACTGGCGAACTGGTCTGGCGATACCGGGCTGCGCCTCGCGACCGTCGCATCGTTGCCTACGGGCAGATCGAATCGGCTCAACCGGTGATGGGAGGCGTGCTGGTTTACGACGGACTGGCATATTTCGTCGTCGGAAGACACAGCGCATCCGACGGTGGACTGCTGGTCCAGGCTGTCGAACCGGCCACAGGAAAACTCGTCTGGTCCGAGCCGGTGACCGACCACGAAGGCGTGCCCGACCTTCTGACCGGCGGCAGCGGAACGATTCAAATGGCCTCATGGGAGGTCGACGCAAAAACTGGCAAACCAAAAAGTGCTGGAGTCGGGCGGCTTCGCGGAGGTCGACTGGGCCTGCTAAACGCTGCCTGGTCCAAACGCCCCATCGCGATTCGCCGCAATCTCTCGGACTGGAAAACCGGAGATCGACCGACAGGCCAGATGCTCGCATTCAATGACACGACCACGTGCGGCTATCGGGCGTGCGAAAAAATCAATACGGGCAATGGTGCGATGTCTGGCAACGCCCGACTGTTCGCCAAACCGGTGTCGGGCAAGGAATGGTCGGTCGAGATGCCCACGACCGCACGCATGCGCGGTATGGTGCTGGCTGGTGATCGGCTCTACGTCGCCGGACTTCTGTATAAGGACGAAAAGGGGGCCGGTGCCAGCAGTGGCGTGCGCGTCTACAACGTAGCCGACGGCGAGTTACTCGCCGAGCACGCGATCGAGGACAAGCTCGTCCACGACTGCCTCGCCATCGCCGGAGGTCGCCTGTACGTCTCCACCGAGGACGGCAAGCTAATCTGCCTGGGAACCAGATAAGGCGGCATGAGAGATTCATCGGACAGGCCCGACGTCAAACCGTCCACCGGCCGCCGTCGGTTGCCGTGGTGGAAGAAGCTGGCCTTTTCAGTCGCCACAACACTTCTGTTCTTTGCGGTGCTCGAAGGCAGTCTTGCCCTTCTGGGTGTTGAGCCTGCGCTCGACCTCAGCGATCCGTTCGTCGGATTCGCAGGCAGCTCGCCGTTGTTCGTACCGGAACCGGAGTCCGGTGATGTCCCACGATTGACCACGGCGCCCAACAAGCTCGCATGGTTCAACCGGCAGAGCTTTTCGCGTCACAAGGCGGCCAACACGCGACGCGTCTTCTGCCTGGGCGGTTCCACGACGTACGGCCGACCGTACGACGACAGCACGTCGTTCGTGGGCTGGCTCCGCGAGCTATTACCACGCGTCGCGCCAGACACCAGATGGGAAGTTGTCAATGCCGGTGGCGTCAGCTACGCCAGCTATCGAGTGGCCCGCCTGGCCACGGAGCTGGTGGAGTACGAACCGGACCTCTTCATTGTCTACACCGGGCACAACGAGTTCCTGGAAGACCGCACTTACGGTGACCTCAAACAGTCGCCGCCGCTCGGTCGGGGCGTGATCGCGGCGGTGACTCGCACGCGAACGGGCGAGCTGGCGCGTCGACTGCTTGTCGGTCAAAGCGACACGAGCGTTGAGAGTCGCTTTCAACTCTCGGATGACGTCGACACGGTGCTCGACCACACGGTCGGTCCCACCACCTACAAGCGAGACGTCGCGCAACGACAGCGGATCCTCGAACACTTCGAAATCAATCTGAAGCGCATCGTTGCCACCGCCCGCAGCACCGGCGCCGAGGTGGTCCTGGTGACGCCCGCCTCAAATCTGAAGGACTGTTCGCCGTTCAAGAGCGAGCACTCCGCCGAACTTGCCGATGAGTCGCTGCAAAGCTGGACGCAGCTCTTCGAACAGGCACGGCAACTGGACAGGAGCGGGAAGTTCGAGGACGCCCTTCAAACCTATCGTCGTGCCGAGAGCCTCGACCCGCTGTTCGCGGAACTTCATTGGCGGATTGGTCGTGTGCTGCTGAAGCTGAAGCGATTCGACCAGGCTCGCGTCGCCTTCACTCGGGCCATCGACGAGGACGTCTGCCCGCTGCGAGCAGTCAGCGAAGTCGTCCGAACAGTTCGCCGCACGGCCGACCAGTTAAACGTGCCGCTTGTTGATTTCGAGCAGCTCATCGCCAGTCAAGCTCGGCAGGAGCAGGGACATTCATCGCCCGGCGACCAGTCCTTTCTCGATCACGTACACCCCACGATTTCGACCAACGGCCAGCTTGCCGCCGCGATCATTGAGCAGCTCATCGAAGCGGACGTGATCAAAGCACGCTCGGTCCCCACGGAACGAATGCTGGCCGAAGTACGACAGCGGATCGAGTCGCGCATCGACACTCGGCAGCATGCGATCGCACTACGCAACCTGGCCAAGGTGCTGAACTGGGCGGGCAAGCACGTCGAGGCTGGCTCACTCGCCATGCGGGCTGTTGAACAGTTACCCGATGATCCGGAAAGCCTGGTGATGTCGGCAGCGTATCTGGCCGAGACGGGACGCATGGACCAGGCGATCGAGCACTATCGTCGAGCCTTACGACACCGCCCGGACTACGCGACCGCTCACCAGATGTTGGGAGCGGCGCTGGTTGATCGCGGCGAACTGACTGAGGCGTTGAAGCACTTCACGGAACTGTCTCGCCTGCGCCCCGACGACGCGCTCGCATGGCAGATGATCGGCGCGATCTACGCCGAGCAGCGGCGATTCGATGAGTCACTGTCGTACTACGAAACGGCTCTGGTTCTGAAACCGGACGACGCCAACATTCACTACAACCTGGCCAACGCTCTGGGTCATCTGGGACGCACACCGGAATCCATCGAGCACTACACACATGCCATCAGACTGAACCCGGCCGACGCCGACGCCCGCAACAACCTAGGCGTGCTCCTTATGCGAGCTGGCCGTCGGGTCGAAGCAGCCGCGCAGTTCCGGGAAGTGTTGCGCATTCAACCGGAAGACCCGATTGCGGCTGCTAATCTCCGTGACGCGGAAGGCCCGAATCCGAAGTAGCGCATGCAAAGAAGCCCGGCATAATTGCCGTGCCGGGCTTCCGTTGCTCCACATTCAGACGGCTATGCATCGGCCGTGTGCGGCAGACCGGGAATCGGACATTCCGGTGTTCCCGCGGTGTCGCGTGTCAGCGTTTCGACCGACTCCTGGGCGGACTGCGAGTCCGTTACCCAGTTCCGATAGAACTCGTACGGGCAGTCGGAAATGCCCTTGTCACTTTCACCTGAGTTGAGCGTGCCCGTGTAACCACGGTGCAACAGCTTGTAGAGGTGGTTCTGCGACTGCGCGTTCGCCCGAAAATCGCGGATCAGAAACTTCGAAATCGCGGCATACTGAACACCGTTTTCTTCTTCGCCGCATTCGCCCAGCGTACGGCCGTCAAAGCCAACAATGGCCGAGTGGCCGAAGTACGAGTACACGCCGTCGAAACCTGCGGCATTGGCCACGGCAACGTACGTGTTGTTCATCCACGCCATCGCCTTCGACACCATGATCTGCTGCTCTTTGGCGGGATACATATAGCCCTGACACCGAACAATCAGTTCGGCACCCCGCATGGCACAGTCGCGCCAGATTTCCGGATAGTTGCCGTCGTCACAGATGATGAGGCTGATCTTCATCCCTTTCGGGCCCTCAGACACGTACGTGCAATTGCCGGGGTACCAGCCCTCAATCGGACACCACGGCATGATCTTGCGGTATTTCTGCACGATTTCACCCTGATCGTTCATCAGAATCAGCGTGTTGTAGGGCACCTTGTTCGGATGGTCTTCGTGCCGTTCTCCGGTCAGCGAGAAAACACCCCACACGCCATTGCGACGGCAGGCATCGGCGAAGATCTCTGTTTCTTCACCGGGAATCGTTGACGCCGTGTCCATCATTTCCTGATGGTCGTACATGATTCCGTGTGAGCTGTATTCAGGAAAAATGGCCAGGTCCATGCCCGGCAGACCCATCTTCATCCCGTCAACGAACTCAGCGATCTTGCGACAGTTGTCGAGCACTTCGGCCTTCGTATGCAGACGCGGCATCTTGTAGTTAACGACGGCGACGCCAACGGCATCGTCACTGCTGGAAATGTCCCCGTGATACATCGTTCGTCTCCTTGATTTTCAAGTCGGATGGGTCGGACGCGGAAGCGATGTTACTCCGGTTGAGTTCCGACCGACATTCACCCGACAAATCTGCGGATAGTTACAGTCGGACGAATCGCGTAGTGTTGTGGTCGACGCAGCCCCGATCCGGGAAATTCTCGCCAATGAACAATGACGAAACCCCAGATGACGAGCTCACGAGGCATGAGCCGTCTCGATCGCGGCGGTGGAAGGTCGCCATTTCGTCGATTCTGATCGTGCTGGTGTGCTCGGCGCCGGTGGTCTACCGACACTGGTGGCTCGGGCATGTACCCGACATCGACGATCCCTTCCTGGTGTCTGAAATCCTCAAGCAGATTCCCGAAGAGAAGAACGCTTTCCCGATATTTGCATCGGCGTTCGCCCTGGTCAAACCAGTGGCCGAAACAGATTTTCAACAATACATGGACGAAGACCTCGACGATGGTTGGGATCCCACCGACATTCAATTGAACAAGTATCTGGAGATGAACCGACCCGCATTAGAGAAGTGGCAGGAGGCGACGGAGAAAGATGACTATCAGTTAGCGTCAATCGCCCGGATCTCGGTTGAATCCGACCTCACGAGAATTCAGGCGCATCGCAATCTGGTCCGCTGGTGTCAGGTAGAAATCGAACGCCTGACGAAAACGGGAAATCCGAGTGGTGTCCTCGCCTGGTTACGGGCTTCCTTTCGATGCAGCGGTCTCGTGACCCGTCGTGCGTCGTTGATCGATCGTCTCGTCGGAGAATCCATTTTCGCAGTTTCTGCCCATTCGGCCGAAAAGTGGATGCAGCAACCGGGTGTAACCGCTGATGAGCTACTCGAACTCCTTGCCGTCATTCAGGCAACGAATGAATTGGCGGAGAAACCGTCCAACAATGTCAAAGTGGAGTATCTGATTTCCCGACCGTCGTATGCGAAATGGTCGTATGACGACATGAAGAATGCTTTCGAGAAATCCCGCGTCGACCCGCCACTGCGATCAAGATGGGAAGCCTGGCTGCTTGCCGAACCCGAATTCAGCTACCGGCTGATTGCACACATAACGGCCAATTATCTCGCATTCGTTGACGATCCTCGACGCGAGCGTCCACCGGTACTCGGCGACAATGTTTTTGACGAATCGGCGGTCGGTGCAGCGCCTGTGCAGCGCCTTCCCGCTCATCAACTGATCGACGTTCTCAAAGACGCGATACTTATCAACACTGAGCACAGCTCCCTCTCAGATTTTCTCAATAGCATCGATCGCGGACAGGCCAGGCGTGCCTGCCTGCAGGTTGCGATCGCGGCCCAGGCGTATTATCGCGATCGCAGAAAATCCCCAGATCGGCTCGCCGACCTGCAGCCGGATTATCTGTCGTCGCTACCCGTCGACCCGTACGCACCACGGCCGATCCCGGTGATTTACCGCCGCACCGACTACGGGGCAGTCGTCTACAGCCGGTTTACCAATGAGATCGATGACGGCGGAACGACGGTCACTCATGACGATGCGCCAAGAGGGAACATGCCTGATTTTGGGATTCGGATCCGCACGCCCCACGGCGGCGTGGCCCACACAATCCCGTAGGGTAGTCCGCGTGCCGGGAGGCACAGCAGCACGTGGCACTCCTTCATTCGACGCACGCGATCGAGAATTCTCCGACAACGAAGCCTCAGATCTGACGGAGCCGATGCGATCGCAAGACAGCGGGAACCAGTCGTGGCACAATCCCCGTTATGAAAACTCAACAGCTCCTTTGCTTTGTCTCTCTGGGCGTGATCGTCATGGCGAGCGTCGCATCGCCGGTCTTCGCGGATTCGAAGGTCGACTTCAATCGCGACATTCGCCCGATCCTGTCGAAGAACTGCTTCGCCTGCCACGGCCCCGACGAGGCGTCGCGTGAGGCCACACTGCGACTGGATACGGCCGCTGGTGCCATCGCGGATCTGGGCGGGCGCCGCGCAGTCGAACCGGGTAAGCCGGATGGCAGCCAACTGGTCGAGCGGATCGAGAGCGGAGATCCGAAGAAGATCATGCCGCCGCCGGACAGTGGACACGAACTGACCGACAGCGAGAAGAAACTCCTGCGGGAGTGGATCGCGGCCGGGGCTGAGTACAAGGTTCACTGGTCCTTCATTCGACCGAAGAAAGCCTCACTGCCGAAGGTCCAACAGCAGAACTGGCCCAGCCACCCGATTGACCATTTCGTTCTCGCGAAGCTGAACGCCGCGGGCCTGGCACCTGCCGAAGAAGCAGATCGGTACCGGTTGATCCGTCGCCTGTCGCTCGATCTGACTGGCCTGCCGCCAACGCCGGAGGAAGCAGACGCCTTTGTTGCCGACGAAAACAAGGATGCCCTCAAGAAGGTGGTCGATCGACTGCTCGCATCGGAGTCCTTTGGCGAGCACTGGGCGCGGATGTGGCTGGACCTGGCTCGCTATGCTGACACCAAGGGCTACGAGAAGGACCGGCACCGCGATATCTGGCGATTCCGCGACTGGGTTATCGACGCGCTGAATCATGACCTGCCGTTCGACCAGTTCACGATCGAGCAACTGGCGGGTGACCTGCTGCCTGAGCCGACCACCGATCAACTGCTGGCGACGGCATTTCATCGCAACACCATGACCAATGACGAAGGCGGCACGGACAACGAGGAATTTCGTGTCGCCGCGGTGAAAGACCGAGTCGATACCACCCTGCAGGTGTGGATGGGCCTGACAGTGGGCTGCGCAAAATGCCATTCGCACAAATACGACCCGGTCAGCCACTCGGACTACTACGCCTTGTTCGGATTCTTTAATCAGACCGAGGACGCAGATCGTGGTGACGACGCGCCGGCACTCGCAACGCCCACGGTGGCGCAAGCTCGGCAAATCGCAGACCTCGAAGCCGCGATTAAAAAACTGGAAGAGCAGTCAAAGGCGGAACCGAAATCTGCCACTGCGGAACTTGAAAACACCCGCAAGAAACTGACCAAACTCCGCAAGTCGATTCCAAAGACGCCGGTCATGCGCGAACTGGCCGCGGACAAGCAGAGGCAAACCCGAATCCATCAGCGAGGCAACTTTCTGAGCCCGGGGGATGTGGTCGAGTCTGGTGTGCCCGAGTTGTTCGGCGAGTTTCCTGATGACGGGCCGCGTAACCGCCTTGGCGTCGCCCGTTGGCTGATGCAGTCGGAGAATCCTTTGACGGCCCGCGTCATGGTCAACCGCGTCTGGGCAAGGCTCTATGGGACCGGCATCGTCGAGACCGAAGAAGACTTCGGCACACAGGGGACAGCTCCAACACATCCAGAATTGCTGGACTGGCTGGCGGTCGATTTCCTGGAAAGCGGCTGGTCTTTGAAAAAGCTGATTCGCAGCATCGTCCTCTCGTCGAGCTACCGGCAATCGGCCGTCGTGTCCGCAGAGAAGCTTGCTGCCGATCCTGGCAACCGATTGCTCAGTCGCGGCCCACGATTCCGGCTTTCGGCTGAGGCCGTACGCGATCAGGCGCTGGCGTCGGCAGGTTTACTGACTCACAAGGTCGGTGGCCCTTCTGTCATGCCGCCGCAACCGCCGGGCGTGTGGAAGTCAACGTACAACGCCCTCAAATGGCAAACCGCCGCGGGACCGGATCGTTACCGTCGCGGTCTATACACGTACTGGAAGCGCACCAGTCCGTACCCGGCGATGGTCACGTTCGATGCTGGCAGCGGCGAGGTTTGCCAGATTCGTCGCGTGCGGACGAATACACCGCTGCAGGCACTCGTCACATTGAACGATCCCGCCTTCATCGAAGCGGCCGGAGCGCTATCGCAACGGATGGCCCGCGTGAAAGGGAAATTGGCCGAGAAGATCAATCTCGGCTTCCGCCTCGTTCTGACCCGTCCCCCGGAAGTGGTAGAAACGAAACGGCTGGTCGCGCTGTACGAGTTACTGCATTCGGATTTCGACGGCGACAGTGAAGCAGCCAGCGACCTATTGAAGGCCGCTGGACTGAAGGATGGGGACGCCGCACTGATCGCCGTCGCGAATGTGCTGCTGAACCTCGACGAAACCCTGATGAAACCATGACGGACATCGCCGGCCTGAACGCCTGCCAAACGAAATACCGACTCATGAATCTGCCAGTTCCGCTTGAACAGACCCGCGCTGTGACCCGCCGCCATTTCTTTGGACAGGCGGGACTTGGCTTCGGTGCCATGGCTCTGCAATCGCTGCTGGCCAGAAATGGACAGGCCGCCGAAGCCGAGTACCGCATCCCGGCGCAGGCAAAGTCGATTATCTACCTCCACATGGCCGGCTCACCTTCGCAGCTCGACCTGTTCGAAGACAAACCCGCACTGACGAAGTTCCACAATCAGGATTGCCCGCAGGAGTATCTCGAAGGCAAGCGTTTCGCCTTCCTGAAGGGAACGCCGAAGATGCAGGGACCGGTCTTCCGGTACCGGCGGTACGGGCAGAGCGGACAGTCGATCAGTGAACTGCTGCCCGGCCTGGGCTCGGTTGTTGACGACGTCTGTGTCATCCGATCGATGCACACAGACCAGTTCAACCACTCACCAGCTCAGTTGCTGCTGCACACCGGCAATTCACTGCTCGGGAATCCGTCGATGGGTTCATGGATTACCTATGGACTGGGCAGTGAGAATGAAAACCTGCCGGGTTTTGTGGTGCTGGCATCGGGCGGCAAGACTCCCAGCGCGGGCAAGTCTCTGTGGGGTTCCGGATTTCTACCAACGCTATACCAGGGAGTGCAGTGCCGCACGGACGGCGGCGATCCGATCCTCTATCTCTCCAATCCACGCGGCATCAGTCGAGCCAGGCGACGCAAAACACTCGACGCGATCCGTGATCTCAACGAGTACCAGCACCGCCACATCGGCGATCCGGAGACACTGACTCGCATCTCGCAGTACGAATTGACATACCGCATGCAGATGTCCGTCCCCGAGGTGATGGACATCGGCAGAGAACCGAAGCACATTCTGGATCTGTACGGCGCCCAGCCTGGATACGTTTCTCAGGCAGAAACCGCGGCGGATCCCCGGCCCGGCTACAAAGGAAACGACGCGACCTTCGCCAACAACTGCCTGCTGGCCCGGCGGCTGGTCGAAAGCGGCGTACGCTTCGTCCAGCTCTACGACTGGGGCTGGGATCACCATGGTTCGTCACCTGGTGAATCCATCGATGAGACACTGCCCATCAAATGCCAGCAGATTGACCGCGCCATCGCCGGTCTCATTACTGACCTGAAACAGCGCGGACTGCTCGACGAAACACTCATCGTCTGGGGCGGCGAGTTCGGCCGCACACCGATGCGGCAGAACAACGTACGCACGGAACTCAAGAAGGGCTTCATCGGCCGCGACCATCATCCCCATGCGTTTACGATGTGGATGGCGGGAGGCGGCATCAAGCCCGGGTCTCACGGTGCGACCGACGACATCGGCTACTACATCGACGAGAACCCCGTAGGCATTCGTGACCTGCAGGCCACGATCCTGCATCAGGTCGGCATCGATCCGCACGCCTTCAGCTTCGCCTGGCAGGGATTGAACCAACGCCTGATCGGACCAACGGAAGAACCCCGAGTCGTCAACGACATCATCGCGTAGACGATCGCTTAGGACGCGTGCAGAAACTATTTGCGGTCTTCCGGGAGGGCGAGGCTTACGCCGAAGGCGTTTCACAACATAGCCTGGGGTCAGCCGCGCAGCGGCGCCACCCCAGGCACACGGATTCGAGCACACCAACCCTGAAGGGGTTGCACAACCGCGGATTGCCAGAAAACCGTTGTGGAACCCTTTCAGGGTTCGGTGCCGTTGTGGTCCTCACCTGGGGTGGCGCGGCTACGCCGCTTACCCCAGGCTATGATGTGATACGCTTTCAGCGTAGAGGAAGAATCGGGTCCGCAGGAGTCAGTAAGCCGCCATGAGCAGTAACTCCGATGCCGTTGTTTTTGAAATGTCCTACGGATCATTTCAGTCTCGATACCGATGGATGTTTCCGTTTCTGTGTATCCCGGGTCTGGGCGGAATCCCCGTCGGCATTTTCTGGAACGAAGGCTGGGAAATGGCTAACCGGCCAGTCGAGCCATGGGCCGCCACAGTCATGATCGAGACGTTTGCGTTTCTATGTCTGCTGGCCGGGGGTTGCGCCTGGTACGCCTCCAGGCTCAACCGGAAGTCGCCACAGCGGGTCGTTGTTACGGAAACCGAAATGATCGTCCCGAAAGGGATGTTCTCGCGAGTCGAACTGACACTGCCCCTTGCGGACATCAAAGTGTCGGTATTCAACTTGGGATTCGTCACGCAGTTGCAAATCAAACACGCTCGCAAAAAGGTCCTGCTGACCTCTGCGTTGTCTCCGTCCGATGAGGAATTTGAACAGCTCCTCGACCACGTGACGTAGCCACGGCACTGTGAGAAGCACCCCATTCTGAGTTCCCGTCGTTCGCCTTGCGGCGGCTTGGGCGCCTCGGTTGCAGGCGACTGAAGCCACCCAGGCATGCATATACGTCACGATTATTCCGCTGCTTCCGCGATCGCTGCTTTCAGTAATTCGTAGTGCTCCAGTGCAGCCTGCAGGTGCGGGTGCTCGTGGCCGGTGGCCTCGCCGAACGCCTTGAAGATTTCGACGACGCGACGCGCCAAGGGTTCGGCTTCGAGGAGGCGGTTGGTGTCCACGAGTAACCGAGCCAGGTTGTTGAGGGCTGTCGCGACATCGGGGTGGTCGCGGCCGAAGGACTGCTCGGCGATGGTCAGGGCGCGACGATAAAGGGGCTCGGCCTCGGGGAGACGGTTGGTGGCCTTGAGTAACAGGGCCAGGTTGTTCAGGGCGGCGGCGACATGGGGGTGGTCGCGGCCGAGGGACTGCTCGGCGATGCTCAGGGCGCGACGCATCAGGGGTTCGGCTTCTGGGAGACGGTTGGCGTCCTGAAGGAACTGAGCCAGGTTGTTGAGGTCTCTGGCGAGATCCGGGTGGTCGGGGCCGAAGGACTGTTCGTCGATGGACAGGGCGCGACGCATCAAGGGTTCGGCTTCGGTGAGACGGTTGGTGGTCTTGAGTAACAGGGCCAGGTTGTTCAGGTCTCTGGCGACGGGGTGGTCGGGGCCGAAGGACTGCTCGTCGATGGACAGGGCGCGACGCATCAGGGATTCGGCTTCTGTGAGACGGTTGGTGGCTTGGAGTAATGCGGCCAGGTTGTTGAGGGCTGTGGCGACGTGAGGGTGGTCGGAGCCGTAGTGTTCTTCTTCCAGGTCCAGCACTCGACGTTTCAGCGTCTCGGAGCGGTCGTACTGCCCAAATACCTGACAGAGTTCGGCAAGTTCCTCACTCCACGCGACGAAGTGCGGCTTCAACACTGGTGAAGGGTCGTCGCCGACGTCTGTGAGTCGTTGTTCGAGTTCCGCCATGCGGAAGCGTTTCTGCTCGACGGGCAATCCGGCGATCATGTCGTAGCCCGGGAAGGACTCACTCTGGCCGGCAGCGACAGTGGCGGCGGCGGAGACGAATTCGAAGTGGTGGCTGCGGTAGCGCCACAGGTCGGCCGCCTTTGTCGCGATCAGGATGGCGGCGTACTCGGACATCCAGAAGACCACAGGACACTGAAACTGCTCCCAGCGTTCCCGCGACAGATTCAAGGCGGTCAGCACCGGCTGATCGGCCGCCTCGGCGGGCAGCAGCGGTTCGACATCGGTGACGAAGATCGCCGCCGGCGTCTGTGCGGGCGCGTTGACTCCGCCGCGATCGATCTGCTGGCGGACGGTGTCGTAGATATCCGTCGTGTCCTCGGTCAGCGCGACGACTGCGATCGTGGGATACTCGCGGCACAGCTCTTTCACCAGCCCGAGCCGCAGCGTCAGGTTCGTGCAGACGGCAAAGCTAAGCGAAAACGTGCCCTCCGAGGCGAACAGCATGCGACGAAATCCGGCCAGCTCCGACGTCTGCCGCTCGAGTTCCTCAGCCGACAGCGCACCTGCTGCCGGCACCGGCGCTGACAGGACGCTCGTGGAGTCGGAGACTTTCGCGGCGAGCTTCGAGGTGGCCATGAGCTAGTCCCCGTTCGCGTCGGCGTCGGACTCGGCCGGTGGTTCCGAAATAACCGGCGGTTCCAGATCGTGGAGGGCCGGATGCAGGCCGTACCATTCCCGGTCATTGCGATACAGCAGCAGCGCACGACTCTGCAGGAGTTCCCGGAAGGCCGGTTCATTGTCCTTCGAGGGGACCACTCGTCCGTCCGTTCTGGCCTGAAGCAGCAATGGCCAGTGCTCGGGGCGTAGCTGCCGCTGATAAGTCCGCAATGCGTCCTCATGACAGCGACGCAGGGCTGCGGCCTTGATCGGCAGATCGCCCGAGATGATCGCTTCCCGAATCAGCGTCATCAGTTCCGTCGGCTGGCCGCCGCTCAGTTTGATCAGACTGGTTTCGACGCTCTTGTTGTGGAACAGGTCCGCGTGTGTGGCGTCCACGCTCTTCAATCGGTTGGCGATGATCTCGCGGAACAGGTCGATGCCCTTGCGGTGAGCACGCAACGCCGGGGGCGGAGTCGCTGTTTTTGTCATCGGAATGACGGGCAGCTCACCCCCGTAGCGGGCTTCGATGGCCTGCTCGTGATGGGAATAGGCCAGTTCCAGCGGCAGCGTGTAGACGACGTGGCATTCAAACGCCGTCATCTGAGCGGCCCGGTGCACGAACAGGTGTTCGGTCGTCGTACACTCGGCAGACGGATGCACTCGTGTGATTATCTTGTCCAGGTCGTCCACAACGATGACCAGGTCCCGGTAGCCTTTCTTCTGGAGTTCCTGCTTCGCCGTGCCAATCACATCGTTCGCGGCATGGACCCAGTTGGTGGTGTCCGGTTCCAGCAGCTTGCGGACTTCGAGCCGTGCGTCCGGACTGTGCTTGATCGTGCCCGCCAGCGTGGCCATGCCGGCATCGAGTTTGATGCCGTCCAGTTCCACTTCACTGAACGCCAAGTCCTTCAGACGCTCCCAGCGGTCGCGGAAGTAGCCCGGCTGCAGTTCGACCTTGAGTCGTTCGCGGAGATCGGTGGCGAGCTGCCGAATGATGGCGATCAGGACCTCGGGGAAGTCCACGTCGTTTCGGTCCATGTGGTCGTCGGCTCGGACGAGCACAACGAAGTAGCGTTCGCCAGCATCGTCCGCTTCCTGCAGGTGATGCTGCAGTCGGAACAACTCCGTCGACTTGCCACTGCCAGGATGTCCGGTGATGACCTGGCAGGTCGCGGCGTCCGCCAGACGAATCTTTCGCGCCACGCGCCGCACGATTTCCGTGTCACCCCGAGCCGCGTCCAGGTCGACATACAGGTCCGCCTGCCCGGAAGTCAGAGGCGTGGGAGCGAAGGCCGCGTAGATCTGTTTGATGTCCGAACTCATTGGTCTGTTATCGCACAAAGATGAAAGACGGTCGAGTCGCGGTCCGGTGCCGATTTCAAACGCGGACTCGTCGACCGGGGCACAGTGAGCATGACCCGGTCTGGACGGCCGGTCACAGTCCTCAGCGAGCAGTTTATCAGAATTTGGTCGCCGGCTGGCGCGAGTTGATCGACTCAATCCGTTGACCGGTAATTGACGGCGACGATCTCTATCATGTCGGATCTTCAATTCACGTCACTGAGCTGGAAGCCGGACATGACACGTCAACTCGGGATCTTCGTCATTGTGCTGTCGGTGCTGGTAGCGGCATGGGCTCAACTGCCAACGCTGGGGCAGGAGAAACAACGTCGTGATCGCGGAAAGAAGAAGGCTGCGCCCGCAGCCGGTCGTCAGGATGCGAAGAACACGAAGACGGGCAAGGCCGAACCGACGCGTGATCCTGCGTTCCAGAAGTATGGCATCTACGCGAAGACGGCTGCGATTGCTGCCGAGGCGAAGCCAGTCGTCACCGCCCTGCCCCTCGAACTGAAGAAGGGCGACCGGATTGCTCTGATCGGCAATACGCTGCTGGAGCGATCGCAGCACTTCGGCTACACGGAAACACTGCTCCATTCGCATTTCCCGGACCTCGAACTGGTCGTGCGCAATCTGTGCTGGCCGGCGGACACCGCCGACATCCAGCCACGGCCGGCGAACTATGCGAACCTCGATCAGCACCTGACGCACGAGCAGGCCGATGTCATCATCGCCTCATTCGGATTTAACGAATCGTTCGCGGGAAAGGATGGGCTGGCTGCATTCGAGAAGTCGCTGTCAGAGTACCTGGCCGCGCTGAAATCGAAGGCGTTCAACGGAAAGTCCGCGCCGCGAATCGTGCTGGTCTCACCGATCGCCAATGAGAATGTCTCCGGTGTCAACGCGGCCGACATGAACAACGAGCGGATCAAGCTCTACGTCGATGCCATGCGTCGCATTGCCGGTCAGCAGAAAGTCGGTTTTGTCGATGTTTACACGCAGACGCTGCAGGCAATGGCGAGTCGCGGCACGGACCTGACGATCAATGGCTGTCACCTGACCGAACAGGGCTACGCCACGTTCGCACTGAAGTTCTTTCAGCAGACGTTCGGCGTCAGTGAGTCGGTCGCCAGCGGCTACCTGCGTGAGAGCGAAGCCCTGAGAAAGACGATCGTTGATCGGAACCGGCAGTTCATGCGGCGTTTCCGGCCGGTCAACACCTTCTATTACACCGGCAACCGCAACGGCAGCTACGGATACCTCGACTTCCTGCCGGCCATGCGCAACTTCGACATCCTGGTCGCCAATCGCGACCGGCGAATCTGGGACATTGTGCAGGGCAAACCGGTCTCTGGCCCGATTGACGATTCCAACGTCCCGCCATTGCCGGAAACGAAAGAAAGTCGCGGAGCCAATCGATGGATGTCGGCGGCCGACGAGATGAAAGAGTTCACCGTTGACCCGCGGTTCGAGCTGAACCTGTTCGCCGGTGAGGAGGAGTTTCCCGACATCGCCGCGCCAATTCAGATGCGTTGGGATTCGCGCGGTCGGCTGTGGGTCAGTTGTTCGACGACGTATCCGCACGTGTATCCCGGTAATGAACCCAACGACAAACTGGTCATTCTCGAAGACACCGACAACGACGGCAAAGCCGACAAATCGACCGTCTTCGCCGACGACCTGCACATCCCGCTGTCGTTCGAATTCGGTGACGGCGGCGTGTACGTCTCGGAAATGCCAGACCTGACATTTATCAAAGACACCGACGGCGACGGCAAAGCCGATCTGCGACGTCGCGTGTTGACGGGATTCGGCACGGAGGACTCGCATCACGCACTGCACGACTTCACGTGGACGCCGGATGGCGATCTGCTGTTTCGCGAGTCGATCTTTCATCACTCGCAGGTAGAAACGCCCTACGGTCCCGTTCGCCAGCAGAACAGCGGCTGGTTCCGCTTTGAGCCACGCACGCAGCGACTGACCAGCTTTGGCACCTATCACAGCACGAACCCATGGGGTGTCACATTCGATGACTGGGGTCAGCATGTGGCCAGCCACCCGATCTTTGCATCGGCGTTTCACTCACTTGATCCACCGTATCCGCTGCAGCATCCGAAACCGGCCGGACTGCGAGCGTACTCGGGAACGTGCGGTCAGGAGTTCGTCGACTTCAGCACGTTCCCCGAAGAACTGCAGGGCGGATTCATCAAGGTCCGCTACAAGCCCACGAATCGCGTCGAGATTCACAAGTGGAACGAGTACGAGTTCGGTTACGACGAGGAGTACGTCAGCGATCTGATCTTCTCGTCGAATCTCAGCTTCATTCCGGTCGACCTGAGGTACGGACCGCGCGGAGCGATGTATGTCTGCGACTGGTACAACCCGGTGAAGGGGCACGCTCAGTATTCACTGCGTGACGAACGCCGCGACCGGCATTCCGGACGCATCTGGCGTATCACTGCGAAGGGAAAGTCGCTGCAGGGACCGCCGAAGATTGCGGATGCATCCATCGGCGAATTGCTCGACATCCTGAAGCGTCCCGAATATCGATATCGATACTGGGCCAAGCGCGAACTCCGCGAGCATGATCCCGCGGTGGTCAAGTCGGCCCTCGACAAATGGGTCAACGAACTGGACCCGTTCCCGCCACGGTTCCGTCACCACCAGGTGGAAGCCATCTGGGCTTACCGCAACATTGACGCAGTGAACCCCGGGCTGCTCCGCGAGGTACTGACCTGCGAGGAACACCACGCCCGGGCGGCAGCGACCCGGCAACTGCGCTACTGGCACTCGAAAATTCCCAACGCAGCGCGTCTGCTGCGACGATCGGCGAATGATGCCAATGGACTGGTCCGTATGGAGGCCGCGATCGCTGCGAGCTACGTTGGCTCGAAAGAAGCACTCGACGCGGCGCTGGACGTGTACAAGTACCCGCGCGAAGGACACCTGGCGTATGCGATCACGTGTGCTCTTGGTTCCGAAGCGTTGCGGCGTCATTGGGAAGACAACCCGGACTACAACGTGGCGAAACTTCTCAAGAGCGCCAAACGCAGCAGCGGTCTGAAAGAACCCGCACCCAGTGCATCGGAAGCACAGTTCGACAGCCAGCCGAACTTGAAGACGGTCCGTATCGCCTGCGTCCCCGAACGCATGCGGTTCACCGTCGAGCAGTTTGCAGTGAAGACCGGTCAGCCGGTGAAGATTGTCTTCGCAAACCCGGACGCCACGGATCACAACCTGGTCGTCGTTCGCCCCGATGCACTTGCGGAAGTCGGCATGGCAGCCAACGCCATGGCCCGCGACCCAAAGAACGCGAACTCGGACTTCGTCCCGTCCGACAAGGCGAGTCTGATCCTGCAGGCGTCGCCCATGATTGGTCCGACCCGCAAGTCACTGGTCCATGTGATGCGGTTCAAAGCGCCGACCGAGCCGGGCGTGTATCCGTTCGTCTGCACGTTCCCCGGTCACTGGGTGATCATGAACGGAGTCATGGCTGTGGCTGATGACCTGAAAGACGTCGAAGCCATGCTGGCCGAGCGCAAGCCCACGATGGTCAAAGAGTGGAAGATGGCCGACTTCCCGCAGGTGACCACGAAGACCGACGAAGAAACGGTGATGCGAGGCATGCAGGCGTTCGTAAAAGCCCGCTGCAATCAGTGTCATGCCGTAGCCGGACATGGCATCAACCTGGGTCCGGACCTGACGGAGATCGGCAAACGGCTGAAAGGAACGAAGCTCCTGCAACAGCTTGTGGAACCGTCGACTGAGATCAACAAGAAGTTTCAGACAAACCAGTTCCTGCTGGAGAGCGGCAAGCTGATCTCCGGCGTGATCGTCAAAGAAACAGACACCGAGTTTCACGTTGTCAGCAACCTGCTGATCCCAACGGCAATCACAAAAGTGCCCAAGGCCCAGATCGACGAGCAGTTTCCGTCGACGGTTTCACCAATGCCGCAGGGCATGATCAACGTGCTGACGCGTCCGGAAATCGTGGACATGCTGTCCTTCCTTGAAACCGGCTACAAACTGCCACCGCACCTGCAGCACAAACACCCTCACGGGGACTCACTTCGGAATTGATCTTCAAGACAACGCGTTGTGTGTGGCAGGTCGACTGACTGGCCGGCAAGTGCCAGGCCCCGCAGGTGACCGTGAAGCGTAGTCACCGCAGCGAGCGTGTCCACGTCATACCACACCGGCAACAGACCGAACTGCAGATTGATCTCGCGAAGTCGCTCCACGGTCTGTCCGAAAACACCTGGGCTGCTCCACTCGATCGAATCGAACAGGGCGCTTCCACGGCGGGCTGGTCCGCGTAGTCCGATCAGCCAGTACCCACCGTCGGCAGCCGGCCCAATGACGCAGTCGTGAGAATCCAGCAGGGACCACGCGTCATCGAGATAGCTCGCGGGAATCGAAGGACTGTCCGAACCGATCAGAATCGTGCGATCATCATCGGAACAACACCACGTGTCGAAAAATGCCACAATGCGCCCCCCCAAATCCACATCCGGCTGTGGCCAAAGCTGCCAGTTGTCCGCCACGTTCGTAGTAACCGCATTTATGCGGTTGCCGACCGGCAACAAAATGTCTGCAGCGCTGCCAAACCACTCCCGGGCCTCGTCGCTGTCCGGAGCAAAGCCGACAACGCGTCGATCACCTGTTGAACTGAATCGACCAAGCAGGTCGCGCACGAAGCACTCGTAGAGTGCCGCGGCCCGTGTGTCGCCCCAGTCCGCGGCGAGTCGTGTCTTCACACGTCCGGCGACCGGCTGTTTGGCAAACATGCCCAGTGTTTTCATGACTTCGGTGTTCTCAGGAGATCGGCGGCTCACCTTCGATCAGGCGATGCAGCAGTGTGACATCGACACGACCGCGGAAGCGGACCTTGCCGTCGAATTCGACGACCGGTACGCACGTGTTGAATCGTTCCTGGAGCTCCGGGTCGTCATCGATGTCGACCTCGATCGCCGCGGGGATCCAGAGACTGTAGGCCCGCAACAGATACCGGACGTCGTCGCACAAGTGGCAGCCGTCACGTGTGTAAAGCACGACGGAAGTAAACCGTCGCCCGGGTCGAGCTGGCTGCCAGGCGGGTCGTGCCTCATGTCGCAACATTCCCAGTCCGCTCACGATGGCAACAATCGCAAGGAACGGCCAGAAGACACGGTTCGGGTACCAGAAGTCTGGTAACGGAAACGGAATCGTGGATGCCCGGTCCATTCCGGCGACGATCAACAGTCCAATGCCACCGTACAGAAGCAATGAGCCTGTCAGCCAGAAGATCTCGATGCGCGACCGTGAATCGGGCGTCTGGTCGGCATCCTGCGACATGTTTCGGACTCACTGGGAACAAGGCCAGGGGCGGAGCCCGAGACGATAAGACACATCCTCGTCGCTGGCCACGTGAAGAAGCGACGGATCCGCAAGGTTGTCTCAGAATCACGCCGCCGCGACACTCCATGTGACGGCGAAGTTTCGCCCGCAACCGAGTTGCGCCGCTGTGAGGCGGGGCGCGAACACGTTCAAACCACTCAGGAGACAGTCATTTGCTAACGCCCGAACTTCGGGACTGCCGCTTTCTGAAAGCCGCCCGACTTGAGCCGGTCGATACCACTCCGGTCTGGATCATGCGTCAGGCGGGACGGTACCTGCCGGAGTACATGGAAGTCCGCAACAAAGTCACGTTCATCGAACTCTGCAAGAGTCCGGAACTGGCGGCCGAGGTCACATTGACCGCGCAGCGAGTTCTGGGGGTCGACGCGGCGATTCTGTTCGCGGACCTGCTGCCGATCCTCGAACCCATGGGCCTCGACCTGGAATATCAGAAGGGTGAAGGACCGGTCATTCATAATCCGATCCAGTCGGCTGACCAGGTTGATCGACTCAAGCGACTGGAGAACGTCGACTCGCTGCATTTCGTATTCGACACCGTGAAGCTGGTGCGGGAAGCGCTTCCGGCTGACATCCCGTTGCTGGGCTTCGCCGGAGCACCGTTTACTCTGGCTTCCTACGCGATTGAAGGCGGCGGCTCACGCAATTACCTGCATACCAAGCGGATGATGTACACCGACCCAGGCGCGTGGCACGCTTTGATGGAGACGCTCACCAGCAGCCTGATTCGCTATCTGAATGCTCAGATCGCCGCGGGTTGCCAGGCCGTCCAGGTCTTCGATTCGTGGGCCGGAGCACTTTCACCGGCCGATTACCGCGAGTACGTGCTGCCGCACACGAAAGCCGTCATCGACGGAGTCCAGGACGACGTCCCGGTCATCAACTTTCTGACGGGTAATCCATCACTGATCCCGTCGCAGATCGAAGCCGGTGGCCAGATCATGGGCGTCGACTGGCGCATCGATATGGCCGACGCGCGACGCATCATCGGTCCCACGCGGGCGATCCAGGGCAATCTTGATCCCGTCTCACTCCTCGCCGATCTGGACACGCTGAGGGCACGAGCCAAATCCGTTATGGACGGCGCCGGACCAGTCGGACACATCTTCAATCTGGGTCACGGTGTGTTTCCAGAAGTTCCGCCGGACAGTGTCAAAGCCCTGGTCGAGATCGTGCACGAACTCGGAGCCGGGAACTGATCGGCTCACGACATCCGCCTGATAGGGAATTCGCAGGTGCATTAATGAAGTTGTTGGTTCACCCGGCTGTCGAGGACTTCAGGCTGACGAAAATCCGTGAGGCGGCCGGGACGATGCAGGTCGTCAACGTGACGGCGCCCGAGGACGCCGTTCGCGAGATTGCGGATGCGGACGCCTTCTTCGGGAAAATGTCCCCCGAATTGCTGGCCGCCGCCGGGCAGCTCAAGTGGGTGCAGAGTCCGACCGCCAGCCTCGAGCACTATCTGTTTCCCGAGCTGATCGAGCATCCGTGTCAGCTCAGCAATATGCGCGGCCTGTTCTCCGACGTGATCGCCGACCATGTCATGGGCTACGTTCTGTGCTTCGCCCGCAATCTGCACACGTACATCCGACGTCAGCTTGAAGCTCGCTGGGATGCTGTCGGTGGCGAGGAGTCGAAACCGACATTCGAAATGGGCCCGGCTTACGTCAGCGACATGGATGCAGCTCACATGCATCTCTCCGACGCCACACTGGGAGTCATCGGAGCCGGCTACATCGGCCGGGAAATCTGTCGTCGGGCCGCCGCCTTCGACATGCGAGTGCTGGCCGTCGATCCGGTGTGTCGCAGCGTGCCGGGAATCGTCGACGATGTCTGGCCAACCGAGCGTCTGCCGGACCTGCTGGCCACAAGCGATTTCGTTGTCATCGCCGCTCCACACACACCGGAGACATACAAGCTGTTTCGTACCGAGCAGTTTGAGCAGATGAAGTCGTCCGGTCATCTGATCAACATCGGCCGCGGAGTGATCGTCGACCTTGCCAACCTGACATCAGCTCTGCAAAGCGGACTGATCGCCGGCGCCGCCCTGGACGTCTGCGAGATCGAGCCTCTACCGCCGGACCACCCGCTGTGGCAGATGCCCAACGTCATCATCACACCACACGTCGCTGCGGCCTCGCCACGAATCTCCGAACGGCACCTGGCGACATTGCTAGAGAATGTGCGTCTATTCGCCAACGGCGAAGACCCGACGACACTGGTCGACAAGCGGCGCTGGTTCTGAAAACGAGAATCGGCTCAACCGCTGCGGGGCAGGTCCATTAACTCGCCGAAGCGTTCGAGCACTGACGTCTTCAGCGGTACGAAGTCCGGTTCGTCGAAACGGCCGGATTCGACCAGGTCGAAGGCCGCGTTGCGGGTTTCTTCGACCAGCGGACGATCGCGGAGCAATCGCGCGAAGCGGAGCGGCATGGCTCCGTGTTGACGTTTGCCGAGGATGTCGCCGGGACCCCGCAATTCGAAGTCGACTTCCGCGATGCGGAATCCGTCCGAGCACTTCTCCAGTGAGTCGAGTCGCTTCACGACGTCCGGATTCGTCGCGTCGGAAAACAGAAAGCAGTAGCCCTGATGACTACCTCGACCGATCCGGCCGCGGAGCTGGTGCAACTGCGACAGTCCGAAGCGTTCGGCCTGTTGAACAACCATCAGCGTCGAGTTGGGGACGTCGACGCCGACTTCGATGACCGTTGTCGAGACCAGCACCTGCAGCTCGCCCGTGCGGAAGGCATCCATCGTGTCGGCCTTTTTCTGCGCGTTCATGCGGCCGTGAATCATGCCGATCACGAACCCTTCCAGCTCTCCGGTCTTGAGTTCGCGGAATAACTCCTCGGTGCTGCCTGTCAGTTGGCCAGGAGTCGGGATGCCGCGAACCGGTTCGACGGGATCGGGCGCGTCGAATGGCAATGAATCCTGATCCGCGTCCTCTGCTTCGCCGACGCGCGGACAAACCACGTACAACTGCCGACCTTCACTGAGCCGTTCGCGGATGAAGCTCCAGGCACGCGTCCGCTTTGCGGGATCCTGCACGCGCCAGGTTCGCACCGGTTGACGACCGGGTGGCATGTCAGCCACGACTGTCAGATCGAGGTCACCGAACTGCGTTAGACACAAACTGCGAGGAATTGGTGTGGCGGTCATGACCAGCACATGCGGGTTGTGGTCGCCCAGCGAAAACTTCGCGCGCTGTCCGACTCCAAAGCGATGCTGTTCGTCAATGACTGCCAGACCAAGATTGCTGAATCTGATGTCCTGCTGAATCAGCGCCTGCGTGCCAACGACCAACTGCACTTCTCCGTCAGTGATCTCCTGCAATGTCTTCTTTCGTTGCTTCGGCGTCAGGTTGCCCGTCAAGAGTGCCCGCTTCACACGGCTGTTGGCCAAAGCCGTGTCGATCGTCTGCCAATGCTGTGAAGCGAGCAGTTCCGTAGGAGCCATCAGCGCTGCCTGAAAGTCGGCGGCGACAGCGACGAGCATGCCGTACATCGCGATCGCTGTTTTGCCAGCTCCGACATCTGCCTGCAACAGTCGATGCATGGCCAGTCCGGATGACATATCGGCGACGATGTCCTTCACGGCCTGATTCTGACCAGGCGTGAACTGAAACGGAAAAAGTCGACGGATGCGGCTGTCGATTTTCGCCGACGTTGGCAGGATCGGAGCGTCGTTGTCCCGCCACCACGCCCGCCGACGAATGGCCACGCCAAGTTGAAACTCAAGCAGGTCCTCAAACATCAACCGCCGCCGGGCTGCGTGAAACTGCTGAGCCGACTCGGGCATGTGCAGGTGGCGCACGGCATCGCGAATGTTGGGCAACTTCCATTGCTGCACCGCGCCGGGTGGAATGCGTTCGGGCAGGAACTCGACATAGTCCTCGACCGCTGCCTGTGCGATGCGGCGTACATCCTGCATCCGCAAGCCGTCCGTCAATCCATATTGCGGCAGAGCCTGAATGGGCCCATCACCAGCATCGTCGTCGCCAATCCATTGAACATGCGGCGAGCTGAACTCCCAGCGTCCCTGAGACCGCTTTGGTTTTCCGCTGAAGACCACCACCTGGTTGTCACGAAACTTATTGAGCATCCACGGCTGATTGAACCAGGCCGCCCGAACGAATTCGCGGTCGCATCGAATCAGGACAGCTGTCAGCGATCGTCCCCCGGAAATCTGACGGCTCTCGCGATCAACGACTGTGCCACAGACCGTCTGATGTTCTCCGGCTTCCAGATCCGACGGCGATCGGACGTCGCCCAGGTCCAGCACATCGCGGGGGAGATACAGCAGCAGGTCGAGTACGGTGTGAATTCCAAGATTCTCGAACAGTTTTGCTCGCTGTGGACCAACGCCGCGACTGAACTGCACTGGTGTACTGAGCGGGTCGTCTTCAAAGTCGGCGCGCGAGCGACCGGATTGGCCGCCGGATGAAGAGCGTTCGGTTGTCTCACTCATTGAGCCACGTCCACTCGGAAAATGTCGCCGCCTGTCCCGCTCTCTGTCCGGACGCGTCCACAAGATTCCACACGATCGCCCGCTCAATCAGGAACCGCCGACCGGACCGGGTGACGCGAATGCCACGGTAGTCGTCAACGTAACCGTCACGCGTCGTCCGTTCGAGCAACAATGCCCTCTCGTCCCGATGCATCGGCTCAGCCGTCAGGCGAGACGCCGTTTCGAGCAGTGTGTCGATGTCCATCTCCCACAGATCGAGTGCCGTTTGATTTCCGTAGTTGAGGATCGGATCCGTCTGTGTTCCGTGAGACACAACGACGAACGGGGCGTCATGCAAATGCTGCGCCTGCTCCGTGATGGAATTGCTCCGATCAATCAGTTCGCAGCCCAGCCAGTGCTGGTATGAATCCAGCAGAAGCTGAGTGTGCTCGACCCAATCGTGATGTGCCCACGGAGACATGTCCGTTGCCGGTTTAAGTTGTTTTATCAGTCAGGCGCGACCGCGGTATAAGGCGTGCGGCAAATGAGAATTTACGAACGCCCCCGACTTTACGTCGGGGGTTCTCGCGTCTTTGCACTACCGATTGCATAGTGCAGCAACGCGAGAACCCCTGAGATAAACTCAGGGGCGGTAAAATGTCATTTGCCGCACGCCTAAAGTCCCGAACTATGAGTGCCCTGGCAACGAATTCGCAATTGTCCGCCAAAGCGTCTCGCTCGCGACAATCTTCGCCCAGGGTGCAGGCTCTCGTGCGTCGTGATACGATCGCAGGTATACGCCAGAAACGAGCTTGGGCAAATCAGACCGGATGCAGTCCAGACGAGGCAAGTCATCATGAACGCTTTTTTTTACGCCATTCTCCCGACGCAGGTCTGGTCCACGACCGTTGTCGCAAGACGGCACATTCGAATGACTCGCCGAGACAGGGGATTGATCGTCGGATTCTTGTCTGGAACGATAGCGATCTTTCTCTGCACGACGATCGGATTCGCCCAGACCGTCGCCCAGCCGCAAACAGGCACTGGCAACCAGCCGTCACTCCATGACATTGAGTTTGCAAAACAACTGTTCCGAAAATCACGTGATGATGTCGCGGCGCGGACCGAAGCCGCGAAAGTCCTGTACCCGTTGATCACGCCGGGAATCACGCAATCAGAAGTCAGAAACCTGCTGGGATCACCGGACCGGTTTTCGGGACGCGAGGACGGACGGTTCCTGAACTACGTGATCAGTCCGGACAAGCGAATCGAGATCGAATTTGATCGTGACCGTCGGAAGGTCGCGCACAAGTTTGAGATTGGACTGGGGATCGATCCGCCGACTCCGGCGATCCCGGCGAAACTGAAGGCATATCTGGCGGACTACAAATTCGATGCGAAAGAGGAATCGGACCGAACTGTGCTGCGTGCCGGGTTCACTCCGTACAAGCCGCAGATCGTCTGGCGCGAACCGATGACAGCAACCATGACTGCCGCCAATATCGGTGACGCAGACTTTCGCTTCATGTTTGGCGGAGACTATCGAGGCACCGGACGTCACGACCGAGTCAAAATCGTGGTGACTGATGTCGACGGCAACGAACTTCCTGACCCGCACGCCAACGCCTTCAATATGGGAGGCATCTCCAGTCTTGAACTCATCACGCCCGGCGGTTTGGAGTTCACTCGCACGTTTGATCTGACGAAGTACCGCACGATCACGAAACCAGGCCAATACACGGTGACCTGCAGCTTTGGATTTGACGAGTCGCACGCAAAGGACCCGCGAAAGCCAGTCATTAAGTCCAGCTTCCCGTTCACGATTCTGGCGAGGACTCCGCAGCGAGTGACGTCGGTCCTCGAGGAACTGCAGGCAAAGATCGAAGCAGCTTCGGCTGAACAACTGCCCGAAGCGATGGCCAAAATCGCTCAGTTCGGACAGGTAGATGCAGTGCCCCGGCTGGATGAATACACAAAGACTGGCAAGCCCGCTCAGCAGACTGCGGCATTCGCGGCGTTGCCGTTGATATCGGGTGAGGCTGCATTGGAAGTGGCACTCGCCGGCCTGGAAGACACCAATCGTGAGATCCGAATTGCGGCTGCTTCTGCACTGGGACGAATGCCGCAGGAACGCAGCATCCTTGCGTTGTTGAACGCATTGGATCGCGAACAAGGACACGTGAAGGGTGCCTTCCTTGTGGCCTTAGGTACGTCAAAGTCCGAACGCGGGCTGGCAGTGCTGACGCGTCTCCTGGATGAAGGACCAGCGGAGTTGCGGTCGGCGGCCGTCGAAGCTCTGGTGCAGTTCGGAGGCGCGGAGGCCATCGGCACACTCCGTCAGCACGTGGATACACCGAATCTGCCGTTCCGATATCAGGTCGTGAATGCGCTGGCTTCGAAACTTCGCAGTCCACTGGATCCCAACTGGCTGTTGCCGGTCCTGATGTGCCGCCGCCACAACAACCGTGAATGGCTGGACTCACTGGGCATCGTTCGAATCTGGAGTGGCACAAAGGCTGTGCCCGTACTACTGAGTTGTGTCGACTACGACGTGCCGTGGAGTCACCGGAACTTCTGGATCCTGCACCACGTGAAGTACGCCAAAGACGCGCCCAAGTTCGACTACCTCTACAACCCGAACTCAACGGGAACACCGGAAGAGCACGAAAAGAATCGTCAGACGCTGAAGATGCTGCGTGAGTTTTCTGGTCCGATTTCCAAGCCGACCGTGTGGCCTGCCGAGCCGGTTCCGGCATTGAAGACGGATCCGCCGATCGACTTCACGGCCATATTGACGCCCCCGAAAGAGGGTGAGACGCGAGCCACAATCAAGTGCGGCTTCTTTCAAGAGAGCTGGAATCGGAACGGTGGAAGTACGTCCTTCAAACCGACCGAGGCGTACCGTCCGATTTACCAGGTTGCCAGTGACGTCCGGGCAATCCTCGAGTCGCCCGACCGTGCCGAGAAATCCAGCCTGACAGAACAGCAGTTGGAGGAACTCCGTGAGCTGGCCCTTCCTCCGAGACACCCGGTCATTAAAGAAGGGCTATCGCTGCTTTATCTATGGTGGCAGGAATCACCAGATGGTCCGATTCGAGACCGGGCGAGAGACTACCTGATCGACAGAGTCCGGGCCGGCGTCCAGCAGCACCACATTGACCACGTGGCCTTCGCCGCCGCCGCACGGAGAATCATGGCGGCCGAGCAGAAGCGTGCAGGGCAGCAACGGGCCGAGGTTCCGAAATTCGGAGCGTAGCGCATCGATCCATTCATGCGCAGGAGCAAAGTGTGGCTCGACCTTGTCGCCGTCACGACGCGGGCGAGTTTTCGCAATGACAGCTCACCCGTGTATCCACAGAACCTGCGAAATGTAAAGTGTGTGTCCTTTGCTTAGCCGGAACCGCACGTGAATCTCAGAAACGACCGGGTTCTGCGGTGCTGCCGTAAATGATATTTGATGCCCACTGCGAGCCGCCTTACGAGCGATCCCAGCATTCCAAGTGCCGATCGGTTTCCATTCCTCGCCATCGAATGACACCTCGATCTGCCCGTCAGTGGTCCAGCCCGGTTTATTATCCATCGAAATGGCGCAGACGATTCTCGTTTTCTTCAGCGCGACCGGATACGGACTACTAAGCAGAAAACTATTGGCCGTTGATCCATTCGGCCCCGAGTGACCGGCGTGGACGTCGGCCGTGATGATCTCGCCACGGCGTCCCTCGATCGCCACGAGGCCATCACGTAAGGCCTCGTCCTGTCGGCGTTCCAGACGGGTGCGGTCAAGACCTTTGGCCAGAGACTGAGCGCGCTGCAGCCAGGTGGCCGCGTGCGTGATCGTGTTCAGTCGAGCGCGTCCTTTAAGCCCCTTACCTGTGTCCAGCCAGAGGTCGGCCAGTTGTTCCATTTCAGGGTATGTGTCGACGTTCGTCAGTTCTGCCATGGCTGCCGCCTGCAAGCCAGCGTTTGCCCCTCGTGCCAGATAAGGAAGCCCTTTGCCCCAATCGCCGACCAGCAGGGCGTAGTAATTTCCCGCCACGTCATTCGCCGTTGTGTCGTCTGGGGCCGTCGAGAGTGTTTCGACGGCGGTCTTCAGGTCAGCTCCAGCCTGTTTCATCTCTGCAAGCCACTTCTCCTCTGCAACAAGAAACCGAGCGAGACCGGTAGCCCGGGCAAGCTTAGCCGAGCGCTGGGCGAGTCCGAGGGCATCCTGTGCAAGCCGATCATCACCCTCAGCAAGTGCATCGGCGACAAATTCAAGAGCCTGGTGGGAACGTTGCAATTGAGGCAGCGGAGCCCGCGATGAGATCTGTTCCAGCAACTCCAGCTTCAGACGCACGCCACTGACTTCATAACTTTGCGCAAGTGCGTCAACGGCTTTGAATGCGGTCACAGTGTCCGCAACTCTGAATGCCAGTCGCGAGGCTTCCTGAAGCAGGGCGAACTGGTCGGCCGATCCCGCCGGTGACTCGCGACCATTCTTCAGCAGTGTGTCAATCAACTCTCGATTCTTCTCGGGATCGCGGCTGGCATACAGTGCGGCAAAGAGCTTCCGCGCGGAACCAATTGAAGCCTCGATCGCTTTTTCATCCGGTACTGGATTTCGGTCCGCCGTCTCTGCAACCGGAGAACCGGCGATCGCTCCCACAATGAATACAAGCACGATCAGTAGTGGCGCGCGGTGCGTTTGGTGCATTGCTTTTGCCTGCGAAGGTCGGTGACGGCCACATGTTACCTGCTCAGACGAGCGGCGACGATTGACGGTAGCGGTCAAGCAGCGCGTGACTTCAGGCCAGCACTTTTTCGGCCACGTTCCCGGCCACGTCGGTCAGACGAAACTCGCGGCCCTGGTAGCGGAACGTCAATTGCTTGTGATCGATGCCCAGCAGATGCAGCAGCGTCGCGTGAAAGTCGTTGACGTGCATGCCGTCTTCGACCGGAGAAAAGCCCAGCTCGTCGGTCTTACCATACGTCGATCCGCCCTTCACGCCACCGCCGGCCATCCACACCGAAAATGCATCCTTGTGATGATCGCGTCCAGCATTCTTCTGCGGCACGCCGTTGTTGGACGAGCCCTGCAGCATCGGCGTGCGACCGAACTCGGCACCCCACACGATCAGAGTTTCGTCGAGCAGACCGCGTTGCTTCAGGTCGCGGATCAGAGCTCCGATCGGTTGATCAACCTGCTTCGTCTTGTTCGTGATGCTGGGAAACACATTGCCGTGATGGTCCCAGCCCTGGTCGAATAACTGCACAAACCGCACGCCCCGCTCCACCAGCCGGCGAGCCAGCAGGCAGTTGTTGGCGAAACTCGGTTTCCCCGGTTGGGTCCCGTACATCTTGTGAATGTGCTCGGGTTCGCTGCCCGTGTCCATCAGCTCGGGGACGGCCGTCTGCATGCGATAAGCCAACTCGTACTGAGTGATGCGCGATGCAATCTCCGGATCGCCGACGTCCTTAAGCTGCAGCCGGTTCAAGCGATTGACCCGCTCGACGGTCTTGCGCCGATCCTCGCTGCTGATGCCTTTCGGGTTGGACAGGAACAGCACGGGATCGCCCGAACTGCGGAATTCGATGCCCTGGTGGGCACTCGGCAGAAATCCGCTGCCCCACAGACTGTTGCCGGCTCCTGCCACCGATCCCGTGATCAGCACGACGAAGGCCGGCAGATTGCGGTTTTCACTGCCCAGACCGTACGACACCCACGAACCGATGCTCGGCCGGCCGAATCGTCCGAAACCGGTCTGCATGAACAACTGGGCCGGTCCGTGATTGAAATGCTCGGTGTGCAGCGAGCGGATCACACACAATTCGTCGGCGACCGAACCGATATGCGGCAGCTTTTCGGACAGTTCCAGCCCGGACTCGCCATACCGCCGGAAGCGAAACTGCGTGCCCATCATGCGCAACTCACCGCGCAGAAACGCGAATCGTTGCCCCTCGAGAAGTTCCTTGGGACACGGCTTGCCGTTGTATGCCTGAAGCGCCGGCTTGTAGTCGAACAGCTCAAGCTGCGACGGCGATCCGACCATGTGAAAGAAGATCACGTTCTTTGCACGCGGAGCGGCGTGTGCCGGCCGACTGCTGGTGCCGTTCGCCTGCGTCGACGTGGGAGCCGCCTGAAGATCTTCAGCCAGCAGACTGGCCAGCGCGACCGAGCCGATGCCAGTTCCCACACTTCGAAACAGTTCGCGTCGAGTCTGATTCTGCAGGAGTTCAGTTTGCGGATCCATGGTCGGGTGTTCCGAGAGGCTCTTGATGCTGGAATGGCCCTTCCAGTTTAGCTCTTTTCGATCAAACCATGCGCCAGATAAACACGGATCGGATTGAGTCTGGATAGGAAGGGGCCGCGGATGACACGGATTCAGCGGATGTTCGCTGATCCGCGTTCTCCGCGGCCCTTTGCCAGGCTGACCTGTTGCTCTAGGCCATCCAGAAGCTTCTCCGGTAGCATTCGCGGTCCTGATTCACCGGGAAAGGAGTCCCGAATGTCCCGACGAAATGCGTTGCCAACGCTACTGCTGATTGGTGTCAGCTGGCTGCTGCCGGGTTGCGAGACGCTGCCCGACGGCAAACTCGGAGAACTGGTTTTCGGTTCGGGCGATCGTGCCCTGGAACTGGAAGAAGAGCATCGCCAGCGCTATCAGGAAACGCGCGACTCGGACGATCGCGACTGGCTGCTGGGACATGCGATTGAGTCCGGAATGACACCGACGGAAGTCGCTCGCGTCCTGGGACAGGAAGGCAAGCCGGTCCTGAATGACGCCTGGATCAAGAACGGCGGCGGGCACTACCAACTCCATGACATAGCTTGGAAATGGGGGCCCGATCGGGAAGGCAAGAGCCAGATTCTCGTCTTTCGGGACAGCAAGCTCGTCAACTTTGACCCGCACGAATTCCAGTGACGGCGATCGTTCACTTCGAATCCAGCCAAACTCGATTCTGCAGTTCCATTTGAGGTCGACAAAGGGGTAGCCGAACTCGCCAGAGTTTGGTTCTTCGGACAGGGACTCGCGACCTGGCCAAAGTCTGGCGACTTCGGCTACCTCGCTGCACGGAGAAGCTGTTATGTGCCATGGATGGCCCGCCGCGGGATTCGCATTGATCTGCCTCATTGTTCCTGGCAGCGGATGTGGAGACGGCGTTGAACTCACCGAACCGGAAATGGACTTTGCCGGTTCCGAATTCATTCAACGTGAGCACTCGGGACCAGGAACCGAGTCTCCAGACCTGACCGGCGACGGCTCGGAATCGCAACCACTGCCCGAGGGAAGCCTGCGGTTTACTCTGCAGAAAGGCGATCACTTCCCCTTGCGCAAACACGTCACGCAGACGCTGGTGCAGAATCTGCCCGGCGGAGAAGTGACGAGCCGTTCGGATCTGAAGCTGATGTTCGCCATCACGGTCGACGGCGAGGACAAGGGGCGCCGGCAGCTTGGAGTGCGGTACCAGCGCGTCCAGTACTCTCTCGAACTGCCCGGTCAGCGAACCAAATACGACTCAAAGAGTCCGCCCGAATTCGTCCCCGATTCACTGCAGATGTATCACGGACTGGCGAACAACGGATTTGATTTCTGGATCGGTGCCGACAACCGCATCGTTCATCTGGACGGTTTTCAGGACTTCTTGAAACGCTGCGTCCGCTTTGCACCACCGGAACGTCAGCATGAGCTGTTGGCCGGCATCCTGGTGGGCTCCGAAGATGAAGGCTTTGCGAATTTCGTCGACGACAGCATCGGTCTGTTGCCTTACAACCCGGACGCGGCTGGCCGCGAGACGATGGTCCGAGTCAACGACAGTTGGTCCCGCAATCGCGACCTGCGCGAGCCGCTGCCCATGCGGATTCGCACAACGTACACGTTGACCGATCTGACCGAGCACCAGGCTCACATTGCCGTCCTGGGAACAATCGAGCCAATCACCGCAACACAACTGAGTCCCGTGGAGCAGGCTTCGTTTGAGCAGAGTCTCCAACTGAAGAGCGGTCAGGTGATCGGCACGATCATCATCGACGTGGCCACTGGCCTGCCATTGGAGAGTCGCGTCGAGCGTCGTCTCACAATGGTCGTGTTCGCCCAGGGACAGCAGCCGTTCCAGCAGTACAAGACAATCGTGACGGAGATCGATGCCTACCCGGCTCAAGGCGTCTTCCCGCCACGCCAGCCCGCTGCTGGACCATTGCCATCGAATTACGCTCAGCCGGGGCAATAACCATCTCGCGTCGGACGATGGAACACACTACCCGGAAGATTCCGCCGCTCCGTCAACCATCCGAGCCGCTTCTTCGAATGCCGCCGCACCGTCACGGAACGAATTGCGGGCTTCTTCGAGATAACCGTCAGCCGCGGCTGACCAGGTTCGATTCAGCATTCGCTCACCAAATGCCGCCGTGATGAGGATTTCCGCACCCACGCGCATGCCCAGCCGGTCGAAGAGTCTCTGGCGACTTTCAGCGAATGGAAGCACGGTGTGCTCGAGCAAATGCTCGACGCGTTCCGCGATGTCCGTTCCCTCCAGTTCGTCGATTTCCTCGGCCAGTTGACGCAGTTGCGGCAGCAGACTTTCCAGCAGGGACAGCGGATTGGCACCATCACTGTCATCATTTTTCAGGACGGCCCGGCTGGCGAAGACGTCTTTCCACCAGATCACAAGTCCCGTGACGGTGGCCACGAAGCCAACCAGGAACACAGGCCAGGTATCCGGGAACTGGTCGAGGAATACGGGCTCCGTGCCTTCCGGAATTGGCGCCGGCAGTTTGGCTGCTCCAGAAATAGCCAGCATGATGCCGCCAGCGAACAAAGCGTATGCGAGGTATTTCACTGGCCGCCTCCTGCAAGCCATGACTGGAAGATTTTAAAGAACGCGTGCCCCATGCCGGTCAACGCCTCACCGACGATCAATCCAGCACACAATGGGACGAGCTTGTGCTCGCAAAACTCAAGGCCTTTGAACTTCTGGATCACCATCTGAGCGAGGCAGCCGAGTCCGTATCCGAATGTGATTGAGAACGGCAGATACATCGCCAGACCAACGAGCACTCCCAGGCCGGGCATCGGAGCCGCGCCCAGACACGCGCCGACGAGGGCACCCATCGCATATTTGTCGACTGGTACGTTGCCACTTTGAACGGCGTCGATGATGCCCATCAAAGCGCCTCCCTGCGGTGCGGGCAGGTCAGTGCCTGGTCCGAACCCGCCCTGTCCACCTTCGCCGCCTGCCCACAGTGCATAGACCGCAGCGAGAGCGATCAAAGCTCCCAGCCAGGTCACACAGAACTGCACGATCTGCTGCTTGACCGGCCGAGCTCCGATCATGAATCCGGTCTTCAAATCCTGCATCATGTCAGCACCCTGACCGATCGCGACACACACGGCGACACCCACAACCATTGATGCCGCGATGTTGCCGTTCAGGAGCACCATCATCAGCGTGACCGATATTAGTGCCATGCCGGACATGGGCGAGATGTCTGTCATGCCGGTTGCTTGAGCCACAATCAATGCCGCCAGCCCCAGCCAGACTGTTCCGACAACCGACGAGAGAATCGCCTGCGGGACGGTCACGCCTTCCGTCAGAATTGACGCGACGAAGAACAGCACGAGCGACAACGCTGTGCCGCCAATCAGTGTATTCAGCGACATCTCGTCGCTCCCGACCTTGCTTCCGGCTCCGGCTGTCTTTGCGGCTGTGGCCAGCGAACGCAGCGCACTTCGAATCGCTGGGAAAGCCATAACGACACCCATCAACGCCCCACCGACCAGGGTGCCAATGCCCAGCGGTCGCAGCATCTGGCTGTAAATAAAACCGCCGAGTTCTCCAGCAACCACCGTGTCAGGTATCCACCCGGACGCGACTGCGGCCGGCGAGATCACCCACCAGGAAAGCACGCCACCGGCGAAGAACGGCAAGCCGCCACGGCCCGCCAGCATTCCGGCTGCCAGGTTCATCAACGACAGGTAAACCACCGGTGCAAACTGCTCGGGGATGAGGTTGCAACCGAAGTACAGTTCTTCGTGTGAGATTCCGAATCCCGTGGCCGCGAGAGATTCTGCCGTCGCATCGAGCCAACCGGAAATCATGACCAGCTTCCACGCCGCCGCGATGGCGAATCCAATGGCCAGCAACTTGGCCTTTTCGATTCCGGTGGAACCGGCCCGGATGATCGTTGTGACCGCGACCCCAGTGGGGAACCGCAGCCGGTCCATTTCGATCATCTGTTTGCGCAACGGGATGATGACCACAACGCCCAGAACGGCGCCGGCGACACCTGCAATTGCCAACGGCAGCCACTCGAATTCCAGCGAACCGGTGCCCTCGGCCTGCCACTTTTGATTGAGCAGAAACAGCGCGGGCACGGTGAAGATCACGCCGGTCCCAGCCGTATTGATTCCGGAGGCGATGGTCTGGTTGATGTTGTTCTCAACCATCGTGCCCTTGCGAAGCACGCCTCGCAACAGGGCGTAGCCCATGATCGCGGCAACGGTCGATCCACCCAGCGAGAATCCCAGTTTCAGGGCCGCGTAGCAGAACGCCAGGTTGAGAACGACGCCCTGAATGACGCCCAGAACAACGGCTTCCCAGGTCAGCTCGCGGTAAGGCTCAAGGCTGTGCCGATTGGGTTCGCTCATGCGAGTCGCTCCGTGACGTCTGCAGAGTGCGAGAATACCAGATGCCGGAACCATAGACCTCGAATGTCGGGCCGACAACGCTTCGGCGCGACTCGCCGAAATTCCATGGCCTGCAGAGTGCATTCCGGCATCCCGTGTCTGTTACATTTCTGCGGGTCAACACGAGAGCCTCACTCAATCGGGATCACCCAGTTCCGATTGCCCGCCACCCTATGATTCACACGCACGCACATGCCTCTCATCAGCGACAAAGACGGACATAAGCACGTCGACCTGGAAGTCAAAGACGCCCAGCTCATCTTCAATACGGTCTGGGAAAAACTTGAGGACGAGGTCGGACATGAAAACCTGTGGTTCCCGAAAGAGCTGACATTGCTCGGCGGGGCACCCGGTGCGGGCAAGGGAACTCACACCGAGTTCATGATGAAGGCCCGCGGCTTCACGTGCCCGACCATCGTGATCAGTTACCTGCTGACGACACCCGAAGCCCAGAAGATCAAAGACGGCGGCGGCATGGTCGGCGATAAAGAAGTCGTCGGTATTCTGCTCCGCAAGCTGCTCGACGAGGACTTTCGCGACGGGGCCGTGCTCGACGGATTCCCCAGAACCAAGGTGCAGGTCGAGTGCCTCAAACTTCTGGTCGACAGAATCAATCAACTGCATGCCGAGTTCGCGGACACACCACATGCGAAGAATTTCCGCCGCCCGACGATTCATGCCATGGTGCTGTTCATCACCGAACGAACCAGCATTGAACGACAACTGAAACGCGGTGCTGAAATTGCCGAGCACAACAAAGAAGTGCAGGAAACTGGCGTCGGCGAGCTGTGGGTTCAGCGTGCCACGGACACCAGCGAGAACACTGCCCGCCACCGATACCAGGTCTTCAAGGAGCAGACGTGGGATGCGCTGAACTCGTTGAAGGAGCTGTACCATTACCACTTCATCAACGCCGAAGGCACGATTGAAGAGGTTGAGGAGAACATCCTTAACGAGCTGAAGTACCAGAGTTCGCTCGAACTGGAACCGCGCACGTACGACCGGCTGCGACCGCTGCCTCTGGCAGAGGAAATCACGCTTCACGGGCGGCAGGAACTGGTCAAGCGACTGGACAGCTACGAGCTGGAGCACACCGAGCTGTTTAACACGGTTGTCGAGATGATCAGGGGGAGGTTCATGCCGATCATCAAGCGGCATGCACTTTCCGGTCGGGCACATGTGAATGCGGAAGACCCGATCTTCGACAATCCGCTGGCCATCGCGATTCTGATCGACATCTTTTCCGAACGCGGTTTCCATGCGGTCGTCGACAAGCACATCCGGGAAGTCCCTGAGCGAGTCGACCTTGAAACCGGTCGAATCTATACCGGCGTGCGATTCATCTACCGCATTCAAATTCGCTTCAAGGGGTCCGAGATTCGCCGCGGTTAAAGATTTCGCAGGAACCTCAATCCAGGAGCACACCATGTCAGCGTCCGACCAACCTGAGACTGGCGGCAGATTCCCCCAACTGGGACGACGGGAGTTGCTGGCCTACTCGGCCATGTTCGGCACATCGTTTCTGGCGTCGCAGGGTCTGATCGATAAAGCCGACGCCGCCGAAAAGAAGCAGGATGTCGCACCGTCGTCGGGCAAGCGGTACGACATGAAGAAGTCGATCAACATGTGGGCGTTTCCCTATCCGGACAAGATGACGTTGTTCGAGTGCTTCGACCTCGCCGCTGATGCCGGATTCGACGGGATCGAAGTCAACTACGACCCGGACGGCATGATCTCTCCCGACGCGAGTGAAGCCGACCTGAAGCGCATCGGCGACGAAGCGCGGAAACGCGGCATCGAGATCAGTGGTGTGTGCTCGTTTCTGTTCTGGCCGTACGCGTTGACGAGCAACGATCCAGAACGTCGCGCCAAAGGCCGGGAACTCGCGGGCAAGATGGTGCATGCCGCGAAAGCACTCGGGACGGAGAATCTGCTGGTGGTTCCCGGGGCCGTCTACATTCCGTGGGATCCCGAACCTGAACCGGTCCCAAACGATCTGTGTTACGAGCGGGCGCGGGAAGCGATCGCGGGCGTGCTGCCGGTCGCTGAGAAGCTCGGCATCTATCTGAATATGGAAAACATCTTCGCGAACGGATTTCTGTTCAGCCCGCAGGAGATGAACGCGTTCGTCGACAGCTTTGGCAGCGACCATGTGCAGGTGCACTTCGACACCGGCAACATTATGCAGTTTCAGTTCCCCGAGCATTGGATCGACATCTGCGGCAAACGCATCAAAAACGTCCATCTCAAGGAATACAGCAAGAAGGCGGGCACTGACTTCACGCTGGAGTCGTTTCGCCCGTTGCTGGATGGAACGACAAACTGGCCTGCCGTTCTGGAGGCATTCGACCGCGTTGGTTACCGCGGCTATCTGACATTCGAGTATTTCCATCCGTACCCGCACTGGCCCGAAGCGTTGATCTATCAGACATCAGATTCGCTTGACCGCATGCTGGGACGGAAGGCCTGAAAGGCAGACTCATGAGCACTCAACGCCCCATGTCCGTCACGCGATTCGTCGCTGCGAAGAAGTCCGCCCGCAAGCTCAGCATGCTGACGGCATACGATTACTACTGGGCTCAGATTTTCGATGAGGCCGGTGTCGACTCATTGCTGGTCGGCGATTCCATGGGCATGGTGGTTCAAGGACACTCGTCGACCGTCCCGGTCACACTGGACCAGATCATCTACCACGCCGAAATTGTCTGCCGAGCCGTAAAGCACGCTCTGGTGGTCGTGGACCTGCCCTTCGGCACGTATCACATCAGTCCGGAGCAGGCTCTGGAGAGTGCCGGGCGCATCATCAAGGAAACCGGAGCCAATGCGGTCAAACTGGAAGGCGGCGTGACGCAGGCCCGTACGATCGCCGCTCTCGCCGGAGCCGACATTCCGGTCATGGCGCACGTCGGAATGCGACCGCAATCGGTCAATGCACTCGGCGGGCACGGACGCATTCAGCGCGACAGCGACCGGTTACTGGCCGACGCCAAAGCCGCTGAGGATGCCGGCGCGTTTGCAATTGTCATTGAACTTGTGCCGCGGCAGATCGCAGCCCGCATCACGAATGAACTCGATATTCCGACCATCGGCATCGGTGCGGGTCCAGAATGTGACGGCCAGGTGCTTGTCATGCACGACGTGCTGGGCCTGACTCCAAAGTCGTTCTCACCGAAATTCCTCAAGCGTTACGCCGATTTGCGTGGTGTCGCCGAGTCAGCCGTACGCGGTTTCGTTGAGGAAGTTCAGACCGGCGTTTTTCCGGATGACGCGCACAGCCATTCGTAAAGCGTGTCACGTTGGCCGCGTACAGCACTTCTCGGCCCAGGCGGCTGCTCCCTTGACCGCGGCGTTGTCGCCAAGGCTGGCCACGGCAACCCGATACGTCCCCAGATACGACGGCATGACGGATCGGTCCACCGACTGGGAAACGGTATCGGCGTAAAGCTCCGGCAACGCTTCGACCAGTCCTCCGCCGAGCAGAATGACATCCGGGTTGAGCAGATTGACCAACCCGGCCGCGGCCGTTCCAAGTCGGTCGGCAGCCGTGCGAACGATTTCCTCAATGATGCTGTCTCCCGCCTTGATGGCTGCCGAGATTGCCCCACTGCGAATGTTCGCCAGATTAGTACCGACGGCCTCCATCAGATTCGGTGCCTGACCACGATAGGCCGCCCGTGCTGCTTCGGCGGCAATCGCGAGCCGACTGGCGACGGCTTCAAGGCAGCCCCGCTGGCCGCAACCGCATAGCGGCCCATTCGGATCGACCTGCATGTGTCCGATTTCGAAGCAGGAATACTTGCTGCCTCGCAGGATTTTTCCGTCGGTCACGCATCCACCGCCGATTCCCGTTCCCGGAAACAGGCCGACGACGCAGCGTGCTCCCGCAGCCACTCCAAACCGCGACTCGCCGTACACGCCCGCATCGACATCATTCACCAGTGCGACCGGGCAGTCGAACTCGGCTTCCAGCAGTTTACGGACGGGCACATCACGCCAGCCCAGATTGGGCGTCTCAAGCACAATGCCGTCTTCAAGATTCAACGGCCCTGGTGCGCCGAAGCCGATTCCGGCGATTCGGTCCGCGGAAACATCAGCATCCTCGAGGGCACGGTGGATCGACGAACAAACTCGCTCGATTCCGGACTCGGAACCTTCGTGGCCCTTCGTGCTCTTGCGCTTGCGTCCGATGATCTCGAAGTCCGCGTCGCAGACACTGGCCAGTATCTTGGTGCCACCGAGGTCCACCCCAACCCATAAATCGCGATTGTTCTTTTGTCCGGAATCCTTTTCCGACAACTGCTCCACATCGGTCCTGGCCATGCGAGCCTCCTTTGCTCACTCGGGTGAATCAACTGATGCCACAAATCGCTGTGGATAGCAAAGTGCCAACCACGTTACCGGGCTGGATTCGACAGTCGGGTGACTGGCATCTCAGCCGCCAGGCGTCGGAATTACAAGCGTTTTGTTTGGACATCCCGTGACATATCCCGGATGCCCTTAGCGGCCGTCCACTGGCCTGATGCTGACGCCATGAGACCGGACACTCGGCAGATTTGACGTGCATTTCCGGCTTGTTGACAGTCTCGGAAACGACTCATACGATGACAGTTCAATTCATTTTGCCATCGATCGTGGCCTGCTTTCGTGTTTGTTGTTAAGGCTGCTCACACTTTGGCACTCCCCATTCAACTGCCTTATTCAGGCTGTGTCGTTCGTCGGCCGGAGCCCATTCGTTTGCGGGCATTGCGGCTTCCTGTCGAAGAATCCACTCACCCACATCCAGTATTGAGACGATGACACAGGCACCCGTCAAAACACCGCGCCCGCGTGCCGCACCGGTGATGATTGTCACCCGGTACGAAAAGCATTCAGCGGTCATGCTGTGCGCCGTGGCCGGCCTGATCGGGTTGACGGTGCTTCTCGTCGCGGTCTGGTTCACCAACCGACTGCCGCCGGAACCGGCCCCCGTTCCGATTGAAATCGTCGAAATGCCTGGCGGCTTTGAAGACGGTGAACCGGACGAGCAGATGGATCTGGAATCCCCGGACGAAGAAATTCCCGATCCGTCCATCGCCGAAACGAATGACGATGTCAGTCAGATCGAAGAGATGCTTGAGACGATTGTTGAGCTGTCTGATAACGCCAGCCAACAGGTCGAAATCGTGATCAATGGGGACGCGTCTGAAAGCACCGGTAAGAAGGGCAGCTCGAAAGGTACTGGCAAAAAACCTTTGGGGATTGGTGGCGGCAGAGGCGGCGTGCCCAGCGAGCAACGCTGGTTCGTCAAGTTTGACGATGGATCGCTGGACGTTTACGCAAAGCAGCTCGACTTCTTTAAAATCGAGGTCGGGGCGTTCTATCCTCCACCGACGAAGAAGATCATTTATCTCTCCAACCTGGCGAATGACAAACCGACCGTCCGCGAGGTCAGCAGTGGTGCGGATAACCGCCTGCACATGACACACCAGGGCGGCGGCCGGCAGAAGGCGGATAAGGCGCTGTTCGCCAAGGCAGGAGTCAACGTCGACGGAGCCGCGATGTTGCTGCACTTCTACCCGAAACCTGCCGAGCTGGCCCTGATTGGATCGGAAACCGGATACCGCAATAAGAAGGCCTCTGAGATTCGGCGATCCTATTTCAAAGTGACCCCCGATGGCGGGGGCTACAAGTTCACCGTGACCAGTCAGTCGGATATCCGCTGAATGTGACTCGTGAGTCCGGGCTCATTCCCGAACTCCGATTTGTGCATGAGCCAGAGCGAACTTTGGCGAAGATTGTGAGTGGAACATCAAACTGCCAGGTCAGGCAATTTCCTGACGGCAAACCACGTAGACCTGAAGAGCCCGCAACATGGATACGGACCAACTACTTGACTGGATCGGCGACGGCATTTATACGGCCATGGCAGCCGTTGCACTCTACGGTCTGTTCACCGTAATTATTCTCGCACGACGGATCACGCAGAAGCGGTTCACGAGCCACGCGGCTGCTGAAGAATTCCTCGACGGGATTAGTAAAGCACTGACTGCCCAGAAGTACGATGAGGCCGCCGATCTGTGCGATTCGCCTGGATACTGGTCCAAGGCCGTGCCGCAGCTCATCCTTGTGGGTCTCGCCAATCGCACGCGTCCGCTGAACAAGATTCGCAAGCAGATGTCAGAGCACTTCATGCGTGAGATTCTGGCGGATCTTGAGTATCGAATGTCGTGGATCAACACCGTTGTCAAGACGGCACCGATGCTCGGACTGCTCGGTACGGTGACGGGCATGATCAAGGCGTTTGGCAAGATTGCCGGCGCCGCAGCCACTGGTGGAATGAAGCCGGAGCAACTTGCCGAGGACATCAGCTTTGCTCTGTTTACAACGGCCATCGGCCTGATCATTGCCGTGCCACTGGTGCTGATGGGTGCGTGGATTCGAGTACGGATCGGCAAGCTGTCGGATCAGGTTGAGCAGTATCTGGGCGTGTTTCTGGAAGACCTTGAGAATGCTGTGATGAAAGCCGGGAGACGTTAAGCATGTCCGGCTTCAAGAAAAACGAAAAGCCCGAGGAAGCGGAACTCGACATTACGCCGATGATCGACGTGACGTTTCTGCTGCTGATTTTCTTCATGGTGACATCGACCATGGACCAGCAGAAGCAGATCAACGTTCCGCCGGCGAAACACGGTGTCGGTGTCGAGGCCAGCAATGCGACATTCGTGACCATTCTGGCCAACGAAGGCGGTCTGGGCCGTGTGTTGCTGGGCGACGGCGCGGATGGCGAAGAAGTGGTGAGCATGGACCGCGTCACTCGCTATGTGCAGCAGGGTCTCGTCGAAGGCCGCGACCTGTGCATTGTCAAAGCCGAGCGGGATGTGACCGAAGGCCGTGTTCAGGACGTGCTGCGCGCGGTTGGCGAGATTGAAGATATGAAGTTCGCGGTGGGCGTCCAGGCTCCATAACGACGGGGAATTCGGATGCCAATTAAATTTCGCTGCCCGAGTTGCCGGCAGGCATACACGATCGCCTCCAAGAAGGCCGGTACGAAGCTCTTCTGCCAGAAGTGCAAGACCAAGATTAAGGTGCCGGAGAAGTCCACGCCTGAGCCGCCCGTCGAGCCGGTTCAGAAACCCACACAGCCGCCTGCCATCGGAGGCAAGGGTGAAGTCCCGAACGAAGACCTGTTCGCAGATGTCACGCCCGATAGGAACGCGGTCGAGGACGTTGAATTCAGCGAATCACCCGAGCCTGACACATCCTCGACGAATCGTCCCCCGAAATCTGAGGCGGACTTTCGTACTGCCGAAATTGAAGTCGGTGGCGAATCGAACGAACGGTTGTCACCGGATCAGTACGATCCGCCGCCGCTGGACCAGATGGATGGACTGGGTTCGAGTGAATCGACCGGTGGCGACGCCTCGGAAGCGCCCTCGGATGATGACGACGATCTAGCGGCCGTCCTGGCGTTTGAGAAGTCAATGGAGGATGGGGGTGAGACAACTGCTCCCGCTCATGTGCCTCTGCCGGATGAGCTGTTTGCCGAAGATGATGACGAAGAAGAAGATGGTTTCGGCAGCCGCGCAGACGACGATGCAGAGGAGCTGGACCTGACTCCGATGGTCGATGTGACGTTCCTGCTGCTGATTTTCTTCATGATCACTGCGTCGTTCAGCATCCAGAAGACACTCTCGGTGCCACCGCCCGACCCGGAAAAAGAGGGCGCCTCGACATCGACGACCATCAAGGAAGAGGAAGAACAGGAACAGACGACCATTCATATCGATTCCCGGAACGTCATCAGTGTCGATGACGAGCCGATTCCGAATCCGTCGCGTCTGGTCGACATCCTGCGGTCGAAGCGGACGACCGATGTCCTGATTACCTCGCACGAGAGTGCGATTCACGAAATGCTGGTCAAGGTGGTCGATGCTGCCCAGGAAGTTGGCATGCAGAAGATCCGCATCGGAGTCACCAAGGGACCAGAGTAGCCGTTGAAGCTGGAAGTAAGAGATCACGAGACGTCGTCAACGAAGCGAGGAACGGACAGTATGGCAAAAAAAGGCGGCGGCCCGGACTGGCTCGACGATGAGGACATCTTCGCCGAAAGCAAAGACGATATCTTTGCCGACGATGTCTCGGAAGACGATGCGTCTGCTGAGGGCGCACCGATGCTGTCACGTGGCGGTACAGGCCAAACAGCGACACGCGGTGCGGATCGGGATGAATCGGAAGATGGCGCCGAGTCACGTCGCGAAAGTCGACGCGACGATTCCGCGCCAGGTCGTGGACATGGCGAAGAGACGGACGACGATGACGTTGAGAAAAAGCCGTCGCTGGCCGCACGCATGGCCATGAAGCATGCCAGGCGGCCCGGTGAGCAGGAATCGCTGAAGTCGCCTCTGGTACTGGGGCTCGGCGGCGGAGGGCTCATCCTGGCCGTCATGGCTGGCACGTTCTACTTCATCATCGGACGTGATGTTGTCACGAAAGAAATGATAGCCGTTGATGAAGCCATTGCGGAGCAGCGGTACAGTCAGGCGATCAAGCAACTTGACAAATTCATTCTGATTCATGGCAATGACAAGTACACGGAAGACGCTGTGTTAAAGCGTGCCCAGGTTCGCATTGATGCCGCCGTAACCGGCTCTGTTCCGGATTGGCCAAAAGGCATCGAAGCAATTAACCAGTACCGGGACGACTGCCGCGATTTTCCGAAGTACTCCGAACAGTATCCCACACTGGCCAGCTATTCAGAAAAGATCGCCAAGGGATCGCTGGAAACCGCGGCGCGTGTCTTCGACCGCAAGCTGCTACAGGTCTCCGAGGACTCGGAAGACAGACTGAATGAGTTCAGTGACCCGGAAGAGCCGCCGGTCGAGGCCTATGCTGAGATCAAGCGTCTGCGGGAAGTCGCGATTGACGCTATCCGAAAGCACGAGTTTACTGAGGAGACCTACGCGAAAATCGAAGCTCATCTGGCAGCATTGCGTCCGATTCCCGCGCTCGAAGCGCGACGGCGTCTACTCGACCAATACCCGGAACTTGAGTCCGACCGCAAGCTGCGTGACTTTCTGGAACAAACAATCGAGACCGAACGCGGACTCGTTCGACGTGAAGACAGCGAGCTGAAAGCCTCCTCCGAAGATCGTCCGCTTCCCGTACCCCCGCCGCTGTCCCTGACACAGCACAGTCGAGTCTCGACTGCCGAAACGTCTGAAGGTCGCATCATCATTGGTGTCGCGCAGGGCTGCCTCTACGGAGTCGATACGGTCACCGGCGATCCGGCCTGGCGTCGGGCAATCGGACTCGACACGCCGTTCTTTCCGGTTGAAGTCGAAAGCACGCAAGATGGCTTACTTGTCTACGACACAATGCATCAAGAACTCATCCATGTGAATCGTCAGACGGGGGCGCTGATCTGGCGATTGCCGCTCGAAGAAGCCGTGACCGGATTTCCGATCGTGGACTCCGGCGTCGTCTATCTGCCAACGCTCGGGAACCATCTCTACAAAATCGATCTGCAAGGCGGTTCGGTATCGGCCAGGCTGACATTTTCACAACCCGTCTACTCACCGCCCGTTCTAACTCGCGACAAGGAACATCTGGTCCTGAGTGGTTACGAAGCCGTGTCGTACACAATTGGAACACGCCAGTTCGAGTGTCAGCGGGTTTCGTTCACGAAACAGAAGCCAGGCACACTGGACGCACCCCTGACACGCGTCGATGTCCCCATGATGGCGATGGGCGAACTGGTGCTGATGATTGAGAACGATCTGGTTGATGGCGGCGCGATGATGCGCGTCTTTGATGCCCGCAACTGCGAAGCCGACCTTCCGGAACTCGCCGCCATGCGACTGGACGGACACGTGCGCGACGCACCGGTGCTTCGCGGAAACGAGTTGTACGTGGCTTGTGAAGGCGAGCAGTACAACGTCTTCACGGTTTCCGACGATCTCGAAAAGGAGCCGCTGACCGCGATCACGCAACCACCATCCGATTCCGATTACACGGGCCCCATACAGATGCTGCCCGGCCCGGGTGGCCGGTTCTGGACGGCCGGACGTGAGCTGCGACAGTTCCATCTGGAACAGGACTCGTTGCCCGAGGATGACAGCATCGAGATCGGTGCCATTGCGCAACCGATTCAGAAGATCGGACCGTCGCTGTATGTCGGTCGTCTGCAACTCGGCAGCAATGCGACAGTAATGATTCAATATGACGGCGAGTCGCTCGAGGGTGCCTGGCGAACGGTACTCGGCGGAGGCCTGCTGGCGATCATGCCGGTTGGAGCTGACAGTGCCTTGTGTCTGACACGATCTGGCGAGATCTACCAGGTCGGTGCGTCCGCCCTGGAAGGTGGTGGCTTTCTGCAGCGTCCCGCGGGCTCGGTGGAGATTCCGCCGGGAACAGCCGACCCGTTGCGTGCCTGCGTCCTGCCAGGCAATCAGATCGCCGTTGTGCGTGGTGGCGAAGAAGCGCGAGTCTGGATCGTTAACTCGGCCGGCAAAGCCGGTCAGGAATTTCCACTGGAAGCCGGTTCGGTCGCCGATCCCGTTCCACTGGCCGGTGGTGCCGTCGTGCCGCTGCCAACCAAACTGCGTCTTTCAGGCCGTAGCGGCGGATTCGTCGAAGACTTCATGGGGACGGTCGAGCAACCGGGACAGGTGCAATGGTCCACACTGCTGCCTGTTGACGAGAATCACATCCTTGTTCTGGATCGCCAGGGACGCCTGAGCCGGTTGCAGTTCCGGACAAGCCCCGCGCCGCACATGCAGCAGATCGACACGCTGGAGATCGGAGAGTTTATTGACGTACCGCCCGTCTACACGAACGGTAAAGTCGTGCTGACGGACGCTCGTGGCGGCGTCCAGCTTCTGAATGTCACGGGGTTCGAACGAACCGCCGAAGCAACTCTTGAGCACCCCGCGGTGGGAACCATGTTCGTCGCCGGTGATCTGGTGCTGATCGAGAACTCCCGCCACGAACTGCAGTGTCTGGATACGACAAACAACCTGGATAAACGCTGGTCCATCCCGCTCGGTCGCGACCACGTAACGGGAACTCCAATGCTAATCGACGGGCGCGTGCTACTGGCGACAATGAACGGTCGCGTGCTGCTGGTCGACGCGGCCAGCGGTGAGGTATCCGGTTCACTGGCACTGGAACAACCGCTTGAGCATGGGCCACTGACAATCGGCAAGTACACTGTGGTTGGTTCGATTGACGGAAGTCTATTTCGAGTAGAAAGCCTTCTCGAGGGGGCAGAATGATGTTCGTCTTGAACACTGTGTCAGCAGATATCGGGCAGGTTCCGCACGATCCAGGAAGGTGTCGCGTCCTGTTGAGAACGTGCGCTGCATCCACTCTTCTCGTGCTGCTGTTCCCGCTGACGATGGCGGCGCAGGACGACCCGGAACCAGAGCCCGCCGAAGACCGCATTCCCCTGTACAAGGAAATGCAGCTCCCGACGCCTGAGCAACTATTGACTGGCGAACCCGTGGACTGGGTGGTCCTCAGGCAGAAAGAAAACTTCAACGAGAACGAAGTTCTGGTCGTTCAACCGGTTTTCCCGCGACCCGACACGCTCGCCAAACTGGCCAAGAACAAAGCACAACTGTCGACCACGAGTGGCCGTCCGAAAAAAGAGGCCGGAGAGACGGAAGGAGAGTTTCGGCAACGTGTCGCGCGACTTATCGAAGAGGCGGATAATCTGATCATCATGTTGCCCGACGCCGTCACTGGCACGAATGTCGATCAGACCGCCGAGTACACGCTGTCGACTAGCCAGGTGGCAAAGGTCTTTCATCACGAAGACTTGTTTCTACAACGCTGCGACAAACTGATCGAAGACGGCAAGCTCGAACAATCGTTCGAGATGCTGATCGTGCTGCAGCGTCGGAATCCCGACTGGCCCGGTTATGACGACGTCCGCAACAGGTTGATCATGGCTGAAGGTGCCGCGCGGCTAGAGAAAGGCGACCTGGAATCGGCACTGGCGTTCTTTGAAGAGCTGCACGGACTCGCGCCCGACTTCGCCGAGCTGCAGAAAACGATGGGCGAGGTTGTTGACCAACTGGTCAGCCAGTCCGCTCAGGCCGGTGATCTTCGCCGTGCCCGTTACTACGTTGGACGATTGAAGGATCTTGAACCAGCGCACGCCACCGTGGAAAAGTGGGTCAGCGATTTCACGACCAAGGCCAACGTACTGCTGAACGACGCCGTCGCTGCCCGTCAGGCTGGCCGCCACGACGAAGCCGTCAGCCTGGCTGAAGAAGCCGCGGCAATCTGGCCCCTGCATCCCAACTTGCGGAGTGTCTACGGCGACGCATCCGAACGGTTTCAAGTGCTCAAAGTTGGCGTATTTCGATTTGCCGGTGAGCCGACTCCGTACTTCCTGCCGACGCCGGCAGATCAGCGACATGCGGCGTTACAGACTCTCAATCTGTTCGAACTCAGTCGATACCAGCGCGCCGCGTTTTACGAATCCCGCTACTTCGAGGAATGGACGCCGACCGATCTTGGCCGGCGTCTCGTCTTCCGCCTGAAGTCTCGGCCGTCAAGCTGGGAGCCGAACCCAGCGCTCACCGCACCGCAGGTGGTCCGATCGATCGGTGACCGGTTACGCCCGGATTCTCCGCACTATGACGAACGGCTGGCCTCGTTCGTGCGTTCGATGGAGGTTCGGTCTCCATTCGAATTCACTCTGTATTTCTCGACGGTGCCCGTGCGCCCCCAGGCGATCTTCCGCTTCCCGATTCGAAGCACCGACGACAGCGGACCACTGTCAGCTTCGGTGGACGATGGTGCCACTGAATCCGCTGCAGACACTGACGTACTCTCCTCGCGGTTTCGCGTCCACGAACGGGACACCAGCCGACTGGTATTTCGCCGAGTCATGCCGCAGCCGGATCGGAGCGCAGACTACTCGGTCGCGGAAATCGTGGAGTACCGCTACGACGACCACGAAGGCGCCATCCAGGCCGTTCTACGTGGCGACATTTCCGTGCTGCCCACGGTTCCAATCTACCTGGCTGCGATGTTCGAACCGGACGAACGATTTCGTACGGTTCCGTATGCCGTGCCGACGACTCATGTGCTGCAGTTCAACCCGAACAGTGAACCGCTGAAAGTCGGCGAGTTCCGGCGTTCGATCGCCTACATGCTGGATCGCGAACGAATCCTCAAGACGACTGTGCTGAAGGATCAGGAAATGAAACGCGGACGGATCGTGTCCGCGCCGTTCCCGTCCAACAGTTACGCCTATCAGCGACAGGTTGAGCCTCGGCCCAAAGACCTGACGGTCGCGTTTTCGCTGAAGACGATTGCAGCCAGACGTATGGGGGGTGAAATTCCCGAACTGATCATGGTCTGCGAACCCAACGCCGTAGTCCGCGCCGCAGCTGAAAAGATCATCGAGCAATGGAACCGTTTTGGTATCAAGGTCACGCTGGTCGCCGAGGACCAACCGACTCCAGAGAACTGGGACATCCTGTATCGAACCGTCCGTATGACCGAGCCCGTGGCTGATCTGTGGCCATTCCTGACGATGAAACCCTCTGCCCGGGTCGACGATCTTGAGCATCTGCCGGACTGGCTGCGGCAGCAGTTGATCGAACTGGAACAGGCGGTCGACTTTCGGTCGGCCGTGCAGCAGTTACGTGAGTTGCATTTCCGATTGAACGAGCTGGTTTATCTGATGCCGTTGTGGGAGGTCGACGACGTGATCGTGATCCGCCGCAACATTCAGGGCTTCCCTCAGCAAATCGTAAGCCCCTACCAGAACGTGGAACGCTGGTACGTTGGACCGTGGTTCCCGAAAGGGCTGCTGTAAGGTGAGAGCAATGTCAAAACGAGCGATGACGCGGTTAACCCTGCTGGCGTTGGTCCCGGCCATCTTCGCGGCATTGGTCGTCGTGAAGCAGCTTGCCGCGCAGGACGATGCCTCCGGGCAAACGACAGTCGCACAAAACACGGCACCGCGTCGCCAGCCGGGAACTCCGTCCGCTCCGCGGGCTACCAATTCGAGCAACAAGAAGGTTCCACCGGCAGCCCCGCCAGCCGAGAAGCCTGAAGCGCCGCCTCAGGCTCCAGATGCAACTCCACCACCTGCCCCGGCGCCAGCGCAGCCCGCTCCCGCAGCAGCAACGCCCGCCCCCGCAACGCCACCTGATGAGGCAGCTGTGACGGAGTCGAAGACTCCGGAACCGGTCGTCGAAGAACTCCGCCTGCCGCCTCCCCCTCCCGACCGCCTGAAGGCCACGCCCATCGAACTCACGATTTATCGTGTTCAGATTCCAGTCGTATTTCAGCCAGACCCGCTGATGGGGCCGGCGTTTCGTGCCCAGGTTCTGCGTGAACTGGCTCGCATCGCGGATACGAACATCGGGCCCATGTGGGACGTATCGATCACCGAAGCCGACTGGATCACGCCCCTGTCCCGAGTGGGCATTGAGCGTCTGGATGGCGACTCGATCAAACGACGAATTGAGGAAGAACAGGTTGTCGAGGTCATCCGCGAGCAGTTTGTCACAGAGACACTCGATCGCCATCTGAGAGAAGAGCTGACTGTCGAGGTGATCCGCACGGAGCTCGTCAACGAGACGATTGCCGAGAAACTGAACGAGCCAGAGCCCGACGTTCCTGTTCCACCCGAACAGCTCCGTCAAACGGTCGAGGCGCAATTCTCAGTCCGAGGTGACGGCTCGCTGACTGCTGACCTGCGTCGACAGATCCGAGTCATGCTGGATGCCGACAATACGAAGCAACCGAAAGACGACAAGGGTGAGCGCCCGCAGACCGCTCAGGAAAAACTGCTTCCAAGTGTCATTGCCGCGATCGCGGGCAGCCAGGACTCGGCCACCGTCCTCGCGGAAGTTTACGAACGCTGTTCAGATATTGGCATTGTGTCACTCGTCGGCGACTCGCGTCGTACGTACCTGAATGGCCAGGGACTGACTGATGTCCTTCCGGCGCAACTCATTGCTGCCACAGAGAGCCACTTTGCAACTGATGAAGATCAGCCATTGTCTGACGACCTCCGCTCGCGCATCCGCACCATGCTCGATACCGAAGACGACGAGACACAGGAGCAACTGATTGGTGAACTCGTCGCGGAGGTTGCCGAGGGCAGAGCGCCAGCCGGTGTGCTCAACGCCATTCGAGAGATGCTGTACTTCTACCTGATGCCACCTGTGCTTGAAGTCGACAAGTTGTACCCCATTTCAGTCGAGCGACACGGTAGCGAGTACGTCGTCAGTTCCCGTGAGTGGGACCGTGAATCCGAACTGATTTCTCCGGTTCAAAGCCGCTCGACGATTAGCCGTGGAGCCATCGCGAACAGTGCCTTCCGAGTGATTCAGCGACTGTTTCGCCCGGTTGTTCAGATTGAGTCGGCTGACCAGGCGGCCAAGACTGCACGTGTGCGTTACAAGGCCGCTGAGTACCCGCCAGCCGATCCGGGTTTCCGTCAGATTGAACCAGGATCGATGTTCGTTCCGTTCTTTCGGTACCTCGACCGCAAGCAGGTCGTGCAGCGCATCCAGACACTACCCTGGACCTACATCACCGCCCAATCGCTGGAACGCATTCGGGCGGAGTGCAAAGTTGAAACCGGAGTGGGCACGCCATTGGGGGCTTTCCGTGCGCGTCGCATGGAATTGCGAGCGATTGAATTGCGGCCGCAGCTTCCACAGACAACTTTGACTCTTGTTCCACAACGAGACGGATCGCAACGACCACTCGTGGGTTATCTCGTCGCGGTGTACGACGAACTCCCGCCCCCGGCGCCCAAACCTGGAGCCAAACCGAAAGAGCCGGATGAGTCTTCAGAGCCGCCCCCGGAGCGTCCCAAACCGGACATCTATCGGAGCGACCGCAAGGGTCAGGTGACTATCCCGGTCGATCCCGGTAAATCGCTGCAATGGGTCCTGATCCGTAGCGGTGGATCACTGCTGACGAAGTTTCCATTCGTCGCCGGGGCAGAACAGTCGATGCTCGCCGAATGTCCGGATGACACGATCCGGCTGAACGTCGAAGGTCAGATCACTCTGTTAACCGGCCGGCTGATTGACACTATCGCCAAGCGCGCAATGGTGATGGCGATGATCAAGAATCGCCGCAAGAAGAGTGAATGGAAAAAGGTGACGGAGTCACTGAAGGAGCTGGATGAGCTGGAGACATTCGACCGCTTCAAGAAACGCGTGGGGATCATTCAGTTTGCAGCGATCGAACGGGCAAAGGCTCGTGGAGATCGTCGGTCTGTTGGGCGTATCAAGAAGCTGGGTAGCTCAGTCCTGAAAGTTGCCGGTATTCACCTCGACAAGGCGGTGGTCGACGCGTTCCGCGAAGAAACAGAGGAAATGCGCCGGATGGATGTCGACAGTGCGGCCGCTCTCTCCGATGACGGAGACGACTCACCTGGCAACGCCCCGCCACCTGGCGGTACACGAACACCGGGAGGCGCACAAACTCCCGCTGCCGGCGGTGGTCGTACTCCGGGGCAATGAAGCACGCGTCACAAAACGCTGGACCGGACGGCTGAACCATGACGAATGCGATTAAGGTGGCATTGCTGACGCACGGTGGTGGAGCTCATGTCGGGGCATACCTGAGTGCACTGGCTGCCACCGACGAATGTTCCTCGGTCGTGCTCGCCGATCCCGACGGTCGCTGGGATGCGGATGCTCGGCGCGTGTTGGGAGCGAAGCTGAAGACAGTCAGTCGGAATCACCGTGACTTACTGGCTGCCGAGAAGCCCGCTATGGCACTTGTCACGATGGAGGCGAAGATCGCTCCACCAGTGATCGATGCGGCACTCGACACCGGGTGCCACGTGTTCGCGGAGAAACCCGGGTGCGTTCGTGCGGATGACTTCAAACCGCTTGTCGCCAAAGCGGATCGACAGCATCGGCATCTGATGCTGGCACTCGCCAATCGGCTCAACCCGGAAATCGTGGCCGCCCGACGCATTATCGAGACCGGAAAGATCGGAAAGCTGTACGGGCTCGACATGCACCTGATCGCCGATCAAGCACGACTGACGCGGCCCGGTTACCACAATCAGTGGTTTGCACAGAAAGACCGAGCTGGTGGCGGACACCTGATCTGGCTGGGCATTCACTGGCTCGACCTGGCAATGCAGTTGACGGGAGCCGACATCGAAACTGTCGCCGGATTCACGGCCAACATTGGTGGCCAGCCGATCGACATCGAAGACTCAGCCACAGCCGCGTTGCAGTTTGACAACGGAATGCTCGGCACACTGACGTCCGGCTATTACCTTGACCGTGGCTACCATTCCCACATCAAGATCTGGGGTTCCGCCGGATGGCTTCATATCGAGCCCATGAAAGCTGAGCCGCTGCAGTGGTACTCGACAAAGGACCCGGCAGCCCGCGAAATCCAGACTTGGGAGGGCTCGAAAGAGCCACGCGGTTACACACCGTTCGTGCGAGCCGCCGTCAAAGCGTGTGCTGACATGAGTGACCCGCCGATCTCCAGCGCCCACAGCCTGCGGGCGTTGAAAACGGTTTTCGGCATCTACACGGCCGCGGAAAGCGGCCGAGCTGTGCGAGTCACAGAGTCCCACATTCAGACGGAATAACCGCTGAGTAAGCAGAGCCTGCGGTGTCGTGTGTCGTGCGTTTTGACTGCAAGTCAGGATTGGCATGACACGGCGTTACCACCGAGTGCAGCAGCTTGTGGACCCGCAACCAGTCGGCAATCACGGGTGAGTCCCGACGAGTTGCACGGTCGAGAGGTATAATTGCGCGGATGGACGTCGCTTGCGGTCGCCTGGACGCTTGAGCCTGCTCTGAGCCTTCCGACATTGCCGACGACCATGACAAACCCGAATGACGCTGCGCCATCGAATGTCGAGCGATTATCCGCCGACGCATCTAATTCTTCCGGCCGACTGCCAAAATGGTTCGTCGCTAAGTATGCGACGCGTGCTTTGCTGTCTGTCCTGACTCTTCTGACTCTTGCGACAGATTCCGCGGCCGTTGCCGGCGACACGCAGCCCACCGTTGAACTGCGCGTGGGCACAGGCAAGTACGAAGGCCGTATTGCCGACCGAGGCAAGAACTGGTGCGTGCTTTACGATCGCTCTGGCCGGATGCACACGATCGATCTCAAGGACGTCACAAAATTTCGAAGAGTGTCGTCGCGGTTTTCGCCGCACACCTTCCGTGAACTGCGATCCGAACTGCTGAGCGAGTTCGGCAAAGGGTATGAGGTTTCGACGACCCGTCACTACATCGTGTGCGCGCCAACCGGCAAGGCTCGCGAATACGTGAATGTCTTCGAGCAGACGTGGCGACGATTTCACATGTACTTCGCGGTTCGCGGCTTCAAGATGCCCGATCCCGAGTTTCCGCTGATCGCCGTCGTCCTGAAGAACCAGCGAGAATTCATGCAGTTCGCCCAGGGCGAAAACGCGCGTGTCGGGACCGGTGTGCTGGGATACTACTGGTCGCGACACAACCGAGTGATCATGTACGAGGAGCGGGGTCGCACCGTCTCGGCCCTCCCAGGCAGTGCCGTATCTTCAAGTGAGAGAATGCTCGCCGACGCTTTCCGAGACACGCGGCACACGAATACGAATCCATTCGTCACCGAGGATCCCTGGGCCTGGGCCTGGGCCTTCGGCAATTCCGATGAAGTCGCTCTGCGGTCCGGCATTGACGCAGACCTGCGTGAAACGATGGTCCACGAAGCGACGCACCAACTCGGCTACAACCTGGGACTGCACAATCGCACGGGCTCCAACCCCAAATGGATTGTCGAAGGACTCGCGACCGTTTTCGAAACTCCCGGTATGGACAAGCACGCGACCGCCCGTGCGGCGATCAAACGAGTCAATACGGGCTGGCTGTTCGGATTTCGGAGATTCGTCGATATGACTCGCCCCGAGTCGTATCTCGAACAGTTCATTCGAGACGATGTCCCGTTCAACTCTGACATGAGCAATGCGTACGCTCAGGCGTGGGCGCTGTCGTTCTGGCTCATCGAAACTCGCCCGCGAAAGTACGCCGCCTTTCTCAAACAAATGGCGTCGCCAGAAGTGTCCGGACAACTGACATCCCAGCAACGTGTGAGCATCTTTCGCGAGGCATTTGGCGACAACCTGCGTATGCTCGACATCGAGATGCTGCGGTACTTCGAGCGTCTGAAATAGCAGCGTGATTCGGTCCGCCCAGTTCCAGGACGCCGAAACGCACGACTCCTGGAAATCCTGCCGCGAATCTGAGAGAACTCCGCCGATGGCTATTCCCCGCCCGTTGGCAGAGTGTTCAAGACCTCAGAAGGATTCCCGTGACCGATTCTGTTTCTCGTCGTGCCTTGGTCAGTGTGAGTGACAAATCTGGACTGGATACGTTTGTACGTGGTCTGGTCGAACTGGGATTTGAAATCGTTTCGACCGGCGGCACACGCCGTTTTCTGGAAGAAGCCGGCATTTCGGTCATCGACGTGTCCAGTTACACAGGCTTTCCGGAAGTCATGGACGGTCGCGTGAAAACGCTGCATCCGAAGGTTCACGGCGCAATTCTCGGACGTCCGGACCTGCCCACAGACGCCGCCGCGATCGCTGAGCACGCGATTATTCCGTTTCAGTTGGTGGTCGTGAATCTTTATCCGTTCGAGCAGACGATCGCGAAGCCGGACGTCACGGTGGCCGATGCCATCGAGAACATCGACATCGGCGGGCCGAGCATGGTCCGATCGGCTGCGAAGAATCATGCGTACGTCGGGATTGTCAGCTCGCCATCACAATATGAGCGCGTGCTCACGGTGCTCGGCGAGGCAGGCAGCCTCGATGACGGATTCCGTCGAGAACTTGCTGCCGCGGCGTTCGAGATGACTGCCCGCTACGACCGGGCGATTTCCAATTACATGCAGGGCCTGCTCGCGGAAGACGGGGACGCTTTTCCCGCGACGCTGGGGCTCAGCTTCGAAAAACGTTCGACGCTGCGTTATGGCGAGAACCCGCATCAGCGCGCCGCCGTCTACACCGAACCCGGTTTCCCGCAGGCGTCAATCGCGGCAGCCGAACAACTGAACGGCAAGGAGCTGTCGTACAACAACCTGCTCGACCTCGACGCCGCGCTCAACATCGCACGCGAGTTTTCGGAACCCGCGGCCGCGGTCCTCAAGCACAACAACCCATGTGGGTGCGCAATCGGCTCGTCGTTGTCCGAGGCGTTTGAAAGGGCATACGCGGGAGACCCCGTCAGCGCATTCGGCTCGATCATCAGCTTCAACCGCGAACTCGATCTGGCGACTGCAGAGAAACTATGCGAGCCCGGTCGCTTCGTTGAAGCAATCCTGTGCCCCGGCTACTCAAACGAAGCCTTTGAGGCACTGACCACACGACCGAAGTGGAAGAAGAATGTCCGCCTGCTGCGTCTTCCCGAGATGATGTCGCCGTCATCGACAACGCTGGAGTTTCGCCGCGTGTCTGGCGGACTGCTGGTACAGGATCGCGACGATCAGCCCGATCCACAGGACGAGTGGAAAACCGTCACGGAGCGTGAGCCGAGCGACAAGGAGCTCCGCGATCTGAAGTTCGGCTGGCTGGTCTGCAAGCACGTGAAATCAAACGCGATCGTGTACGCAGCCGACGGTATGGCCGTGGGCGTCGGCGCCGGCCAGATGAGCCGGCTCGATTCCGCGGAAATCGCCGCCCGCAAATCCGGCGAACGGAGTCAGGGTGGGATCGTCGCATCCGATGCGTTCTTCCCATTCAGGGACGGAGTGGACGAGGCGGCAAAAGCAGGCATCACCGCAGTCATCCAGCCAGGCGGCTCGGTCAAAGACGATGAAGTCATCGCCGCATGCAACGAACACGGCATGGCAATGATCTTCACGAACCGTCGACATTTCCGTCATTAGTCCGGCGGATCGCAGCCAGGTTGTGTTTGACTCGCGTCCAGGTCGTGTTCGATGCGTCTCTTAGGCAAGTCCCTCGATCGTCCGCCCTGCCTCTAGCTTTCGCATCGCGGCCCGCATGCTGTCCGGCACGGCAAGGGACACCTGCTTTTCGAAGTCAAACGCGACGATCGTCGAAACAGCTTCGGCGGCAATCTCATTTTGAGTCAGGCTGATGAGCTGGTGCTCGATGCGGATGCTGCTGTTGCCCACTCGGGCCAGTCGCGAACCGATACGCACCGTATCCGGGAACGCCAGTTGCCGACGGAAGTCGCATTGCATCGCAGCCAGAACGGTGCCGATGGTAAGCGACGCGTCGTCTCGCATCAGACCAATCTTGCGGCAGTAGTCGATGCGGGCTGTTTCCCACCAACGGAAGAAGACGACGTTGTTTACGTGGCCGAGTGCGTCCTGATCGCCCCACTGAACTGGCAGTTCCGTGATGACGGGAAATTCGCTCAAAAAGTCCATCGAGGTTGCTCCACAGGTCACAATGTATTCCGATAATGACAGATCGCACCGGAATGTACTCCGAGCTGCAACCTGACGACCTTCCGCAATCCGACAGGCTGATCGATGCGCCCCGACGAACTGCAGACGATTCTCACGCAGACAATCGACGATTACCGGCTGTCACGCTCAGAACGCAAGGCACTGACCAGTCGACTCGAGGATGCGGAGCTCGACGAATCTGACCAGGCACTTTGTCATAACATCGCGTTTCGGCTGGCGCGAGAGACAATCGATCCCGTCAATTCATCGTCCGTGCTTGAGTGGCTGGAAGACGTATCAAAAGTCCTCCGACGGTCCGCTGCTCCGCCGGCGGCAGCGACGAATGTCGAGGCGTGCTTTACTCCAGGTGATGACTGCTGGCAACGCATTGCCAGCCTGCTGAAGTCGGCCCGACAGGCGATCGACATCTGCGTCTTTACGATCACCGATGATCGAGTGGCGTCGCAGATTCTGGACGCTCACCGTCGCGGCGTCGCTGTACGAGTCATCTCAGACAACGACAAAGCTCACGATCTCGGCTCCGACACAGAGCGTATGGCCGCTGCCGGTGTTCCGGTGAAAGTGGATGCCAAGCCGAATCATATGCATCACAAATTTGCCATCTTTGACCGCACGCGACTGCTGACCGGAAGCTACAACTGGACACGCTCCGCATCCGAGCGCAACGAAGAGAACTTCCTGATCACCGATGACAAGCGACTGGTTCGTTCGTTCGAAACGGAATTCAACCGGCTCTGGGATACCTTCGGCGAGTTTTAGTCGTCGGCTGCAGGCAGCGGCTCGGTCGGTAACTCCTCGACGGACTCGGTGAACAGGACTGGCAAAGCGGTTAGTTGGCATCCCGCGTCGCCCCCGTCTGTGGCGCCGCTGACGGCGGGATTCGGAGCGTCGACGGTCGCGGACATCAGAGTGAAGCAGGCTCGCTCCACCGAGGCGAAATCAGACTCGGTGTCTTCGGATGTCGGAATAACGTCGCTCCACTGAATCGCGACATTGTTCGGACCGACTTCGCGCGCGGAGCCCCAGGCAGCACGCCACTGTTCGAGGTCGAGCACTTCCTGTGAGTTCTCAATCTGCCAGAACGCACTCTGGCTGTCGTAGAAGTTGCGTTCGCCACGCCACAGCAACTGGCGACGGGCATCGTCTGCTTCAACACTCGGGTCACTGTAGATTGCCGCGTTCAGATCGCGGCAGGAGAACAGACAATTCCTGGCCTCACAGTCGAGCACTGGGCCGTCAGCCGAAACTGGTCCTGATAACTGGATGATGGACCCTTCCAGACGCGCAGTGACATGGCGAAGCAGGACCTTAGCTCGCGAAGCTGCGCTGGCCGATTCGAACTGAATCAGGTCATCCGCAAGTCCGACCGCGCAGTTTTCAACGGTCAGGTCCAATGGTCCCTGCCATGCGAGCGAGGCCAGTGACGCTGCTCCTCGAAACAGGCAGTTGGTCATTCGGATTGACACGTCGCGATCCTGCACCGGCCGCGGCATGCCCGCGTCGGCCGGCATGTCCACCATTTCGTAGGTGACGTCGACAATCGTTGCGGGCATATGACGCGGATTGATAACGGTCACCGCCACGCGATTCATTTCAAGCTGCCGGGGACGCGACACGCCGAAAACCGCATATCGCTGTGCGGGAGCGTCTTCCGGAACGGACATCACAAACTGAACATTGACGATTCGCAGCGGACCGGACTGCACGTTGATCATTCGAGCGTCCGAATCGGACGAATCAGAATCGTCCGGGCTGAACTCGATCACCGGCTGATGACCCCGAGCAGCTCGGATCGTGATGTTCTCCTTTGTGATCCGGAAGGGCTTCTCAGTACGTGGACCTGTGAATGCCAGTTCAATGGTGCTGCCGTCCTCGGCCGCGGCACACGCGGCCCACAGGCTGCGATACGGCTTCACAAGATTCGCGTCCGCCGAGAACAAAGCCACCGGAAACTGGCTTGCATCCAGCAACGGCTCAGATGGTATGGCTGATGGCGAAACGGGTGTTTCCGATTCCGTGGAAACCCCGGTGCCCGGTGGGTCGCGGCCAACGGTCGGCTCAGTCGTCCCAGGGTCGGAACGGGGACGAATTTCGACGCCAACAATGTCAGCCACAGGGTCACGAGGACCAGCCGGAATCTCGGGAGTCTCCAGTCCAGTTCCGTTGGGCCGGACTGGATCAATGTCTGGATTTAACGTTTCGCTCGTACCCGGCGACTGAACTCCGACGGCAGCCGCACCGGGATCATCATTGGTTGCCCGAGCCGCAGTACTCTCTGGCGATTCGCCAGTTGGTCCAGTGCCTTGCACCGCAGCAAGCGAGCCCCCCGGTTCGGTAATCATGCCAGTGTTGTCGGGCGCTGCGTCCCCGCCGACGTGCCCGGAATCGCCAACAAGTTGCCGTCCGAGTTCACCGGGATACTTCTGCAGCCACCCGACAATGAGCAGAAACACAGCCACCGTAAGAATCAAACCCGTCTGACCACGCCAGCCTCTTGCAGAAGCGTTGCGGGATGCAGTCCAGACCAGCCCCTCGGGATTAACACCGCGGAGATTCAGCGTCCCCGCTGCATGCGTCAGATCGCGTACGAGCTGGTCAGCCGTCTGGTGCCGACGGCTGCGGTCGCTGTTCATCATCCGCCGAATGATCGCGGACAGATTGTCAGGAACGCGAGGATTGATGGCAGCCGGGTCAGGTGCTTCCTTGCCCTGATGATCGAGCAGTTTTTGCAGCACGGTCCCTTCTGGATACGGCGGTCGGCCCGTCAGCATGTGGTACATCGTGCAGCCGAGCGAATAAATGTCGCTGCGAACATCGACCGACCGCGGGTCTTTGGCCTGTTCCGGAGAGATGTAGTCGAATGTGCCGAGTGTCGTGCCTGGAAGAGTCAGGTCCGCCTGTGATTCAGAATTGTCTTTTCGGGCGAGGCCAAGGTCGACGAGCTTCGCTCGTCCGTTGGGCGTGATGATGATGTTTGATGGTTTGATATCGCGGTGCACGACTCCCATGGCCGAGGTATGCATCAAGGCATAAGCAACCTGCAATCCGTAGTTCACGACATCGGTCGGAGTGAGCCGCTGTTGTTGTCGAATCAGATCCCGAATTGTTGAGCCGGTTACGAACTCAAAGGCGATGAAATGCAGACCGCGATCCTCGCCGATGTAGAAAACCCGTGCGATGTTCTCGTGATCGAGGCGGGCAGCGGCGCGGGCTTCGTTCCGGAATCGCTTAATCGCGGATTCGTCGAAAGCCTGACCGGGGGCGAGAATCTTGAGCGCCACATTCCGTTCCAGTCGCTCATCGACCGCGCGAAACACGGCCCCCATGCCGCCGCTGCCGATCCGTTCCTCGATCCGGAAGTGTTCCAGCGTTATGTCTGCGGGATCAAGCAAGCTGTGTGACGCGCCGGATTCCTGCAGCGGAGGGAACAGCCTCTGAAACTCAGACGGCGAACCGTGCTGGGATGCGGGAAGCATCAGCGGTTTTCCGGCCGGATTGATGACGGTTTCGCTATTTCCCAGTCCGGGAATACTGGCGCTACTGCCCGATCGAGACAAAAGCCCGCCGGGAACGGCCAACTGACCCGACTCGTCCGTCAATTCGGACGCGGGTAGTGGGCGAATCGAACTACCGTCACTGCCAGTTACCATTGAAATCAGGCGGAACGCCTCTCACAGGATGTGAGTTGAAAAAGATGTGATGTTGCAAGATGGGAGAGTCTGTTTCTGTGGAAGCACAGACGTCGGCCGACTCGCCATATTTTTGGGTGAAATGCTGTACTCCAACAGGGACTGCACACATCGTCTGTACGCAGTGGATATGGGACGGACACTAAGACTGGCTAAGCATGCCGTTGATGTCGCGATCAATCGTCTCAAAGTACTGACGCGTTTTCAGGAAGAGCTGTTCTGTGAATTCCTGGCTCTCCAGGAGATTTGCCGCCTGATTTCGGACGGTGACGTCCTTGACCGAACCTTCGGACGTATTGAATGGAGAATCGGGTTTGACGAGTTCGTGCATGTCCCGTGTCCGCGGAATCAGGTTGTTCTCCAAGTGGTCCACCAGCTCCCGTGTGAGCCGTTCGGCTTCCTTGCAGACCTCTCTGAGCGGCAGATTCTCCAGAGCTTCAGCCATGTCACACTCCCATGTCCGGCTGGAAAGAGCACCGGTACTCGTCAGGTGCCCACAAATGTAGACGAATCTGTTAAACGATCCGTAATCCCAGGAATCCTGCCGCAAGGCGTTTTGATCGAGCCGGGCAGCAGCGTACCCTGTATTTAATCCACGCCACGAGTGAATGGTCAAGAACGATTGCCGTACCAGCCATCAGCCGGCCGGAAATATCCTGCCTCACGTGTCGGATCGCCGGAATCCTGCCAGATGAAAACACTTCTGATCTCCGACATCCATTCGAACTGGCCGGCGTTGCAGGCTATTGACGAGTCATTCGATGCCTGTCTGTTTCTGGGCGATCTCGTCGATTATGGACCCGACCCGGTCCCGTGTATCGACTGGATCCGCGAACACGCTAACGCTGCGGTCCGCGGTAATCACGACCACGCCGTCGCTCAGCGGATTCCATCGGGTGGACTTAGTGGACTGTCCCGACTCGCCGCACAGGTCCGACCGCACCACTGGGATGTGCTCGATTCAGCCCGGTTGAAGTTTCTCGCCCGCATGCCTGTCACGCGGCGTCTGGAACTCGGGGGAGCAACGTATTACCTCGTCCACGCGACACCGCGGGATCCATTCGACGAATATCTGAGAGACGATCCCGGAAGCTGGAAGGAGCGACTTCAGAATGTCGACGCGGACTTTGTCTGTGTGGGACACTCTCACATGCCGTTCTGCGTCGAGGTCGGCGATACGAAGGTCATCAATCCGGGCAGTGTGGGCCAGCCTCGAGACGGCGACCCTCGCAGTGCCTATTGTGTGATCGAAGACGGCCACGTCGAATTTCGCCGAGTCGAATACGACATCGAAGCGACGATTCGCCACCTGAGCGAAATCGGTGTGAACGGGCCGGTCCTCGAAATGTCCAGCCACTTTCTGCGGTCCGGGGGGCGGATGCTGCCAGGCATTGAGGACACCAGCAAACTGTGAGCCGGCAGGTCCAGACGCTCAAAAACCAAGCCCGACATCCTTCAGCACACCCGTTCCGACAGTACCATCGGTGATGTCGAACATCGACGGCAGACGGTGTTCCCACACGCGGTTCGGTCCTGGGCAATACTGACGGCCATTGCCTTCAATGGCGGCGACCGTCGGAATCCGGGCCGCCAGGCTGGCGGAATGCAGGAATGAGCTTCCCGCGCACGTCAGATCCTGAACACACAGGAACATGCCAAACTTCTGCGCCGCCGCGGCAAGGCAGAGCGATTCCGATTGTCCTTTGCAGGCTTTAAGGGCTACGCCGGTGTATCCCTGATCGCGAGCCAGCAGCAGCGATTCATAATCGACGAGCGCTTCATCGACGACGACCGGTTTCAACTTCGCTGCCTCGTGCAGCTTGATTTCAGGGTGAGCCTGCAGGTTGCGGCTGGTGGGCTGTTCGATGTACTGAATCCGATCGTAAGCATGCGGAGTCTGCTCCTGCACCATCTTCAGGAAGTCCAGCACGTACTCAACAGTCTCACACTTCTCATTGAAGTCGAGCGAATAGTACCACTCGCCGCAGCCGCGCTCGGCCTGCGTCTCGACCGCGACCGACTCGACAGCCGCCACGCGCGCCACATCCCAGTCCAGGTCGTCACCAGCCAGCTTAATCTTCAAGTGAGTAAGGCCGTCGGCTTTGATCCACTCACCGAGGGTCACTGGCAACCTGTCCTTCGGACGGTCAGTGACATCTTCGCTGGTCAGCGGATCGAGCGCTCCGACGAGGTGATACAGCGGCAGACGTTCTTTCGGCTGGCGCAGCGTGTACTGGTCCAGATATTCCCCAGCAAACTGCTCGTCGAGGTAGTCCGACAGATCGTCGTTCATGAACTCGGACGACAGGGCATCGTATGAATTGACTTCATGCACGCGGCCATACGCGTCATGCACGGCCGCGTCGAGTGGACTGGCGGACACAAGCTGAGCAAGTTCGGGCATCCCCTCATCAAAGCGATGACCTTCGCAGATCGTTCGTCCCAGATGCTTGTACTCAGCCGCGAGGTCGTACATCAGCTCAATCGGATGCGCGTAATGCGGGATCTCCGTGGCCATCGTGGTGATCCGCTCGGCGAATTCTTTCATCGCCGATTCGGTCTGGTCGCCCGTCAATTGAGCCGTAGGCCACGCCCAGATGTTGCCGACCGGCATGCTGCCGTAGCCGGACACGTGCTTTCCTGCCTGCGTCTCGACCCTGATTTCGACGTTGATCAGGAAGGACTTGTCCACGACGCGGCCACCGAATTTCAGCGGTGCCCGGAAGGGAACAGGTTCAAAAGTACAACTTGCATCGACAATCCGAACGTCCGTTGAGGCTGGCATGGTGCGATCGAGCCCGCGATGAGGAGTTGTCCTGACACCGTGAAACTAACAGTCCAGCCGGATATTCGGCGGGCTTTGCGGCTGGCTGCCAATGTTCACGAGTTGATGTTCAGGTCGATATTTCCGGCATCCTATGCTCGTCGCGTCGGGTGTTCAATCATTGAGTTGGACTGACGTGTTGACCTGCTCATTCACCGGCTGCGAGCAACGACCGGTACAGATCTGCATACTGTGTAACCACCGCCGGCCATGTAAAACGCTCGGCCATTTGCCGTTGCAGTCGTTCGGCCGACTCGGCTGCGGCGACCGGGTCGTTCAGTACGTGATCGATGGCAGCCGCCAGGGCTTGTTCATCTCCGATTGTCACGAGGCGCCCAGTGACGCCGTCCTCAACGATTTCGGACACACCCTCCGCTTGCGTTGCCACGATCGGCAGGCCAGATGCGCCCGCTTCCAGCAACACGTTGGGCAGGCCCTCCCACAGTGACGTCAGCACCAGGAGATCGGCTGAACGCATGATTCCCGCAATGTCCGACTGCCAACCGGCCAGATGGACGCGATCTGCAATTCCGACGGCCTCGGCGGCCTGGGCGATCTCCTCTTCGAGCGTTCCCTGCCCAATCAACAGCAGATGCAGATCAGGCCGATCCCGCGCGAGCCGTCCTGTAGCACGAATCAGGGTCAGCGGATCCTTCTGCGGATCGAGCCGCCCAACTGACAGCAGGACGGTCGCTTCGTTGGGGATGCCGAAGGATGATAGTTCAACAGGGTCCGCATTGCGGAACGTTTCAAGGTCCACACCGTTGGGGATGACAACAGTCTTCTGAGGACTGAGACCAGACTCGCGAATCGAGAAATCCGCAACTGCCTGGCTGACACACACATGTCGGTCAATGTATCGCTCGGTCCAGCGATCGAGTCGCAATCGCCAGCGGCCGCGTTTTTCCGCGACTCGAATGCCGGAGACGACGTGCGGCACCCCCGTGCGCCGGGCAGCAATTCGACCGACGATATTGGCGTGCCATAGAAACGTCTGTAACACGGCTGGCTGTTGTCGATGAAGTTCGCGTGTCAGCCCCGCTGTGGCCTTCCACAAACCCTGCAGGCTGCTGGCGCGGCGTGCACCGAGGCACGTCACCGGAATGCCGGATTCCTCAAGCGTGCTGGCGAGGGCACCGCGGTCACTCAAGCAGATGACGGAACGCTTCCAGTCATCCGGCGATAGACCAGTCGCGATTTGAACCAGTGCGCGTTCGGCGCCGCCGGGATCCAGCTCGGTGATCAGGAAAGTGATCGACGTCCTGGCGCCGTCTGGCGACTGCACACCCACTACTTGCCAGACGCGGCAACCTTGCCGCGAGCCCTGAATGTGACGGGCTCCGTACGCCCGCGAATGGTCACGCTCAGCTCTTCGTCAAGCGGACCGAGCTTCTGTGGAGCGGTAATTGTCAGCGGAATGATCTGCACGGGAGCAGACCGCTTCGGCAACCGGACCTGAAAGACGTCTTTGGCTCGCAGGCACGTGACACCGGAGACCTCGAACGGTTTCTTTCCCTGCAACACGACGTTGACTGTTTTCGTCTGCCCTGGTCGCATCGTTCCCAGCGATATCAGTGACGGTTTGACGACGATGTCCGGTCGCACAAAGCCTTCGACCAGCAGCGGGACGTGTGTGTTTTCCGGGTCATCTGTCACCAGCGTCAGGAACTGCCGCAGCGGCCCGATGGGCGTTTTGTCGCTCAGTCGTACGATCAGGTCGTAGTTGGCGCGTCCTGCACCGCGCGCCGTCTGTTTGACCTCGGCCATAACGAACTCGCTTTGAGTTTTCACATCGCGAATCGTCCAGTCAGCGCGTCCCGCGTATGAGATCTTCAGAGTTCGCTCGTTCTTCTGCTCTCGATCGACGTTGTCAAACTGGACGGACCCCGGCTCAATCACGACATCTGTGCGAATGTAGGCCGTAATCGGAATCTGCACACGTCCATAAACCGGTCGGTCAAACACGACGATCACATTCGAATCTTTGCGGCGAGTAAACTTCCGCGTGTCCATCGTGATCGTGACGTAGGCCTCTTCGAGACTTGCAAGAGTCTCCTGACTCGGTTCGCCGGCCGAGCATCCGCAGGTCGTGCGGACCTCGGTGATGTGCACGGTCTCTTTGAAGATGTTCTTCAGCTTCAGGCGGTAGTTAACATCCGAACCGCGCGCGACCACGCCGAAATCGTGCGACTGTTTCTCAAACATCTCGGCAGGCCATTTCTCGTCTGCGGCCGAGACTGAAGAGCCGAGAGATGCAGCGACCAGAGCACTGGCCAACAGACCGACTCGAATCGCAGTGCAGGAAAGAATCTGACGACGCATTTGCATGGCGGAATCTCGCTGGTTGTACGTCCGGCCGAACATGAAGCTGTCAGTCTGGCAAATCGGGTCGCACGACTCCCGAGTGAACAGGCCGACGAGGCACCATGAAGGTGCGTAACAAGGTGTTTTTCACGCATCGGCGGCGAGCGACGGCGACGTTAGTTCGCCCTCTGCGGCCTGTCAACATCGTCGTTTTCAGACGCTGGTGACTGGTGTGTTGAGCAGAACCGATGCAGGCCGACTGTGAGAATTCGCGACAGCCCGATTCACCGGATCAGCCGGCAGATCGCAACCCTGGTTCCGCCAGCCCTCGATCGTGCGTACCAGGCCAGACAGGTGCACGCTTCCCGTGAGATCGCATCGACGGAGTTTGAAGCAACGCGCCACGTCACCTACCATCTCGGATTCACTATGTCCCACGTCGGAGTCAATCGATGACACGTCCGAGTCCCGTCGTTTCATCCGCTAAACGCAGTCGTCCTTCCGGTGCGCCGTTTCTCGTGGCCATGCTGATCGCCGTGCTTGTCGTCACCGGACTGGTCGTGGCACGGACGACTCTGGCGCAAGGCGATGCGGATGCTGAGAAGTCGGCGTCGGATGATCCCGACAAGCCAGCCACGGACAAGCCGGACAGCGAAAAGGCGGTTGTCGATGGAGATGGCAAACCGATCGAAAACCCGTTCCCGAATCGGTTTAAGGCTCCGGAACTCGACGGCGGAACGGCGTGGCTGAATACGTCCGGCGAAATCACGATGAAGGACCTCCGTGGCAAGATCGTCCTGATCGATTTCTGGACCTACTGCTGCATTAACTGCATGCACGTGCTGCCCGACCTGAAGTATCTCGAGCACAAGTTTCCGAACGACATCGTCGTAATCGGCTGCCATTCGGCCAAGTTCGACAACGAGAAAGACACTGCAGCCATTCGACAGGCGGTCGTGCGGTACGAGATCGAGCACCCGGTGATCAACGATTCAGAGATGATCGTCTGGAAAAAGATGGGAGCCCGTGCCTGGCCGACGCTCGTTCTGATCGACCCCGAAGGAAATTACTGCGGGTATCTGTCAGGTGAAGGGAATCGTGAGATCCTGGAAGTCGTGATCAAGAAACTGATTGCCTATCACAAGGCGAAGGGCACGCTCGATCAGACGCCGGTGCAGTTCTCGCTGGAACGCGACCGTGTTCCGCCCGGTCCACTCAAGTACCCAGGCAAGCTACTCGCTGATTCCGCCGGCGATCGGCTGTTCATTTCCGACAGCAATCACAACCGCATCATCATTTCGTCGCTGGAAGGCAAGTTGATTGACGTGGTCGGTGATGGTTCCATCGGGGCGAAAAACGGCAGCTACGCAGAAGCGAGCTTCGACCATCCCCAGGGCATGGCCCTCAAGGGTGACACGCTGTTCGTCGCCGACACCGAAAACCACCTGCTTCGCACGATCGATCTGAAAGAGAAGACGGTTGCGACGCTGGCCGGCACGGGCGAGCAGGCGCGATTCCGGGCGAATGGTGGAGACCTGTCGACGGCACTCAACAGCCCGTGGGCTCTGGAGGTCGTTGACGACACGCTGTACGTCGCGATGGCCGGACCGCACCAAATCTGGTCGCACGAAATCGGGACCGAGAAGATCGGAGTCTTCTCCGGTTCTGGACGTGAGGACATCACCAACGGCCCTCATGATTCCGCAGCGCTGGCACAACCGTCGGGCCTCGTCAGCGACGGCGAGTTCCTGTACGTCGCCGACAGTGAGGGTTCAGCAATCCGCAAGGTCGCCGTCGATCCGAACGGAAACGTCACGACCGTCGTCGGCACGCACGATCTTCCCAACGGCCGGGCACTGTTCGAATTCGGCGACACGGACGGCATTGGTTCGGAGGCACGACTGCAACATCCGTTGGGTGTCGCACTGCACGGCAAGAACACGTTGTTCGTCGCCGACGCCTACAACCACAAAATCAAGTCCATCAATCTTGAAACGCGTGAGGCGACGACATGGCTGGGCGACAGCACGGCCGGCAATCGTCTTGATCCGCCGAGGTTTCACGAACCAGAGGGCCTCGCGATTACCAATGACACACTTTACGTCGCCGATACAAACAATCACCGCGTCGTCGCGGTCGACCTGAAGACGAAGGCCGCCCGCGAGTTCGTCGTTGAAGGGCTGACGCCCCCCGTGAAGAAGGCATCGTCCGTCAGCGACAGTGTTGCGGTTGACGACAAGTCCGTGCTGGAAGTTCCAGCCCAGAAGGTGGCACCGGGTGAGTCCGTGAAAGTGCTGGTCAAACTGCAGGTTCCCGACGAATACAAACTGAATGACCTGTTCCCCATCAGAGCAAAAGTCACGACCGCAGCAGAGCAAACGGTCCTGGCAGCGGACCAGCTTGGCAAACGTCTCAAGGGAACTCTTCAGGACGGCGTGGCGACATTCGAGGTTCCGCTCACCGCAGCAGGTGGAGCAGCGACATTCCAGTTCGCCGTTTCCTACGGTTACTGCCGCGCCGGAGTCGGCGGACTGTGCAAGGTGCACACGGCACGCTGGAAACTGCCGATCGAGGTCGTCGCCGGTGGAGCAAAGCGGATCGAACTGCTGACGGACGTGCCCGAGTAACACATGACACCAGCGATTCAGGCGGATTCCCCTTCTCGCTGGTTCGACCTGCAGCGATTACATAACGAAACGCTCTGCAGGCGAATTGTGTTTCACGCCGAGTGCTCGTCGACCAGCACGGACGCTCTTACTCTCGCTCGCTCGGACGCGCCCCTGCCCCTGCTGGTGCTGACCGATACGCAGACAGCGGGTCGTGGTCGCGGCTCGAATCAGTGGTGGGCCGGCGAAGGTGCTTTGACGTTTTCACTGCTCTTGGCGCCGAGTGAATTCGGAATCAGTCGCGAGACCTACCCGCTCGTCTCATTAACAGCCGCGCTGGCCGTCTCCGAAATCCTGCGTGAGTTTGCGCCCGAGTGTCAGGTGGGACTCAAATGGCCCAACGACGTGCATCTCAATGGTCGCAAGGTCTGCGGGATACTGGTCGAGCCGCCGCCCGGCTTGAATGACCGGCTGGTCCTCGGGATCGGGCTTAACGTGGGCAACAGTCTGCGTGAGGCTCCCGAAGAACTCCGCTCGATTGCGACGTCAATCATTGACGAAGCCGGGCGAGCCCATCGCCTGCATGAAGTTCTGGAGTGCCTGCTGAACGAACTGTCGAAGCAGTTTCGAACGCTCGGGCAAGGGGCGCTGCCGCTGCGAGAGCGGTGGCAACAGCAGTGTGTCCTGACCGGAAAGGACGTCGTGCTGCAGTCTGGCGATCACCGAGTCGAAGGGGCATGTCACGGCATTGCAGACAGTGGTGCGATCCTGATCGCGTCCGACGGTGGGCCGCGTGCTCACTTCGGTGGAACCGTGCGTTTGAAGTGACTTGCCGACACCGCACCGCCCAGGCGACAACTCCGCCCCATGAAGAAGACGCCTCTGGACATCGCTGCCATCAGCCTGGCAACCGGCCTGGGCATAGGGTTCTTCCCGGTCGCCCCGGGAACGGCTGGAAGCCTGTTGGGGCCACCCCTGATCTGGGCGGTGCTTCGACTTGCGTTACCGCTACCGGCCGTACTGTCGATCGGAGCTGCCTTCATTCTTGCGGGAATTCCGATCTGCACGCGGGCCAGCAAAGCGATGGGCCGACACGATCCGGGTGAAATCGTCTTCGACGAAATCGCAGCCTTCTGGATCGTCTTTCTGCCGCAGATTGTTATGAGCCAGAATCTGGATGCAGTGACGGCGTGCGCTGGATTCGTGCTGTTCCGCATATTCGACATCGCGAAACCGTGGCCCATACGACGCCTCGAAAAACTGCCCGATGGCACCGGCATCATGGTCGACGACCTGGCAGCGGCAGCTTACGCCGCAGTTTGCCTGGTCCTGGGCAGCCAAGGCGTGAAGATGCTGGCGACGGGTTGAATTATCTTTGAGCACATCAACTCGAGTGACACCAGGCCAGAGCCAGTTATTTGTCAGACACTGAGTCGGCAGCGGTCAGGGCATTGATCCGAATATCCCGGAAGCGAACGACCCTACCGGGATCGTGCACCTGCAGTGCGATCAGCCCTTTGTCCAATCGATTTTCGAGTGGCAGGTTCTCGGTAACTTCCGAAGCCAGTCCAAAGAACCAGAAATTGTTGACCCGGGCAACCACCCGCACGTCATTCCAATCGCCCTTGCAAATGTGGTCCGCCGTGCGCGAATCGTTGATTTGAGCCACGTGTGGCTTGCCGTTTTCGTCGATCACAAGGCTCATCCCGCGAAACACGCGTCCTCTCGGCGACCTGGCTTACAAAAGTCCCCAAGGCATCGAAGTGGGCGGCAACCTTCTTGAACTCGCCTTAACCAAAGCGGACGACTCCCCCAATACTCGCATCGAAGCACTTTCTGTACGATTATCCCCTACGACTAACGGATATACACACACGTTTTCCAGTAGTTCTGAAATCTGTCACTACCACGATCCAAGGCATATTGCCGCCCCGGCAACACGGAAACGAGGCCCCAACGTGCAGCTCGGAATTCAACTCATCGTGTTTGGGCCAGACCCGGCCGAAGACTTAGGGCGAAGATTTGCACTGGCACATGACTCCGGATTTCGAGCAATCGAATGCGGTCCGCTCGCATACGAGAATCACGAACCAAGTGAATTTCTTGCACTACTAACCACTCATTCCCTACATCTATCGGCAATCCACTCTGGGATCGACCTCCTTGCAAATGAAAGGACATTCAACGACCTGCTCGCCGACGCCAAGGCTCTGAACTGTCCTACCCTCATCTTTTCAGGAATCCTCAATGGAGGACTCGTACCCGCACATTACCTCCAAACAGCGTCTCTTCTATCCGAGCGGCTGCAAACCGCCCAACGACATTCTATAGACCTCGCATATCATCACCACGATTTCGAGTTTCTGACGCAATTCAATGACAAACCAGCAATTGACTTACTCCTTTGTAATGTCCCGCCGGCACTCTCACTTGTGATCGACACTTACTGGCTTCACGCTGCGAATCGAGCCCTTCGTGACGTGTGGCCAACCCATGGAGCCCGCTGCCGAACCATCCATCTAAAAGACGGAGATCACCACAACCGAACATTTGCCCCCCTAGGCGAAGGCCTCTCAGACCCGGCAACCGAGCTCACGTTCGCAGCAACGTGCAACCTCGAATACATCGTCTATGAACAAGATGACCCAGGCGACCGCGAAGTTGAAGAAGCCGTCAGAATCAGCGGACGGTGGCTCACAAATCGGTGTCGCAAGCACGGAGAGAACAAATGAACCAACCGACGGTAGCAATCTGTTGCAAGGACAAACTCTTCTTCGACTCTTACTACCGCATTACGGCATCAATCGTCGGAAGCGCGTCAGTAATCGGATTGGATCCCGCCGAACTCCTCACGGGCGTGATCCCTTTACGTGGCGGTGGTTATGCTGACGTAAGTTGTTGTTGAGTGTGAGTTTGCCGCGTTGGCGGCTGGATGTCGCGGGGGGACTT